>PVBE011762464.1_pt1 | contig 12506 bp, 6 predicted proteins | sample 1631181 | NCBI WGS metagenome assembly PVBE01 (sample SAMN08397723, study PRJNA350692) | Marine metagenome, whole genome shotgun sequencing project. | isolation source: water | place: Pacific Ocean | collected 2012-04 | reverse complement strand
CTAGTGTCCTGAATCAGACATATGGTACCCATACGACGACTCTCCGAGTTCACCCGGCCAGACGCGTGGGGCGCCGTGATGCTGGAACATCACAAGCGCCACGCAACGCCGCCGGTGAACTCGGAGAGATGCCATTCGGGTCGCGTTTCCCGATTCCTCTGGGGTCGCGGGGGCGCCCCCGGCATTTAGAATCGGGGGGACACCCCCCGGTGGCTCGCCGGGGCATCAGACGCACTTGCCGATGGGTTGGCATCGCCGGCGCGCGTCTTCCTGCCGAGGAAGCGGGAAACGCGATCGTATGGGCACCATATGTCTGATTCAGGACACTAGCGGCATGTTCGCCAAGTTGCTCATCGCCAACCGCGGCGAGATCGCGTGCCGTGTCATGCGTACCGCTAAGCGCTTGGGGCTAGCCACCGTCGCCGTCCATTCAGAGGCCGACGTGGACGCCCTCCACGTCGCCATGGCCGACGAGGCCCAGGCAATCGGGCCGCCGCCAGCCGCCGACAGCTACCTCGACATCGACGCCATCGTGGCCGCCGCCCGGGCCTCGGGTGCCGACGCCGTGCACCCGGGCTACGGGTTCCTGGCCGAGAACGCCGATTTCGCCGAGGCCGTCGCGGCGGCGGGGCTCGTCTTCGTCGGGCCGCCGGTCGCCGCCATCCGTGCCATGGGCTCGAAGAGCGCCGCCAAGGACATCATGAAAGAGGCCGGCGTGCCGCTGGTGCCCGGATACCAGGGCGAGGCCCAGGACCTCAAGACTTTGTACGCCGCCGCCAGGAAGGTGGGCTATCCGGTGCTCGTCAAGGCCTCGGCCGGCGGCGGCGGCAAGGGCATGCGGGTAGTCGCCAAGGCCAGCGCCCTCGCCGACGCCGTCGCCTCGGCCAGGCGCGAGGCGGCGTCTGCCTTCGGCGACGGCAAGCTGCTCATCGAGAAGCTCATCGAAGGGGCGCGCCACGTCGAAATCCAGGTGTTCGCTGACAGCCACGAAAACGCGGTGCACCTCTTTGAGCGCGATTGTTCGGTGCAGCGCCGCCACCAGAAGATCATCGAAGAGGCGCCGGCGTCGGCCATGACGGCGAGCCTGCGCCGCCGCATGGGCAGCGCCGCGGTGGCGGCGGCCCGGGCCATTTCCTACGTCGGCACCGGCACCGTCGAGTTCTTGCTCGACGCCGATGGTGATTTCTTCTTCATGGAAATGAACACGCGCCTGCAGGTCGAGCACCCGGTGACCGAAATGGTCACCGGCCATGACCTGGTGGAATGGCAGTTGCGGGTGGCGGCTGGCGAGCCCCTGCCGGCGGCCCAGGACGATCTACACCTCAACGGCCACGCCATCGAGGCCCGCCTCTACGCCGAGGACCCGGGGCGCGGCTTTCTGCCGTCGGTCGGCACCCTCGACCATCTGCGCTTGCCGCCCGAGAGCGCCCACGTGCGTGTCGATAGCGGCGTCGGCGAGGGTGACGAGGTGACCATCCACTACGATCCCATGATCGCCAAGCTCATCGTCTGGGACACCGACCGCGACGCCGCCGTCGGCCGCCTGCGCGCCGCCCTCGCCGAGACAGAGATCGTCGGTCCCGCCGCCAACGTCGATTTCCTGGCCGCCGTCGCGGCCCACCTGGCCTTCCAGGCCGGCGCCCTCGACACCGGGTTCGTCGAGCGCCACCTGGACGACCTGCTGCCGGCCGGGAAGCCGGCACCGGACCGCATCCTGGCCCTGGCCTGCCTGGAGGTGTTATTGCGCCGCGCTCAAGGCGCGTGGCGGGCGGCCGAGCGCTCCTCCGATCCCCATTCCCCGTGGAACGCCACCGACGGATGGCGCCTCAACGGCGACAGCTACGACGTACTCACCTTTGGCGACGGAGGCGGCGAGGTCGCCGTCACCGTCCATTACCGGGGCGCCGGCTTCGTGCTCGATCTACCGTCCGGTCCAATGCATGCTGCCGGCGAGATCGACTGCGGCGGCGAGATGGCGGCCGACCTTGGCGGCGAGCGCCTGCGCGCCACGGTGGTGCGCCACGGGGACAGTTTGAGCGTGCTCGACGGCGGAACCAGCCACCGCTTGTTAGTGATCGACCTGGCGGCGCGGGCGGCGCGCCAGGAAGGTCCCCAGGGCGGCCTCGGCGCGCCCATGCCGGGCAAGGTCATTGCCGTGCTGGTCGCGCCCGGCCAGGACGTCAAGCGCGGCGCCACCCTCATAGTGCTCGAGGCCATGAAGATGGAGCACGCCATCACGGCCCCCGCCGACGGCACCGTGTCGGCGGTCCACTTCAAGGCTGGCGAGCAGGTGGAGGAGGGGGTGGAACTGTTGTCGTTTGAGGGGGAGGGGTAGAGGTAAAGCATTTCTCGAACAACTGGGATAGTGCCGTTGCCACCCTCACCCACGGTCGAGAGGGGGATATAGCTATAATAATTTCACGTGACACGCGGCACCGGGTACGGGTGTCGGCCCGCCTGAGCCTCGACCGAAGGGGTAGTTGATCTATATCCGCTTTACCCCTGAGAATGGAAATTATCACGATTGGTGTTGATCTTGCGAAGAACGTTTTTCAGGTCCACGGCGTTGACGATGAAGGCAATGTCGTGATCCGCCGTCAGCTGCGCCGGTCCCGGATATTACCATTTTTCGAGAAGCTGCCGCCGACCGGTGACGGACGGTGGGCGGGGCTGGTAAAATCCCCTGAGTCCACTCAATTCAGTCCGTTGCCGTGCCCCGGTTCATATGGTACTAAGAATAGGAAGACAATACCATGCATTTGGAGAGGGAAGGTGCAATGGCCATAGCTGGTCTGGCGACCGACATCGCGGACACCGACGCATACGAGAGCGTCGTCGAACACCTGCGCCAGGCGCGCGTCGTACTGCCCACCTTCGCCCAGTTGGCGGACCCGGCGACCATCCCCCAGTCCATCGCCGGCGAGACGGAAACGGTGCAGGTGGGCGCGCCTAGCGCTGCCAACCTTTTCCGGGTCCACTGGTACAACGACGACGCTGGCGTCGGGCGCTCAGGCGTGCCCGGATACGTCGAGTTACCGGCGGCGCTCACCGGTGTCAAGGCACGCATCGCCGTCGCCTTCGGCAACCGCTTCCCGATGATCGCCGCGCATAAGGTGCTGCCGGCCTACGCCTGCCTGGCGCCGCGACTGGTCACGGGGCGCTTCGATCCGACACGTCACAAGGCGGTGTGGCCGTCGACTGGCAACTACTGCCGGGGCGGGGTCGCCATCTCGCGCATCCTGGGCTGCCGCGGCGTCGCCGTCCTGCCCGAGGGTATGAGCGAGGAGCGCTTCCAGTGGCTGCGCGAATGGGTGATGGAGCCGGACGACATCATCCGGACGCCGGGCTCGGAGAGCAACGTCAAGGAAATTTACGACAAGTGCGCCGAGCTTGCCGCCGACCCCACCAACGTCATCCTCAACCAGTTTTCCGAGTTCGGCAATTATCTGGTCCACTACCAGTGCACGGGCCGTGCCCTGGAAGCGGTCTTCGAGGACATGCGCGCCGGCGCCCCCACCCTTGAGCTTGCCGCCTTCGTCGCCGGCACCGGATCGGCGGGGACGCTGGGCGCCGGGGACTACCTGAAGGAGGCCTTTGGCGCCCGCATCGTCGCCGTCGAGCCCACCGAATGCCCGACCATGCTCTACAACGGCTATGGCGAGCACAACATCCAGGGCATCGGCGACAAGCACATCCCGTTCATCCAGAACGTCATGAACATGGACATGGTGGTCGGTGTTCCGGACGACGCCTGCGACCGCCTCAACGTGCTGTTCAATTCCGACGAGGGACGGAGCTACCTGGAAGGGCGCCGCCAGATCGACCCCGCCATCATCGGCCGGCTCGACAACTTCGGACTGTCCAGTATCGCCAACGTGCTGGCGGCCATCAAGACGGCGCGGTACCTCGAGCTTGGCCCCAACGACGTCATCATCACGGTGGCCACCGACGGCGCCGGCATGTACGTCAGCGAGAGCGACAAGACCGTCGCCGCCCACTTCCCCGGCGGTTTCGACGCGGTGGCGGCGGGGGAGACCTTCGCCCAACACCTGCTTGGCACCGACAGCGATCATGTGCTCGAACTCACCCACGCAGACAGGGACCGCATCTTCAACCTCGGTTACTACACCTGGGTCGAACAGCAAGGCGTGGCGCTCGAGGACTTCGACGCGCGCCGCGACCAGCGTTTCTGGAAGGAGCTTCGCGACCTGATCCCCGTGTGGGATGGCATGATCGACGATTTCAACCGCCGCACGGGCGTCAACCTGCCCGGATGAGCCGGTAACTTAAGATATTTCAAATGTTGAGGAGGGCGTGATGGCCGGAATACCACTTACCTACGGAATGACCTTGCAGAACTTCACGGCGGCCCCCCAGATGCCGGACGCCACCCAGCTCATCGACTATGCCGTTAGCATGGAGGAGTTGGGCTTCGAATCGGTGTGGGTGTGGGACCATATCCTGCTCGGCACCGAGCCCTGCTTTCCGATTATCGATGCCCTTACCCTGTTGACGGCGATCGCAGCGCGCACGTCTGAGATCAAGCTCGGTACCGGGATTCTCATATTGCCGGTGCGCAATCCGGTGTTGCTCGCGAAGCAACTCGCCAGTATCGACCAGATTTCCAACGGGCGGCTCACCATGGGCATGGCGGCGGGCTGGTACAAGCGCGAGTTCGACGCCCTCGGCGTCGACTTCAAGGGCCGCGGCAAGATCATGGAGCAGAATCTCGATATCCTGAACCGCCTGTGGACCGAGGACTCGGTGACCCTCGACTCCCCGCCCTACAACCTGCGCGAGGCGGTGCTGTCGCCCAAGCCCCTGCAGAAACCGCGCCCCCCCATCCTTATCGGCGGCTACGTGGACCGCGTGCTCAAGCGCACCGGGGTCAAGGGCGACGGCTGGCTGACTTATTTTTACACGCCGGAAGGGTTCACCAAGTCGTGGATCAAGGTCAAGCAATACGCCGAAGAGGCCGGCCGCGACCCCGAGACCCTGATCGCCGCCAACCAGCTCCCCATCATGGTCGGCAAGTCGAAGGCCGAGGTGAAGGAGCCCATGGAGCACTGGCTGAAGACGGAATGGGACTTCGCCTCGTGGAGCGATTCGACCATGGACAGCGCCATCATGGGCAGCGCCGATGAGTGCGTCGAACAGCTTCAGACGCACATCGACGCCGGCTGCCACAAGCTCATCTTCGTTCCCTATAAGTACGACATGGATCAAGTCAACATCATCGCCAAGGAGATCATCCCCAAGCTCCAGCCGGCGGGGTGAATGGCGGCGGCAGCGGCGCTTTTCCGGGCGGGTAACTTTGGGTACAATCGGCCATGGTTTCTAGGTGGTCTGGGAAGGATCGGCACCAATGGCTACGACCGAACAACGGAAGATCTTGGATAAGATCGACGAAAAGCGCGATCATGTGATCGAGTTCCTGCAAAAAATCATCTCCATCCCCAGCGTCACAGGTGACGAGGGGCCGATTCAGGATTTCCTCGGCGACTACCTGGGAAACCTCGGCCTCGATGTCGACAAGTGGGAGACCGACTGGGAAGAGCTCAAGAAGCATCCCGGATATCGTCCGGTGGCGGTGGGATACGAGGGACGTCCCAATATCGTCGCCACCTTGAATGGCACCGGGGGCGGGCGTTCGCTGCTGTTGAACGGACACGTGGACGTGATTCCGATCGGCATGAAGGAAGGGTGGAGCCAGGAGCCCTGGGGCGGGAAAATCGAGGACGGTCGCATTTATGGCCGGGGTGCCGCCGACATGAAGAGCGGCGTGGCGACTCATATCATGGTGGTCGAATGCATGCTCGCCGCGGGCCTCAAGCCGAAGGGCGATATCATGATCAACCTCGTCATCGACGAAGAGCTCAGCGGACACGGGACACTGGATACGGTGATCCGCGGCTATAAGGCGGATGGCGGCATTTCCGGCGAAACCAGCGGCCTGGCGGTTCAACCGGCGTGCATCGGGCGCATCTGGTTCGAGATCATGATCCGCGGCAAGGTGTCTGGCATCCAGACCCGCTACGAAGGCGTCAGCGGCATCGAACTGGGCACCAAGATCTGCAAGGCCGTGCAAGACCTAGAGGACACGCGCGTGGCGACCGTGTCACATCCGCTCTACCCTAACGCCCTCGACTCGCTGCCGTGCATCATCGGCAGTTTTTCCGCCGGTAACTATCCCAGCGCCTTTCCCGACACGTGTCTGCTCAAGGGCAGCATTGGAACGGTTCCCGGCGAGGACCACCAGGGCGTCAAGGATAGCTTGGTGGCCCAGATTGCCCGCGCCGCCGCCGAGGACCCGTGGATGAAGGATCACCCGCCGGAAGTGCGCTTCGTCGGCTTCGACGCCGAGGCGTCGCATATCCCCGAGGACCACCCGATCGTCACCACGCTAGTAAAGAACTTCAAGGAGTTCATGGGCCGCGATCCCGAGATCAGCGGCCGCCAGGGCGCCGCTGACACCAGGTTCCTGAACTCCTATGGGGATACGCCTACCGTTATCTTCGGGCCGGGATCCTCGGCGGTGATGCACTCCAACGACGAGTACGTCCCCGTCGACGATTACATCGACGCCATGAAGATCATGGCCCTGACCATCGGCGACTGGTGCGGCCTGGAGTAGCCGGAGGGCCGGTCCAAGACCGGCCCCTACGAGATGTACTGAAATGCAGGGGAGGGTTTCAAACCCGCCCCTGCCAACCGTCTCCCTTCCCGGGAGACCCTAAGCCGCCGGCTTGCCATAGCCGCCGCCGCCCGGGGTCTCGATGACGAAGACGTCGCCAGGCATCATCTGGGCGGAATCGGTGGCGCGGAGTTTCTCGATGCTGCCGTCGACGCGCTCCACGTAATTGTGCCCGACCTTGGCCGGCTCGCCGCCGGCCATGCCGAAGGGCGCGACGCGCCGGCTCGACGACACGATGGCCGCCGTCATGGCCTTGCGGAATAGTACGCGCCGGATGACGCCGTCGCCGCCCCGGTACCTGCCCCCGCCGCCCGAGCCGTGGCGGATGGTGAACGATTCGAGGATCACCGGAATGCGCCACTCCAGCATCTCGGGGTCGGTGGCTAGGGTGTTCGTCATGTGGGTGTGGATGGCGTCGGTCCCCTGGTAGTCTGGTCCGGCCCCGGCGCCGCCGCAAATGGTCTCGTAGTTCTGGTATGTGCCTTCGTCACCGAAGGTGAAGTTGTTCATGGTGCCCTGACCGGCCGCCATGATGCCAAGCGCCCCGATCAGCGCGTTGGTGACGGTCTGCGAGGTTTCCACGTTGCCGGCGACCACGGCGGCGGGGTACTTGGGGGCCAGGAAGCAGCCTTCCGGGATGATCACGTTGAGGGGCTTGAGGCAGCCTCCGTTCAAGGGGATGTCGTCGTCGATCATCAGGCGAAAGACGTAAAGCACCGCCGCCATGCACACCGCCGAGGGCGCATTGAAGTTGTTGGGCTGCTGGGACGAGGTGCCGGTGAAGTCGATGGTCGCCTCGCGCCTCGCGTTGTCGACCTTGATGTCGACGCACACCTTGGCGCCGAAATCCGTCTCCACGGCGAAGTTGCCGTCCTTGAGCTTGTGCAAGACGCGGCGAACGCATTCCTCGGCGTTGTCCTGGACGTGCTTCATGTAGGCGTGCACCACGTTGAGCCCGAAGTGCGCCATCATCTTGCGAAGTTCCTGGACGCCCTTCTCATTGGCGGCGATCTGCGCCTTCAAATCGGCCAGGTTGTGGCGGAAGTTGCGGGTCGGGTAGGGGGCGGTGGTGAAAAGCTTCTCTGTTTCCTTCTCCCGCAGGCGGCCGCCGGAGACCAGTTGGAAGTTGTCGATGAGGACGCCTTCCTCGTCGATGTGTCGGCTGTCGGGGGGCACCGAGCCCGGCGTCTTGCCGCCAATCTCGGCGTGGTGCCCGCGCGAAGCGACATAGAACAGAATGCCGCCGCCGGTATCGTCGAAAACAGGAGTGATTATGGTCACGTCGGGAAGATGGGTGCCGCCGTTGTAGGGCGTGTTCAGCATGAACACGTCGCCCGGCTGGACGGTGCCGGCGCGTTCCTTGACGACGGTCTTTACGCTTTCGCTCATGGAGCCCAGGTGCACCGGGATGTGCGGCGCGTTGGCCACCAGGTCGCCTTCCACGCCGAAGATGGCGCAACTGAAGTCGAGGCGTTCCTTGATGTTCACCGAATAGGACGTGTTCTGAAGTGCCACGCCCATCTGCTCGGCGATCGACATGAAGAGGTTGTTGAACACCTCGAGCAACACCGGGTCGGCCTCGGTGCCGACTTCCGCTTGGCCCGGCCGCGGCTCGACGCGGCTCAGAACCATGTGGTTGAGTGCCGTCATCTCCGCTATCCACCCGGGCTCGACGACCGTGGTCGCGTTGGAGTCGATGATGACGGCGGGCCCATCGACGCAGTTGCCGGGGATCATGGCGTCACGGTCGTAGACCCCGGTCCGGCGTGCGGTGCCTTCCATGTAGGCTTCGACCACGGCGAGAGGGGCCGGCGCCGCGGCGCCCACCTCGGTGGTGAATTCGGCGTCCTCCACCTCCGAGGCACCGCCGATGATCTCGGCGGTGACCTGTTCGACGATATGCCGCTTCTCGGGCGCGATGAACCCGTACTGCAGGTGGTGGGCGGTCTCGAACTCGGCCACCATGTCGGCGCGCGAGGCATACTCCACCTCGAGGGGCGAATCGGTGCCCTCGTAGCGTAAATGCACCTTGCGCACGGCCCGCATCCGCGACGCCTCGACGCCTTGGCGCGCCATCTCATCGCGGCCGTCCTTCTCCATCTCGCCGAGGGTGCCATCGAGGTAACCGACGAGACCGTCGTCGAGGATGACCTCGACGGCGCGTTCCCTGATAACCCGATGCTCGGCCAGCCCCATGCCGTAGGCCGAAAGCACGCCGGCGAAGGGATGGATAAAGACCCGGGTGACGCCGAGGGCGTCGGCCACCAGGCAGGCGTGCTGGCCGCCGGCGCCGCCGAAGCTATTGAGGGTGTACTCGGTGACGTCGTAGCCGCGCTGGATGGAGATCTTCTTGATGGCGTTGGCCATGTTGTCGACGGCGATCTTGAGGTAGCCGTCGGCGACCTCGACGGGGGAGCGCTCATCCCCCGTCTCCGCCTCGATTTCGGCGGCCAGCGCGGTGAACTTCCGATGCACGGTGTCGGGGTCTGGGGCCTCGTCGGCGCCTGGGCCGAAAACCTTGGGGAAGAACCGAGACTGGATCTTGCCGACCATCAGGTTGGCGTCGGTCACGGTCAGCGGCCCGCCGCGGCGGTAGCACGCCGGGCCCGGATCGGCGCCCGCCGAGTCGGGGCCGACGCGGTAGCGCGAGCCGTCGAAATGCAGGATCGAGCCGCCGCCGGCCGCCACCGTGTGGATGCGCATCATGGGCGCGCGCATGCGCACGCCGGCGACCAGGGTCTCGAAGGCGCGCTCGTATTCGCCGTTGAAGTGGGCGACGTCGGTCGACGTTCCGCCCATGTCGAAGGTGATGATCTTGTTGAAGCCCGCCATGTCAGAGGTGCGCACGGCACCGACGATGCCGCCAGCGGGGCCCGACAGGATGCTGTCCTTGCCCTGGAAAAATCTGGCGTCGGCGAGCCCGCCGTTGGACTGCATGAACATGAGCCGCGCCGCGCCCAGTTCCGAGGCTACCCGGTCCACGTAGCGGCGCAGGATGGGCGACACGTAGGCGTCGACCACCGTGGTGTCGCCGCGCCCCACCAGTTTCATCAGCGGGCTCACCTCGTGCGACACCGAGACCTGGGGGAACCCCACATCGCGGGCGATCTCCGCCACTGCCACCTCGTGGTCGTGATGGCGGTAGCCGTGCACGAAGACGATGGCAGCCGAGCGAATGCCGTCGGCGTAGGCCTCCTCGAGAGCGGCGCGCGCCGCGTCGAGCTCGACCGGGTGAAGCTCCTCGCCTTCCGCCGAGTAGCGCTCGTCGACCTCGATGACCCGCTCGTAGAGGAGTTCGGGCAGCACGATGTGGCGGGCGAAGAGGTGCGGGCGGTTCTGATAGCCGATGCGAAGCGCGTCGTGGAAGCCCTTGGTGATGAGCAGCACGGTACGTTCTCCCTTGCGTTCGAGGAGGGCGTTGGTGGCCACCGTGGTGCCCATCTTCACCGCCTCGACGGCCTCGGTCGGGATGTCGGCGTCGACGGTCACCCCCAACAGGTCGCGCACCCCTTGCAGGGCGGCGTCCTGGTAGCGTCCGGGGTTCTCCGAGAGCAGCTTGTGGGTGACCAGCGCGCCGTCCGGCTTGCACGCCACGATGTCGGTGAAAGTGCCGCCACGGTCGATCCAGAATTCCCACTTACCATCGGAAGTCATTGGAATCATTACTTTTTATTTTAACACAAAGTTACACACGCAATGAAATTTGTGTTATAATACAGACATCTAATTTTTGTGGCATCACTGGTTTGGCACAAGTTTGACACAGGAGAATACCTCAAAATGGGTGCGTTCATGCCATTGGACGAAGATAAACAGGTTATGCTCTACACCAGAGAACTGAAACAGGGAACCACCTATTACGCAAGATTTAGGGTGAGCAAAAGTGAATTAGCAAATAATCAAAAATATCTACGAGAAAGTATGAAAACCGGGAATTTTGAGACAGCAAAAATCAGAGCAAATCAAAGATTTGCTGAAATCAACATCCTACAAAATAATGAAATGGTGATACGGGGCAAAAGTGTTGCACAAGGAATAAATCTGTTTATTGAAGAATATGAGAAGAGATTTAAAGAAGGTTGGGATCGTTATACTAAATCAATGTTGAGAGTATACAAGAAACATGTGATGAATTATTGGGTTACATATGTTGGTAATTTGAAATTATCCCAGTTAAGAGAACAACACTTCAGAGATTATGAAAATTGGAGAAGGCGTAACTGGAGAAAAAATCCACCTGCCGAACGCACCATCCAGTTAGAAATTTCGTCAATGAAATCCGTCATGACTTGGTGCAGACAACAAGGGTTCTATTCTGGGGAACCAATCTCTTATGTCTATCGTATGCGGCATAACAATAGACGCAGTGCATTTTCCATCCAGCAATACAGACGGATCGTAACCTATTTACGAACCAACGAGTGGTTAGAAGTAGGTAAACACAATAACGACAGCAGGATCATCAGACACCGCATGATGTTGAGAGAATATTTTCTGTTCGCATGTAACATCGGTATGAGAATTGGTGAAATGCGAGAAATTCGTTGGAGAGATGTGACATTTGCACAGACAGATGCAGGCAAAAACTATGTTCGGGTGAGAACCTCTCAAAAAACCAAACTGAAATCCAAAGGTGCAACTGAACGCATAGGCAGAGCAACTGCATCCCGTGCATTGCAAAGATTACGACAAACACGAACAGATAATCTTGCACCGAATGATTTTGTGTTCTGCAATCCAAACGGAAAACAGATTGGAGAATTTAGAGAAGGATTCAATACGATGTTGAAGGGAGCCAGTTCTTATATCCCCAAAAATGGAGAAACATTGGATTGTGAATTTGATACAGATGGTGTGAAATTCACCCCATACTGCTGTCGGCATACTTACATCACCTACCAACTACGATACAGACGGCATAGTGATGTTTATGCTATTGCAGAAAATTGTGCGACTTCAATTAGTATGGTTGAGCAGTATTATTCCGATGCGAGGGCAGAGGACTTTGTAGATAAATTGATTTAATTCATGGAATAATATTTTGCAGTTTGATAATTTCTTGAAATATTATTGTTATTTTAGTGTTTTCTGAACTTTTTTTCTGTTTTTGTCATTGCTGGGTGTTTCGTTTGTATAAGTAGGTATGTAGGGATATGCATAATAGATAGGGCTATAAGAAATAAGACATAAAAAACAATAAGAAAGAGATCAGATGAATGATCCAGAATTCACAGGAAGTGAAACAGGCCCATATGAAGACCCAAGAGATAATTTCCACTATCACAATTATTTAGACCCAACACATCAATACATTGCATGGATGTTCCAATGGAAAAAACAACATTTGGAGATCCATCAATCTTGTAAGGAACTGGGTGAGGCAACTCACACAGATGAATACGTCAAAGGATTTATGGATGGAATATCCATGAAGCCACCAGATCACAGCACCCTAAATATATTTGAGTTGGAGGAAGAGGTGGATCGGACTGTGAAAAATATTATGAGTTCCAATCAAAGGACATAAATCGGACACACACATATTCTTATAAGAATATTCACAGTGACACAGGACATAGGTTTCTCCGAGTATGTGTCAATTCCACCTCCTCTTCCATCCACAACAGGTTTTAGCGGACTGCTAAGGGGTGCTACAGTCGTATTACGGGTGTCATAGGTGACAACCCCCCATGAAACTACCAAAAACCCCTCTAGCACCTGCTCAGTGAGAATGAGGACATATAGGAAAAATTACATATGGATGAATTAGAAGAGAAGATGGAAAAATTAGAAAATGAGGTGATTGAGGGAT
>PVBE011413073.1_pt1 | contig 12506 bp, 12 predicted proteins | sample 1631181 | NCBI WGS metagenome assembly PVBE01 (sample SAMN08397723, study PRJNA350692) | Marine metagenome, whole genome shotgun sequencing project. | isolation source: water | place: Pacific Ocean | collected 2012-04 | reverse complement strand
TGTTTTGGACCGGGGGGGGGGGCTCGGGGGGTTGGGGGGGGGCGGGCTCGCCCGCTGCGGGGGGGGGGCTCTCCTGGGGGGGGGGGGGGAGGGGCTCCTCCGGATCCTCGGGATCCTCCGATTCAGCGAGGGTGGGTTCTTCGGGCGGATCCTCGATCGGCGCTTCGGGGTCGGCCGCTTCCTCGGGATCGACCGCTTCCTCGAGGTCCACTTCCTCGGGGTCCACTTCCTCGGCTTCCACAGGTGGAAGGTCGGGCTCGAAGACGGTCAGGATGGACAGCAGGTCGGCGGCTTCGTCCGCGATCTCTCGGGTGTACTGGAGCTCTGTCCCGGGTTCGAGGAGCTCGTTGCGCGTCTTCACCGGCTCCGGGTCATCCTGGACGTAGTACCGGACCTCGACCACCAGACCCGTGTCGGTCCTTCCCACCTCGCCCACGACCACCAGCGGGACCTGGGGCCAGTTCTCGAACAAGGCGGAGACACAGGCGTCTTCGTTTGCACAGTCGCCGGCGATCTCGCCGGCGCTGGCGCGAATGGCGTCTCCGTCGACCGGGTCCATGCCGCGAGCTCGCATGTCCCGCAGCAGTTGGTCGTACATCATGTAGGCGACGGTGAAGTCGGTCACCGCCTCCGGTGTGAACTCCGGCACCAGGAGCTGCTGGGCCAGAGCCATGGAGAGAAAGAGCTGCACGGGGCGGGTCTAACCTCTTCGCTTGGCCGGGTTCCTCGACAAAAGCCGTGCAGGCCGGTTGACGCTGGTCGGAAACGGCGATTAGGAACGGGGCGCTCGGCCGAGGTAGCTCAGTTGGTAGAGCAGCTGATTCGTAATCAGCAGGTCGTCGGTTCAAATCCGATTCTCGGCTCCATCTCGATTGAGGCCCCATGCGACTTCACGGTCCATGGGGCCTCTCTCGTTGAGGTGCGGCGGCCGTGCTATCTTCGCGCCCAGGCCGAATTTGCTTTGACACTTCGGTTGCCACTGGCCGACACCTTCAGCACGAGGGAGGAGCTCTTTGCTCTCGCGAAACCTGCTCTCGGTCCTGACGCTCGCGGCCTTCGTGACCCTGGCCACGGGATCCGAAGAAGACTCCTCTTCCACCTACGGCGAAGACGATTGGCAGAGGCAGATGGACGAGATCACCCACGAGGAGGACCTCGCGTGGAACCGGATCTGCTGCAAGGACGCCTATCGAGAGGGCGGCTTGGACTTCGCGTGGGCGAGCTGCAACGAGTGCTCGGAGCTGGAAGCCTGCTTGGACGAGTGCGCAGCGCACCAGGATCCCACGCACATCGACAGCTGTGCGGACCGGTGTGCCTGGGATTGAACGATCATGTCCCTAGGGCTGCGACGCCTTCGCGCGGACGTCCGTGATAATCTCGCCGGCGAACCGCAGTTGCTGTTGTTCGTTCAGGCCCTCCTGACCGGGCCAACTCCAAATTTCCCAAGGATCTTCCTGCCCATGTTCAAGCGCAACCTGCTTTCCGTACTGGCCCTCGGTACCTTCGTCGGCCTCGCCACAGGCTCCGGAGACTCCTCCTCCACCTACGACGAAGACGATTGGGGAGCCCTGGAAGAGGACCTCAACGAGTTCAACGTCGGAGGCGACTACGAGGCGGCTGCTGAGGAGCTGGAAGCCTGCACCATGGCCTGCATGGAAGTAGACTTCTCCGAAATGGAAGCCTGCACGACCGACTGCAGCGAGGCCTACGAGGCCGCGATCGGCCTCTAAGAAGTAGGCCCTTTTCGATGTTCGGACGAAACCTCCTGTCTGTGATGGCCCTGGGCGCCTTTGTCGCCCTGGCCACTGGCTCCGGAGATTCGTCCGAAGACGAGTGGGACGAGATTCCCGCTGGGGGAGCCGATTCCATGAACGCGGCTCTGTGGCCGGCCGAAGAAGCCGCTCCGGCGGCGCCCGCCAAGGCGCGGCCTGCCAAGGCGCCCGCCAAGGCGCGGCCTGCCAAGGCGCCCGCCAAGGCGCAGACTCCGGAGGAGTGCGCCGAAGAGTGCATGAGGGGGAGCAGTTGGTTGGGCGGACCGGACTACCCCGAGAAGGGTGACGAGTGCACCCGCAAGTGCGGCTGGTCTCCCTGGGATGATTAAGGGCTAGGAGAGTGCCCTAGCCGCGACTGTGAACCTCGCGTTCGTCGGTAGTCTTGCCCGAGATGAGCCGGGAGTTCGGATGAGTTGGACCGTAGCTTTCGTCGCCAGTCTGGTCGGTTGCTTTCGGCACACCCCCGTCGAGCCCGCCACCGACATGCCCGTCTCGCAGCCGGCACCGGTGGAGCAAGCGGCACCGGACGAGTCGGTGGAGATCGAGGAGTGGGCACGCTGGACCGAGACCCTCCCCGGTCTCGAAGACCTGTCCTTGAGTCCGCCCGAGGTGGACCTGTCGGTGCTCGGTGCCGACGACTTCGTGGCCTACACCGCCCATCCGGGCGTGCTCGGGCTGGAGCAAGCACCCGCCGAGTGTGTGGCCTTGTCCTTTACCCATGAACAGCCGGTGGACGAGGCGGCCTTTACCCAGTGGAGCGCTCGGCTTCCACCCATCTCGGAGGGCGAGGTCGAGCTGGTGGAGCTGGTGGAACTGGGGGCTGAGCTACGCAGTGGCTTCCTCTCGGAACAGGTCCTGGACGGACAGGTCGTCGGGCATGTCTTTGACGTCCGCGGCCGATCGCTCGGTGCTGTGGTCTCCGCCACTCCGGAGCAGCTCCACTACGGCTTGCTCCCGGTGATGGTGGTGCTCGAGACGGAGTCCGAGTCCTTCACCCACGCCTGCGAGCAGGGGGATTCGGTCTCGTGCTCGCGTACGCGGATCGTTCCGAAGATCGAAGCCCTCGGGCCGGTCTACTCTATGGGCGGGGTTTCAGGGTACGTCATAGGGCCCTCCCCGCCTTGCGAGTGCCCCGTAGACGAGCACGCGCTGCTCCTGAGCGAGGCGGACGCCTACTTCGCGGGACGGACCTTCTGGAGGATGGAGGAGGAGATCGTCCTCTATCGAGACGCTGCCCAATGCCAGGCAGCGCTGGAGAACGAACCATCCACGCCGTCCGAGGTCCAATAGACGATGTTCTTCATGCTCATGGCCTGTACTGAGCCCACGCCGATCATCGCGCCCATCGACGGTGACGAGGCCTCGGTGGATGCGGCAAGGATCTTCTGCGAGGCCGCCGCCCAGGCCTCCATCCCCTGCGAAGCGGCTGAGCGCGGGTCGGCTGGGCTTCAGAATGGGGTCGTGACTCTGGGGGACCACGAACTGACCATTCGGGTCTCGGTCGAGAGCTTCATCACCCTGGAGCCCCGCAGCATCGGGATGGGCACCGAACTGCTCCCCGGGGAGGCGCAGCTGGTGGCCACCATCACCCTGGCTGTGGATGGGAAGTTTCTCTTCGCGGTGGACCTGAGCCACGCCGCCAGCGACGTGGACCTGGCGGTGGCCCGCGCCAAGGTGTTGGACGAGACCCTGCAGCGCTGGATGGTGGGCTACGGCGTCGCGGCCCTGGACGCGCTCAACGGCGACCCCGCATCGCCCGCGCTGGGCGCTCTGGGGATGGAGGTTCCCGCCGCGAAGCTTGGTGGGTACACGGTCTGGGCCGCCTATCCAATGCTCAAGGGCAAGGGCCTGGACCCCTCGGTGGGCGCGGCCATGGGTCCCTCCGTCGGCAGCATGACGGGAGCGCTTGATGCCTACCTGTCCCCGGACCACGTCGACGCACCCTCGCCCGACTACACCTTCACCTCGCGGGCGACGGAGGACGGCCTGCACGCCCTCCACATCGTGGCCACCCTGGGCGGTCCCGGGGGCCCCGGAGAGTGCGGCATCCTGCCGCCGGTCAGCCTGGTGCCCGGCGCCACCGTCAACATCGTGCGCCTGGAGGGCGAGGTGGTGGTGGACGGCGCACCGATCGGGACGATCTGTTCCCTGTCCGAGCCGGTGGCGTGGCCCCTCCCCACGGGAGAGACCACGGTCACCTGGGAGCAGTTCGCGGTGGCGACGGACTCCATCACGTCGAAGTCCGCCCCACCGACGCGCTAGCGGAGCTACCTCTTCAGGTCCTTGCCGCTCTTCGTCTTGGTGGGGAGCGTCGCCGAGCCCGAGCTCTCGTCGCACTCGCAGACCACGTAGAAGTCCACCGTTTCGTCGGCGGCGTCCCCACAGATCGGGTTGTCCTGGTCGAACTCCGTGGCAGCGGTGCCTTGGGCCCCCGTGAAGTCCACGTTGGTCTCTTCCTCGTCGAAGCCCACCCAGTAGCTCTCGCTGTAGTCCTGGATCTCCAGTTTCCCGGCGTTCACGTCCACGGTGTCGACGTCGACCCAGTGTCCGAACTCGGGAAGGTCGTAGATGAGCAGCTTGAGGTCACAGTCCTCCTCCCAGTTGGCCAGGTTCTGGAGCGTTGCGTAGTTGCTCGCCCCAAAAAACCCGTCGTCCCGGATCTTGCCAGCACAGTACTTCTTGCCGTCGGCGCTGGCGGGGTTGTCGCTGGCGTAGTGCTGGTTGATCTCCCACTCCATCTTCGAACCCTTGATCCCGAAGGTGTTGCTGTGATTGAGGATCTCCCCGACCTTGTCCCACTCCTCCTTGTTGCTGGTGACGTCCGCGGCGAGCGAGCCCGGGAAGTTCCCCTCCATCGAGTGGGTGAAGACGCTGATGCCGCAGTACCTGCTGTCGTGCTCGGCGTGTTCAGGGGGCTTGGCTCCCTCAACTCTCAGGGGAGCAGGGCAGGGCGCGGCGTTCAACTCCGTCAGCATGCTGTAGGTCAGGAAGTTGACCTCGCTCCCCAACTCGAAGCCGTAGGTGGCGTTCACGTGGTCCGGGAAGGCGCCTGCTCCGATGCCGTTTCCTGAGAACACGGGTTCGGCGGTCTGTGGGTCCAGGAAGGGGGACTCGATGGGGTAGGCCTTCCGGTCCGGGTCGTGGAAGTGGTCGTCGTGGTACCAGAACAGCGCCATCTCGGTGTCCGTGAGGTCGCTGCTTCCATCGTGGCGCTCCACGTCGATCAGGACCAGCGTGGGCTCGAAGCCCAGGTCCCAGGTGGTGAATCCCCGCTCCGGCATGTCGGTGAGGCGCTCGAAGTCGCTCAGTTCCCGTCCGTCCGCGTCCCGGAAGGAGAGGGTGAGTTCGTCACTCTCCAGCACCAGGGCGCTCGGTGCGGCGGCGTAGAACCACCAGGTGGCTTCGGTGTCATCGCTGTCCAGACCGATTCGGTCGCGCAGCAGTGTGGCTGCCGGAGTGGGGTCTGTGTCGCCATCGGCGTCCGAGTCGCTGTCGCTGTCGGAGTCGGAGTCGGAGTCGCTGTCGGAGTCGCTGTCGGAATCGCTGTCGGTATCGGTGTCTGCTTCGATCGCGCTGGTGTCGTCGGTCGTGGTGTCTGGCCCGGTGCAGGACAGACTCATCAGCACCATGATCATGCTTCATTCTCCGGATTCGGATTTGGACGGGGGAATCGCTCGAAGCTGTCGAGCTACCCTGTAGACGGAGCGATGCCGTGTTCTCTTTCCTTTTGGCTTGTCCGGGGCCGGTCGATAGCGCCGATCCCGAGCAGCCGAACTTCCGCTACTCGCACGCCGGAGGCCTGGACGAGAGCGGTCGCTACCTGCACGTCGTGGGTGGAAGTGGGCTGGGTGGAAAGGAGTCTCGAAACAACGCCTGGCGCTACGATCTGGACCAGGGGGGCTGGGAGCGTCTGAGCGATCCGCCCGCCTATGTCTTCCGGGCAAGCTGGGCCAGGGGAGGGCAGAGCGCGTGGGTGCACGGCGGTGCGGGAGCCGACAACGCCGACACCGACCAGCTCCTGGAGTGGGATCTGGACACGGACCTCTGGCGGGTCGTCGAGCCCGTCGGCGAGCTGCCCAGCCCCCGGTTCAAGGAAGCCGCGAGCTGGGCGGGCGACAGGGTGGTGGTCTACGGCGGCCGAAGCACCGAGGGAGAGCCCCACAACTTCGGTGAGCTCTGGACCTTCGATCCTCCGACGGAGAGCTGGGCCGAGCTGGACCACACGGACGGGCCGGGGGCCCTCACGCGCACGGCGCTGGCCTGGGACGAGGATCGCGGCCGGCTCTGGCTTCAGGGGGGCATCGACGACGAGAACGAGCGCCACGGTTGGCTGTGGTGGGTGGACCTGGAGACCGGGGTGTGGACCCAGGCCACCGCAGACGGGGAGGGGCCCGGAAAGCGAGCCAGCCACACCCTGGCCCTGATCCAGGGCTCGCTCTATGTGTGGGGTGGCAATGCGCAGGACGAGGACGTCTGGGTCTTCGATCCCGACGCGGGGACCTGGACCGCCATCTCGGCTGAGGGGCCGGCCGGGCGGGACGCCCAGGTCACCGGGGTGGGCGACGCAGGCTTCGTCGTCTTTGGAGGCGATCCCTACAGCGACGAGCTTCCCGACTTCACGAACGACCTCTGGTCCTTCGACACGGGCTCCCAGACGTGGACCCGGCTGGAGCCCTGGAGCGACTAGCTCAGAGCACCGAGCGGAAGTAGGCGACCGTGCGTTCCATGCCGAGCTCGAAAGACACCTCGGGTGCCCAGCCCAGCTCGGCACGGGCCCTGGAGATGTCGGGCCGGCGGCGCCTGGGGTCGTCGGGCGGAAGGGGCTTGTGGACGATCCCGGCGGCGTTGTCCGTGTAGCGGTTCACGTACTCGGCGAGCTCCAGCATGTTGCGCTCGTGGGGGTTGCCCAGGTTGCAGGGCTCGGTCAGATCCGACTCCATGAGGCGGAGGAAGCCCTCCACCAGGTCGCTGACGTAGCAGAAGGAGCGGGTCTGAAGACCGTCCCCGAAGACCGTCAGGGGTCGCCCTTCGATCGCCTGGCTGCAGAAGGCGGGGATCACGCGGCCGTCGTTCACCCGCATGCGGGGGCCGTAGGTGTTGAAGATGCGCACGATGCGCGTCTGGACGCCCTTGTAGCGGTGGTAGGCCATGGTCAGGGCCTCCGCGTAGCGTTTGGCTTCGTCGTACACGCTGCGCGGACCGATGGGGTTGACGTTGCCCCAGTAGGACTCCACCTGGGGATGCACGTCGGGGTCGCCGTAGACCTCGCTGGTGCTGGCCAGGAAGAAGCGCGCCTGGTCCTTCAGGGCCCGCTCCAGGCAGTTCCGGGTGCCGTCGCTGCCCGCGTACAGGGTCTCGAAGGGCAGCTCCACATAGTCGATGGGGCTGGCCGGGCTGGCGAGATGGAAGATGCGATCCAGCCGACCCTCTACGGGCAGCCCCTCGATCACGTTGGCCTCGACGAAACTGAAGCGCGGATGGTCCGCAAAGTCCTCGAGGTTTCGTGCGGCTCCGGTGACAAAGTTGTCCACGGCGACCACCTCGTGGCCGTCCGCCAGAAGCCGCTCGCACAGGTGAGAACCGACGAAGCCGGCCCCGCCCGTCACCAGCGCACGCATGAAACCTCCGATGCTGCGGTCGATAACAGGGTTAGCTCTGCGAGGTGAACCAGATCCGGCCCACGACCGCTCACATCGACCTGGAGCGCCTCGCTCAGAACGTGCGGAGCTTGCGGACTCAGGTACAGCCCCGGGTGAAGCTGCTCGCTCCGGTGAAGGGGGATGCCTACGGCCATGGCCTCACCCGGGTCGGACTGGCCCTCAAGGATCAGGTGGACTTCTTTGGCGTGGCCCTGGTCGAGGAGGGCAAGGCCCTCCGCGCTGCAGGAGTGGACACGCCCATCCTTTGCCTGGGCGGAGTGGGTCACGACGGGGCGGAGGATGCCCTCGAGCACGGACTCACCCCCATGCTCTTCGACATGGACAGCGCGGAGAGACTGGACCGAGCTGCCAGCAAGCGAGGAGAGGCGGTTCGGGTGCACCTGAAGGTGGACACCGGTATGGGACGGCTGGGGGTGCCGCCCGGGGACTGGGAGCACTTCCTGGATCGCCTGGCGAACCATGCCTGGCTGCAGGTCGAAGGCATCTGCACGCACCTCTGCGCGGCGGATGAGGACGGCACCTTCACCCTGGAACAGGCTCGGCGCTTCGATCGTGCGCTGGACGCGGCGCGAATCCGGGCCTTCGAGCCCGAACTCGTGCACCTGGCGAACAGCGCTGCCATGTTGAGTTTTCCCGAGCTGCACCGGGACATGGTGCGTCCGGGATTGGCGCTCTATGGTGTCTCGCCGCTTTCATCGGGAGCCTTCGAACTGCAGCCGGTCATGCGGGTCACCACCGAGGTGCTCTTCGTGAAGAACGTGCCTCGCGGCTACGGCGTGGGCTACGGCCGCACCTGGACGGCGTCCAGGCCGACCCGGCTGGCCACCCTGCCGGTGGGCTACGCCGACGGCTACCCGCGTGCCCTCTCGGACTGCGGCGAGGTCGTGATCCATGGCCAGCTGTGCCCGGTTCGTGGCCGTGTCTGCATGGACCTGCTCATGGTGGATGTCACCGACGTCACCACCACCGTGCGCATCGGAGACGAGGTGGAACTCCTCGGGGACACCGTCACCGCGACCCGACTCGCCGAGTTGGCGGGCACCATCCCCTACGAGATCCTGGCTGGGTTCTCGGAGCGCGTGCCGCGAAGGGCCGATTGACGGCCCTCTTCGAAGGCATCGGGCGCCCGGTGCTCCAGTTCGTGGAGGAGTGCGGCCGCGTGGTGCGGGTGCTCCTGTTGGGGGTCTTCAAGCTCTTTCTGCCGCCCTATCGTCCCCGCCTGGTCTTCAAACAGTGCGAGTTCGTGGGCCTGCAGTCCCTGAGCATCGTCATCGTGACCGGTGGATTCACAGGGGGCGTGTTCGCGATTCAGGCGGCCTACGGCTTCGGTCTCTTCGGAGCCGAGAGCCTCACCGGCAGCACGGTCACGCTCAGCCTGGTGCGCAGCATCGGGCCTGTCTTTGCGGCCCTGATGGTCACGGGCCGCGCCGGCAGCGCCATGGCCGCGGAGATCGGGAGCATGAAGGTGACCGAGCAGATCGACGCGCTGGAGGCGATGGCGGTGGACCCCATCGAGTACCTGGTGTGCCCCAGGATCGTCGCCGGGACGCTGATGGTCCCGCTCTTGAGCGCGGTGTTCAGCATGGTGGGCATCGTGGGTGCGTGGCTCGTCGGCGTGGAGATGCTCAACATCAACGCCGGAGCCCTTCTCGACCGCATCTACTGGTACTGCGATCCGGAAGACCTGGTGTGGGGACTGGTCAAGGCTTCCGCCTTCGGCTTCGTGCTCACCGTCGTGGGATGCGCCAAGGGCCTCTACGTGAAGGGCGGCGCGGAGGGCGTCGGTCGGGCCACCACCGAGGCCGTGGTGTTCAGCAGCGTCTCCATCCTCATCCTGGACTACTTCATCACGCAGTTCCTGATGAGCCGCGGACTGCTCACATGACGGTGGCTCTTCGTTTCCAGGAGGTTCACAAGAGCTTTGGCCGCTTCAAGGTGCTGGACGGCCTGAGCATGGAGGTGGAAAAGGGCGGCATCACCGTCATCATCGGGCGTTCAGGTACCGGGAAGAGCGTGACCCTGAAGCATGCGATGGGCCTGCTCGAGCCGGACTCGGGGGGCATCTTCGTGGGGGACGCGGAGGTGACGGCCATGAGCTCGTCGGCGAAGCGTGCCCTGCGTCTGCGCTTCGGGATGGTCTTTCAGAACGCGGCGCTCTTCGATTCGATGAGCGTGTACGAGAACGTGGCCTTCCCCCTGCGCGAACACACCCGCCTCAAGGAGCCGGAGGTCCGAAAGCGGGTCGAGGAGGTGCTCGCCAGTGTGGGGCTGCTCTTTGCGCTCGACAAGAGCCCCGGCGAACTCAGTGGCGGCATGCGCAAGCGCGCGGGCCTTGCGCGCGCTCTGGTCCACACGCCGGAGATTCTCCTCTACGATGAGCCCACGACCGGTCTGGACCCCATCCTCACGGCCCAGATCGAGCGCTTGATCGTGGACACCAACCGGCGCCATCCGGAGCTGACCAGTCTGGTCGTGAGCCACGACATGGAGGGCACCTTCCGCATCGCCGACCGAATCCTCATGCTGCACGGTGGCCGCATCGTGGCCCAGGGCACGCCGGACTTCTTCAGGACGACGGAGGACCCCATGGTCCGACAGTTCGTCGAAGGGCGGCTCGACGGTCCCATGGCGGTGGAGTAGGTCTCATCGTGCGCTTCAGCAACGAGTTCAAGGTCGGTGTGCTCACCCTGCTGGTGGGGAGCTTCATCGCGCTCTTCATCCAGCGCACCGACGACCGGCCAGACGGCGCGGTCGATGGCTACCTGCTCTATGCCCAGGTGCCCTCAGCAGAAGGCGTGCAGGTGAGCACCCAGGTCGTTGTCGCGGGTGTGAGCGTAGGAAGCGTGCGAGAGCTCGCTCTGAGGGGTGCAGAGGCTCGCCTGAGCCTGGAGATGATCGGAGAGGTTCGCCTGCCCACGGATTCCTTCGCGGAGCTGCACGGCTCCAGCGTCCTCGGAGACAAGACCGTGGTCATCATCCCGGGTACCGAGAGCACGCTCTTGAAGCCGGGGGACACCATCGAGACCCGCCGATACGGTCCCGACCTCGAGCAGCTCAGCGAGCAGGTGGAGACCATCACCGAGGACGTGCAGGCCATCACGGCCTCTCTGCGTGAGCTCCTGGCGGACCCGGACTTCAAGTCCAGCCTGGACGCGACGGTGAAGAACCTGGAGGAGGTCAGCCGCAGCATCAAGGATCTCTCCACCGCCAACAGCGCTCAAATCAACGCGATCACCGCGAACCTCCACGAGGTCACCGAGTCGCTGAAGGAGCTGCTGGAGACCGTCGGTGGTGCCGTGGGGAGCGAACTCGAGGTGATCGCGGCGGCCACGGAGAAGCTCGATGCCTCGCTCGACGACATCCAGTCCATCACCACGAAGATCGACGAGGGGGAGGGCACCCTCGGCTACCTGATCAACGACGACAAGCCCGCGGAACAGATCGAGCTGGCCCTCACGCAGGTGAACTCGACCCTGGACGAGGTGAACGAGTTGGTGGGCTCCGTCAGCGATCTCGAGACCGAGGTCTACTACGACGGTGCGTTGATGTTCGGTACCGAGCCGGGGCCCGAGTTCGGTTCCAACCCCTACCACCAGCAGAGCCGCAGCGCTCTGGGAGTTCGCCTCAAGACGCGCGAGGACTACTGGTACGTGTTCGAGGTGGTGGACCACCCCCTGGGCAGCTTTGACTTTCGGCAGGTGGAGAGTCCGCAGCTGGGGACCGTGTACACCGAGTACGTGCGCACTCGGAGCACGCGGGTCAGCTTTCAGTTCGCTCGCCGGTACTCCAACCTGGTGCTCCGTTTCGGATTGAAGGACAGCAGCGGTGGTGTGGGCGCTGATCTGCTCCTGTTCTCGGATCGGCTGAAGCTGACGGCGGATCTCTACGACTTTGACTACGGTTCCTACCCGGTTCTGGATGGCACTCCGAACCTGCAGATCGGCGTGCAGATCGAGCCCTATCCACGCCTCGTGCTGCAGGCCGGGGTGTACAACACCCTCGTGGGGGCCCGGTATGGATTCACCACGGGATACGTTGGCGGAGGCTTCCACTTCACCGATGACGACATCAAGTGGATTGTCGCGTCTTTGCCAAGCTTTTGAGCGTGCGGCTCGGAGGTGTTGAAAGCCCCGCAGGGGTCTGGTAGGACACAGCAGCGGTACACGTGACGAAGAGGCGCACCTGAGGGTGCACCATGGGTCTCTGGAGAGTGCATGTCCGGCAAGAAGGACGGCTTCGAAGATTGGGAAGACGACTTCTTCTCGAAGGGAGAAACGGGTAGCTCCGACTGGAGCGAGGACCGCCCTAAGAAGGAGCCCGCGAAGGATGAGGGGGCCGAGAAGCCCGAAAAGGAGGCGCTGGCTGCGCCTGATTCCGAGGCCGAACCGGTCTCGGAGGAGGAGCCTGTTCCCGACGCGCCAGCTGAGCAGGAAAGCTCATCATCTGCGCCGTTGAGTGCGGATCAGGATGCCATTCGCGCCGCGCTCGCTTCGGAAATGCGCCGCAGGGAGTTGGAGACTGCCCTTGGTGGTCGCGCCGATTCTCGGGCTTCCCTGAGTTCCGGCCCCACGATCATCGCGGACTTCGAGGACGAGCGAGATTTGCAGCCCGAACCGGAGCCCGAGCCCGAGCCCGAGCCGGAGCCCGAGCCGGAGCCGGAGCCGGAGCCCGAGCCCGAGCCGGAGCCCGAGCCGGAGCCCGAGCCCGAGCCCGGCGCCTGCGATGACCTGCCCGACCACCAATGCGATGGCGACGAGGCCCATTGTGGGGCCCTGGTCCCCTTTGACCCGGCCCTGGGTGACGGGTACTGGGACTACCCGCTCAACGGGGAGACCGAGGCGAACCAGTACCGGAGCTACCTCCGCCGGGACCTCATGTTGCTGATCAAGTACGCCGCGGCCTGGACCCGCTGCCTGACGGAAGATTGGTCAGAGGGGAACGGCGGGCCCCTGGGGCTCGGGGACATGAGCGAGGCCGACGGCGCCATCCCGGGGGCTTCGGTGGGCTCTCCGGGACATCCCCCGGGGACCCACACCAATGGTCGCGACCTGGACATCGCCTACTTCCAGACTGG
>PVBE010353345.1_pt1 | contig 12507 bp, 9 predicted proteins | sample 1631181 | NCBI WGS metagenome assembly PVBE01 (sample SAMN08397723, study PRJNA350692) | Marine metagenome, whole genome shotgun sequencing project. | isolation source: water | place: Pacific Ocean | collected 2012-04 | reverse complement strand
TTCCAGTTGGGAGGTGCGACTCGAACCCCGCGACAGGATCGAGTTGCGACCGGACCGCTCAACTAGCCCCAGACGGCGTAGCAGCTCCCGCGCGCGCCGCAGTATTTGATATCCAAGCGTTTGTGCGCGCATGTGGAATTCTGATTTTGTTTTGGGATGTTGCCAACCCGCCCCCGCTGCGTTACGAGAGTCTCTGAACATCAGTGTTACAATTGCTAACTATGTCAGGAGGCCATCCGGCTGTGATGAAGTCACTTCTTCAAGCATCGCTGGTATTCCTTGGTGGAACACAGGTCGCGGCGGAAGATCTGAGCTTGCCTTTCAACGGCCGTGGGTTCGTATTTGCTGCGGGAGATACACCCAATGTCAATCACCACGTTATGCAGCCGGCTCAACGATACGGAGTCGATTTTGCGCTGGTCGGTGGTCCCAGTGGCCGCGAATTGACGCGTGGTGGGTCCACCAATCTCGAAGACTACTTCTGCTGGGATGAACCGGTGATTGCACCAGCCGGAGGGGTCGTTGTCGGTATCGTCGATGACCTGCCCGATCAGCCCTTGGGTTCCAAGGATCCAGGCAATCCTGCGGGTAACCATGTTGTCATCAAGACAGGCGAAGGGCTGTTCTTGTTTCTCGCTCACCTGAAGCGGAATACCGTAGCCGTGAAGCCGAATGAGCGTGTTCAAAGAGCGCAGACGTTGGGCCTCTGTGGCAACTCGGGGAATACGGATTTCCCGCACATCCATCTTCATATCCAGGACAGTCCGATTTTCAACAGTGGAACCGGCCAGAATCCGATCTTTGGCCCAATCGATGTCGAGCTCACCGAAAAACAATTCAAAGCAGTCACATGGCCACTGATCTCGGGGCTCTTCGTCTCGAATACTGAAAAACCGGAGCGGTAACCGAAGCGCTGCATCTTCGGCTTTTTGGTTCAAGCGCCAATTCACCTAACCAGGCCCTTTCGAGGAGATGCCGAGATCGAGGTGGGTTGCCGAGTCCGAGCACGCGTTCGTGATCGAAGACCGCTGCGCACCAGCTGCTCCGGTTCACTTGCTCGTGATTCCGAAGGAAAGAGTCACCTCTCTTCTCGAGGCGTCCCCGTCTCTACTGGGAGAAATGCTCGAGCTCGCTCGGGATACCGCCCGAGACCGAGGCATCGCAGACTCGGGATTTCGTGTGGTCATCAACACCAATCCGCAGGCGGGCCAAACGGTCTACCACCTCCACATGCACGTCAAAGGTGGGCGCCAGCTGCGAGAGCCACTCCTTCCCCTCATCTGGAGCCGCCTCATCCACTGGCGCGCGGCCTAATCACTCATTAGGCGGTTGGAAGCCAGGTGGGATCTGTCATGTCCGGGCAAGATGCGGTTCTGGGCGAGCAGGCGCGAACGTGCAAAGACCTCGATATCATCCTGCACGAGGAGGACCTCCCTCCGCTCACGCGGGCTGCTTCCCCTCGATCAGGTTTCGAGGGCGATCCCATAGTGATCGGTGTAGGGGCGCATCTGCTCCCGTAGCGACACCGAGTCGAATCCCCATTCTTCGGGGGTGTACTTGTGGGTCCCAAACTTGCCCTTGGGTTTTTGTTGGATGTAGCGGCGAATCGAGTCTCCATGCTCGGGCAGGAATGGGCGCTTTATCTGATCATAGAGGCGTTCGACTGCAGCAACCGGGTCCGCCATGAGGTCTGCGAAGTGCGAGTCGACGATGCGATCGGGCAGCTCTCCGGCCGCACGCCGCTGCGCGAGGGCAATCATCATCAGACCCAGACCGGCTCCGCCCGCCTCCGGTAGTTCGACCTGATTACATCGCTCCCAACGAACCGTCGCCAACGTACTGAGACTCGAAGGCTCCGTCTTGAGGGGATCACGGTGGGTATGAATCACCCATGCATCGGGGTAGGTGGCAAAGAGCAGATCGATGAAGATCAGATAGAGGGGAGTTTTCAAGACCCAGTTCTGCTTGGGCCGACCAAATTGAAGTGCCTGCAGCAGCGCGCGGTGGTACTCCATGGTCGCCGGATAGTCCGCCTCCCAATTTGGCATGTTGGCGATCATGCCCCAATGACCACCTGTAAAACTGGGCAGGGTCAAGGTCACGCACTCCACCGGCAGGTCAGACCGCAGTTCGTGGATTGCGGCAAATTCCGGCTGCACGTCCGACCAGAACTCTTGCTCGCATTCCGCCATCCGCTGCCTGGCTGACGCGTCCGCGCCCTCCCAGGCGACCGGGTGAAGCACTTCCCACGCGAGAGGCGCTCGTGCATTCGGGTCCAGGGCCAGCAACTCGAAAAGAATCGAGGTTCCCGATCGCGGCGGACCGGTAATGACCAATGGCGATTCGATTTTCTCCTCCGAGATCGCCGGGTTCTGCTTCCGAGCGCGGGTCAGGAGGAGCCTCGTCCGCAGTCCGCGCAGTAACTCCTGACGCGTCATCAGGCGGCCCAGAGCGTTGAGATTCCCTGTCGCCTCGAGTTCTGCGATCAGGGACAGAAAGCGTGTCTTCCAGTCGCCATCGAAGTCGCCGAAGTCGTCGAGCCCACCCGTCGAGGCGATGGCGGTTTGCACGAGTTCCCCTGGGTCCATCGGGATCAGGTTTGCCGCTCCTCCCAGCGCATCGCCCATGGCATTGATGTGACGCGCCCAATCGGGACGGCTGTAGTGGTCGGCGAGGTTCTTGATCTGCACCATCGGTGAAATGACTCCCGTTGATTGAAGATTGTTGGAAGAATGGCCGCCAAAACAGGGCTTCCAGGGCCCGAATCATTCTTGGGAAAGCGAGCCGCAGCGCAGGAAACGCCCCCGCATGTCTTCTGGGCCGAGTTCATGACGCGTTTGGAGACAGGCATTGTCCTTCGCCGGGACCACGAATACGGCGTTTCCGGAGGCGGAGCCCCGCGGGTGCCTGGCGTAGCGCCCGCACGCGGCCCCCGTGGGAGTTAACGTAGCGACGGATCATCGGATTTCGCACCGAAGGTACAGTCTATTCTCCTGCTCTCGACAGGTGGATTCATGAGAGTATAAGCTTGTATTGGATTCTATTCTTACCTTAGAGTGTATTGTATAGGGTTCCCGGGGGAGGGTGAGCCAGGCGCCGGCTCGCCCTTTTTGCGCGGATTGGGCACCGCGATACAGCGGTGGCCGGGCGAAGTCCATCAGGGGGGTGAAATGACGGTCGAGATCCCCAAACGCATCGAGGACCTCCCCGCCAGCGCTCCGCGTTGGTTGGGCCAATCGGTGGACCGCGTCGAAGATCCCCGGTTGCTCACCGGACGTACCGAGTTCGTCGACGACGTGCGTCTGCCCGGAATGCTCCACTGCGCCATCCTGCGCAGCCCGTTCGCCCATGCGCGCATCGCGCGCATCGACACCGCCGAGGCGGAGAAGTTTCCGGGCGTCGTCGCCGTCGTCACGGGCGCGGACGCCCAACGCTGGAGTTCCCCGCCGTTCACGGTGCCGGAGGGGTGGGGCGGTTACTGCATGGCGACCGAGAAGGTGCGCTTTGCGGGCGAGCCGGTGGCGGCCGTGGCGGCTGCCAGCCGTTACGAGGCGGAGGATGCGCTCGAACTCATCGCGGTCGACTACGAGCCGCTCCCGACGGTCGTGGACGCAATGGAGGCCACGGATCCCGGAGCCCCGCTGCTCTTCGAAGAGCGGGGCACGAACGTCATGCTGCACAAGGAGTTCACCTGGGGCGACGTTGACCGGGCGTTTCGCGAGGCGGACCACGTGTTCGTCGAGACGTTCCGCTGGCATCGCATCGGCGCCAATCCCCTCGAGACCTTCGGTGTCGTCAACGAGTGGGATCCGTTGGATGGGAGCATCACCTGCCGCGGGTCCGTCCAGACGCCGTCGATGCTCGCGCGCGGCTTTGCGGTGAACCTGGGGTTGGCATCCAACAAGGTGCGCGTGATCGCCCAGCCGCACGGCGGCAGCTTCGGCGGAAAAGGGGGCGGTCGCGGCACGTACATCACCGCGATGCTCTCGCGCAAGAGTGGCGGGCGCCCCGTCAAGTGGATCGAAGACCGCATGGAGTATCTGACGGCGGGTGGCGGTCAGGCCTGGGACCGTCACTACCGGGCCTCCCTTGCCGTTACGCGCGACGGGATCGCGACCGGCCTGCGTGTCGAGCTGCTGGACGACCTGGGGGCCGGTGGCGAGAGCTTCGGTGCCGTCAGCGCCGTGAAGCCCCTGGCCTGCTTCACGGGCTGCTACACGATTCCGGCTGCGGCCTATGACCTCACACTGGTGGCGACCAACAAGGTGCCGGCGAGCGCCTACCGCGGGATGGGGCCACCGCCTCATAACTTCGTTCTCGAGCAGCTGATCGATATCGCCGCCCGCGAGCTGAACCTCGACCCGGCGGAGATCCGGCGCAGAAACTACATCCCGTCCGACCGCTTCCCCTACACCATTCCCAGTGGAAACGAGTACGACAGCGGCGACTACGAGGCCGCACTCGACAAGGTGCTCGAGCTGTCGGACTACCGGGAGCTTCGTCGGAGACAGGAGGAGGCGCGGCGCCAGGGCCGCTACCTCGGCATCGGCCTGGTGAACGTCATCGAGCCCGGTGTCTTCGACTGGAACGCCTACGCCACCGTGGGCATGCAGGGGGTCGGCGTGCCCGAAGGCGCCACGGTGAGCATCGACATGCTCGGGAAGATCACCGTGCGCGTCGGCTTCGCCCTAGAGGGGCAGGGACAGTACACACTCGCCACCCAGGTGGTGGCCGACTACTTCAACGTCGAGATGAGCGACGTGCACGTGGTCCATCTCGACACGCAGGCCGCACCGCCGAACTTCGGCCCCGGTGGTAGCCGGCTCGGCGTTGCGCTCACCGGTGCCCTGCTCGGTGCCTGCGAGCGCATCCGGCGCAAGCTCATCAAAGTCGCGGCCCCGCTCCTGCAGACCGAGCCCGAGAACGTGGAGTTCTTCGACGGAGTCTTCCGGCTGAAGCAGAAGCCCGATGCGCAGCTTCCGCTGGCCCAGGTTGCCGCGGTGATGCTCACGCGCAGCGATCTGCTCCCCTCCGACGAAGATCCGCGTCCCGAGGCCACCCACGTGTGGACCGCCCCGAATCGCACGCTCGCCGACGATCAGGGCCGCGCCAAGACGTATCTCACCTCGGCCAACGCATGTCACGTGGTTCTCGTCGAGGTCGATCCCGAGACCGGAAAGGTCGAGATCCTCGACTACTTTCTGGTCGACGATTGTGGAACCCGTCTCAACCCGGACACGGTGGAAGGCCAGACGCAGGGGAGCCTCGTGCAGGGGGTGGGGGCGGCGTTGCTGGAGGAGTACGTGTACGACGAGGACGGCCAGAACCTCACCAGCACGTTCATGGACTACCTCCTGCCGACGATCAACGAGGCGCCCATGGCGAAGAAGGCGGCGCTGGTGACGCCCTCGCCCTTCTCGCCGCTGGGTGCCAAGGGCTGTGGCGAGGGTGCGATCCACGCCACGCCGGCTGCGATCATGAGCGCGATCAATGACGCGCTGGTCCCCCTTGGAGTCCGGGCGACCGAGGTGCCCGCCACGCCCCAGCGAATCTGGCAACTGATCCAGGACGCCAGGACGAAGGCGACCTCCAGTGAGAAGAGAAAGGCAACGACGTGACCCAGCCCGATTACTTCGTGGCCCTGACCGAGTGCCACTTCATCAACCGCGACGCCCTGATGGAGCTGACCTACTACCCCGACATGGCGCGCTGGTGGGCAAGTGTCGACGGCGTGCTTCGCGCCTGGGCGGGCCGCAGCATCGCCGAGCAAACCGCCGGCGAGCACAGCGGGCCGCCGTTCGCACCGAGTCTCATCGAGAATATGGACACGGCCGGCGTCGACGTGGCCTTCGCGCTGCGCGAGCCGATGATGGACGTCAGCGGCTACACCGGCAGCCTCTCGACCAACGCCTACATCATCAACGAGATCGAGCCCTATCCGGAGCGGCTCTACCTCGAGTGCAACGTCGGCCCCATCCTGCGCCGCGGCCTGAAGCACGCCCTCTGGGAACTCGAGTTCCTGGTCAAGGAGCACGACGCCCGGTTGTGCAAGGTCTACGCACCCGAGGACAGCCCGTTGAACGACCGGGGAATGTGGCCCTTCTACGAGAAAGCCTGTGAACTCGACATCCCGCTGACGATCCACACCGGGGCATCCTACGTCGTGCCGCAGCCCAGCAGCCACACGCATCCTGGTCTGCTCGACGAGGTACTGATCGATTTTCCAGAACTCGTGGTCATTGCCTACCACATGGGCTGGCCCCACACGGAGGAGCTGATCGGACTCGCCGGCAAGCACCAGAACCTCTACCTGAGCTTGTCCGGAATCATCGGCTGGTTCGAGCGCTCGCCATACCGCGGCTATCACGCGATCGGTGAGGCCCTGCAGTGGGTGGGAAACGACAAGATCGTGATGGGGCTCGACCTGCCCTTCGACGAGACGAAGCGGGTGGTCGACTTCGTGCGAAACCTGCAGATGCCCGAGGAGCTCCAGGAGAAGTGGGGTTACCCCGAGATCAGCGAAGAGATTCGCGCCAACATGCTGGGTCTCACCCTGGCGAGACTCGCCAAGCTCGAGCCGACGAAGCGCGTGAAATGAGAGATCGAGGCCGAAATGAGTGAATACTGGGACGAGACTGTCGACTTTCTGGCCGTGGGGTCCGGCGCAGCGGGCATGACTGGTGCGATCGTCGCGCACGATCGCGGCGCTCGCGTGCTGGTCATCGAGAAGAGCGAGCTCTACGGCGGGAACACGGCGCTCTCGGGCGGTGCACTCTGGGTGCCTGACAATCATCTGATGTTCGAGCACGGTATCGAGGATTCGAGTGAGGAAGGTCTCAGCTACCTCGAGACGGTGACGGACGGAAGCTCCAGCCCCGAGAAGTTGAGCCGCTACATCTCCGCCGCTCCCGAGATGGTCCGCTACCTCCAAGACAATTCACAAGTGTGCTTCGAGATCGTCCCCCTCTACCCCGATTACTACCCGGAGGAGGTGGGCGGCAAGAGCGGGGGGCGTTCGATCGAGCCCACCGAGATCGACGCACTGCGCCTCGGGAATGTCTTCGAGCAGCAGCGCACGCTGAAGTACCGCTCGCGACTGATGGCCTTCCTGAGCATCAAGATCAACGAGGCGCCGCTGCTCATGGGCGGCGGCCGCGCGATGCTCGGCTTGATGTCACGGCTCCTCTTCGGATACCTCACGAACTGGCGCGCGCGGCTGCGGGGTCTGAAGAATACGCGGCTCACGCTGGGCAAGGCGCTCGCCGCCCGTCTGCGCCTGTCGCTGTTGGACCGCGACGTTCCGCTCTGGCTGAACGCACCGCTCCGCGAGCTCATCGTCGAGGACGGGCGTGTGGTCGGTGCGCTGGTCGAGCGCGAGGGCCGTTGCCTGCGCGTTCGGGCAATGCGCGGGGTGCTGCTCGCCGCCGGCGGGTTCGAGCACAACGCGGCCCTGCGCCGCCAACACCAGCAGCTGCCGATCGGCAACACGTGGACCGTCGGAAGCGAATCGAACGTGGGCGATACGATTTCGATCGGTGAGAAGGTGGGCGCGAGTCTCGGCCTGATGGACGAAGCCTGGTGGACACCCGTGTTCCTGCCGCCGACCTTCGACCGCGCCCTCCCGATGATCGTCGAGAAGGGTCTGCCGGGCTCGCTGATGGTCAACAAGAGCGGCGAGCGGTTCATGAACGAAGCGTCGCCCTACAACGACGTGGTCAAGCGGATGTACGCGGCGAACGCCAGAGTGCCCTCCATCCCGGCCTTCTTCGTCTTCGATGCGAACTATCGCCGCCAGTATGCCTGCGGCCCCGTGCGGCCCGGCTTTTCCCAGCCGGATTGGAGCCTCTCCCGCCTGCTCCGCGAATCCTTCCTGACGAAGGCCTCCAGCCTGGCCGGGCTCGCGGGGAAGCTCGGCGTCGACGCCGAGCAGCTCGGCGCCACCGTGACGCGCTTCAACCAGTTTGCGCGAAAGGGCGTGGACGAGGACTTCGGTCGCGGCGAGAGTTCGAACGACCGCTACTACGGCGACCCGGCGGTGAGCCCCAACCCCTGCCTCGCACCTCTCGAGACACCTCCGTTCTACGCCGTGGAGGTCTATCCGGGTGACCTCGGGACGAAGGGCGGCTTGCGCACCGACACCGAGGGCCGGGTGCTCACGGCCAGCGACGAGCCGATCCCCGGCCTGTACGCGGCAGGTAACTGCTCGGCGTCGGCCATGGGCCGCACCTACCCGGGCGCCGGCGGCACGATCGGGCCAGCCATGACCTTTGGCTACCTCGCGGCCCGCCACGCCACCGAGTCCGGCTGAGCGCGCGCACGACAGTCTGCGAATCCGCGATGGCCGGAGACGGTCGCCAGCTGGGCGTGCCGGCGCCGCGATCAGGTGGCGTCGACGGGAGGGGACACGCCGGGGTTGTCGATCGGCCTTGCGGGCCAGCGGGTCAGGGCAGGCATTTCTCCGGCAGGGGATGTCGGAAGAGCCGAGCCGCGTTCTCGTGGGCGATCATTCGAATCTCCTCCGCCGGCAGGTCACCGATGAGATCTTCCATTACCTGCTGCGTATCGGGCCAGGTGCCGTCGCCGTGCGGATAGTCGGACTCGAACATGATCTTGTCGACGCCGATCGCGTGACGGGTCGAGATGGTCGAGGGGTCGTCGATCATGCAGAACCAGAAGTTGCGGTACAGCACTTCGCTTGGCGACGCATCCTTGAAGGGCCAGTCCTTGCCGTAGCCCGAGCGGCTCATGATGTTCTCGAGCCGGTCGCGGATCATGGCCACCCAACCGATGCCACCCTCGGAGAGGGCGATCTTCAGGTTCGGGTACTTCCCGGGGTAGCCGCTCCAGAGCCACTCCACGCAGGCCGGCATGGAGAGCACACCGAATAGCGTCGAACTCGCTCCCATCGGGGCGCCGGGCGCAGTCTCGGCGAAGCCCGACGAGGCCACGTGTAGGTTGATCACGGTATCCGTCTCGGCGCAAGCCTCGATGATCGGATCCCATTCGCCGGAGAAGATCGACGGGAGCCCGATGCGATGGGGCCGCTCGGGCAGGGTCACGCCGCGAAAGCCGCGGTCTGCGTTGCGCCGGATCTCCTCGGCGCCCTTCACGGGATCGGCGAGGAAGGTGACCCCGATGGGGATCTGGCGTTCTGGATAGGGAGAGCACCACTCCTCGAATAGCCAGTCATTCCAGGCGCGCATGCAGGCCAGACCCAGTTCGGGATCCTTGGCCTCCGAGAAGAGCGTGCCGCTGAAGCCGGTAACGCCCGAGGGAAAGCAGGCTGACGCCCAGATTCCGCCGAGGTCCATGTCCTTGATGCGCTCGTCGATCTGGTAGCAGCCCGGCCGGATCTCCTCGAAACGCGCGGGCTCGATCCTCCAGTCCTCTTTCGGGCGACCCGCGGTGCACATGAAGCCGACCTGGAAATACGGCTGGTCCTCGAAGTACCAGACCTCATGGCCCTCGTCGGTCTCGATGACGCGGGGTGCCTTATCCTGCAGCTTGCGCGGCAGCCGGCCCTCAAAGGTATGCGCCGGTTCGACCAGGTGGTCATCTACGGAGATGAGCGTGTACTTCGTCTCGCAGGGCTCCGGATCCGGGAGCAATCCCTGCGAGATAGGACGATTGATTCCCAGCTTGATGACTCGCGGCATCTCGGAACCTCCAGTGTTGCGCGATTGCGCGTGTGAGCCCATCTGAGCCAGCGCTCGATTTGCGGATGGGCACCTGACGTACATGTACGCGCAGGAGCGAAAAAACTCAAGATCTCAGATTCTGACCCGGGCAATCCATCGCCGTCCACAGCCGGAGCAGCCTTAGGAGGGCCTCGGGAGCCGCTCGGGGCCCAGCGGCCGAGAGCGAACTTTGCGCGCGCCGGGACGAAACCATGCGACTGTGCGAGACCCCGTGGCTCGAGCGGCCTGATGATTCCGTGCCACAGCCTGATGGCTAGCCGGAACATTTGCGGCAGGCGGAGGGTTCGATCCGTAGTCTCCCCGTGCAGAAAACGCGCATTCAGCCTGTTCTGCAATATGATTCGAAATCTGGATTGATGAGTTGAGACCGTCAAAAGCATAAGCAGATTGATGAGTTGAGACCGTCAAAAGCATAAGCAGAGTCGGGATTTCCAAACCGGTTCGTCGTCAGCGTCGACCGGTGCGCTGGTTTCAGTGCCTCCTTGTGCGGCGGGCTGGAGGGAGCGCAGGGAGGCTCGTCCCGGGGATCTACTCGTTCGCTCGGTGTGCTGGCCACTCCCGCGCCATTTTCTGTGCTTCTGCAATTTGTTCTTTTGTCATCCTGTCGACGAGCATTTCCATACCCTTGCGTGCGTCTTCATCCCCCTGCATGCGAGAAAGATTTATCCACATATAAGCAAGCACGTAGTTCTGAACGACGCCTCTGCCGTTCGCGTGCATCACCCCCAGGTTGTACTGGGCCGTGGCATGCCCTTGTTCCGCTGCCTTCCGATACCACTTGACTGCTTCTACATCGTCCTCTGCGACGCCTTGACCGGTTTCGTACATCGCCCCCAAGTTGCTCTGAGCACCCGCGAGCCCTTGCTCCGCCGCCTTGCGCCACCACTTCGCCGCTTCGACATCGTTTTCTGAGACGCCTCTGCCGTCCGCGTACGCCAGCCCCAAGTTGAACTGAGACGTGGCATGCCCTTGTTCCGCTGACTTCCGAAACCACTCGACTCCTTCTGCATCGTTTTCTGCAACGCCTTTACCGAGGGCGTACGCCAACCCCAATGTGTACTGAGCCTCCGCATGCCCCTGTTCCGCAGCCTTCCGGAACCACTTGGCGGCTTCCGCATCATTCTCCGCAACGCCTTCACCGGTGACGTACGCCACCCCCAAGATGAACTGAGCGTCCTCATGCCCCTGTTCCGCAGCCTTCCGGTACCACTTCACCGCTTCGGCATCGTCTTCTGCGACACCTTCACCGGTGTCGTACATCACCCCCAAGAGGTTCTGGGCCTCGGCATTCCCAGATTCCGCGTCCCTCAACAGTTCCGGATCGACCTGTCCCCAGGCACCCGAACCCACTCCGAGCACCAGCCCGAATGCGATGCAGCCCACCAGAAGCGAACGGAGAGACACCCTCATTGCGTGCACCTCTTGGTGACAGGATGAGTGAATTGGGATTGTGATGGAAGCCCCCGGATTGTGATGGAAGCCCCCGGAGTGTAATGGAAGCCCCCGGAATGGGCGGTCAGAAGCTGACCAGGGGGCTCGACTACAGGCGCGAGCAGCAAGGAGAGCGCAGAGGCTCATCCCGGGGTTCTGCTCAGTCGGTCGTTGTGGGTTGTGGGGCTGGGAGGTGAGGGTTGGTGGGAATGCCGCTTTGTAAGACTTGAAGTGAGCACAGGAAGTTCGAGCTGCGTTTTCCCCAGGCCCGAGCAGTAGGCATTCTGTCGAATAGGGACCGGAAAGGGACCGGGCCCCAACACGGGGCGATTTCAACGGTTCGGCGCTGCAGGCTCGCAGGATGAACGAAGAGCTTCACGCCGATCGTCTCGGCTCGGCCTGCTGTCAGCAGCGGGGAGAACTATGCAGAGCAGCGGGGAGAGCGGCGGAGCATGACGCGGGTCATGCTGATCGGATCGCCTCCCAGGCGAACTGGGCCGCCTGCCGCAGCCGCTGCTCGATGAGATAGTTCGGGTCGGCGAGCCAGTTGGTGAGCGCAGCGTTGAGGATGCCGACCACCATCTCCGCCAGGAAGACCGCGTCCTGGTCGAGGCGCACCTCTCCCCGCTCCTGGCCCTCGCGCAGCATCGCCGCAAAGGGCTCGTGGATGCGCCTGATGTAGGGAGGCTGTTGCCCCGGCTCGGACTCGGAGCGCAGGAACTCCAGCAACACGTCGCGGGCGAGCCCCCGGGTTTCGGCGATCTGGTCCGTGGCGCGCGCCACGAAGCCCGTCAGGCGTTCGCGGGTCGACTCGGCGGCCCGGAACTCTTCCACGAGCAAGAGTTCGAGGGCGTCGAGGACCTCTGCAGTCATCTGCCCCAGCAGGGCGTTCTTGCTCTGGAAGTGGTTGAAGAACGTCGCCGGCACGATGTCCGCCGCCTCGGCGATCTGGCTCACCGTGGTGCGCTCGAAGCCCTGGGTGCGGAACAGATCCATGGCCACGTCGTAGATGCGCAGTCGCCGCTCGCGCTTTCGCTTCTCCAGTCGGCCCGTTGCCGCCGGCTCTGCCATGGGATCCGCCCCCGCCTGGGATCCGGAATCCATTGAGCCACATCCGCTGGAAACTCAATGGGTTCGTCGATCCGTCCAAGAAAATTAGATAATACTCCAATATTGGCTGTATATCTTGTATTGGTGTGGTATAAAAATGCAAAAGGAGTCGTAGGGCTCCTCTTGTGGGAGGTTGGCTCTCATGCCGAGTCGTTTCGAAGTCGTCGAAGAGGACTGCATTGGCTGCGGGCTTTGCCCCGAGCGCGCTCCCGAGAACTTCGAGATCCCCGCCGGCACCTCTATCGCGCAGGTCTTGAAGCAGCCCGAG
>PVBE012267296.1_pt1 | contig 12509 bp, 17 predicted proteins | sample 1631181 | NCBI WGS metagenome assembly PVBE01 (sample SAMN08397723, study PRJNA350692) | Marine metagenome, whole genome shotgun sequencing project. | isolation source: water | place: Pacific Ocean | collected 2012-04 | reverse complement strand
TAAGGTGTATTCCACCATTTAATGGAGGAATACGAACATGACGACACGACGCCGGTTTACGCCGAATTTCAAGGCCACGGTCGCGCTTAAGGCGCTGCGTGGCGACAGGACGATCCAGGAGATAGCGGCCAGACACAAGGTGCACCCGAACCAGGTGAGTACCTGGAAGCGCCAGGCGATGGATGGGCTTGGTGATGTATTCTCGAACGGCGCGGAGCACGCCCGCCGGGATCGTGAATCCGAGGTCCACGATCTGCACGCCAAGATCGGCCAGTTGACGGTGGAACGGGATTTTTTGGCCAAAGGGCTCAAGCGATGAGCCGGGGGGAGCGCAAGGCAATGGTCCGACGCGATATCCCCGGCCTTGGCTTGAGCCGACAGTGCCAAGTTCTTTCGATCAGTCGATCATCGTTCTATTACACGCCGAAGGGCGAGAGCGCGGAGAACCTGGCGCTGATGCGGCGCATCGACGAGCTGTTTCTCAAGTATCCGTTTTACGGTAGCCGTCAGATGGTGCGCCAGTTGCAGCGCGAAGGCATCCGCATCGGCCGTCATCGGGTTCGCAGGTTGATGCGCTTGATGGGGCTGGAGGCGATCTATCAAGCGCCGAGAACCAGCGACCCCCATCCGGCGCATCGGATTTATCCCTATCTTCTGAGGAAACTTGTGATCGAGCGGCCCAATCATGTCTGGTGCGCCGACATCACCTATATCCCTGTTCAGCGCGGCTTTCTTTATCTGGTGGCGATCATGGACTGGGCAACCCGCCACGTCCTTGCATGGCGGCTATCGAACACCATGGATGCACGAGTTGGGCAACGGTCCATTGGAGCGTTGTGCCTGAGCAGCGCCGGCGGCGAATGCCAACACGCCAAAGGCAAAGATAACGGGGATACGCATGGCTTTTGTTCTCATGTGCTCATCTATGAAACGAACAGAGAGGAAAATTAGTATGGGCTTGCCGGTTCCGGTTCAATGAGGCCCGATCAAAAAGCAGCGTAATGGGATGGACGGTATCGTCAAGCCAATGGTTACGGTTACTGCTTAATCTCTTTAACTATCTATCTATCTATTTTATAGATTAATAGATTGAATTGTTCTCCCCTTTCGCGTATCAACTGGGCCTATGCATCGTCTCGCCATATCCGACGAGGTGTTTTTCAAACTCCGGGCGCTCCGCCAAAGCGGGGGACAATCGGAAGACCATATTCTCCGCCGTCTATTGGATTTAGTGCCACTCCAGGACGCCGGTAATGCCGCCGATAACGGCCCAGGCAGCGCGCCGGAAGGCTTCGAAGACGCCACCTACGGCATTACCTTTGCCGAGGGATTCGAGATTTTCCGCACCTACAAAGGCCGCCCTTACACCGCCCGGGTGGTCGGCGGGCGGTGGCGGCTCGACGGCGAAAGTATCGGTCATGACAGCCTCAACCAACTCAGCCAGGCGGTGATCGACGGCAATGAAAATGCCTGGATGTTTTGGTTCTTCAGGGCCCCGGAAGGATCGCGCAAGCGCATCGCCGAGCTGCGCGACCCTGAAATGGTACAAAAACGGCCAAGGAAAAGACGCCCGGCAAGCGGCGTAAAAACCGCGGTAATATCAACCCCAGCACCGTTTTCGGCCCCAGCCCCCGTTTCAGCCGACGTCGAGATCGCAACCCCGGTAATCCCCACAACACCTCGTCTGGCTTCGCCCCGCCCGCAACCGGGACGCGGCGGCAAGCCGTGGGAACCGGCGCCTTAGCTTTTTTCCGGCTCCAGCTTCAGCGATACCGAATTGATGCAATAACGCATCCCCGTCGGTTTTGGTCCGTCGTCGAACACGTGGCCCAGGTGGGAATCACACCGCGGGCAAAGGACCTCGGTGCGGCGCATGAACATGCCGTTATCCGCCTGCTCCCCAACCGCATCCTCGGCCACCGGTTTCCAAAAACTGGGCCAGCCGGTGCCGGAATCGAACTTATGGGACGAGGAAAACAATTCCTGGCCACAGCACACACAGACATAAACGCCGGCGTCCTTGGCGTTTTCGTATTCGCCGGTGTACGGGCGTTCGGTGCCCTTTCGTCGACACACTTCGAATTGCTCCGGGGTTAGCTGTTGGCGCCACTCATCTTCCGTTTTTCGGATTTTTTCCATGCTCAACCCTTGCCAACTTCCGTCTCGCTTGTACCCGTGTTTGACACATTTTGACACATGTTGATGCATCCTGAACCTTACCCGATAACATCAAACCGTTAGGTTGTTCGATCGATAACCTGGGAATCTCTATGTAAGGAGGGAACCGGACAATGACCAGTGCCTCTAAACGCAAAAAGCCGAAACCGGCGTCGGCAGATAAAAACGCCACCCTGCGCGGCCGAATGGCCGATATTCGCCGTAAGCTGGATAGCCTCGGGGCGCAACAGGCGACCGCCGACCTGTTCACCGCGACGCTTGAGCAATTGGACGCCGTGGCTGACGAAATCGCAGACGCCACCGACGCCATGATGACCGCATGTGAAGGGATCCAGGATACCGCCGACGCCATCGCCGCCAAAACCCAGGAACGCGGCACCAAGATGAAGCTTAAAAAGATTACCCAGCACACCGGTGATATATTCGAGGCCTGCTCGTTCCAGGACCTGACCGGTCAGCGGATCAGCAAGATCGCCCGTACCGTCTCCGCCATCGGCGATACCGTTGCCGGTGTTTCCAAGTTGGCCGGTGGCAAAAGTGCGCCCCGATCCACGGGCAAGGGCATCGACCGCATCGATGACGGCGTTACCCTGGAAGGCCCGCAAATCGACGGCCCCGCCATGTCCCAAACCGACATCGACAGCCTGTTCGATTAACCGTAACCAAGAACAAAAAAATCGGAATCCGCCAACCATGTTACATAAACGAAAAACCATCCTCGTCATTGACGACAGCTCAACCATCCGGGCTTTCGTCGCCGGCCTGCTTTCCAAAAACGGCTTTCAAACCCTGGAGGCGGAAACCATGGAGTCGGTGTTTGCGGATATGGCCCGCATGCATTTTGATCTCGCCGTGATCGACATCTTCATGCCCGGCATGGGCGGCATCGCCGGGATCGCCAAGGTCAAGGAATGCTGGCCCGATATCAAAATCATCGCCATTTCCGCCGGCGTCGATGAAATGGACAAAAACCGGGCCTTGAAGGCCGCCACCCTGCAGGGCGCGGATCAGGCCCTGGCCAAACCGTTCACCGATGACGAAATGATCGCCGCCGTCGATGGACTTCTCGAGGCCGAAGAGGCTATTGCGGTTTAACCCGCTAGCCCTACTTCTTCTTTGCGGCTTCTTTTTCCGCCAACTTCAAATGCCCGTCCCGGGTCTGCGGCAGCTTGCGATCCAGGATTTGAGAGGCGATGACGGTCCGCAAAATTTGCGCGGTGCCGCCGCCGATGGTGAACATGCGCGCATCCCGAACCATGCGTTCCAGCGGCAGGTTGCGCGAATAACCCGCCGCGCCGAACACCTGAAGGGCATCGTTGGTCACTTGGATCGCCGTTTCCGACGCCATCACCTTGGCCTGGGCGGCCTGCGTGATATCGGGAAAGCCGGAATTGCCTTCGGCCTCGGCACTGGCGGCGGCTTTGTGAATCATCAACCGGGACGCCGCAATGCCGATGCTCATGTCCACCAACATCCATTGCAGTCCTTGGAACTCGGCGATGGGACGTCCGAATTGTTGGCGATCGCGGGCATAGTCCAGGGCCAGCTCATACGCGCCTTGGGCGATTCCCAGAGCCACCGTCGCCGCCCCCACCCGTTGCGCGTTATAGGCGGTCATTAAACCGGCGAAGCCGCGCCGCAGCCCATCGGGCGGCACCAGTACCATGTCGTCGGGAATTTCCAGATCCTCGATAATGATTTCGGTCTCGGGTATGCCCCTCAGCCCCATCGCCGGTTCCCGGGTGCCGATCCTCAAACCCTTGGGCTCAATCCCATTGTCGGGGTCGCGGACACAGATAAACCCGGCGATGCCCTGGGCCTCGCCGTCTTCAAACACCCGGGCGAAAATCAAATGCAGCTTCGACACACCGCCGCCGGTAATCCAGTGCTTGGTCCCGTTGAGCACATAAACGTCGCCTTTTTTGTCGGCGCGGGAGGTCATTTCAGACGCCGCGCTGCCGGCGCCCGGCTCGGTAATGCAAATGGCCGGCTTGTCGCCCTTGAGCACCAGGCCGGCGGCCAGCGTCTTCTGCGCCTCGGTACCGTATTCCATGATCGCGCCGACGGCGCCCATGTTGCCTTCGACGACGATACGCGCGGTGACGCCGCAAACCTTGGCTATTTCCTCGACCACCAGAACCGTGTCCAGAGCGCTTAGGCCCAAGCCGCCGTAGGTGACGGGAATGGTCATCCCCATCAACCCGGCGTCGGCCAGGGCCTGGACGTTGTCCCACGGGTATTCTTCGGTTCTGTCAATTTCGGCGGCGCGCGGCGCGATCACCTTTTCGGCCAACTGGCGGGCCGTTGCCTGCAACTGTTTTTGGGTGTCGGTGAGTTCGAACATTGCCTGATCCTTGTTGGTCAATCCGGGGCCATTACGGGTGTAGCTTTTGGCGCGGCGGTGGATGGTGTAAGAAATAGCCTATGAGCTTCACCGTCAACCCGCTATCGCCGGTCTTGGGCGCGGAAATCACCGGATTGGACCTGGCCCAGCCCATCGGCGAAAACCTTGCCAGTGACATCCGCCAATCCTGGCTGGATGCGGGCGGCTTGATGGTGATTAGGGATCAGACCCTGACCACCGAACAACACATCCGGTTCAGCAGCCATTTTGGGCCGTTGTTCGGGGCGCCGGGGGAATAATAACGCCGAGGGAGGAAGTCATGGAAACCCGCGCCGCGGTTGCCTATCAGGCGGGTCAGCCGCTTTCCATTGAAACCGTTAACCTGGAAGGGCCGAGAGATGGCGAATGCCTGGTCGAGATCAAGGCCACCGGGATTTGCCACACCGACGAATTCACCCGCTCGGGCGAAGACCCGGAAGGCCTGTTCCCGGCCATCCTCGGCCACGAAGGCGCCGGCGTGGTGGTCGAGGTCGGAAGCGGGGTAACAACCCTGAAACCGGGCGATCACGTCATCCCGCTTTACACGCCTGAATGCGGGGTCTGCGATTACTGCACGTCTGGCAAGACCAACCTGTGCCAGGCCCTCCGCGAGACCCAGGGCGCCGGCCTGATGCCCGACGGCACGTCCCGGTTTTCCATCGGTAAAGAGAAGATTTTCCATTACAAGGGCACGTCGACCTTCGCCAACCACACCGTGATTCCTGAAATCGCGCTGGCCAAGATCAGGGACGACGCGCCCTTCGACAAGGTCTGTTACATCGGCTGCGGGGTGACCACCGGCATCGGCGCCGTCATCAACACCGCCAAGGTCCAGTCCGGCGACAACGTTATCGTCTTTGGCCTCGGCGGCATCGGCCTCAACGTTATCCAAGGGGCCAGGATGGTCGGCGCCAACATGATCGTCGGCATCGACCTCAACCCCGGCCGTAAGGCCATCGCCGAAAAATTCGGCATGACCCATTTCGTCAACCCCGACGAGGTCGAAGGCGACCTGGTTCCCTATTTGGTCGATCTCACCGGCGGCGGCGCCGATCATTCGTTCGAATGCATCGGCAACGTCGGCACCATGCGCCAGGCGCTCGAATGCTGCCACAAGGGCTGGGGCGAAAGCACCATTATCGGCGTCGCCGGGGCCGGACAGGAAATTTCCACGCGGCCGTTCCAATTGGTCACCGGCCGGGTTTGGCGCGGCACCGCCTTCGGCGGCGCCCGGGGCCGTACCGACGTGCCGGAGATCGTCAATTGGTATATGGACGGCAAGATCAATATCGACGACCTGATCACCCATCAGATGCCTTTGGATGACATCAACAACGCATTCGATCTAATGCACGCGGGGATGAGCATCCGTAGTGTCGTGGTCTATTGAGGGGAGCCCCATGAGTGAAACATTAAAAAAAATTCTTTATGTCGAGGACGAAACCGACATCCAAAAGGTCGCCAAGCTGGCCTTGGAAACGGTCGGCGGGTTTGAGGTCCTGATCTGCGGGTCCGGGGCCGAGGCCCTGGAAAAAGCCCCCGGGTTCGAGCCCGATATCCTGCTGCTGGACGTCATGATGCCGGGCATGGATGGCCCCGATACGCTGTTGGCATTATGGAAAATCGACGCCCTGAATGGGACGCCGGCCATCTTTCTGACCGCCAAGGCGATGCCGGCGGAAGTCGAGCGCTACAAGGAAATGGGGGCGCTGGGCGTGATCGCCAAACCGTTCGATCCGATGGCGCTGGCCGACAAGGTCAAGGAAATCTGGGAAAACAACGGCGATTGAGGGGACTAAGCCGTCAGGCTTTTTCTACCTGGCAGGCCGTCCCGCCAGCGACGGGGTTTTTATAAATTGAGTAGATAGCGATTTCGCCACAAGCTCTCGCCGATATCGCAAGGCGGCGCCTCCTGTGGCTTGAGTTGGGCAACTTGCCCGGCGCCTGCCAGATGGATGCCGGCGTCGGCATCGCGGATATGGCCGGGCGGCGTCAGCCCGGCAATTTCCAGGATCAATTTGCGCCGGACCGCGTGCGCAAAATCCAAAATTGTATTGGCGACGACGACGAAGGCGCCCGGGCCGCCGATGACACAGTTTTGGTAATACAGGTCCAGGTCGGGAATGTTGAAGTAGCTTAACTTGTTGTCGCCTTTATCCAGAATCGGCAGGCCGTTGATCGTCATGCCTGCCTTAACCGCGCGCTCGCGCGCGGCCACCACCAAGTCGCCGGAATTGTTGGGTCCGTCGCCGGAAATGTCGATGACACGGCGTTTACCGTCGAAGCCGTTAGCTTGAATAAGCGGCACCGAATAGTCGATGGCGCCGCTGATTGAGGTGCCCGGGGCGTTGCCGGGGGGCTTTTGGACCAGTTTGTTGGCGAATTTGTAGGCGCTTTCCCGGTCTTCGATAACCGTCCAGTCGGCGACGACCAACAAGTTATTGGCGCTGGACCATTCTACATAGGCGACGGCAATGCGCCCCAGGCGTCCGTTTTCGATGGCCTGGATGACGGACGGATGGCGAAACGCGTCGACATAACCCTTGCGCTGCAACATGGCTTCGCCGGTATCGACGCTCCACGACGTATCGACCGCCAAGGCCAATTCCAGGTCCACCGCCTGGCCGCCGATGGCTGCCGGGGCGGTGATAGCCCCGTAAACGGCCACAAGAAGGATAGCGATGGCACAGCAAACCGGACGCACGGCTTTTTCCTCCATCCAACGGGATAGAAAACCACCTCATGCTACCATACTTAAGGCGATGTACCGTAATCGGGCTGATGGCCCGGAACCGTCTCACAAGGCTTCGTAGGCGATCCGGGCTAATTCCAACAGCGATTCCCACGGCACGTTGCCGATCAGGGCGTAGGCCAAGGACGCCGCCGCCAAGGGGCTGGCGCTGCACAAGGCCGGCAAACACGGGGGGTCGATCAAAGTCCTGCACGCCGCAATGAAGGAATACGGCATCAAGCACTAGGCCCAAGCGGTTCGCCGCCGTTGGGATCCTGCTAAAAGACTAGAAAGTGTTCGGCCGGGCGATTACCCGGTTGAACTCCATCTTTTCTTCAGGGATTCCAGGTTGAAGTGGGACGATTTTTCTTCGCCGACTGTTTCCGTGATGCCTTTTTGGGTGATTTCCAATATCGATTGGTTGGCGGATTCAATGGCAACGACGATGGTGGCGGTCGCCTCTTCGGCCGCTTGTTGCACCCAAGCGACGGCTTTGTCAGTCGCCTCCTGAAGATCGGCGGCCGCCGTTTCTGCGGCCTGGTTCACCCTTTCCGCGGCCTGGGCCAAAACCTTGATGACATTGGCGGCCGTTGCCCGGGCCTCGTTAACCAACTCGTCATTCTGAGGGCGGCCCTTGCCCGCCCCAGAGAACGTGGTAAGGGCGCCCTTACTTGCCCGGGTGACACTTTCCGCTGCCTTTTTGCCAGCGTCGGTCAGATCCCTGATCGTTTGCTCGCCAACCTGCTTGACATTAGCCGCCGCCGTTTCCGCCCGTTTGGCAACCATGCCGACGGCGTCTTTCGCCTGTCGGTTTAGCTTGTCGGCTGTTTTTTCGGCTTCTTTCAGAATCTTATTGGCGGCAATAGCGGCGCTTTTCGCATTTTCGCGCGATTCGGCATGGCCAATGAGATTGGCGGCGGCCTTTGCCGCATCGTTGTTGATCTTGGAAACAGCCATTGCCGTCTTCGCCGTTAACTTCATACTTTCCGCCTCGGCCTCGGTATGGACGTGGGCCACCATTCTCTCGGCGTCTTCGGCGATTTTTTCAGCAACCGCTTGAACGTCCTGGGTGAGTCTCTCCACGGCTTCCATTGAGCCCAAGGCAGAGTCTTTCTCGATGATTTTATGCAATTCTTCCAACGATCTTACGTGCTTCAGGTAGCTGCTCGTCATAGTTTTTTTCCACTCAACAAAGGATTACGAATTTAGGCAGAAAGCCAACCCATTTGATCGGCCAACCCCTCCCCTCCCCAAATATAACCTTAAGGGTCTTCCAGATAATACCCGAGCAACAGACATCACAGTGTGTCTAGTTATTTCAATGTATGTCGCGAGCAGTACTCGAAAAATTACGCCAGAACCCTTAGTCACGTGATCCTAGCGTTCAAATGAATCAGAGGATGCGTTCCGGGGGGAACGTAATAGTGACGGTTGTCCCCTTTCCGACTTCGCTTTCGATGTCCAGGGAGCCGCCGTGCTTTTCGGTCAACGATTTGGTCAAATAGAGGCCGAGGCCCGTGCCCTCGTGAGCGATGGTAATATCGTCGCGAATTTGTTCGAATGGTTTGAGAACCCGTGGAAGATCATCGGCGGCGATGCCGACACCCGTATCCACGACTTTCCAGACCATGGCGTTGCCGCCATTGACATGGGCCTCGACAGACACCGTTCCGCCTTCCGGCGTGAACTTGATGGCGTTTGACAGCAGGTTGAGGAGAATCTGCTTGAGCCTCAGTTCGTCCCCTCTTAGTTGCGATATATTTTGCGACGTCGCCGAGCGGAGGGTGATTCCGGACCGGTCGGCGCGTTCGGTGACCATCTTGATGCTGGCGCCGATGATTTCGCCGACATCGACATCTGTTTCCGCAATAATGATCTCGCCCGCTTCGATCTTAGAGATATCGAGAATATCGCTAATCAGACTGAGAAGATGCGAGCCGGAAGTGTTGATATTGTTAGCATATCCCTGGTAATTGGCGTGCCCCAGGGGGCCGAACGGTTGCTGTTCCAACATCTGGGCAAAACCGATCACCGAGTTCAGCGGCGTTCGCAATTCGTGGCTCATGTGAGCAAGAAACTCGGACTTCGTACGATTGGCGTATTCGGCCATTTCCTTGGCTTGGCTCAACTCCTGCTCGAACCGTTTACGTTCGGTAATATCGGTAATGACGATGATGGTGCCGTCATCGGGTGTTTGGCTTTCCCGGTAAATGAACCATTTGTCCTTGCGGGGCGTTTCGAACTGTTTCCCGGGATTTCGATGCCGTTCCATCCGTACGGCGATGTAGGCTTCCTCGCGGCCGATCGCCTCCGGCGCCTCGCCCGAGAAGGCGCGGGCACGAACCAGGTCTTCTAATTTGAGGCCGGGTTTGAGGAGTTTTTCGAGTTTTCCTTCATGGTGCTTGCGGTAAGCTTCGTTCCAAAAAACCAATCGGTCATCGGCATCGTAGATGGCCACGGCTTCGCCTAGCGGTTCGATCGCGGAGGCCAGCAGCTGGGACGATTCTTCGGCTTTTTCAACCTGAGCGACCGAATCGGTCAGCGCCCCGTGTATCCAGGAAAGGCCGGTGATGCAGAGGCCAACAAGCATCAGGGAGACGATGACAGCCAAAACCCAGGAAGTGGGTGCGATCGCATAAAGAGCGGTGTCGAATTCGAACGAAATCCACCCCAGGCTGACGCCAACGCCGACCACCGCAATCATGGCCAGGGAAATGCCCGCCATCGCCCAGCCAACGCGGGAACCGAACAACAAAGTCGTCAGTACCGTCACCATTAATAATCCGGGGATGTTCATCCCAATGAGGCCGAATGTCAAAAGGCCGCCGAGGCATACGGCGAGCAACATGCCGATCAGAAGCCATGCGCGGAACTGAAACGGAAGGCGGTGGCGGAAGATGGCAGCGCCGGCAATGGTCACCCAGAAGACGATGTGAAAGGCCATGACCGGCTGCCAGCCGATCGACGTGGTACGCAGGAGGGATATCACTAACGCCACAAAACCGACGACTGCAACGGCAATCAATGCCGTATTGACGATCCTGTCGCGGGCTCCTTCGGTAGCGTCGAAGTGCCGGATCATATCCTGTGGCCCCCGTTGAAGCGTCCGGTTATTTGGTTTCACTTTGTATGGTAACCCAATGGCCGTTTAACGGAAGTTCTTAATTTTGCTAATGGCAACAAACCAAAATTCGGATGGCCCATGGTTCCCTAATCCGGCCGGTTCTGCTACTCTCGACGTCTGAATAAGAAGTTTTTTGGAAAATCCGTTAGGGAGGATGTCATGGCAGAGAGCGTCTATAAAGTGATCGAGCTCGTCGGCTCAAGCTCCGAGTCCTGGGAAAAGGCGGCGACCGCCGCCGTCGAGAGGGCCGGAGAGAATTTGCGCGACCTGCGCATCGCAGAGGTCGTCCATCAGGATCTTAACCTCGAGGACGGTAAAGTCGCCGCCTTCCGCGTCCGGCTCAAGGTGTCGTTCAAGTTCGAGGGCAACGCCTGACCCTCACCGCGGGGAGAGCGTTCCAGGGTCTTCTCTCAAGTTCTGCGCGTCAGCGCCAGGGCGACGCCGGTCCCGGCGAGCAGGGCGCCGGTGATTTTGTTGCGGATGCGGCCACGGCGCTCACCGGTTAGCCAGGGGCGTATGCGTCCGGCCAGGAGGGCAAAGGTCAGGTCAATCGACGTCGCGACGACGAGAAACGTCACGCTGAACACCAAAAGCTGGCCGGATGCCGATAGGTCCGGGTCCATAAATTGGGGAAAGAAAGCGATGTAGAAGAGGATCGTTTTCGGGTTTGTAATCGCCACCACCAAGCCCTGCCAGAACAAGGAGTGACCCGGGCGCGCGGCTTGCTGGTTCGCCAATGTTTCCGGCTTGGCGAACCACTGCTTTACACCCAGATAGATGAGATAAATCGCGCCGGCCCAGCGCACGATGTCGATCCAGTGTGACAGCGCCGTCATTATCCAGGCCACGCCCAAACCGCCAATGGTGAACAGCACGACGGTACCGCTAAAGGTTCCCAGCACGTTGATAACCCCGGCCCGGCTACCTTGGCTCAGGCTGTTGGCAATGACCAAGGTAACAATGGGACCGGGAATGACGGCCAACAGGGCGGTTGCGGCGACGAAGGCCAGCCACAAATTCATATTGATCAAAATGTCGATAACGGCACCTCCTTGTTGGTTACCTCGAAACTAACATAGTACCGGGAATCTCAAAGCCGCCATTTCTGTGTTGGCTTCTAATTTTCCGTGCTGCGGTTCAAATCCGAATTATGTCAAAAAGCAAGCCATCCGTCGCAGGCGACTGGCTTCTATTAAAATTATCTGGAATGATGGGATCAAGTTTGGATCAACCGTGCAATTAAGTTGTAAATGCACGGATCGTGGATTGTGGGCAGTCATGACAAATGCCAGGAAAGAGTACTTAAAACGGCCCTATAACCCGGTGTTGACCGTGGACCTCTCCACGATCAGCGGTGAAGCCTGTATTGAGCTTCTTGCCTACTGGCAGGCCCAGCGTGGCGCCGAGCCGTTTGCGTTGTGGTCGAATTTCGAACTCATGGATTTGTGGCGCATTGCCCCGTACCTCATCATCGTCGATGTGGAGCAAACCAACGGCGATCTTCGATATCTGTACAGGTACATGGGAACCAAAATCGTCGAGTTCCGTCGGCATCGAAATTATCCCGACCCCACCGGTTTATATTTTGACCAAGCCGACCGCTACTATGACCCGGCGCCCATTCTTGAGGCATACGAAAGGTGTTTCGAAGAGCGTGTTCCCGTCTTTATGTACGGACACTATGAGACGGAGGTCGCAAAGGGAATCCATGAACGACTCATCGTTCCCTTGTCTGATCGTGGCGACGCGGTGGACAAGTTTGCCGTTATTTTGGACCGCATGCCGCCGAATGAAAATAACTTCGGTTGAGCCGTTAGAATCGCTCCGCTTAAAAAGTTTTTTTCAGGGGAAATTCCACGGTGACGGTCGTGCCCTTCCCCACTTCGCTTTCGATTCCCAACGAGCCGCCATGCATCTCGGCAAACTCCTTGGTCAACGGGAGGCCGAGACCCGTGCCTTCATGGGCCAGAGTAAAATTATCCCGGACCTGTTCGAACGGTTGTAGATATGTACGTACCTGACTTGGCCGCTACGACGTCGAAAAGTCCTTGCAACGCGGGAGCCATCCACACAGGACATTAGAGATCAAAGGT
>PVBE012025044.1_pt1 | contig 12509 bp, 6 predicted proteins | sample 1631181 | NCBI WGS metagenome assembly PVBE01 (sample SAMN08397723, study PRJNA350692) | Marine metagenome, whole genome shotgun sequencing project. | isolation source: water | place: Pacific Ocean | collected 2012-04 | reverse complement strand
GCACACCACATTCAGCAAACTCCTCACTCATTACCCTTCTTGCCACAATCCTGTTTTCCAGCAGCAGTCCAAGACCGCGAGGGAACTGGCAGTGATCGTTCAGCATGAAATACTCACCGTTTACATCTTGGGCAATGTCGAACGCACTTAAGAATAGCCCGTTATTCAACGAGGCAAGTGTGTGGCTTTCGGCAAGATAGTAGGGATGACGCATTAAATGGCCGGTGGAGAAAACACCGCTAGTTAGTGTTTGCCTATCTGTGTTTAAGTCTAAAAGCACTTTATTAAGCAGTAAGACTCGCTGTTCAATACCGCGACTGATTACATCCCAATCTTGGCTTGAAATAAGCATCGGCAAGGGATCTAGCTGCCAATTCTGGCGTTCATCGAAATCCGCAAAACCACTGTTTCGCATTAGTCGGCGAATTTCATTTGCTCTAAAGGACAGCTCGTCACTGTTAAGACCTGACAAACGAGAAAATAACGTATTGAGCAGACGTTTGCTCTCATCCGCAGCAGTGCTCGAATTGATATAGCTGCTAAGCCATTCTGGCATGGTGAAATCTTCACTCATAAAATCGATTGTCACTTAAACTATAGTGTAGGAGGCCGGCGCAAATCCAGCGTATTTGGATATTCTTCATTCTCGGCTTCTTCCAAAGGTAAATCAAAATCACTGTGACCTTCATGGTCAACCACATACTGTGTAGCAAAGTGAGGCGACCACTCAGGCATGGAAGGCGATGCCACCGACGGGGTATGACCGTGATCCCAGAATCTGGCAATACGCCTTCCTTCTGCTTCAAAAGCGTTTACTGGCATAGTAGAGAAGTTGCGCCCGCCTGGGTGACTAACATGATAGGTAAATCCGCCTAATGAGCGACCCGCCCAGCTGTCGTAAACATCAAAGACCAACGGCGCATGTACGCCAATGGTCGGGTGAAGCGCTGATGCAGGATGCCACGCTCTAAAGCGAATTCCGGCTACATGTTCTCCGCGAATATTGGTGGGTTTTAACGGTAATCTGCGGCCGTTACACGACACTATGTAACGGTCTGTATGCATGTTTGAAACAGTGAGCTGGACGCGTTCCAGTGAGCTGTCAACATAACGCGCAGTTCCGCTTCCTGTCGCTTCTTCACCCAATACATGCCACGGCTCTATAGCGCTAAAGAGGTCTAGCTTAATTTGACCGACTTCACGGTTACCGCAGCGAGGGAATCGAAACTCAAAAAACGGATCGAACCATTCAAGCTTAATGGGGAAGCCCGCTGCGTTTAGGTCGCTACATACTTCAGCGATATCTTGCCGTACATAGTGGGGCAGCATAAAGCGGTCGTGAAGCTCTGTGCCCCATCGCACCAGCTTCTTCTTGTATGGTTGTTTCCAAAACCACGCTAGCAGTGTGCGCAGAAGAAGCATTTGCATCAAACTCATTCTGGCGTGGGGAGGCATTTCAAAACCGCGAAACTCTACAATGCCCAATCGCCCGGTGGGTGAGTCGGGGTTGAATAGCTTATCGATACAAAACTCTGCACGATGGGTATTCCCTGTCAGGTCAGTCAGCAAGTGCCGAAGGAGGCGGTCAACTAACCAAGGTGAGGGAACTTCGCCATCGGGAATTTGAGAGAATGCAATTTCTAGTTCGTACAGCCTTTCATCCCGCGCTTCATCGACGCGAGGAGCTTGGCTAGTCGGGCCAATGAACAGGCTCGAAAACAAGTAGGAAAGCCCAGGGTGATGCTGCCAATAGGTAATAAAGCTTCGCAGAATGTCTGGACGCTTTAAAAACGGGCTCTCTAACGGTGTCGGCCCACCCATTGTCACGTGATTTCCACCTCCTGTGCCCGCGTGCCGTCCATCAAGCATGAATTTTTCTGTACCGAGTCGACATGACTTTGCCATGGCATAGAGCGTATGGGTGTTTTTTACCAGAGTATGCCAATCGGATGCAGGGTGAACGTTAACCTCGATAACACCTGGGTCGGGGGTAACCGCAAACTTTACAACGCGACGGTCGTAGGGCGGGGTATAGCCCTCTAGTATCACGGGAAAATTAAGTTTATCAGCGATGGACTCAATAGCGTTCAGCAGCAGCGCATAATGTTCAAAGTGGCTTACAGGCGGCATAAATACGCATAACTTTCCGTCGCGCACTTCTAAACAAAGGGCGGTTAATACGGGCTTTTCACTAATATACCCTTTGTGAGACGTTGGGGATGAGAGCGTGCCGGTCATGTCAGCAGGATCCCGTTCTGCTAGCGCATCTGGACTACCTAAGCTACTCAACGGCAGCCGATAACCTAATGGAGAGTCGCCCGGTAACAAGAAGCAGTGTCCTCGTTTAAACGACCATACGCTACTTTGCCATCCGTCAAAAACCGTGTCGTAGGCGAGGGGAATAATAAAGCCTACGGGGTTATCTAAACCCTGTTCCAACTTGGCTAAAAAGCCTTTGCGGGTCATTGCGTGAAGCAGTTCTGGGGCGTCGGGTGACGGGTCTTGCGGCAGGTTACCCTCTTGCCATAAATGATACAGCACGTCTTCATAAGCGGTGACGACAACCTTTTCACTTAAACCCAACGCCGTAGCTAGTTGAGTAGCAAATATTTGCGCTTCGTTTTGTGAGAAAGAGTAAGTGGCGTTGTTGTCAGCAAGTAGTGCTTGATTATGCCAGATAGGCGTTCCGTCTTTACGCCAGTAACAGGCATATTGCCAGCGAGGTAATGGCTCTCCGGGATACCACTTACCTTGTCCATAATGGCGAAAGCCACTATTGCTAAAGCTTTCCACCATTTTCATGAAAAGCGTGTGCGCTAAAATGCGTTTCTCCTTGCCGTCGGCGGCGGTATTCCACTGTTCGCTTTCCATATCATCAATGGAAATAAACGTGGGTTCGCCGCCCATGGTGAGGGTTATCCCTGCATTAACTAACTCTTTGTCTATTTGGCCTCCAAGCCTATCGATAGCGGCCCACTGGGCATCGCTGTAAGGCTTGGTTACTCGGGGTGGTTCATGCAAACGTTGTACGTTGTTGTAGAAGCTAAACGTCGATTCACACTGATCGATGGCACCGGTAACCGGCGCTGCCGACAGTGGTTCAGGGGTACAGGCCAATGGAATGTGCCCTTCACCCGCGAAAAGTCCAGACGTAGGGTCGAGGCCAATCCATCCCGCACCGGGAACGTATACCTCACACCATGCGTGCAGGTCGGTAAAGTCTTTTTCCGGGCCGCTTGGCCCATCAAGAGACTTTTCATCACTTGCCAATTGAACCAGATAGCCGGAAACAAAGCGCGATGCCAGTCCTAAATGCCGAAATAGCTGAACCAATAGCCAAGCCGAGTCACGACACGAGCCGCCTTTTTTCTGCAGAGTCTCGTCGATGCTCTGGACTCCGGGCTCCATGCGCACACCGTATTCAATTAGGTCGTATACCGCGCGGTTTACACCCACTAAGAAATCTACGGTAGTAACAGGCTCTTTAGGCTGCTGATTGTCAATTAACTGCTGAAACAAAGACGATGCATCTTCTGTCTCAAGGTAGGGTGTTAAATCTCTCGCCAGCCGTTTTTCGTACGAAAACGGAAAGGTTTCAGCGTAAGACTCTAAAAAGAAGTCAAAGGGGTTAATAACCGTCAGTTCGGCAACAAGGTCTACAGTGAACCAGAACTTTTTAGTCTTCTCAGGAAATACTACGCGTGCAAGGTAGTTACCAAACGGGTCTTGCTGCCAATTGATAAAATGATTCTCAGGATAAACTTTCAGAGAGTAACTTTTTATTGGTGTTCGACTATGCGGAGCAGGGCGAAGGCGGAAAGTGTGCGGTGACATACTGATACTTCTATCGTAGTGGTATTCAGTATGATGTGTGATCCCTACAGTGATTGTCATGCTATGGCTCCATTGCCAATTGATATACAAACAGCACAAAAAATCACCTTATATCCAAGTGAGTAAACTTACAAGAAGAAGTGATGGGCAGAAAGGTAAAACCCAAAAATTAAGTGCTTCAACGGTAATCTCGTTACTCACGATATTGAATAATATATACTCACCCCAATATACGCGCTATAAAACAGCGCGTGTTTAAAGAGCGACTTTTCCTTCACAGATAGACAATTCACTACTTTGAGAGCACTTAACTTTCGCCACGGGTTTTCGTCCTACATGCCGCTTTTCATGGCATGGGTACTCTCGTGTCTCATCCTTAGTGCAAGCTTCCAAAGTGGTCAAATTAATAATGAAGTTGAAGTAAGTCAGCAGTCACCACTTGCCCAATTTAACTACGCGGGCAAAAGCTATTCGTTACGGTTTACCGGCACTAAGCTAGAAAACAGTGACGATCAAGGCGATGGACCTGAGGCAATTGTTGAATTGACCTTGGGGTTTATTGCTCTGGCTATTGTGTTGTGTTTGGGTATGGCAAATGTTGTACCCCGTGCTCGCAAACACTACCGCCAACCTTCTCGCGGCCCACCTTTATCCCTGAGCTAATTCTCTTTTTGCCTTAATGCGCTAGCACGTTCGCTTAGCTGCAAATTAAGGCGCTTCAAAAAATTAAATTATTCAGGATTTTAAAATGGCACGATTTTCATTTCGTGGCTTTGTGTATGTGCTCATCGTTATGCTCGGTTTACTTAGCGCTGCGCCCAACATATTGCCACAATCAATTAAACAGCAGTTACCTACGTGGTACACCACTTCCACACTATCTTTAGGCTTAGATTTGCAAGGTGGTTCGCATCTGCTATTAGCCGCTGACACCAACGCCTTGTTTGAAAAGCAACTCAACAGCTTTTCGAGCGACTTACTTAGCGAATTGCGCAGTCAAAACGTGCGCTATACAAAGACGTCTCATTCACTCACTCATAAAGATAGTCGTTCTGGAAGTGTCGTCTTTACATTGCGTAGTGCAGATGATGCGATAAAGGTAAAAGACACCGCATATCAAATTTCCGCTCAGCCAAATGGTTCAAGTGCACTTGATGTAGAGATAAAGCAAAGCACCGTTACCCTTACGCTTAACGAGCTATATACCGAACAACTAATTAAAGACACGTTAAGCCGAAGTGTTGAAGTAGTTCGAAAGCGTTTGAACGAAACGGGGCTTACTGAGCCTAGCGTTACGCTACAAGGTAAAGACGCCATTTTAGTTCAGATGCCGGGTATGTCTGACCCCACTCAAGTTAAAAAATTATTGGGCACTACCGCACAAATGACTTTTCACTGGGCCGCGAATAGCCAGTCTGAGCAGGTTATGAATAAGCAAGATGCGGCGGGTAATACCTATCGCTTAGAGCAAAAAGTGGCGCTAGAAGGTGAACATATTACTGATGCGGCAGGTGTCTTAAGTAGTGAAAATGGCCAGCCAGTAGTGACGTTCCGATTAGACAGCGCAGGTGCCAAGCAGTTTGCCACTATGACACGTGACAACATCGGCCGTGTGCTTGCTATCGTCCTTGACGACAAAGTGGTTACAGCCCCCGTCATTAATAGCGTGATTCCGGGTGGTCGTGGTGAAATAACCGGTAACTTTACCTTGCCCGAGGCGGGCAACACTGCACTAATGCTTCGCACTGGTGCGCTACCTGTGCCACTTAACATTATAGAAGAACGCACGGTAGGGCCAGATTTAGGCAGCGATGCAATTCAAACTGGAGTGGAAAGCGGTGTGGCAGGTGCGTTACTGGTATTGGCATTCATGGTGGCGATTTACGGCAGGTGGGGCGCTATCGCAAGTTTTGCTCTTTGTATCAATATGGCATTGGTGTTTGGCGCATTAACCCTGTTTGGCGCAACCCTGACGTTACCGGGCATAGCAGGTTTGATCCTAACCATGGGCATGGCGGTGGACGCGAACATTTTGATTAATGAACGTATTCGTGAGGAAAGTAAAAAAGGTCGTCCGGCAGCCAGTGCAATAGAAGTGGGTTTTGATAAAGCGTTCGCGACTATTGTGGATTCAAACTTCACCACACTAATAGCGGTAAGTCTGTTGTTTATGTTTGGAAGCGGCCCTATTAAAGGGTTTGCAATTACAATTGCCCTTGGTCTGGTGTCTTCAGTATTTACTGCTGTAGCCCTAACTAAAATGTTAATGCTAAGAGTGGTTAAGTCGAAGCACAAGAATACGCAAGATCGCGCGCAGCAGCGCGTTCCTTTGCGCTTTTCATCACCGCTTTTGCGGTTAAGCGATAAGCTAAGCGGTATTAATTTTCTGGCAAAGCGTAAAATTGCACTCGCTGTTTCGGTAGTGCTAACAGTGCTTTCAATCGGCTTGTTTGCTAAACCTGGCTTACATTATGGTGTCGACTTTACCGGTGGCACCATGATTGAGTTGACCGCACCAACCCTTACTACCGATGAGCTAAGGAGTGTGATTGAAAGCAATGGCTTTGATCAAATAGCAATTCAAGAGTATGGCAGTGAACATCACTATTTATTGCGAGCACCTGTTCTAGATAGCAGTGGCGATCTTGAAAATAGCAACGCAAAGCAGACTGACGCACTAAAGCGTGCGATTTCGCAAGCCGACAGTGAGGTAAGTTTTGATAAAATTGATATGGTTGGACCCAAAGTCAGCGGAGGCTTCGCCGAGCTATCAATTCTTGCATTGCTTATCGCAGGTGGCGGCATGTTGGTGTATCTGTGGGCACGCTTTGAAGCGCATTTTGCGAGCGCAGCGCTGCTAACCGTGATACTCGATTTAACCAAAACCATAGGCTTTTTCGCGCTTACGGGCATCGAATTTAACTTAACGGCTGTCGCAGCACTGTTGGCGCTCATTGGTTACTCTATAAACGATAAGGTGGTGGTGCTTGATCGCATCCGTGAATTATTGCGTTTAGACCCAAACAAGCCATTGGCAGATACCATTAATGAGGCCGTGAACAGCACGTTAAGCCGCACGGTATTCACTTCCGTCACCACGCTGTTGGCATTGTTACCGATGGCTATTTTTGGCGGTGATGCAGTAGAAAGTTTTGCAGTCCCTATGGTTTTTGCTGTCGTGATTGGCACGTCATCGACCTTGTTTATCACCTCTACGCTGCTGTATTTGTTGGGCAGCAGAAGAGAGAAACAAGGTAAAGCGCAGTTAAAGCCTACTGCAGAAGAGATTAAGGCTTCGTTGTCGCACATCCCTTAGGCGGCACAAGTTCCTTAACCCCAATACCTCAGCGTGCTTTCGTACCTCAATACATTGGTGCAAAAACGCGGTAAGGTAGCAGTATTAACAGGAACCCTTGATGCTCTCACGCATACCCGAATAATTTGCGTGAGAGCATCAAGGGCAATAAGGAACGTATAATGTTTGCAGTTGATCACATTATTTTACTCAGTGCAGTGCTTGCCATTTTGGGCGTACTGGCCAGTAAATTATCCCCGCGCTTTGGCGTACCTGTTTTAGTTTTATTCCTTGGTGTAGGTATGTTGGCTGGAGAAGATGGTATCGGCCGAATCTTCTTCGATAATGCTGATGCTGCGCATGCCATTGGTACATTTGCTCTTATTCTCATCCTATTTGATGGCGGTCTACAAACGTCAAAAAAGTCCATAGCGCAGGCGTGGAAACCCGCCGCGTTACTCGCCACTTTTGGCGTAATTGGTACGGCAGTGATCACCGGTATCGCTGCTATGGTTATTCTCGATTTACCGCTTTATAAGGGCTTATTGCTTGGTGCTATTGTCGGGTCGACAGATGCCGCAGCAGTGTTTTCTGTTTTGCGCAACGCTGGTATACGCATTCCTTCAAAAATAAAATCCACACTAGAACTAGAAAGTGCGTCGAATGATCCAATGGCCATATTCCTCACAATTGGCCTTATAACGCTTATTCAAGACAGTACCACTAAGCCAGTTGACTTACTTTCGCTGTTTGCCAGTCAAATGGGAGTGGGAGCGATAGTGGGCCTTGCCATTGGCGGTATTGCAGTATGGCTTTTCAGACGCGTCACCTTAATGGCCATCGGTTTGTACCCGGTATTTGTGATGTTGTTTGGTGTATTGTCTTTTGGCCTTGCTGCGAACTTAAATGGCAGCGGCTTTCTCGCTACCTTTATTACGGGTGTTATCGTGGGTAACAGCCGCTTTGCTTATCAGCGTAATACGTTTGTGTTTCTGGATGGGCTGGCCTGGCTTGGGCAAATTGCTATGTTCGTTATCTTAGGTTTGTTGGTAACGCCCACCGAGCTGTTTGTTAATTGGAAAGAAGGCCTTTTAATTGCGTTTGTGCTTATTTTTATTGCACGTCCGCTGGTGGTTATGCCGATTTTGTTGCTTTCAAAATTCTCGTTCAAAGCATCGTTGCTCATCTCATGGGTGGGTTTACGCGGTTCGGTGCCAATTATACTCGCTATATTTCCGCTAATATTTGGCATGCCATACGCCGAGCTTATTTTTAATGTGGTGTTCTTTATCGTGCTTATTTCCGCCTTGTTGCAAGGTTCCACCTTACCTTATGCGGCGCGTAAGTTAGGCTTAGTGTTGGACGATGAAGTAAAGGAATCGAGCACGCTGGAGATTGTAAAAGTCGCTAAGAGCAAGCGCGAGCTTATAGAAATAGAGGTATCGAAGTTATCACCGGCACTACATAAAACCATTAGCGAATTAGCCCTTCCCGATAATACGGTAGTGGCGATGATTGCCCGTGGTGAAGAAACCCTTATACCTAAAGGAAGTACCAAAATAGAAATGGGCGATCAAATTTTCATTATCACCAAACTGCTCGATAAAAGCGCCGTTGAGCACTGCTTTTACAGCGAGCAGGAATAGGGTGCTATTGTAGGGGACTTCATGTAGAATGCGCCGCGGAGTTGGCCAGGCAATCGCCGCTTTCGTAAGAAAGGGGAGGAAAGTCCGGGCTCCAAAGGGCAGGGTGCCAGATAACGTCTGGGCGGCGTGAGCCGACGACAAGTGCAGCAGAGAGAAGACCGCCTAAGCATGTTTACATGCCGGTAAGGGTGAAAGGGTGCGGTAAGAGCGCACCGCACCTCTGGTAACAGAGTGTGGCAAGGTAAACTCCACCCGGAGCAAGACCAAATAGGATCCCTCAACGTGTGGCCCGCATGGGGATCGGGTAGGTTGCTTGAATCAGTGAGCGATTGCTGATCTAGAGGAATGGTTGCCCACGACAGAACCCGGCTTACGGCCAACTCCACTCTTTTCCCAAAAGAAAGTGAAGCCTCTACCTGAAGGGATATTTCCTCAGGCAGAGACATTTATCGCTCGTTACTGGAAGAAGTAACGGAAAGTTGCGCCTACTGTACGAGGCTGGTTCACCGTAAATCCAAGTCGAGCTCGTCCACCACGTTCTCTATCAAAGGATAGCTGCGCGTTTTCGTCGAACAGGTTGTTTGCATACAGTAATATTTCATAGTCATCGTAGGTAAGACCGAAGCTCATATTAAGCGTGCCGTAGTCGTCTAACAACAAGTCTAATTCCGTTGTTTCTGCGCCAGTGGCACCGCCAAAGGCAAGGCCTGAAGTGAATATACCTGCGCCTGCAACTTGGTCACTAGGCTGGGTTATACGGTCTCCCACGTACTGGTAAGAGCCTTGGAAATAGGTACTGTTTGAAGAGAATAAAGGCTGCGCTAAATCGTAGGTAAATGCGATGGCAAAGCTCTCTTCAGGCACTGAAGCTAAGCGGTTGCCGTCTTCAACGCCACCTAGCACCGCACCATCACCGTCAACAACGGTTGAATCGAACTCGGCTTCAATGATGCTACCCGTTAATGAGAAAAAGAGCTGGTCAGTAAACTGACGCGTAAGCTCAAATTCAATACCTTGGGTGTGGGCGTCAGGCACGTTAAATGATACACGTGACGAGCAAGAACCAGCATCCAATGTAACCTGAAGATCTTCAATATCGTTATAGAAAGCCGAGATGTTAGCTGACCATCCACGACCTGATGATTTCATACCGATCTCATAGTTGGTGAGCTTTTCATCGTCATAGTCTTGGAACGAACCAAAGATGGCTTCATCTTGGTCGGTACACAGGCTTCTATTTAGCGGGTCATTTACACCGCCAAGTCTAAATCCTTGAGATACCTGAGCATTTAAGTTCACGTTTTCGTTTACGCTATACTGGCCGATAACGCGAGAAGTAAAGCCATCTGATTCTGTAGAATCGGTCTGGTTGTCGCCGTTGGCAAATAAGCCCCCAGAGATAAACTGACGCTCTTCTTCATAATCGTAAAAACGAGAGCCCACGGTCATTTTAAAGTCATCGTTCACTTGATAGTTCACTTCACCAAACACAGCAAGCTGCTTCAAGTCGTACGGTAAATAGGCGTTGTAGGGAGAATCAGCTTCAAAACCATTGGCAACCGCTGCTGACGTGCCTTCACCTAAGGTGGCGTCGGTAAATGCGTCGTACCCAGGGGTAGGGAGTGATTGGTCGTAAACACGCTCTGTAGAAGAGTAGAAAGCGCCAACTAGCCAGTCTAGCGCGCCATCGCCATTGGATGCGGCGCGAAGCTCAAAGGTATCTTGCTCTACTTCCGTTCTGTCTAATAAGTTCGACGGTAATAGTACGGCTTCATCAGGAAAACCTAAGTCGATACTTACTGAGCCCGAAAGCGCGCTGGCATCACGACTTACAAGAATATCGCGGTCGGTATAGCTATAAACAAAGGTAAAGTCAGCAACGTCAGCTTGATATTCAGCAGTTACGTCAGCAATCAAGGTATCGTCAGAGAAGCCTTCTTCAAGCAGCAGGTACTGTTCTCGTTCACCCAATTGAATAGCTGGGCGGGTCGTTGTGTAAGGGTTAGCAAACACGTTATACACTTCCTGTCTGTTAAACCCGTTCATTTCTAATTCTTGGAAGATAAGTCGTGGTGTAATGGTTAGCTTATCGTTTGGGGCGATGATGAACGCTACGCGTCCGCCAGTTCTATCGCCGTCGTTAACGTCTTCGCTAAACGCGCCGTTTTCACCTAACGCATCTATAAAGCCTGCGTAATCAGTGCGGTATACCACCGCGCGCATGGCAATGGTGTCGGAAATAGGTACATTTACCATGCCCTTAACGTGACCGCCCACGCCACCGTCTGTCACACTATTAAGATTAGCTTCAAACTTACCTTCAAAGGTATCTAACTCGGGCTGATTGGTGATGTAGCGAAGGGTTCCGCCGATAGAGCCAGATCCAAAAAGCGTACCTTGCGGACCGCGCAGGGTTTCAATGCGGTTAAGGTCGAAAAGGTCGAGATCTGGAGTAAATAAAGACAGCGAGATCACGCTTTCATCGAGGTATACGCCGACCTGCTCCTTAACGCCTGGTTGGTCTCGTACAATTTGACCCGCTGAAACGCCACGCATAGATACTTGGCTTTGGCCTGGTCCTAAGTTTTGAATTGAGACGCTCGCCACGTTTCTTGCGACGTCTTCTAAGTTTCCTGCACCGCTGCGTTCAAAGTCTCGCTGCGTTTGTGCGTTGATTGAAAAAGGAATGTCTTCAATGGATTCTGCACGCTTTGTTGCAGTTACTATGATCTGCTCAAAGTCATCGTCATCCTTTTGTTGTGTGTCCTGCGCCATTGCACCGGAGCTAAGCAGCCCCATTACCGCAACGCTAAGTGTGCTTCGTCTAAACGACGATTTTTCTATTTTAAACATAAGTCCATCCAGATTTTTTGTTTCTATTTTGTTGTCAGGCAAGGGTGTAATGTGGCAAAAAAGTTGGTTTATTTCCATAAATTGCGAAACAAATATTTCATTTTTTGTTGTATCTAATGCGCTACGTTTTTCTTGTTAATTTAGTGTTAATTGTAAATGTGTGGGGAATGTGCGTCTAAAAGGTCAAAAGAAGCGTCTATCTGGCTAATTACAAAAGCAATAATCTAAGTATCATCTTTATGAGAGAGGTGTTGACCCTAAGAGCAAAAATGACTGAGTGATAAAAGCAAGCGGCAGCGAGCGGTTTATATCAGCGTCACAGTAAAAGCTGATGGGTTAATTAGAAAGTACAACATGAAAGCATTGTTCAACAGTTAAAGCTAAGAAGGTGAGTAATAGAGTGGAGAAGGCAGTGAATACAAGCGATGTAGTAAAAGGGGTCTTAGCAATTGTTATCGCAAGCTTTCTGTGGGGGACAACAGGCACTGCCGCTCAGTTCGCTCCAGAAATCAGTCCTCTGGCAATCGGTGCCTTTGCAATGGGTATAGGTGGTGTATTGCTTTGTGTTAGTGCCCGAAAATCACTAGTAAAGGATGCACCTATTCTTTTTTCTACACCACTGACCTTTCTGTTTGGCAGTGCATGTGTTGCAATTTATCCGCTGGCCTTTTACAGCTCAATGCGTTTGTCAGGCGTTGCCATAGGCACCGTGGTTTCTATCGCCAGTGCACCACTATTCGCTGCGCTTTTAGAGTATTTTTTAAGTAAAAAGCCCGTGTCTTTAAAATGGTTTATTAGTTTTGTGTTTGGTGCGTTTGGGATTGGCATGTTAGCCATGGGTAAGGCACACGACGCAATGGCGTTGTCAGCATCTAAAGATG
>PVBE012295288.1_pt1 | contig 12510 bp, 9 predicted proteins | sample 1631181 | NCBI WGS metagenome assembly PVBE01 (sample SAMN08397723, study PRJNA350692) | Marine metagenome, whole genome shotgun sequencing project. | isolation source: water | place: Pacific Ocean | collected 2012-04 | reverse complement strand
AGGCTTCAATTCGCCTCCTTTAAGTTGGAATCGCTAGTAATCGCGGATCAGCATGCCGCGGTGAATACGATCCTGAGCCTTGTACACACCGCCCGTCAAGTCATGGAAGCTGGTAGCGCCCGAAGTCGCCACGATTCAGTGGTGCCCACGGCGAGACTGGTGACTGGGACTAAGTCGTAACAAGGTAGCCGTAGGGGAACCTGCGGCTGGATCACCTCCTTTCTAAGGGATTTCCTTAGACCCGGATGGCGGAAGCCAATCGGCCGATTTCTCGGTCGATCGAACCTCTTCCGTCGCAGAGCAATCTGCACCGGGTAGTCAGGACAACCTCGTTCATCAATTAAGATGGACACTCGTATCGCAAGATATGAGTAAGAGCTCATCGACTGTCTGCTTGTCAGGGAATAGCCCTGTTGCAGCCCGATCCGCAAGGATCGGGCTGTTCATTTTTACATGGTTGCAGATGCAAGAACGGAAATCCGAACCAGCTCGTCACGCTGGAGTTGGGAACCGCTACGCCACTGAGATGGACACGGGCTGCCCCATTGTGACGGCCTGAGACTGCGGTGGGCGGTACATCCACGGCTTTGGCGCCCTTTGGATCACCATCCACCACAGAAAGACAATCGCCAAAAGCACCTTGGCTGCATTGACGGTCCACAATGGGATGATGCCTTGAAGATCAACAAGCATGCCATCACTGCCGAATTCCCCATATCCAATCAGGGCTGGAATCCTGAACCAGTAGTAGGTGGACACAGCCACGGCGGCAAAGATCGCATCAAGCCGACATTGATCCCGTTGTGACAATGCGGCGGTCAACAGCAGCCACAATAAAAGTGTGACCAGCAAGCCACCGAACGGCCACAACCAAAGTGTCGCCGAAAGCACCGATCCGCCATCTGGCACCTGAAACCAACCCCATACAAATCCTGGGAACCCTCCAACAATGATCGCCCACGAAATCTGTTTCGGTACCGATCGTACGCCTTGCCCATGCCTGATGCCCGGTGAGGTATCCGGGCAGGGGGCCGTACACTTGACACACTCGGCGCAGTGGCTGCTGGTCACCGTTATACATGGGCGGCTTCCATACAGCCGCTCAACCGCGTGTACCGGGCAAAGCCCGGCGCACCAACCACTCTTTCCGAGTGTCAACGCTCCCACAACCAGCGCTACGACGCCAGCCGACACCAGCAGGATGAACGTGGCCGTGCCGCTGACATTGAACCATGGATGTCGGAGAGGAACGATCACCAAAAGTAGGATGATCCCCGTCAAGGCCACCCATGCCTGGGTCCGTGATCCCAATCGAAATCCACTTGTCCGAAAAAAGCGACGAGCAATTTGCGACGTTGTGCCCAGTGGGCAGATGTTCCGCCATACCCCGGGTGCAAACACCACCAAGGCTGGTGCAGCTGGGATGAGCACATCCCAAATCGCGTGGATACCAACCCGGGGCCAGACAAGGAGCGATACCAGCAGCAGTACACCAGCGGACCACACTACTGTCGCCACCACCATCCACCTTCCAATGATGCGGTGTCTGGCAGACTCTGACTGGTGGGGACTCGCGTAACAGGCCATGCGCTGCTCCTTCAAGTGGCTGGGCAGTCAACTTTTCGGAGGAACAGAGAAGGCTATCCCCAAAGATCCCAATTAACCTCAAAGAAGGTTAACCTCAAATAAGGCAGGGAAACTACGTGACTGACCCATTCCATGTGGAGGCATGGGCCAGCACGAGCCCGGGCAGGTTGATCATTTTTTACATGGTTGCAGATGCAAGATCAGTGTTGTGTGGGCAATCACGTCCACTACGTGAGCATATCGCCCACAAATCAGCGTTGGAACCAGCAAAAACACGGCTGATGACAGGTTGGTATTTGGTCATGCTGACCATGGGGAGTACACTCATGCGGTAGGTGTGGGCTCGCTTGAGAGGAGCATGTGTGCCATCCATTCGTGTTGTCATCACCGCTCTGATCGCCGTTCTGGCAGTCGTAGTGCCCTCGGCCACTGGGCAGGTCCGGGTGGTCAGTTGGAACCTTGCTGAACTGCGCGGTGAGCCTGCAGACATACAGACCGTGATCGAAATGCTGGACGACGATGACCACGGCAGTGCGGCCGTTCCAGCCACCCTGCTCGTCTGTCAGGAAATAGACAATGCCACCTATTTGGCACTAATTGGCGACCCGCCTGGGACAGGCCTGCTTGGCCCCGACTGGTCGACAGCGACCTATACCAATCAGAATGAAGACAATTACGGTGGCGCTCAAGCGTGCTTCTATCGCGCTGCGGTCGTTCAGGAAGTGCAAACAGAACATGATGACCTCTATACCGGTGCCGGTCGCCATGCCGATCGCTGGAAATTCCAACTGGTTGGTCATACTGATCCAATCGTTGAGTTCTATGTGTACTCCGCTCACCTCAAGGCAGGCAATAACTCGTCGGCCGAGGATGAACGTGAAGTTGGGGCGCTGCGAATTATTCAGGACCTCGCCAAATTGCCATCGGATACCGCCGCGATCGTCGTGGGAGATATGAACTTCTACGACAGTAATGAGCTTGGGTATCTGGCCTATCTCATCGGCGGACTATTTGACCCGCTTGGGACTGGTTCATGGTCTGGGGGCAGCAATGCCATCAAACACTCCCAATCGCCTCGAAAGATTGCTTCGGGTGGACTGGCTAGCGGAGGACTTGATGATCGATTCGACTTTCAACTTCACACCAGCGTTATGGAGACCAGCGGTGGGCTTGGAGTGATCTCTGAAAGTTACCGGTCTGTGGGCAATGATGGGAACCACTACGACGATGCGATTAATGACGGTACCAATACGTATCTGTCTAATCAAAGTGCATCGACGTTGTTGGCCAACGCGCTGCACGAGGCGTCGGACCATCTTCCGGTACTTGCGGACTACCGTTTGCCTGCGGTACTCGAGGCGTCGATCGCTTCGTGTGAAGTTGGTACCGTGATTGAAGGGTGGGAAGGGGACTGTGAGTTGAGCGTAACCAATGGTGCTGGGGCATCAAACGCTGCTGGGGCTGCCCAACTCGACTGGTCTGTAGCGGGAACTGGTGTGCTCGCGGGCAATACATCGCAGGGCAATCTCAGTGCAGGCAATGGCGTGACGATTCCCATTGACGTTGACACGACGCAGTCAGGTGTCTTCGCCGATACGTTGAACGTGTCGGCCTCTGGTACATGGACGCAGCACAGCGAGAGTGCGTTTCAGATCGAGGGTCATGTGCTTCGGCACGCCAATCCATCGTTTGTTTATGATGCTGATAACAACTTCTACGTGTACTTTGTGTACTTTGAACGTGACTCGGGCGTGCAGCCACTGGCGGTGTCGTTCTGGAATTATCAATGGGACACCGATCAATCGCGGATGGATGTCGATACAGTCTCGATGCCTGATGCCCCTGTCTCGTTCTTGGGCGGAGTGTGGTCTGGTGTTGGCCCGTTTCCGATATCACTTCCGTTTGAGATTGACACGACAGGTCTCGCAGCAGGAACTTATGTGCGACCGGTGTCCATTGTCGTCAGCGACGAAGATGTGCCTGGCGAGTCGACTTCGCAACTCAACCTGACCTTTAACATCACGATTACGGATCCCCAGCCTGATTGTATTGGCGACGTCAATGGGGATGGCGTAACCGATATCGGCGATCTGCTCGATTTTCTAGCCGGCTACGGCGGTACAGACCCCGCATTGGATCTAAACGGAGATGGAATGGTGGATGTCACCGACCTGCTTGCCTTGCTGGCCGACTTCGGGTGCTGATGGTTTGATGCCTGTTGCCATCTCCAACATGTTGTAGACAGGAGCGCATGGAACTGAATGAAGTGGTTTTGCGGATAAAAAGAATGCGGACGATGGGCACCAATCTCGCTTGATTGTGTGACGGAGGTAGAAAGGCAGTGTTCATGGCCTCACGATCACGAAGAATGCACATTGCTTGGAGCACTCACTCCACGCTCATGGTGCTGCTGTCGTGCTTCCTGACGGTGGTGTTGGGGCATCGGACCGCCACGGCGGGTGCCTTCACGGTGACGATATCCGAGTCGCCGCTGCTGATCCTCGAGGGTGTGGCTTTCCCCCAAGGCGATGGGACGGCACGCGTTGATGTTGCGTGGGTGCTCGACGGGTCATCCGCAGGTGTGTCTATGTTGCCGCTGAGGACGCAGCCTGGCGAACCTCATGTGCAACTCGATCTCTACATGATCGCTGATTTCGACGTAGTCACAAAGTATTCAATTCTTCGCGTGGTCAATGTGGACTATCCAGACTCGCCTGTACCAGACGGGCTGTCTTTGATGGCCTCCGTACCGCCAGCCAATACCGCAGGATGGTCGTGGTTTGGAATTATGTATGCGACTGACTTGGAAATACAGGCATCCATCGATGGCAGCGGTCCGCTCGCAAGTTCGACGTCTTCGAATTGTCAAGAACTCGACACCCTTGAGGGTGATGTTCGGCAAATCATTGACTTGGGCGACGGCCTGCTGTTGATCATCGTGGTTCGAAATGGCCAAGTGTTCATGATGGTGTACAGGCTGGATGAGAATGGGTGCTGGCGTTTTGTATTCTCACCGAGTTACCCAGGCGGCCCGGGCGGCCCAGGCGGCCCTGCAGCCCCTGCCGAACCGTGGTGGGGAGATCCGCCAAGTCACAGCTTTGAAGACTCGTTGGCCCTGGTGTACTCGTTGTGGATTGCTCAACTTAGGGCCGGTCAGTTCATCGCGATTCCCGGCGGTCCTGTTCAGCCGCCGGGTTGACATCACTGCTCATGAGCAGTCGCACCTTTCCTCTCATGGACAGCAGTGCGACGGTCTGATCATCATCGATGAATCCCGCCGCGACGACCAGACTTCCCGGCCATGGAATAGCAAGGAGTTGATCTCCCGAGTGCGAGTCGTGCAGCAGGACATCACCTTGGGTGGCTACGGACAGAATGCGGCGGCCATCGTGACTCAATGCAACACTCCGGATCGGGTGTTCATGGACTCGGCGACTCCATCGCATTGAACCATTAGGATCAGTGACGGTCAGTGTGCCTACGTTGTCACCGATTGCGTGAATTCCCGATACCTCATGCGATTCGCATGAGTTGACCAGATCGATGTTGATATTCGAGCCAAGCGGTAGTTCTTGGCCATCAGGAAGACGACAACGCACGACTCCTGTGCCAAGATCAAGGAGTACGGTTCCATCCTGCGCAATGCGTGCGGCTCGTATTGGCCCAGGCAGGCGACCCATCGCCGCAGCCGACCCTCCACGCCGCCATCGCTTGAGGAAACCGTCGGCAGTCCGTGTCAGAATCCATGCACCATCGGGCGAGAACCGAACACCACGAGCAGCTTGATCGGGATGGGCGTTGATCGACCAGGTTGCGTGGCGATCGTCGAGACTGGTGACTCGCAATACGCCGCCGGCGTCGATGCTCGCAAGTGTCAAACCATTCGGAGACAGGGCGACACCTACGATTCCACGATCGTGGGCGATTACTGGGACATCATCCATGCGTGTCAGGGTGTCGGTGGTCAATAGCCACGCATTGGCTAGACCGGCCGCCGCGGCGCCTATGGCCAGCCTTGAACCATCGCCGGTGAGACCGACGGTGGCTGGCCCCTGAGACACATGAATTCGCCGCTTTGACATTGGGTCCGACAGTTTCCACACAGTCAACCCGCCGGAGATATCACATGCCGCGACTACTGTTCCGCGATCCGAAATCGCCAGCGCCGCGGAGGTGTCGAGCAGACGGTCACCGACGCTGTCATCCAGCAGTACCTTGCCAGAGTTGGTGTCGAACATGAGGATTTGTGTCGCAGCGCTCAAGGTGGCGATGTCGGTCGGGTCAATGGGCGGCGACAAGGCGATTGCCACGACCATTCCGCCGGGGTCAACTTGCATCGCAGCGACCGTGGTAGGTTCGATGTCAGAGGTGATGATGTCAATCGTGCCATTGAGATTGTGCCGACCAAGTCGTCCGGCCTTGTCGACAAAGAAGCTGTCGCCGGCATTGGTCAAACAAGATTGAATCCACGGTGTGTTGGTGGTGGCATCTGTTGGCGTCACCATGACCTGACCAGTCGATGAGATCGCAGCGTCACCGCTGGGGGGGATGGTGGGCAGCGATCCGCCGGCCTGAGCACGCGTGTGCAGCCAATCCCACTCCCAATGCCGAAGGTGCGGTGGACATGAAGCCAGCGACACGAGCGCCGCTTTGGAGTCGCCTCGTTCCAACGCATTGAATGACTCGTGGAGGCCCGCTCGATATTGGGCGGTCGCTCTGGCGGACGATTCTTTCGCAATGGTGTGAGTTGCGGTGGCAGTTTCTGCTCGCTGGGCTGCAATGACTACGCCAAGAGTTGCGCCGCCGATGGCAACAAGAAGAATGAGGGCCGATGACAGGGGGGCGCGGCGGATCCGTCGTTCTAGGCGGTATCGAATGGTCGCCGGTCGCGCTGAAATCGGTCGGTGCGCTAGCATCGATCGGAGATCGTGTACGAATTCGCCGGCGTTTCGATATCGACGCGACGGCACTTTGTCGAGCGCTTTCTCGAGCATGATGCGGAGATCGCGTGGCCCGGCGCTTGGCAGGGGATGCTGCTCGGTGATCACTCTGGCTGCAGCTGCGATGTTGTCGGTGGGAAGTTCGTAGGGCATCGCATCGTTGATGGCCTGATACAGCAGTACCCCGAGGGCATAGACATCACTTCGGGCATCAACATCGCTGGCGCCGGAGACTTGTTCCGGACTCATCCACGGAATTGTTCCCATGATGGTTCCTGCGGTCGTGGCCAGCGTGTGTGATGCGTCGCCGGCCCGTGCGATTCCAAAGTCAAGAATCTTTGGATGTCCATCGGCGGTGACTAGGATGTTGGCTGGCTTGAGGTCGCGATGCACAATGCCTTGGGCATGGGCGGCCTGCACACCGTCGCCAATGTCGGCAAGAAGCATGAGTCGACGCTCAAGAGTTGGTGCGTGTCTGGCAATCCAGTCGTTCAGTGGGATGCCTGTGACCAATTCCATGGCGATCCATGGCCGCCCCTCACACGCTTGTCCCGCGGCGAGCACCCGGGCCACGGCAGCGTGATCCAGCGATGCGAGCAGTTCAGCTTCAGCGAGAAACCGTCGGCGTCGATCGTCGTCTCCGACACGTTCGTCGAGCACTTTGATGGCGACATGGCGCGTTGGTTGTTCTTGCCGAGCCTCATACACAATGCCATGAGCGCCGCGGCCGATGACTCGGATGAGATTGAACCCAGGAATCGTATCGAGCTGTTGAGCAGCATCCGAATGCATCGGTCGATCTCCGGGATCGGCATCATGACCTGCAGCGTCCTCTACGCAGAACCCGTGGCCCAGTGCTGGTTGTTCCAAGAATGTGTCTTGATGGTCATTTGCGAGCAACTCATCGACTGCTTGGCGAAGCGCCATGTCCTGGTCACATTCCTGCCGCAGAAAGTCGTCTCGATTGGAGGCAGAGAGGCCTCGCGCTTGCTCAAAGAGCAACCTGATGCGTCGCCACCGCTGCGGAGTCAAGTCGTCGGTAGTCATTCGCCCAGACGCGATCGAAGCCAGGCTCGGGCAGTTGTCCAATCACCTTCGATCGTGCGTTTGGAGAAGCCCAGAATGTCGGCCACTTCACCGACATCAAGCCCTCCAAAGAACCGAAGTTCAACGATCTGCGCCATGCGAGGATCGACCTTCTGTAATTCGCCAAGTGCTTCGTCCAAGTCCAGCAAGTCCACCTCACCTGCCCCCGCGACTGCCAAGGCATCGGACATTTGAATGCGTACGTGTCCTCCGCCTCGCTTGGCAGCGGACTTTCCTCGGGCGTGGTCAATGAGGATGCGACGAATTGCTTCGGCCGCGGCAGCGAAAAAGTGGGCTCGGGAGTTCCAACGCCGGTCGGATGCTTCGAGCCGCAAGTAGACCTCATTGACCAAGGCCGTCGCCTGCAGCGTGTGCCCGGCTCGCTCATTGTTCATCGCGTGCTGGGCGATGCGACGAAGTTCGTCGTAAACCTCACCGACAATTTTGCATGTCGCGGCGCTGTCAGGGCCGTTGTCGGGCTCGGAGGGTGGTGTGGGCATCGTAGGTAGGGGCCAGTATAGATCGGACGTAGGGGGGATCATTGCGGACCGCCTGATCGCCTGCCGCCTGACGGGGTAGTACCACTATGAAGGAGATCACCCCTATGACATGGATCAACACCTGCTTTCGATACACCACCATTGGACTGGCTTTGGCTGGAACCACCACGCTGGTGCTGGCGGCCCCGCGACAGCATCCTTCTGGAGGGACGGTGCCTGGGGGCGTTGTCGCACAGATCTCCGCAGTCATCGCACCCAGCGGCGGCACTGTCCCAATTCCATGGGGCAATGGAGGCACGTATGAGGGGCCTGGCGACACCGTGCCGCCGGGCACCGGTGGCCACCAAATTGGTATGTGCACGATGAATCTTCCACCAGTCGTGTGCGATGCGTGGCCCCAGTGCTCTGAGGGATGGGAGTGGGCACCCGATACGCCGCGATGTGTCTGGCCTCAGTTTGGCCCCGCGGTCGGTGCCCCAGTTCTGACGCAGGGGTATGGGTTGACGATCAACACGGTCATCGGGATGCTCGAAAACGGTGCCGAGTGCATCGACCAGTACGGCAATATCACAGCGTGTGTGGAGGCTCCGTTCGAGGTCCATGAACTGCACATCTTCCAATCCGGCTGGATCAATGGGTATGTGCCTGATGCGGCCATTAAGCAGGCGGTCTCGACGGCGGTATGTATCGATCACAACATTCAAATGGCTGGCTGGTCCTTTCAGGAGATTGCTCAGAGCCGACCATGCGACTACCCAATGGTGTGCATCACCTTTAATGCCCAGTGCATGATGCAGGCCCTCCGCGATTGGCAAAGTGCAGGCATTGATCTGAGTCAGTGGGGAGGCTCCTGGCTCTTCTATGTCGACTTCGTCAGTTGTATGCCTTGTGACTGATAGAGATCATGTGTCCTTCAGAGATGCCCCGGATGATCCGCGTTGGTCGCCGGGGTATCGCTGTACACTCTGTGCAACTCCGCAGAGTGTGGGGATTGGATGGAGCACGACATGACAGGATTTAATGAACGAGAACGCGGCTTTGAAACAGAGTTCGCCAAGTCGCAAGAGCAAGAGTTTCGTGCCCACGCACGTCGCGACAAGATGCTCGGCCTGTGGGCGGCCGAGAAACTGAATCTTTCAGGCGACCAAGCCGAGGCCTATGCGATGAAACTCGTGAAAGTCGATGTGCAGGAGCCTGGCCCTGAAGATGTGATTCGACAGGTTGTAAGCGACTTCGCGGCCGGTGGTGTGCAGATTAGCGAAGATGAGATTCGCGATCAGCTCAGCCACTACGAATCACAAGCATGATCGTGTCACGTTACGCGTTTTGACAACATCACGCTGAGGCCAGAAGTTCAGACTTGCGGCTGACGACTTCTGTAGCACCCCGTGGGATCCATCCATCGTCTCCATTGGGGAACTCGACATGCAGCCAGATTGGCCGCTGCTCGAGGATGCGGAACTCAACCCCACGGTTGATGGGTTCTTTGAAGCTTCGTTCGTAGGCTTCTCCATCACCCTTTCGGACAATGATGTCATCCTGAACGAGTACACCCCGCTGGGAGGCGTCCGACGTGATGCTCAATGCGGCACTGCCTCCGAAGAACACGCCAATGACCAGCGTGACGCCGGTCCACCAACGCCACCCGGGAATTGACACGAATCGACGGCATAGCAGAATGATCCACGCGGCCGTCCATGCAATCGTGAAGATGATCAAGCGAGATGACAGCGTCCAGCCGTGATGCCAGAACGTGAGCCGTTTGGCGAGGTCTTGGGTTGAGTCCGGAGTGAACTGTGGAGAGACGAGCGTTCGAGCATGGGATAGATTTTCTTGCAGGCGTGCGTTGCCAGGCATGAACTGTTTGGCTCGTAAATACGATGCGATGCCCATGCCAAGGTCGCCAGCTTGCACCTGCGCATTTCCTAGGTTGTAGAGCAGAGGGCCGTTCTCGATGCCATCGTCGATGAGCGTCTTCCATCGAGCGGCCGCCTCTTGAAATGCTTTCGTGGCTTGGGCAGGTTCCAATTGCAACAGTGAAAGTCCGCGGTCAAAGGACTCATGCCCCTCCTGAATCAGCAGTTCTTGTTGCGGGTAGCTCAGTGCCGCCACCGCCGGAGGCATCACAGAGGTGGCGCCCAGCAGAGCCAAGAGGAGGATCCACACTGTGGAGAGGCGACTCATCGGGCGCGTCCTTTCACAGTGTCAGCAAGTCGTTGACCAAGTTTCACAATGGCTGCGAGATCAGAGGCGTCCAGGCGGCCGGCACTCCCGGCATAGGCGCGTTGTTCCAAAGAAGCCAGTTGCGTATCAAGTTCATCGGCCTGTGCAGCATGTCCGGCATCGCGGAGGCTTGCAACCGCTTCAACCCTGGTCAAACCGGCTTTGGGAAGGCCAAGTCGATCGGCCACGAAGTTTCGCAGGGCCACCGCGACGGAGTCAGGAGATTCGCCCGCTTCGGTCAGTCGACGCAGCAAGGTCACTCCAGCCTTTCTCGCTCGAACCCGGTTTGGATTGCCATGATCGCGTTGCATGCGACGTTGCGCAGCAATCAACCCAAGATAGAGGACTGGGGGACCAATGAAGACAAGCATGAGCCACCACTCAACTGGCTGGGATGATCGGGCAAGAAGCAGGGTGGGATTGGTGTAGTTGGCAAGAAGTCCACCAGTGACTGCCGTGACTGCTGGGGCGGTGCTGGAAGGATTTGGAGCCGCTACGCCAAGATCATGGGTCGATACGGTACGACTTGACTCGACTTCAATGGTGATTGGCCGACTGTAGGCGGATTCGTAGGATTCGATGGTCGGATCGAAGTAGACAAAGGGGATCGGTGGAATTGTTGTGATGTCGCCCGATGTCGGGCGAATGGTCTGTGTGAAGGTCTTGGTCTTCCCATTGACAATGCCCCCAGGGCGTTCCTCAGGAACTCGAAACTGGCTCGTGAGCGATGCATCCTTGTCCAGTTGGGGCGATTGGAGCAGATCGAGATCGGCTGGTGGATGCGAAAGATCGGTGATGCGCATGCGCAACGTGATCGGTTCGCCAACAACAACGGATGTCGGGCTTGCGGTCACGTCGAATTCAAAACGTCCCACGGCACCGGACCACATGGCAGGGCGATCGGTGGTGGGTGGGGGCTGCACATCAACGGTTCTGGCATCAGGCGAGGCCGTGACTGGCCTCGTTGAGGTGATGGTCAAACTCGCGATTGGGTTGAACAGCGACGTACGACCTCGACCGATTTTCTGGGGATAGTCGATGAGTAGCCGAATGTCTGACAATTCGACCGGACCGGCGCGATCCGGCGTCAGGTCGGCCGTGATCTCGTAGGCATACCATCGCTCTGTTTGACCATCAGTTCCGTCGTGCTCCACGATGCGGACAGGCGGGGTTCGGCCTTGTTCATAGAGGTTTTCGACGGCATCAAAGAACAATCCCCAATTCGACTGGGAGGGCGCGATTTGTCGCCACAGGTCGGTCGTGGACATCGTGTCTCCGCGGAGTTGCGGGCTTGAGAATGGCTTGATGGAAATACGAAGCACTGCACGAGTTGATTGTCCGAGCCAGATCTGATCGGGGAGATGCAAGATTTCGGCTTGCATGAGGTCAGTGTCATCAGATGTATGAAAGAGCACAGTGGTTGCTTCTATGTGGTACTGCTTGCCATCTGCTTCGATGTTGATCTTGGGGATTTCCCACGTGCCGGCCTTGGAGGCACTGATGGCGTACTCATAGGTCAGTGTGGTGCTTGATGTGCCTTGTCCATTGATAAATTGCTGCTGTGAAAACTGACTTGGTGGGCCGGTTGACGTAATGGTGAGCCCTGCGGCGTCAGGAATGACTGGCGGTTCGTGTGACTGGACATCCTCAAAGACAATGCTCAGCGTCAGTGGGCTGCCAACCCAGCCTACGCGGCTAGACAGACCAGTTTTGACCGTTCCTGCGAGCATGCTGCTGGACAGCAGAAGCGTCAAGACCAAGGCTGTGATGTGGCGTGATGTCAGTTGCATGGGCTTAATAGTCTCGGCCGGTCGTTGGCTGGCCGGTTGCGTCCTGTTCTAGACGTTCCTTGCGTCGTTGCTGTTCACGATCTCGAATGGCTTGCAGGAGTCGCTGGGCTTCCTGCTTGGACATTTTGCCATCTCTCTTGGTGGGTTGGCCAGTGTGATCCTGTTGGGGTTCCTGCTTCTGCGGGGTCTGTGTTGGGTCGGACTCCTCCCACGGCATGTCGGGTGATTGCTGTTCTTGTTGCTGTTGCTGCTGTTGTTGCTGTTGTTGCTGTTGTTGCTCTTGTTGCTGGCTCTGCTTTTGCTGCTTCTGATCTTGCTGCTTCTGATCTTGCTGCTTCTGATCTTGCTGCTTCTGATCTTGCTGCTTCTGATCTTGCTGCTTCT
>PVBE010194464.1_pt1 | contig 12510 bp, 11 predicted proteins | sample 1631181 | NCBI WGS metagenome assembly PVBE01 (sample SAMN08397723, study PRJNA350692) | Marine metagenome, whole genome shotgun sequencing project. | isolation source: water | place: Pacific Ocean | collected 2012-04 | reverse complement strand
GTCCGTCCCCGTCCCCGCCCCCGTCATCCCACGCCGCAAACACCCGGGCCGTGCTCAGCGGCACCCCCGGGTTCACCAACACCAGGTCCAGCACCGGCATCTCCACCGACTCCAGCCGCTCGCCAATACCCCTCACCCGCGCCGGCCGCGGCTCCAGAAAAAACGGCACATCTGCCCCCAACCCCAGGGCCAGCTGCTCCAGCTCCACCTCGGCATGGAGCAGCTCATGCAATGCCACGAGCACCGCCGCGGCGTCAGACGATCCCCCTCCCAGCCCCGCCGCCTGCCAGATGCGCTTGCGCAGCTCCACCGTCACCCGGGCGTTCACCTCCGCCGCCGACAGATACGCCCTGACCGCCCGAACCGCCAGGTTCTCCTCGCCATCCAGGTCGGGGAACCCCGGGCAGCGGCAGCTGATCACCGTCTGCGCCTGGGGCACCACGGTGAACGTCAGCCCATCGTGCAGCAACGTAGGCAGGAACACCGAGTCCAGCTCATGGTACCCATCGGACCTACGCCCGAGCACGCGCAAGGAGAGGTTGATCTTGGCCGGGCAGCGCCGAAACTTCGTTGGCATGTTGTGAAAGTAAATGCAAAATACAAAATGCAAAAGCACATTGGGCGGCGGCGGCGGGTATAAGCTAGCAAACCAAACCTAAAGGAATTAACGACATGTGTGGAATCGTAGGTTATGTGGGGCCGGACTCCTGTCCCGAGATCCTCCTCGAGGGGCTGCGCCGGCTGGAGTACCGGGGGTACGACTCGGCGGGCATCGCCATCTTCGAGGACAGCGCCACCCGCATCCTGCGCAGCGAGGGTAAGCTCAATAACCTCTCTGCCTTGCTGGACGAAAAGCAGCTCAGCGGCACCGTTGGCATCGGCCACACCCGCTGGGCGACCCACGGCCGGCCCACAGAGCAGAACGCCCACCCCCACAAGTACGGGCGGGCCACGGTGGTGCACAACGGCATCATCGAAAACCACGCCCAGCTGCGGGCCCAGCTCCTGGAGCGAGGCCACGAGTTCTCCTCGGAGACCGACACCGAGATCGTGGCCCACCTGGTGGACGAGTCCATCTCCAAGGACGCCACACCGCTGGACGCTGTGCGCCAGGCCCTGATGCAGGTGGAGGGGGCCTACGCCATCTGCGTGCTGGTGGACGGCGCCGACGACACCATCATCGTGGCCCGCAAGGACGCGCCGCTGATCCTCGGCATCGGCGAGGGCGAAAACTACGTCGCCTCGGACATCCCGGCCATCCTCAACCGCACGCGGCAGATGGTCTTCCTCGAGGACGGGGATCTGGCCGTGGTCAAGGCCGGCTCCTGCCGGGTGCTGGACCTGGACGGCAACACCATGGAGCGCCAGAGCGAGAAGATCCTCTGGGACGCGGTCATGGCCGAAAAGGGCGGCTACAAGCACTTCATGCTCAAGGAGATCCACGAGCAGCCGCGGGCGGTGACCGACACCATCCGCGACCGCCTCTCCCCGGCCGAGGGCGACGCCTACATCGACGGCTTCGATGTGGATCCATCCACCCTCAAGCGGGTGGTGATCGTGGCCTGCGGCACCTCTTATCACGCGGCCATCGTGGGCAAGTTCCTGGTGGAAGGTATGGCCAGGATCCCGGTGGAGGTCGACCTGGCCAGCGAGTACCGCTATCGGGATCCCCTGGTGGACGAGGGGGATCTATTGGTGACCATCTCCCAGTCCGGCGAGACCGCCGACACCCTGGCCGCCATGCGCGAGGCCAAGAAGAAGGGGGCCCGGGTGCTGAGCATCTGCAACGTGGTGGGATCCACCATCGCGCGGGAGTCCGACGGGGTGCTCTACACCCACGCCGGCCCGGAGATCGGCGTGGCCTCCACCAAGGCCTTCACCACCCAGCTGTCGGCCCTGGTGCTCCTCGGCATCCACCTCGGCCGCCGCACGGGGAAACTGTCCGGCGACGACGCCCGGGAGCTGATCCACGACCTGCTGCAGATCCCCGAGCAGATGAAGGAGGTGCTGGACCACAGCGCCAGCATCAACGTCATCGCCCGGCGCTACGCCAACGCCCGGGACTTCCTCTATCTCGGCCGGGGGATCAACTACCCCATCGCCCTGGAGGGGGCGCTCAAGCTCAAGGAGATCTCCTACATCCACGCCGAGGGCTACGCCGCCGGCGAGATGAAGCACGGCCCCATCGCCCTCATCGACGAGGACCTGCCGGTGGTGGTCATCGCGCCCCTGGGCTCGGGCTACGAAAAGATCATCAACAACCTCACCGAGGTGCGCGCCCGTGAGGGCATGGTCATCGCCGTGGCCAGCCGGGGCGACCCCGACATCGGCGAGATCGTCGACGACGTGATCCAGATCCCCCACATCCGGCCCGAGCTGCAGCCCCTGCTGACGGTGCTGCCGTTGCAGATGCTGGCCTACCGCGTGGCTGACATCCGCGGCACCGACGTGGATCAGCCTCGCAACCTGGCCAAGAGCGTCACCGTGGAGTAGTCGTGGGGCGCCTCCTGGTCCTGGGCGCCATGGCGCTCAACATCCGCTGCGGCCCGCTGGCCGTGGAGGCGGGCCGGGGCATCCTGCTGTCGGCCCCCGTGGTCTTCGCCGTCACCGTTGGCGTGCTGGCGTTGCTGCTGCGCCTCTGGCGCCAGCGCCACCCGGACCTGCGCTTGCCCCGCGTGCTGGTCTGGCCCGGCATGGTGATGCTGGCCGCCGGGCTCATCGTGATGATGCCCACCGCGGCCGACAACCAGCTGAGGTGGGTCCGCATGGGCCTGTGGGTCTTCGGCTCCAGCTACCTGACCGTCACCCTGGTGCTCTGGCGCGTCCTGCTGCACCTGCGGCCCCGGTCCGCCACCACCTGGGCGCCGCTGTCGGTCATGGCGTTTTACTGGCTGCCGGCCATTCCCCTGGCCGCCGGCTGGCTGCCGGACAGCGTCGCCAGCGGCATGGAGCTCGTCTGGGTGCTGCCGGGTTTCTTCGGCCTGGTCACCGCGCCGCTGCTCCTGGGGCTGCTGGTGGAGGCGTGGCTGAGGAACCGGCCCCGCGAAGACAAGATCAGGGCCGATACCTTCGAGTGAGGCGCCGCGCGGAAGACGCCGCTACTCCGGCATTTTCTCCGTCTTGAGCGTGAACTTCAGCGTCTTGCCGCCGCGCCAGACCAGGATCATCACCTGCCGGCCCACGCCGGCCAATGACGCCAGCCGCGGCAGGTCCGCCGACGAGACGATGTCCTGGCCGTCGAAGGTCAAGACCACGTCGCCGGCCCGCAGCCCGGCGCGGTCCGCGGGGCCCTGGTGAATCACCGAGGTGACGTAGGCGCCCCGGGGCTTTTTCAGGCCGGCCTTTTGGGCCCTGGCCGTCGTCACGGTGTCGGCGTAGATGCCGAGCCAGGTGCGCGAGACCTCCCCCTTCTTCAGCTGGGGCAGCAGGCTCAGTGCCACCTTCAGCGGCAGGGCGAAGCCGATGGCGCCGGCCTGGCGCTCCATGGCCGTGGCGATGCCGACCACCTCGCCCTGGGTGTTGACCAGCGGCCCGCCCGAGTTGCCGGGGTGGATGGCCACGTCGGTCTGGATGAAGCCCCACAGGCCATGCTTGCCCGGGGCCAGCTCCTTGCGCTCCCGGGCGCTGACCACGCCGGCGTTGAGGGTCACGCCCATGCCGAAGGGATCGCCCAGGGCCACCACCCACTCACCGACCCGCAGGCTGTCCGAGTCTCCCGTGCGGGCGGCGGTCAGGCGGGTGCCGGTGGGCGGCTCGACCTTGAGCAGGGCCACGTCGCAGGACACGTCGAGGCCGCGCAGCTTGGCCGCCAGCACCGTGCCGTCGTGGAGCCGGGCGCGGATCTGGCCGGCCCGCTCCACCACGTGGGCGTTGGTCAGGATGTGGCCGTCCTTGTCGATGACGAAGCCGGTGCCCAGGGCCCGCCGCATGCGCTCCCCCGGCTTGCCCGTGGCGGTGGTGTCCTGGCGCCCCGACGAGGGGAACCAGTCCGCGGGCCCGCCGCGCACGGTGACCGTGGTGCTCAGGTGCACCAGGGCCGGCTTCAGCTTGGCCACCAGGCGCACGAAGCTGCCCGGGGCCGCGGGGTAGACGATCTTGACCCGGGGAGCCTTGGTGTCCCTGGGCTGGCTCTGGGTTGAGGCCCGCTTGCGGCACCCGCCCGCGAGGGCCGCCGCCAGGCAGGCCACCACGAGAGCCCGGGTCACGGGGCGGGCCATCATCCCGCTGCGTTGACGTAGGTGACGCGCAGGGTATAGAGCAGCTCCTGGAGGATATTCGCCTCGTCCTCCGTGAGGTTGCCCTTGGTCTTTTCCTGAAGGATCTCCAGGATGTCGATGGATTGTTGTGCCAGGGGCAGGTCCGTCTTCACGGTGCCGCCGCCTGGCAGCTCCGTTTCGCCCATGTGCATCATGGCCGAGGACGACAGCGACAGGACGAAGGTGGCGAAGTCCATCTTCGGCAGGTCTTCCCCGCCCGCGGCCCCGACGACGGGCTCGTGGGACGCTCCCTGTTCGGGGGCGCCTTCCCTGGCCTCGCCGTCCTCGTCGAACCGCCGCCGGTCCTTTACCTGAAACCCCTCACTTTGTTTTTCTTGATCGTCACTCATCGCCCTCGGTCGCCTCCTCCTGGGGCTCCTCCTCCCACATCATGGGGACTCCCTTGTCCTCCACGTCGGGCAGGTTCTTGATGTAAGCCTGATACTCTTTTTTGGTCAGGCGGCCCCGGGCGATGTTCCGGTCAACAGTGCGAATGTCGAAATATGCTTCTGGTTTGGTAGCCATACTCTCCTCCAGCACGCCTATTTATGTGGTCAGGTGGTCACCTGTCAAGATCCCACGTTGACAGGGTACCGCCCGGTGCTTAGGTTATCCACCTTCCAACCCCGCAAAGAGCCATGGACTATTACGAGCTGTTGGGCGTTCCTCGCAACGCCACCCAGGACCAAATCAAGAAGGCCTACCGCCAACAGGCCCTCAAGTACCACCCTGATCGCAACCCGGACGACAAGGACGCCGAGGAGATGTTCAAGGAGATCTCCAACGCCTTCCAGGTGCTGTCCGACTCCAACAAACGCCAGATCTATGATCAGTACGGCGAGGAGGGGTTGTCGGGCCAGGGCTTCGGCGGCGGCTTCTCCAGCGTCAACGACATCTTCTCCTCCTTCGGCGACATCTTCGGCGGCATCTTCGGCGACATGGGCGGCTTCGGCCGCGCCCGCCAGAGCCGCGGCGCCGACATGGAGATGGACCTGGTGGTGACCTTCCTCGAGGCGGCCGAGGGCTGCAAGAAAGAGGTCGAGGTCAGGCGCAACACCCGCTGCGACACCTGCGGCGGCACCGGCTCCGCGCCGGGTAGCTCGCCGGTGAGCTGCGCCACCTGCGGCGGCAAGGGCCAGGTCGTGCAGAGCCAGGGCTTCTTCATGATCAGCAGCACCTGCCCCACCTGCCGCGGCGAGGGCAAGCGCATCACCGACCCCTGTGAGGGCTGCAACGGCCAGGGCGTGGTGGAGCACGAGGAGACCCTCAACATCACCGTGCCCGCGGGCGTGGACGACGGCCAGACCCTGCGCCTCTCTGGCCAGGGGGAGCTGTCGCCCGGGGCCCGCATCCCGGGCAACCTCTACGTGCACCTGCACATGGAGGCCCACGAGAGCCTGGTGCGCGACGGCCCCAACGTGCTGGTGCAGATCCCCCTCAGCTTCCCCACCGCCGCCCTGGGCGGCAAGGTGTCCGTCCCCGTGGTCGGCGGCGAAAAAGAGGTGGAGGTGGAGCCTGGCACCCAGGCCGGCGACGTCATGGTGATGCGCGGCGCCGGCGTGCCGAAGCTCGACGGCCGGGGCCAGGGCGACCAGATCATTCGCTTCCAGGTGGAGACGCCCACCGAGCTGTCCGGCAGGGCCAAGGAGCTGATGCGGGAGCTGGCCGAAGAGCTGGGCGAGGAGCTCACCGAGAAGCGCGGGCTGTTCAGCCGTTTCCAGCGCTCCAAGAAGAAGAAGAGCTGACAGGCGGGGCACGAGCCCCCGCAGCTTGTCCCCACCTCCACTCTTTCGCCTTGTCAAATCCGAGACTCTCCCATATAGAGAGAGACATGCGAGAGCCATTGCAGAAGCTGGTTGAGAGCTGTGGCGCCGTGGCCGGCGTCATCATGGGCCCCGAAGACGTGGCCGAGTCGGTCTCCAATGGCCACACCATGGACATCGACGCCATCGGCACGGAGTTCTCCTTCGTCCTCGGCCAGGTTCGCCGCGCGGCTGACATCCTGGAGATCGGGGCGCTGGAGGAGGTGACCGTCAGCAGTGAGGAGCTCACCTTCCTCATCAGGATCCTCAACGAAGACTATTTTCTGGGCCTGGCCATGAGCTCGGACGGCAACCTGGGCAAGGGGCGCTATCTCATGCGCATGGCCCAGGCGGACCTGCAGGCGGCGCTGGATTAGGCCCAGCAACCCAACACAACGAGACGGACCGTGACGACGACCAAAGACGACGAGGTCACTCAGCCCGTGACGCCACCGTATAGCCTTGACGACATCAGGGCTCTGGCCAAGGTGCTCAACGAGTACGACCTGTCCGGGCTGGAGCTCGAGCAGGGCGGCGAGCGCATCAACCTCACGCGCCAGCGCAACGGCGAGAGCCACGGCGCGCCGGTGGCCTACGCGCCAGCGCCGGCTCCCGGCGCGGTGCCGGCCAGCGCCGCCCCGCGCACCGAGCCAGCCTCCACCGAGGAGGTGGACGACGGCAGCGTGCTGGTCACCTCCCCCTTCGTGGGCACCTTCTACCGGGCGCCCAGCCCCGGCGCGCCCCCCTTCGTGCAGGCCGGCAAGTCCGTGGGCAAGGGCCAGACGCTGTGCATCGTCGAGGCCATGAAGCTGATGAACGAGATCGAGACCGAGCTCGAGTGCAAGGTGCTCGAGATCCTCGTGCAGGACGCCGAGCCGGTAGAGTACGGCCAGGCACTGTTCCGCGTCATCCCCGTGGCCTGAGCCTGCCCGGTTCAATGATCACCAAGGTACTCATCGCAAATCGGGGCGAGATCGCCCTGCGCGTGATCCGCGCCTGCAAGGAGCTCGGGTTGGCCACCGTGGCCGTCCACTCCACGGTCGACGCCGACGCGCTGCACGTCAAGTTCGCCGACGAGTCGGTCTGCATCGGCCCGCCGCCGGCCGTGGCCTCCTACCTCTACATCCCGGCCATCATCGCCGCGGGGGAGGTGACGGGGGCCGACGCGGTGCACCCCGGCTACGGCTTTTTGGCCGAAAACAGTGAGTTCGCCGAGGCCTGCGAGAGCTCGGGGTTGACCTTCATCGGACCCTCGGCGCACTTCATCCGGCTCATGGGAGACAAGATCCAGGCCCGCAAGCTCATGGGCGAGTCGGGGGTGCCCGTGACGCTCGGCTCCGGTCTGCTGGAGAACGAGGCCGAGGTGCAGGCGGCCGCCGCCGAGGTGGGCTACCCGCTGATCATCAAGGCCGCCGCCGGGGGCGGGGGCCGGGGGATGAAGATCGTGCGGGGGGAGGACAGTCTCATCGGCGCCTGGGCCATGGCCCGCACCGAGGCCAAGGCCTCCTTCGGCGACCCGCGGGTCTACCTCGAGCGCTACCTCGAGCGGCCGCGACACGTGGAGGTGCAGGTGCTGGCCGACTGCCACGGACACGCCATCCACCTCGGCGACCGGGAGTGCTCCATCCAGCGCCGCCACCAGAAACTGCTGGAGGAGGCGCCCACGCCGAACATTACCCAGGAGGCGCGGCAGCGCCTGGGCGATCTCGCCGTCAAGGCGATCAAGGAGATCGGCTACCACAACGTGGGCACCCTCGAGTTCCTGATGGACGAGGACGGCAGCTGCTACTTCATGGAGATGAACACTCGCATCCAGGTGGAGCACACGGTAACCGAGATGATCAGCGGCGTCGACCTGTTGCAGGAGCAGATCAGGCTGGCGGCGGGCGAGGCGCTGACCCTGACCCAGGAGGACGTCACCCTGCACGGCACCGCCCTGGAGTGCCGCATCAACGCCGAGCACCCGGAGACCTTCGCCCCTTGTCCGGGCCGTATCACGGGGCTACATTTACCCGGTGGGTTCGGTGTGCGGGTGGACACGGCCGTTTACAGCGGCTACGAGGTGCCCCCCCATTACGACTCGCTCATCGCCAAGGTGTGCGCCCATGATCAGAGCCGCGAGGGGGCGGTTCGGCGCATGAAACGGGCCGTGGACGAGATGGTGGTGGAGGGGATCGACACCAACCGGGCGCTGTTTTCCCGCATCCTCGCCAGCGACGAATTCGTCGCTGGCCGCGTGGACACCGGGTTTCTGGCGCGTCTCCTCGACGGAAACGCTCCGACGGACGAACCAGAAACCGCTTAAGTTTTAAAGCCCTTGGCTTTTTGACAGGGCTTTTCCTAGACTTTAAATTCATTGTACTTTTCAATATAGGGCGGGTGTGTGACGGCCGGGCGTTGAATGTCGTTTCTGAAAGCACCCACGGAGATTTTCGCACCAGATATAACGACCCTTGGCTGGCAAGATAAACAAGAACAAGGTCATCGGAACGGCGCAGAAGTACGTCCAGAAGGGCAACTACGATCGCGCCATCCGGGAGTACACGCGGATCGTCGAGGAGGATCCGAGGGATGTCCGTGTCTGGCTGAAGATAGGTGACCTCTACGCCAAGAAGAACGACAAGAACAAGGCCACCGACACCTACTCCAAGGTGGCGGAGTTCTACTCGGAGCAGGGCTTCTATCTGAAGGCCGTGGCGGTCTACAAGCAGATCCTGCGCATCGACCCGACCCAGGTGGGCGTCAACCTGCAGCTGGCCGAGCTGTACAAGCAGCTGGGCCTGCTCAACGACGCCATGAAGCAGTACGAGGAGGTCTCCAACTACTACCACGTGGAGGGCCGCACCAAGGAGGCCCTGGCCGCCCTGCGGCAGATCGTGGACCTGGATCCGGAGAATGTGGCCAGCCGCATCAAGCTCGCCGAGCTCTACAGCCGGGAGCAGATGCCGGACGAGGCCATCGAGGAGTTCTCGCGGGCGGCCGACTTCCTCCGCGCGGACAACCGCATCGACGACTTCCTCAAGGTCTCGGAGCGGCTGGTCTTCCACCAGCCCAACAACCTGGCGGCCATCAAGGAGCTGGCCAACGTCTACCTCCAGCGGCAGGACCCGCGACGCTCGCTGCAGAAGCTGCAGATGGCGTTCAAGCTGGATCCGCGGGACGAGGAGACCCTGGAGATGCTGGCCCAGGCGTTCCAGGGGCTGGGCCAGAACACCAAGACCGTGTCGGTGCTCAAGGAGCTGGCGCGCATCTACGCCGACAACGGCGACGCCGAAAAGAAGCTGGAGATCTACCGCCGCGTGCTGGTGCTGGCCCCGGGCGACAAGGAGGCCAAGGAGATCGTGGCCGCGGGCTCCAAGCCCAGCGTGCCTGCGCCCCGGCCCCAGCAAGACTCGCCCATGGACCTGCCGGTCATCCGGGAGACGTCTTTCCCCGAGGTGGACGACGTGGCGGTGGACGGCGCGGTGCCCCTGCCCCCCTTCGAGGAGGAACCGTCGGGCATCGGCATCGTCGGGCCGCCCAACGACGACTTCGGGGCCGACCAGACCTTCGACGCCGCGCCCCCGCCCGTGCCGGATGACGAGAGCTACCAGGAAGTGCTGGAGTACGACGCCCCGCCGCCGGCGGCGGAGTTCGAGACCGAGGTGGCCAAGATCATCACGGAGGCCGACGTCTACATCAAGTACGGCCTGCAGGACAAGGCCATCGAGCACCTGGAGCAGGTCTTCCAGCGCGACCCGGACAACGTGGAGGTGCGGCTCAAGCTCAAGGACCTCTACGTGCAGATGCGGCAGTTCCAGAAGGCGTCGCGTGAGCTGACCCTGTTGGCCCACAGCCTGGCCGACTCGGACCGCAAGTTCGCCGCGGACATGCTCAACGAGGCCCTGGAGCTGGAGCCGGACAACGACGAGGCCACGGCGCTGCTGGCCCGGATAGAGCACGGCGAACCCGCCACGTACAACTACTCCGACACCGACGGCGACGCGGCCATCGACCTGGCCGAGGCTGACATCGTGGAGGAGATCTCCATGGATGAGGTGGAGGAGATCGATCCGACCACGGGCGACTCCACCACCCCGGACGCTCACACGCCGGTCATGGAGGCCGACGACTCTGGCGTGCTGATGCTGGACATGAGCGAGGGCGAGCCGCCGTTTGACCCGGGAGCCTCCGGAGACGGGGACCAACACGCCGCGGAGTTTCAGCACGACCTGGAGACGGCCCCCTTCAGCCCGGTGCCCGAGGGCGGCGAGGAGCTACCGACGCCGCAGCCCCGGGAGGGCACCTCCCTGGAGGACGACCTGGAGGAGGCCGAGTTCTTCATCCAGCAGAGCCTGTTCTCCGAGGCGCGGGCCATCCTGGAGGAGCTGTTGGACCGCCTGCCGGGGCACCCCCTCATCGAGGGCAAGCTCGAGGAGCTGGAGGACATCGAGAAGGTGAGCCAGTCCCGGGTGGTGCGCAAGATCCCCGAGCTGGACAGCGGGCTGGCGGCCGAGGTGAGCGAGGGCGTCAACGGCGGCACCAACGGCGCCAACAAGGACGTGCTCTCCGAGGAGCTCGAGGCCAGCTTCTCGGTGGTGGACGTGTTCAAGGACTTCAAGACCAACGCCACCGAGCAGGTCAACAACGAGGACTCGGACACCCACTACGACCTCGGCATCGCCTACCGCGAGATGGGGCTGATGGACGACGCCATCTGCGAGTTCAAGATCGCCATGCAGACCCAGGACAAGGAGGTCCTCTGTCACATGATGATCGGCCTCTGCTTTCTGGACAAGGGCATCACCACCGACGCCATCGGCCAGTTCAAAAAGGCGCTGTACGTGGAGGGGATCACCGAAGGTGAGACCACCTCGCTCTACTTCGAGCTGGGCCGGTCCTACGAGCGCCTGGAGGACGATCGCGAGGCGCTCTACTACTTCGAGAAGGTGGCCAAGAAGAACCCACGCTTCCGGGACGTGGCCGAGCGCATCTCCGCCATCAAGGCGCGCATCGCCGAGGAAGAGGCGGGCTGAGGGAGCTGTTAGCCTTGATGGGCTGAAAAAATTGTAGGGCGGGGGCTTGTCCCCCGCCTTTTCCGTTTAGACGAACCTCGACATCAAGTCTCTCACCGCCCCGTCGAAGTCGTCGCCGTACTGCTCCTCAACGCGGTCGTAGAGCTCCAGGGCCCGGTCGCGCAGGGTGGGGTTTTCCATGTCGGCCACGGTGTTGACGTAGCCGCCGGCGCGGCGGCCGATGATGAAGGCCCGGCGCATGCGCAGGGGCATCTTCTGGAAGCGATCGATGATCTGCAGCAGCCTCCCCTTGTCCTCGGGCAGCTGGCCGTCCAGCTCCACCAGCAGGTTGAGGGTGTGGTCGCTCTGCAGCCGCGAGGTGCAGTCCAGCTGCTCCAGAAACAGGCGGATCTCCTCCACCACCTCCTCGTCGTCCATGGGCACCATCTTGCCGTCGGCCACCAGGTCCTCCAGCTCGGTGCCCGGGGCCACGGCCGTGGTGCGCAGCCGGATGAAGTGGGGGTCCATGGCCGACAGCACCCGGGCGCTCTCCGTGGCGTGCTCCCTCCACAGGTCGCGGCCGCCGAGGCCCGGCATGAGGTACTCCGACAGCTCCATGCCCGCGGCCTTGACGGCCAGGCCGGCCTCGATATGACGTTGGGCGACGAGGCCCTTTTGCACCAGCTCGAGCACCGCGTCGCTGCCCGACTCCAGGCCGATGTGGATGCGGTTGAGCCCTGCCTCACGCAGCCGCTGCAGGTCCTCGGGCTTGCGCCGGGTGATGGTGTGGGCCCTCGCGTAGCTGGTGATGCGCTGCACCGTGGGGAACACCTCGCTGAGGGTCTCGAGCACCGCCACCAGCTTGTCCGGCTTCATCACCAGAGAGTTGGCGTCCTGCAAAAAGACGTTGCGCCCCCCCTCGGCCAGAAACACCGCCACCTGTGACGCGCCGGGCGAAAAGAGCGGCGAGGCGCCGGCCTGGCGGATCAGGGCCCAGGACAGCTCCCCCTGGGACTCGGGGTCCAGGCGGCTGGAGGCCTCACGCAGCTCGTCGGCCAGGGCCCCCATGTTGCGGATGTCCTGCTGCACCTCCTCCACCTCGCGGATGGAAAAGCGCGTGCCCTTGTACACCGGGCAGAAGGCGCAGCGGTTCCAGGGGCAGTTGCGGGACACGCGCACCAGCAGGCTATGGGCCTCGCTGGGGGGGCGGATGGGGCCGATTTCGAAGGGGTAGTCCATCTGTGGGTACATAGCTGAACTAGGAACAAGGAACAAGGAACAAGGAATGTTTAATGGGGTGCTCGTGCGGCGGTTGGGGGCGGCGCCGCTTTGCGGCTCGGTGGCGGTTGGTGTATGGGTGCTGGGTCAGACTTGGGTGGCTCGCCGCTGCGCGGCTCGTTTGCGGTGAGGGTTGGGTAAATAGAAAATAAAGAATACAGAATTAAAAATTCAAAATGT
>PVBE013000594.1_pt1 | contig 12513 bp, 12 predicted proteins | sample 1631181 | NCBI WGS metagenome assembly PVBE01 (sample SAMN08397723, study PRJNA350692) | Marine metagenome, whole genome shotgun sequencing project. | isolation source: water | place: Pacific Ocean | collected 2012-04 | reverse complement strand
TTTTTCCTCAGTTGGGCTGTAGAAAAACCACGGTTCATCGCTCTCTAAAACCTCTGGTGGGATAATCGCATCGCGAATTGCGATGGCGAGTTCTTGCATGTTTTCGCCAGAGTGCGCGCTAACACATAGGTCTGCATCATCGCGAAGTTTGATGTCTGATTTCGTCGCAACTTGAATGGAATCTCGCGTTGTTGTCAGCCAGTTGTTTTCATAATCTGCAATGAGAATCGTTAAGACTGCTTCATCCGCAATTGTTTTTGCAAGTGAAATAGCATCTTGTTCAATCGTGTCATCACTCTCTCGAAAGCCCGGAAGGTCATACAAATCAATCACAAGACCATTGCAATTGATGCGAGCGACAATGGCATCGCGGGTTGCACCCGGAAGGTCGTGGACAATGGAAGTGTCTTGTTTCGTGAGCGCATTCATCAGGGTACTTTTGCCAGTATTGGGTGCACCAAGGAGCGCAACTTTTGGAGGCACGATGAGATGGTTGAGGGTAGTTGATCGATCCAAATCGCTTTGCGCCGGACGTGCATTTCTTAATTTCGGGGGTTGTTGCAAGAGGAGTTCAACAGCAAGCGGGCTCTTTGCAATTGAAAGAGTGTGAAGCATCGCCGCTTCAATATCATCTTTGGCTTCTGGGTATTGAGGTTCATCGGTTTGGGTGATGCCTAGTTCTTCAAAACGAATGGCGAGTTTACGAAGAATGTGCACGCCACCATGTGGCATAATGTGTGCAAGTTGGTTGTTTATTTGTACAGCGACCGCTTCGTCAATGTCTGGAATATCGACGAGATAGAGCGAACCATCGTCCCAAGTTGAGCGACCTGTGAGTTTGTGAAGTTCGGCGGTGACATCACCTGATAATTGCACTATTGCAATGGCGCCTTTGCTTGGCGGTGTGAGTAACGTCCACGTTGAGTTAGCCATCGTTTTCGACGGACATGGCGTGGGAGACGGAAATGGCGATGCCTTGCATTTGGAGGTTGGGAATAATTTGTTCGACAAGTTCGTCATCTTCAAAAAGGGTGAGTGCATCACCGCCGGTCGCGATCACGCTGGGGTAGGCGCCATATCGTGAAGCGTATTGTTCGGCGAGTTGGCGTACCATGCCTTGGATACCGTGGAAGACACCTTGGAGCATTGCTTGGGCGGTGTTTTTCCCGAACGCTTCTTTTAAGGGTGGTTCGAATTCAACTTCAGGTAGGGCGGATGTGCCAGCGTGCATGGCAGCAAGTTGCATGCGGGCGCCTGGAGCGATGGCCCCTCCGTGGAAGGTGCCCTCGCCGTCAATGAAGTCGACGGTGACGCAGGTGCCCGCGTCTACGATAACGCACGCTTGTTTTGCTAGTTCCCAAGCCGCTGCACCGTTGAGGAGGCGATCGACTCCGGTGATTGTTTCTGGATCGAGGTGCTGGCCAATTGCAACCGGAACGTCTTCCCCTATTTGCCAGATTTGTTTGGACGTTTGGTCAGCGAGGGTGGCGGCGATGGTGCTTGCGGCGGATTCGTTCGTGGAAGCCATCACAATTTGGGGGCTTTCTCCGTCAAGGGTTTTCCAAAGTTTTAATGAGTGTTCAACGATGTCGCTTGTTTGAGTGGAGTTGAAGGCAACTTTGTCTACAACCGATGAATCGTCAAGAATTGCAATGGAAGTTCGAGTATTGCCAACAGTAATTGCTAAGAAGGGGTGGTCTGTGCTCATAAAGGTATTGTATCGTTGGTATCCTTCCACCTACATGGCAGAAGCAACGATTATTGATGGAAGAGCATTGGCTGCAAAGGTGAAAGAAAGCCTTTCGGAGCGAATCACGGCTCTTAAAAACATGGGCACCAACGTGCGACTCGATGCAGTGCTGGTAGGTGGTGATCAAGGGGCACTGATATATGTGAAGAATCAAGCGAAAGCATGTGGTGAAGTTGGAATTGAATTTGTGCTGCACGAGTTACCAGAGACGGCAAGTCAAGGGGATGTTTCCGAGATTATCGAATCATTGAACGCGAATCCGGGGGTGACGGCGATTATGGTGCACATGCCGTTGCCAGAGGGTGTCAATACAGATGATATTCAAACGATGATTGCAGTGGATAAGGATGTGGAGGGGGTGAACCCAGCGAACATTGGAAACATAGTCTTTGGGCGGCGAAGCTTGGTACCGTGCACGGCGCTTGCTGTGCTGGAGATGATTGAATCGACTGGTATTCAAATCCGTGGATCAAAAGCCGTCTGTGTGGGCGCGAGCACAATAGTCGGGAAACCGGTTGCAGTTCTCCTGATGCAAGCGGAAGCGACGGTGATTTCAACGAATGAATACACTACAAATCACGATTCGATTACATGTGACGCCGATATTTTGGTGAGTGCTGCCGGTGTACCAAATTTGATTGGACCGGACGTTGTGAAGGAGGGTGCTGTGGTGATTGATGTTGGTATCAACCGAATCGTGAACGAGGATGGCAAAAAACGAACAGTTGGCGATGTTGATTTTGACGGAGTTTCCTCTGTCGCCGGATTTATCTCGCCAGTTCCAGGTGGCGTAGGCCCAATGACTGTTGCGATGCTCCTTCGCAATACCGTCCAAGCCGCTGAATAAATTAATTGGCTCTGAGTTAATTAATTTGGTTAGGAAAAGAGGCGAGTTGCGGCTTCACGATACCTAGCGACAGTGCCATCGACGATTTCTTGGGGAAGTTCAGGTCCCGGAGGTGTTTTGTCCCATTCGCCAGACGCTACAACTGTTTCGAGCCAATTTCGAACGTACTGCTTGTCAAAACTATCTTGCTCGCGTCCAATCTCATATTCGTCAGCGGGCCAAAATCGTGAACTATCTGGGGTCAAGACTTCATCGATGAGTAACAATTCATCCGTCGCGTTTCTATCAGCATCAAGGGCATACCCAAACTCAAATTTTGTATCAGCAAGAATGATACCTCGTTCTGCCGCGTACTCTGCCGCCCTCGTGTAGATTTCAAGTGAAACAGCACGAAGTCGTTTCATGACATCGCGCCCTGCGATACCACACGCCGTTTCAAAATCAATATTTTCATCATGCCCCTCAACGGCTTTGGTTGCAGGCGTAAAAATCGGCTCGGGCAATTTACTGCTCAGTTGCAAGGCCTCAGGAAGTCGAATGCCACACACCGTGCCATATTGTTTGTATTCCTTCCAGCCACTTCCGGCGAGATATCCCCGCACAACAAACTCAACGGGAATCACTTCGCACGCCCGCCCGAGCATCATTCTGCCTTCGCATTGGTCATGCAGTGACGAATCAAGATTCGGAACATCTTCTGGCTTTGTAGAAATCAAATGGTCTTCGATAATTTCTAGATTTCGTATGAAATCAAACCATTTGGTGCTGATACGAGTCAGTTCCTGCCCTTTGCCCGAAACAGCGGTTGGCATCACGACATCAAATGCACTAATTCGGTCACTCGCAATAATCAGAACCATCCCAGGCTCACTATTTTCGGGTGCAATTTGATAAATGTCCCTCACCTTACCCTGACGGCGACCTTCAAATGGCAGATGAGTTTCATAGACGCTTGTTTGGGTAGTATTCATGTTGGGATTGTAGCGACCACATCAGAAGGGAGGGTGCATACAATACCTAGACTCTCATGATTCGCTTTACCACATGTGCATCGAACCCCGCTTCAGGCGAACTCGTCAACGCCCACCTTCTCACTCGTGATAATCAAGTGATGCAGGGGACGATTTCAATTGAGAATGGCATCATCACTACTCAAGCAAATGGACACTCAAATTACGCATTGTGTCTTCTTTATGATGCGGGTAAGGCTGGGCGACTGATGCTTCAGACCTCTATTCTGCCTCAACGAGCAGAGCCCTATATGCTTTCCATAGAACTCGCTCGACACCGCATAAAGTCTTTTCTTGACCTTAGCGAAAATTGGAGTTTGTTTTACCTTTCAGATGACAATCCCGCCGTTCAACGGTGGGAAGAATCAAGACTCATCTTTACAGAATCGCTCGTTTGCACCGATTTAGAAAAAGCAGGTGAGTTGGCACGAAGGGCGTTAGTCATTGCGATCGATGCCTCCGAACGTCTTACGATGGCACATGCCCAAATTCTGCTCCATCGCAGGTTCGCAACCAAAGCCGCTTCTTCCTCCACCCTTGGAATGAATATATCACCTGCTCGTTTTGACGAACCTCTTCGTCAAATCGTAAAGCAAAACGCCGACATCATCACTATTCCTATGAAGTGGGCAGAGATTGAACCCAAAGAGGGTACGTATCAATGGGGGGGGATTGACCGCTGGGTGAAATGGGCAAGGGATAATAAAAAACACATCATTGCTGGACCATTGCTCGACTTTACAATTGAAGAAGGCATCCCACCGTGGGTAAAAGCAGTGGAACATGACTACTCACTCTTTCGTGACAAATGCTACGACCACCTTGAACAAGTGATTCAGCGGTACGGTGTCGCCGTTTCATTTTGGAATGTCGTTTCAGGAATAAATTTAAACCGACACGTTAAATTATCTATTGCAAACATGGTCGACCTTATTCGTACCGCTCGATTGCTCGTCAAGCAAGGGCGTAAAGATGCACGGGTGATGATTGAAATCACCGAGCCATTTTCGGAGTTTGTCGCAACGACGCCAGAATCAAGCAATGCAAAGATATTCTTGGCACGATTGTCTCAAGAAGGAGTATCGCTCGATGCTCTTGGAGTGCAATGCCTTGTTGGGGGTTCTGGTGGTAGAGCAACTCGCGATTTAATGCTCATGAGTGCGAAACTGGACGAATTTCTTCATGTAGATTTTCCGCTTATTATTTCAGCCCTCGGTGCTCCATCGAAGACAATACAAGAAGGCAACGGTTGGTGGAAGTCTCCATGGGATGAAGCCAAGCAAGAATTGTGGGCAAGCCAAATGTTTGCAATTGCGTTAAGTAAACCATTTATTGATTCAGTGATATGGACCGACCTCTACGATTACAAAACAATGTGTCTCCCAACAGCGGGCTTCATCTCTCTCCAAGGAAAGCCAAGGCCAGTGATGAACAAGGTGCTGTCCATGCGCAAACGATTAAGAACACCGCTAGGCCCACTCGATTTGCCAAAACGCAACGATACCGACAAGAAAAAAGAGTGAGACTCACTGGGGCAACTCCAATCATGGTCATGATTCTTCTCTATTGTTTTTACCTTAGTATTTTGTATACGCAGCCAATAGTTGGGGAAGTCGATATTCTTCCCTATCGTGTACATCTGCAAACCGATCCAGTTGAGGTGCTTGAATTACTGCCTGGAATAGGTCCAACAATGGCAAAGAAAATCGCTGACTTTCGAAAAGAACAGACAATTGAATCGCCGGATGATCTCATTCAGATTCATGGTATTGGACAAACAACAGTTGACCAACTTCGCAGATTAACCACATCAAAACCAAATCATGTTGAAGATTGAGCCGCTCAATTCTGTATTGAAACAAGTGGTGTCGCACATGAATGTGGATGAGTGTGTTGCCGTTGGACCAGTAAGTGGTTCTTTCGCGGCTGTCGCAGCTTCTGAACTGTGTATAACAAGTGGCATTCTGTTTGTTACTGCGCACCTCGATGAAGCAGATGAAACCGTGGCAATGTTACAAGACATTGGCGTAAATGTTGCAATCTTTCCCGCGCTTGAAGTTGAAGTTGCAAAAGATGTTCTTGCTTCAAGGCTCGCATTACTTGATGCATTACAAAGCGAACATTTGCCTGAAATTATAGTGACAAGTATTCCTGCACTGATGCAAAAAACTCCTTCTCCATCGCCCGAAATAGTGAATGCAATCGTTCGACGGTTGCAAGTTGGTGACGATTGTTCGCTCAGTGAATTGCAGGAATGGCTTGTTGACGCTGGTTATGAACGACGCGAAACGGTTGATGATTCGGCGCAGTTTGCACTTCGGGGAGGGATCATTGATATTGCATCTGCAGCAGGAGAATTTGTACGTCTTGATTTTTTTGGCGACACGATTGAATCGATGAATGAAATTGATCCCGTTTCGCTCGGTTCAGATTGCGAAATTGAGGGCATTATTCTTGCAGTAGCGAAAGAGGTTGAAAGTGAATCAACATTAGTCGACCATATCCCTCAATCGTGGCGAGTGGTGCTCGATGACATGAACGAGATTTCGCAACAAGCAAAGAGTTATTTTGACCGAGTGCTTGATGCAACTAAACTTGCTCATCTTGACGATATCCAAGCCACGATGGTTCGCAGATTAACTGCGGTCATTGGATGTAGTGGTCCGCCTGCTTGTGGTGTTGATATTACATTGCCAGTCGTATCGCTTCCAATTTTTTCAACCGTGGCCGCTGAGGCTTTAGAAAAACTTGTAGAAATGAGTAAGGAACGTACGGTGGTACTTACGTGCAGAACTTCAGGTGAAGCTCAGCGGATGAAGGAGTTAACGAAAAAGGGCCAACAACTTGAACAGGCGAAACAGTTGCAAATAGTAGAAGGGTTTCTATATCGAGGATTCTTGCTTGGAGACGATGTCGCGTTAGTTCCGACTCATGAAATTTTTCATCGGTACGAATTGCGCCGTGGAGTTCGAACGAAACAGAAAACACTACGTCAAACAATGGCTCAATTTGAAGTGGACGATATTGTTGTACACCGAGAATATGGCATTTCCGAATATCTTGGACTTCAGAACCTTGAAGGTCAGGGTGAAGTAGAGTTTTTAACACTTCGATTTGCTGCGGGTAAGTTGTTGCACGTTCCTGCGACACATGCAAATCTTGTGCAGCGATATGTCGGAGCATTCAAAGGACGCCCTGAACTTTCGGTGATTGGAGGCTCTAGGTGGGCGAATCAAAAAGAGAAGGCGAAGGATGCGGTCGTCGATTTAGCGAATGAAATGATTCGCGTTCAAGCAGTTCGAGAACATGCCCCTGGAATCGCTTTTCCGCACGATACGCAGTGGATGCGTGAATTTGAATCGAGTTTTCCTTGGGAAGAAACAGAAGACCAGATTACTGCAATTAGTGCAGTAAAAAAAGACATGCAATCACCAAGACCGATGGACAGGTTGATTTGTGGTGATGTCGGATTCGGAAAAACGGAAATTGCAATTCGCGCAGCATTTAAAGCAGTTGAATCCGGAAGGCAAGTTGCAATTCTTGTTCCCACGACAGTCCTTGCAGTGCAACATGAACGGACGATTCAAAAAAGATTGGCGGATTATCCATTTGTCGTTGAGTCGATGACTCGATTTCACACGAGAGGTGAACAGAAAGAAATTCTTGAACGTGTTGCAAAGGGCAAAGCGGACATTCTGATTGGGACGCACCGAATTTTAAGCAAAGACGTGTTCTTCCATCGACTTGGCCTTGTTGTCATTGACGAAGAACAACGATTTGGCGTTGAACACAAACAGCGACTCCTTGCATTTCGTGCAGAGGCCGATGTGCTAACACTTACAGCAACGCCAATTCCTCGAACATTACATATGGCATTGCTGGGCATTCGTGATATTAGTTCGTTGCAAACGGCGCCCATTGATCGTCGTGCTGTTGTGACCGAAATTAAAAGTTGGGATACACAACTGGTCAAGCACGGTATTCAACGGGAACTTGCTCGTGAAGGTCAGGTTTTTTACGTTCATAATCGTGTCTATGACATTGATGAAGTTGCGGAGCGTATTAGAGAACTTGTTCCAGAATCTCGCGTTCTTGTCGGGCATGGACAAATGCCACCAAGAGAACTCGAACAAGTGATGCTTGATTTTGTAGAAGGGAACGCAGATGTTCTTGTCTCGACAACCATCATCGAATCTGGAATTGACATTCCAAGTGCGAATACCATGTTCATCGATGATGCTGACCGATTTGGGCTTTCTGACTTGCATCAATTAAGAGGAAGAGTCGGTCGGTACAAACATCGAGCGTATTGCACGTTGCTTTTGCCACGGAACCGTTTTGTAAACGCTACTGCTCGAAAGCGACTCCATGCTATTGAACAATTTTCAATGCTCGGAGCGGGCTTTCAGATTGCATTGCGTGACTTGGAAATTCGTGGAGCAGGGAATTTGCTTGGCGCGGAACAATCGGGACATATCGCACGTGTGGGGTACGAGATGTATTGTCAATTACTAGAACAAGCGGTTCAGAGGTTGCGTGAAGGCAAGAAAACAATATCGATAGAGTCGATGATTGACCTTGGAGAGAGCGGAACAATTCCAGAAGCGTATATTGCTTCACCAATTAGGCGACTTGCCATGTATTGCAGGTTTGCTCAATCTGATGATCAAGAGTCAATCGTCAAAGTAGTGCATGATGTACAGACTGGGTACGGTGCCTTGCCAAAAGCGGTTGCCCGCCTTGTAAAGTATCACGAATTGCGAATAGCAGCGGCAGCGTTGGAAATAGGTTCAATGACGGTTGATGATGATGATGTAGTTATTCGGACAAGGAAAGAAGGTGCGCTACGACGGCGGTTGGAATCCTCACACGGTTCGTTGAGGAAAGTGGGAATACCTTCTTCAACTGGTTTTATTGCTGTCTATTATAGGTCGCGTAAAAATGATTCAAAAGGCGGCTTGTTATCGGAGATGCATGAACTATTCGTAGAATCAAGTTGCTTGACGTAGGCGACCGATAGGCTTTGTACATGAGTGTTGATGTACAACAAGGTCGAAAAGCATTGCCGCCAACACACGAATCTGTCACGCATAAATTTTCAGTCAGTGGACACGAGGGGTATCTCACCATTGGCTTGTTTGATGATGGGACACCCGGCGAAATTTTTATCAAAATGAGTAAAGAAGGCTCCACTCTATCTGGTCTCATACAGGGTTTTTGCCGAGCGTTCTCATTAGCCATTCAGTATGGTCTTCCTCTCTCTGATGCTGTGGAACGGTTCCGAAATATGCGGTTCGATCCAATGGGACAAACAGCAAACCCAAAGATCCCCCAAGCGACAAGCATTCTTGATTATGTCGCGCAATATCTTGATTTTGAATTTAATGTGCTCTCTTCTCGGAAGGCATCTGCTGCGTAAGCCGAAGATCCCTCTACCCGAAAAAAGCAAAGGGCTCGCCTTCCGGCGAGCCCTTTGTTCATTAATTAACCGAGGGAAAACTAATGTCGCTGGTATCAATCAGCGTCTGCGGTTTCCGCTTCTGCGGGAGTTTCTTCAGTTGAGGCTTCTTCGGTAGGTGTTTCTTGAGCAACTTCTACTTTCTCAACGATGATGAGGTTGCCTTCATCATCGAATTCCATATCTTCTCGGTCTTCAAGTGGGCGGTCTGGATTCACAATGAGTTCGACGTCAGCGCGAAGATCAGAGCCAAATTGAATGGTGATGTGGTATTCACCAATTCGTCGAATTGCTTGGTGGAGTCGAACTGCTCGAGTGTTAACAGCGAAGCCATTTTCAATTAATGCGTCTGCAATGTCTCGCTGTGTCACTGAGCCGTACAGTCCGCCTTGGTCGTTTGCACTTCGCGTAAGTGTAAGAGCTATACCTTCAAGATTTTCAATCATTGAAGCTTGTTCAGATCGTTTCGCTTCGAACTCTTTCAGTGCGATTTCACGTGCTTCGGCGAGTGCCTCAATTTTCTCAGGGGTAGGAACTTCTGCGAGTCCCATTGGGAGTAAATAATTACGCGCATACCCCATACGGATACGAACAATGTCGCCGACAATCCCCAGATTTTCTACGTTAGAGGTAAGGAGTAATTCAATTCTTCGAGCGCTAGCCATGGCGGTGTCCTTTCTAAAGAAAGTTAGGAGTCGCCGGCACGACCCCAACTACGTGTATGTGGCGTTTACCGGAACGCCAGTTGGTTCAAGTTAAAACGGAATATCATCATCCGCAGGAGGTGCGGTGGCTACCGCTTCTTGACTGGAAGAAGTTGCAGATTGCCCGCCGCGGGAATCAATAAATTCAAATTTTTCAATCACAATTTTCAATTTAGAACGGTTATTGCCGTCCTTGTCTTGCCATTGATCAAGTTTCAAACGCCCCTCAATAAAAACAGGCCTGCCTTTAGAAAGGTATTTCGCCATTGTTTCAGCCGTTTTGCCCCACGCTTCGCAATCGACAAAAGTGGTTTCTTCCTTGAGTTCACCTGTTTTGTCTTTATAGCGTCGATTTACAGCCATGCCGATTTGGGCTACAGCCATATCGCTGGACGTGCGTTTGAGTTCGGGGTCTCTGGTGAGATTGCCCATGAGTAAAACTTTATTGTAATTTGCCATTGTGGTATTCTCCGATTCGTGATTCTACCAGAACATTGAGGCAGAAACTCAAAAGATGCGGAAATTCGTTACGCTTCGGTGACTTCCTCTGTTTCGGTGATTTCTTTAGCGACAACTGGTTCTGGTTCATTGGCTTCAGTTGCTTCTTTTGTGTTGGAGTCTAATTCGGGAGTAGTGGTAGCGGCAGGGGCTGGTTTATCTTCTTTCTTACTGATTTTGCTGCCTGCTGAAGTGGCTTTGTCGCTACTTTTCTCGCCACGCACTTTGATTTCGCTTGCGAGTTCTTCGGCGCCGTCATTTGCCTCAATGATTTCCTTCGTGAGGTGTTCGGCGCGAGTGACCATCATTCTCAGCAATTGTTCTGATTGATTACACCGTCGTTCGAGGTCACTGATTGTCGAAGTGGGGGCATTAAAGTAGACCAAGAAGTAGACGCCTCGTTTATTTCCATCAATTTCAAAGGCGAGACGGCGATCATCCCACTTTTTAAAGTTGATGATTGTTGCACCAGCCTTTTCTAGAATTTCTTTCAGGTGGTCAATTGCTTCTTGTAAGTTTGCTGTTGCGGATTGTGGAAAAAGGAACATCCCTTCATAGAATCCTGTTCGTTCATTGCTCATAGTGATTACCTCGTTGTTTCTGAATTTTGAGTTTCGTTAAATTTGTTCATGGCTTCATCGATGCCGCAGTTGAGCCACTCTAGTGCTGCGTTAACAGCATGGGAAAGTGCTGGCTTGACGGCATCTTGTTGCTCTGGGGTGAACTTCCCAAGCACATAATCGGATTGTGGAATTGAACCGGGTTCATCTACACCTATTCTGAGTCGCGCCCAATTTTTCCCATTTAGATGGTTTGTAATATCAGTTAAACCATTATGGCCACCAGCCGATCCAGCCTCGCGAAGGCGAATTGAACCGCAAGGCAGATGAACGTCATCCACGATGACAAGCAAATCTGTGGTTGGATCCGCTTTGTAAAAAGAGATTGCTTGCTGTATTGAGTTGCCACTCCTATTCATAAATTTCTGCGGTTTCATTAGCAGAACTTTTTCGTTGTTTGACTGTGTTTCAATAACAACGGCATCAAACTTGCTCGTTGCAGGCTCGCCTGAGGCAAGTTGCCTCGCAATACTGTCAATGACTTCAAACCCGACATTGTGCCGAGTATGGTTGTATTTTAAACCTGGATTCCCAAGGCCGACGATGCACTTCATGGGTTACTCACTGTCGCCTTTAGCAGAATTTTCATCAGTTTTTTCTTCCGCAGGCGCTTCACTGATTACTTCTGGTGTTGCTTCATCGCCTTCTTCACCGTCAATGACAGCATCAGTTGGTTCATCAACTTCTTCTTGGATAAAGGTAACGTGTGCGATATGCCGCTCAGGATCAAGCGTTGATTTAACGCCGTCTGGCAATTCCAAATCGCCAACTGTGAAAACATCTTCAACAGTGGACAGGTCGACTTCAATGGATTCGGGAATATTCTTCACCATACATTCGATTTCTATTTCGGGGCGAGGGATTTCAAGAACTGCGCCAGTTTCCGAAGCATTCTTTGGTTGTCCTGAAATTGCGAGTGTCATTGTAATAGTGACCACTTGTTCAAGGTCAACTCTCGCGAAATCAAGGTGAATGAGATTGTCGCCAAGGTAGCCAAATTGAAGATCTTTTACAAGAACTGTTGCTGGGCTTCCATCGCCATTATCGAGTTCCATAATATGGTTGCCGCCACGAAGGTACGATGTGACTTCCTTCTCGTCAACGCTAACAGAAATAGGATCTGTTCCTTTGCTGTAAACCGTTGCAGGAAGTCGACCATGTTTGCGAAGTCGCCTTGCATACGTTGTGCCGAGTTTATCTCGTAGTTCTACTTTTAATATAGGTGCTTTTTGTGCCATAACTTTTCCTGTCTCACTTTATTTCTTCGGGCCTTCTCCACGATTGAAAAGGCTCGATATTGACATGTTGTGATGAATTCGATGCACGGCTTCGCCAAGGAAGCGTGCGACGCTGAGTACTTGAAGTTTGTCCTCGATACCATCAAAGCGTGAATCAGGAGCAATAGTGTTCGTGATAACGATTTCGCTGATGGGTGATTGTTGTAGGCGTTCGATGGCAGGGCCAACGCAAACGCCATGGGTTGCTGCTGCGATAACTTTATTTGCACCTTCTTGGGTGACAAGTTTTGCAGCTTCGCAAATTGTGCCCGCAGTTGAAATCATGTCATCAACCATAAGCACTGTTTTACCTTTCACTTCTCCAATAAGTCGTTTGGAAACAACTTCG
>PVBE011163534.1_pt1 | contig 12513 bp, 9 predicted proteins | sample 1631181 | NCBI WGS metagenome assembly PVBE01 (sample SAMN08397723, study PRJNA350692) | Marine metagenome, whole genome shotgun sequencing project. | isolation source: water | place: Pacific Ocean | collected 2012-04 | reverse complement strand
TGCAGAGTACGTCGCCAACCATGACATAAGGGGCGCTGTACTGCTGCTGCCCCACGTCCGAACAAAAGCGCCGGGCGCCACCCGGGATGAGCTCCCGGTCTTCGCTCGTCTCTCCCGCACACTGGCATCTGCCGATGATCTCTACCTGCAGACCCAGCACGGCCAGCCAATGGTCAGCTTCCCGAACCTGCAGACTCTCCAGTCCAATGAAGTAGACGAGAATGTGACCCGGCTGCTTCGGGACTGGTCCGATCTCTCCCGACCCATGACTGCCAATCAAGGCATTCCACCCAGCGCCATGAGCACCGGGACAGTCCTCCCACGTCGCCAGGGGCTCCGCCTCCTGTGGGAGGCAGGTCTGCGCTGGATCGCCATTGACCTGGGTGCCTATGAGGCCACCGGCCTCGGGGAACTGGAGCGCCAACTCGAGAACTACATCGTCGAGGATCTGACCTTTGAGGAAGGCGATGGCGTCCGTCTTCTGGGGCTTCGCGACAAGCCCGCAGTTCAGGGAGATCCCGACAACGATGGCGTCGCAGACGACCACGACAACTGCCCCTCCCACGCCAATGCCGACCAGCTCGACAGCGACGAGGATGGCATCGGCGATGTCTGTGACAACTGTGCCAACCACCCCAATGAACAGCAGAAGGACTCAGATAGAGATGGCGCGGGAGATGCCTGCGACACCTGCCCGGGCCTGGCGAACCCGTCACAGAAGGACTCGGATGGCGACCAGGTCGGAGATGCCTGCGACATCTGTCCCGATGACCCGGACCCCACCCAGAGCGACTCGGACCGAGACAATGTGGGAGATGCCTGCGATGGATGTCCTGACATCTCCGATCCACCACAGGAAGATGCAGACGAAGACGGCGTGGGAGATGCCTGCGATATCTGCCGCACCAGTCCCGACCCGGACCAGCAGGATCAAGACGGTGACGGCCGCGGGGATGCCTGCGACAACTGCCCGAACACGCCCAATCCGTATCAGTCGGATGAGGATCAGGATGGCATCGGCGATCTGTGCGAAAACGGAGATGCACCCATTGAAGAGCCCAGCCAATGCGCGACCGTTTCTGGCAGCACCCAGGGTGTGCTGGGGCTGGTTGTCATCGTGATCGGACTGGTACGGCGACGCAGGCAGGCTGCCTGAACACCGATGATGGGTCCGTGGTCTCAGCGATACCGGGGCCGTCGGCGAGCGCCCGCGAGCGCCAGGCCAAGCACCGCCAAGGCCATTCCCCCCGGCCCTGCACCCTGTGCACAGGCACAGCCCTTCTCGTCCTCCTCAACCCCGAGATTCTGGGCCATCGAGCCCCCCTCGCCGGAGCCTCCACCGGAGTCGGTCACCTCGCCCATGTCCAGCTGGTAGCGGTACCCTAAGGTCTCTCCCTCTCGCCAGTGATCTGAGAAAGCCGACACTGCCAGATACAGCGCAACCTCAGCACCCACCTTTCCGACCTTGAGCTCTCCCGACAGGCCATCGATGGGTACCTCCAGGTAGTCCACTGTGGTGCCATACTCCCGGACCAGGCGGACCTGGTACCGGCCCGTGCTTCCCTCGCTGCCTGCGGCATCCCCCTCAAAACGAACGGTGAGCTTTCGATCCGCTGGGGACTTCAGGCGGATGATGTTGTAGCCGTACCGCTCCGGAAAGGTGTCCGTCGGGGGCTCTGCCCACTCATCACCCGTGCCCTGGTAGCCCACGGATTCCACCACTCGCCTGTCATACAGTCCATAGTCCGTCTCATCCGAGGTGTAGTCCAGGTGCTGGGTGTAGAGAAGCTGGTCCTCGTAGTCCCAGGTCGCGTTGTGGGCCGCGTAGTCCCCGAAGGTTTCCTCCAGATCTCCACCCTCGAGGAGAACCTCCAGCATGTCGACTGGATCACTGTTCCAGCTCGCATCCACCCAGGAGTCCCGGATCAGGGTCCAGTCTGAGTGATGCTCGCTCAAGTACCGGGGGAAGATGAACGCGCCATACTGGTGGTACTCCTCGATGGCACCCGTTCCCGGGTACTGGTATGCGTTGAGTTGCTTGTACGGCATGAAGGCGTAGCCGAAGAGAAAGGAGGCGTAGTGCTCGTCGGAGACGAAGACCTCCTTCTCCACCCAGCAAGCGGTGGCCTCCCAGTACCAGGATGCATCCGAGCTACCGCCATACGACCCGGTGGCGTGCTGTACCGCGTGGTAGAACTCGTGCGCGGCGACGGACTGACCATAGGGGGCGTAGTCCAGCGTGCCCAGGCTCATGACGATCATCGGCCAGCCCTCGGCATCGGTGGTGTAGTAGCCCCCCATACCGTAGACGCTCGGGGCACAGCTGCCCGAGTCCCCTACATAGACGTTGAACTTGTACTCGTCCGTGCCCCAGGGCGGGGGGTGGCCCATGCTATCGATCTGCTGTGCCCAGGAGAACTCGAAGGCATCGAGTAGCTGGGTCACAGCGATGCCACTGACGCTGGCGTCGTCTCCCCACTTGAGAACAAAGTTGTCCGAGGATGCAGTGTTGGCACAAGTCCCGTGAGCCTCACGCTCCCCCTTGTCCGTGCTGGGCGGTCGCGGCGGCAGCGGGGCTGGCTGCGCAGCCAGAGTCTCATCGAGGAAGTTCAGCGTGCCACACGGCCCCGCACGGTCCGGAGAGAACGCCCACGACGATCCCGCCGCCAGCCCACACACACCACACACGCCGATTGCCCGCCACTTCATGGCCCAATGGTACCCCGAGTTCAGGTCGGTGGTCCGCTCAGTCTGTGGTCCGAACCTGATCGAGCAGATCGTCGACCACCCGGAGCGTCATTCCCCAGATACGATGCCCATCGAGATCGACCCGAGGAAGCGGTATATCGGCACCCCTGAACCGAAACTCGAACGACCCCCGGCCCTCATTGCAAAGCAACCTTCCCAGCCCAAACCAGTGGGCGCTGGCCACCTCCCTGGGATCCAGCTTGAGCGCCACGGTTTCCTGGAGCACCCAGACATAGGGAGTCACGACCACTCGTGGGGTCATCGGTGGGCTGGCCACCTGAGAGAGCCTGCCCAGCAGTCGCCCCTGTCCATGGAGATCGATTCCAACCTCCTCAGCCACTTCCCGGACCGCCGCCGCCTCCAGATCTGAGTCCTCCGAGTCCAGCCGCCCCCCCGGTAGCGCCATGTGACCACTCCATGGGTCATGGGCGTGCTCGCTGCGGCGGATGAAGAGGGCATCAAAGCCAGATGCATCCGCACTCGGACAGAGGATCGCAGCCACCGCTGCAGCTACCACCTCACCCTCCACACGGGCATCCTCCGCCTCGTAGTCACGAAGTCGACTGGCCAGCGTTTCGATATCCATGCACCGGAGGATAATCCGGCCCTGCCGGGTTACCAGCGCCCAGAGAGGACGCATGCGTCGAGAGCACAGCGACGACGAGTTCACCGACGACGAGCTCACCGACGAGCCAACGGATCGAACCGGTGGACAGCGATTCATGGACTGGATCCTGGACATCGTCCGGACCTGGGGCCCTGCGATCCTCGTGGTGATGCTCATCCGCAGCGTGCTGGCCGAGCCCTTCCGCATCCCGTCAGGCTCCATGGTCCCCACGCTGGCCATCGGCGACCACATCCTGGTGACCAAGTACAGCTATGGCATGCGCTGGCCGCTGACGCGCATCCCCATCTCCAAGCTCGATGTGCCGGACCGTGGCGACGTGGTCGTCTTCGTCTTCCCGGGCTCCAATGAGAGGCAGATCAGCCAGTATGTCGACCTGCCCTTCCCGCCCTTCAATACCCTGGACTATGTCAAGCGAGTGGTCGGCCTGCCCGGGGAGCAGATCAAGGTCCAGAGCAACGTGCTGTACATCAACGGCGTGGCGCAGGAGCGCACGATGCTTGAGCCATTCAAGTTCGTCGATGATCGCTGCCGAACCAACGCAACCCGGGCCTTCAACGAGAACCTGGACGGGCTGGATCACACCGTGCTCAACGCCGCCGCGTACGGAATGCGCATGGGCAACTTCAAGCAGACCGAGGTTCCTGAAGGTCACGTCTTCGTGATGGGAGACAACCGGGACCACTCCGCCGATTCCCGGGTCTGGGGCTTCGTGCCTCTGGAGAACATCAAGGGCAAGGCCAGGCTGGTCTGGCTCTCCTACGACAAGTGCAAGCGGTCCATTCCGGTGCTCGGAGAGATCCGTGGGGAGCGCTTTGGAGAACCGGTGAGGTAGCAGAGGAGACTACTCGTCTCCGTCCAGCACCGTGTTCCCGCTCTCTCTTTCCATTAAACCCGCACCGATTCCGTCTGTGGTGAGGCCTCCCTGACCAAGCTCTCGCTGCGCGACCAGCCGTCGGTTGGTGGTGCGAACCAGCCGGGAGAGCTTCTGGAGGAGCTGCCACATGAGCTTGGCTGCCAGCTCACTGTCCTGCTTGAGCAACTGCAGGAATTGGTTGCGGCGAATCACGAGCAGGCGAGAGTCCCTCAGAGCTACCGCAGAGGCGCTGCGTCGCGGGACATCAATGAAGCTCATCTCACCGAAGTAGTCGCTGGTCTCCAGCATCGCGAGCTCGACATCGTTCTTGCGAATGGAGACCTGACCCTGCTCGATGATGAAGCACTCTCGACCGTGATCGCCTTCGTCGAAGAGAACGGTACCGGCTGTCACCTCCCGAACCTCCGCCGTATGGCAGACCCGCATGAGCTCCCGGTAGGTACAGTACTGGAACAGGCCCACATTCCGGAGGACCTCCATGCGGCGGACGGTGGCTTGCTCCGTCTCACCGCGGGACTCCGACTCGACCGCACACACCACCACGGTGATGTTGTCCCGGCCTCCCCGGTGGTTGGCCATTCCGACCAGTCGGTCCACCACCTTGGCCACCGTGCCATCGCCCACCTCTTCCTTGAGCTCGTCGGTCTCCAGGTATCGGTACAGGCCATCGGAGCAGACCACCAGTCTGTCCCCCACATCCAGATCGAAGGCCAGGAAGTCCACGAGCACCGAGGGGAAGACCCCGAGCGCCCGAGTAATGACGTTGCGTCCAGGACCGGTCATGTCCGAATTCGATGTGCGCTGATTCTGCAGGGTGTGGTCCTGGGTCAGCTGGTGAATCTCGCCACCGCGCACCAGGAAGATGCGCCCATCGCCCACATGACCGATAAAGGCCGTCCTGCCGATCTGAAGCAGCAGGTCCATGGTCGTACCCATACGACCACCCTTTCCGGTGATTGCCACAGCGGCCTCATGCACCTCGCGGCAGGCCTTCTGCAGGGCGCTATCCATCATCGTCTGGACCGCACTGCGGGTCGCATCGTTGGGGTTGCGCCGGTACAGATCGGTCACCTGCCGGTGGGCCGTGATCGTCTCCTTGATGACATTGCAGGCCAACTGCGCCGCCACATCGCCGCGCTGATACCCACCCATGCCATCCGCCACAGCCACAAAGCCGTGATCCGGGGACAACAGGAAGCTGTCCTCGTTGACCTTGCGTGCGTTGCCAACGTCTGTGGCACCCCAACTGACGAGCTTCAAGAGGGACTCCTGCGCATGGCTCCGGGGTCCCAGTCCCAGCGCCGGTTCGGATAGTATCACCCAGCGACCCCACCTGATGCAGGAGACCCTTGACCAGACCCACTCTCCTCACCAGCATCGAGCTAGCGGCGCTCGCCGCTTGGCTCACACTGGCTGCTGTCTTGTCCGTCCAAGGCAACCGCACCGAGGTGGTGCAGGCCATTGATCCCGATGCGTTGATACTCGGATCCAGCCAGGAACGCTGGATGGGCATCTTCTTCCAGGAGCAGCATGTGGGCTTTGCGGTGCAGCGGACATCCCCCATCGACGGAGGGGGGACGCTGTACGAGGGGCGATCCCAATTCCAGGTCGCCACCTTCGGCAAGCTGCAGAAGGTCACGACCGCCGGAACCGCCCTGGTCGACTCCGCTGGCGTGCTGGAGCGTTTTGATTTTCTGATGCTGGCCGATCAGGTCCGACTGGTAGCTCGGGGCGAGGTCCATGATCGGGAGATCGTCATGGAGATCGACCAGGCCGGGGAGACCAGCGTACTCCGCTTCCCCGTGACCCAGCGTCCACAGGTAGGGATGTCCATCGAGGGTGTCATTCGACAGCAGGAGCTGGCCGTCGGCCATACCTTCTCCGTGCCCTACTTCGATCCGCTCACCCTGGCCGATGGTGAGATGAGTTTCACCGTCACCGATGTGGTGGTGCTGCCCGGGGGCGAGGAGGCCTACTGGATGGAGGCACGCTTCGGCGAGATCCTGACACGCACCCTCGTCACACCTGCCGGAGAGACACTGCGCCAGGAAGGAGCGATGGGCATGTCCATGGTGCGGATGAAGGCGAAGGAGGCCCAGCAGATCGCGGGCGGTGAGCCAGTCGACCTCATCAGCGCGTCCGCAGTGCCCCTCGAGCCCGCCCAGGCACGCATCAAGGCACCGAGGACCACCCGTCAGCTCCGGGTCCAGGTCTCCGGTGTGCCCGCCGACCGCATCCCACATGAGCCACCCCTGCAGCGCGTCGAGGGCGATGTGGTGTGGATCGAGGCACCCCTGCGCCTCGAGCTCCCGTCCAACCCATTCATCCGCGACATCCCACCCCAGTGGCTCGATCGAGATCCCCTGGGGCCTGAGCTCGAGGCCCGACCTCCCGAGTGGCTTGAGAGCAGTCCTGCGCTCGCCCTTCTGGCAGACCTGGATCCCAAGTACCTGGAGACCACCCTCACTCTTCCGGTCCACCACCCTGAGATCCAACAACGCGCCAGGGAGGTGGTCGGAGATGCCACAGACCGCCTCGAGGCGGTCCAGAGATTGGTCAACCACGTCTTCATCACCGTGAAGAAGGAGCCCAGCGTAGGTGTGCCCAACGGACTGCAGGTGCTTCGCAGTGGCCGAGGCGACTGCAACGAGCACACTGCATTGTTCGTGTCCTTGGCACGAGCGGCCGGCATCCCCTCGCGCATCGCAGCAGGCCTGGTCTATTCCGACAGAGTCGGGCCACGAGGCGCGTTTTACTACCATGCCTGGCCAGAGGTACAGCTCGGTGGTGCCTATGAGTGGGTGCCCGTCGATCCGACCTTTGGTCAGGTTCCAGCGGACGCGACCCACCTGAAGCTGGTGGAAGGAGACCTCGACAGGCAGGTCCAGATCCTCGGCATGGTCGGACGGCTTCGTCTACGACACCTGGACCATCGGTGAGCCAGCCTTCAGCCCGTGCTACGTTCCCGCCGAGGAAGCTCCGATGATCCGTCTCCAAGGTGTAGAGAAGCGCTACGGTGATTTTCAGGCGCTGCACCCCCTGGACCTGCATGTGCGGGAGGGAGAGGTCTTCGGCTTCCTTGGACCCAACGGGGCCGGTAAGACCACGACCAACCGCATCCTGGCCGGCGTACTCAGTCCCACCGCCGGCGAGATCTGGATCAACGGAATCAATCTGAGAGAGGAGCCGGTCGAGTGCCGGAGGCGCTCCGGATTCATCCCGGATCGACCGTTCCTCTATGAGAAGCTCACTGCGCGGGAATTCCTGAAGTTCATTGGCGGCATCTACCAGATGGATGAAGACTCCATCGCCAGCCGAAGTACCTCCCTGCTCCAGGACAACGGGCTCGGTGACCGAGCAGATGAGCTCATCGAGGCCTACTCCCACGGGATGAAGCAGCGCCTGGTCCTCTCTGCCTCGATGCTGCACGATCCCCCGGTGTTGATTGTGGACGAGCCGATGGTAGGGCTGGACCCACACGGTGCAAGGCGCATCAAGCAGCTCTTCCGGGACCTCGCCGCTGAAGGGCGGACAGTCTTTCTCTCCACCCACTCTCTGGACGTGGCCCAGGAGGTCTGCGACCGTGTCGGTATCCTGTACCGGGGTAAGCTGGTGGCGCTGGATACAGTGGATGAGTTGGTCCTGCGTGAGGACGCGGATCTTGAGGCGGTCTTCCTCCGAATCACGGAAGAAGAAGAGTCCGCCCACTACGGAGGTACACCATGAGGACCTGGCTGGTCCTGACCATGCTGGTCGCCTGTGGCAAGCAGGCACCACCCGAGAACCCGGCCCGAAAGGACCGCATGGAGGGCCGATACAAGGTGGGCGACCCCGGTGCTGGCTGGACGCGGGTGAATGCCGGCGGTGCAGACATGGCCTGGTTCCACAGGGAGTCGAGCGCCACCATGTACTTCGACTCCAATTGCCGGGACAGATTCGAGGACGGCAAGCTCTCCGCCTTGCTCACCCACCTCACTTTTGGCATCGCCCGCGGCAAGCCCATCCGGGAGGAAGCGCTCAAGCTAGATGGCCGCGAGGCCTTGATGCGGGTCCAGGGTGGCCTCATCGATGGTGTCACTGTCCGGGTCGGCGCGGTGGTCACCAAGAAGGACGAGTGTCTCTATGATGGCCTGCTGATCGCCCCACCGAGCACCTTCGATAGCCAGTGGGAGACCTTCTCCAAGGTTGTCTCCGGTTTCGAGACCCGGAGGCGCTGACCATGGAATCGGTGGCCCAGCTCATCGCTGCCATCGGTGAGAACGCAGTGCTCACCGGCAAGGTCATCCGCGAGATGTTCCGGCGGCCCTTTGAGTGGCGCCTCATATTCAGCCAGATCGAGCTCAGTGGCATCGACTCGTGGTCCATCACATTCCTGACCGCGATCTTCACAGGCATGGTGCTAGCGATGCAGTTCGCCATCGGCCTCGAGCCATTCGGTGCATCGATGTACACCGGCAAGCTCGTCTCGCTCGGGATCGTCCGGGAGCTTGGGCCCGTACTGACAGCCCTCCTTGTCGGAGGCCGTGTCGGCTCCGGCTACACCGCTGAGATCGGCAGCATGAACGTCACCGAGCAGGTAGACGCCATCCGTGCGCTTGGGGCCGATCCCGTTCGCAAGCTGGTCATGCCGCGCGTGTTCACGATGGTCATAGCACTACCGCTCCTGACCACCGTGGCAGATCTGGTGGGCTGCTTTGGTGGCGCTGTCATCACCATGCACGAGGTCGACGTGACCTTCCGCTTTGTCTACGAGCAGATGACCGAGACCATCAGCATCGCAGACATGATGCACGGCATCATGAAGAGCGTCTTCTTCGGCTACTTCATCGCCATCATCGGCTGCTGGAACGGTCTGAGGACCAGCGGTGGGACTGAGGGAGTGGGCATCGCTACCACCCGCACCGTGGTCTACACCTCGGTCACAATCCTGATCTCCGACTTCCTGCTCACCCGACTCTTCCTGGTGCTCTATGGCTGAGACCATCATCCAGTTCCGGGGAGTCAAGAAGGCGTTCGGGAGCAAGGTCATCTACCAGGATCTGACACTGGAGATTCATCGCGGGGAGACGTTCACGATCATCGGGGGATCCGGTGTGGGAAAGAGCGTATGTCTCAAGCTCCTGATCGGCCTGCTCCGTCCGGATGCCGGCGAGATCATCGCCTTCGGGCAGCCGGTCCACGATCTCCGAGAGGCCGCACTGATCGATGTGCGGAAGCGCATCAGCATGCTGTTTCAGGGGGCCGCCCTCTTCGACAGCATGAGTGTCGAGGAGAACATCAAGTACCCGCTCATCGAGCACAATTGGGGCACCGATGGGGAGATGGACAAGCGGGTCTCCGAGGTCCTCGACCTGGTCGACATGCCAGGCATCCAGAAGCTGAGACCCGCAGAGCTCTCCGGCGGAATGAAGAAGCGAGTGGGGCTGGCTCGGGCCATCGCCATCCAGCCCGAGGTGATCCTCTATGACGAGCCCACCACAGGTCTCGACCCGATCAATGTCCGGCGCATCAATGGACTGATCCTGAGCCTCCAGGAGCGACTGGGCGTCACCAGCCTGGTGGTGACCCACGACATGGACACGGTCTTCACCATCACCGATCGCCTGGCCCTGGTCCACGATCAGCACATTGGCTTCGTGGGGACTCCGGACGAGGCCCGCGGTCATGAGTTTCGTTTCCTTCGGGAGTTCGTACAGGGGGGCCGTGGAACGCTGGATGAGGACCTCTGAGAAGAGACCCCGGGTTACGTGCAGGCTCCCCGACAACTCCGCGTTGCGCGACGCACCCACATGGCACCTACGTGGGCGATCTACGAAATCGCATGCCGACTTCTGGCACTGAGGCACCCATGCGCTTCTGGCTCCTGACCCTCTCGCTGTTCACATTCCCCGCACTCGCCGCACCCGCAGGGGATGGGAAGCTGCCCGGCATCACCCCCGCTCCACCGGGGCTGGTCTACCCACAGGCACGCCGTAGCGAGGTGGTGGACGACTACCACGGGACGCCGGTACCAGATGCGTACCGCTGGATGGAGGACGCGGACAGCCCGGAGACCCAGACCTGGGTGAAAGCCCAGGTCAGCCTCACCAACGGATGGCTCAAGGAAATCCCGCGACGAAAGAGCATGCGCCAGCGGATCGAGAAGCTCTGGAACTACGAGCGATTCGGCATCCCCTACAAGCGCGGCGACCGCTACTTCTTCAGCCACAATGACGGCCTGCAGAACCACAGCGTGCTGTACACGGTCGACTCGCTCAAGGGCCGGCCGCGGGTGGTGCTCAACCCAAATACGCTCAGCCGAGACGGCACGGTCTCCGCTCCCATCCAGAGCATCTCCCACGATGGAACGATGCTGGCCTACGGCACCTCAGATGCAGGGTCCGACTGGCGCACCTTGCACGTTCGCGTGGTCGATAGCAGCCGCAACATGACGGAGACCCTGCACTGGGTGAAGTTCTCCTCCCCCACATGGACGCACGACAACAACGGCTTCTACTACAGCCGGTATCCCGAGCCCGCCAACAAGCTGGCGGATGTCAACGAGAACCAACGGCTGTACTACCACGAGATCGGCACACCTCAGTCCAAGGATCGGCTGGTCTACCAGCGACCAGACAGGCCCAAGATGAGCTTCGGTGCCTCCATCAACGATGCGGGCGATACCCTGATCATCTATGCGAGCGAGGGTACAGACAAGCGCAACCGTCTCTACATCCAGGACCTGCGGACTTCCTCCTCGGAGATCGTGAAGGTCTTTGACAAGGGGGATGCAGCCTATTGGTTCCTCGGGGACAAGCTGGTCAAGGATGACCGCCCCTTCTTCACCAGGCTCTTCACCAAGAAGCCCAAAGACCCCACCCGCCGCTACTGGATCTACACCAACAAGGATGCTCCGAAAGGCCGCGTGATCGCCATTGATCCCACCATGCCCGAAGAAGAGCACTGGTCGGAGATCATTCCGGAGTCCGAGCATGTGCTCGAGGGCATCAGCCTCACCGGCAACCGGCTGATCGCAAAGTACCTGGTGGATGCTCGCAGTGAGATCGTGGTCTACAGCCTCAACGGTGAGCGTCTCTCCACGGTGCCGCTGCCTGGACACGGCAGCGCCTGGGGCTTCGGCGGAACAGGCAATGACCCGGAGACCTTCTTCGCCTTTACAGGTTTTTCCACCCCTTCCCGCGTCTACCGCTACGACACCGAGAGCGGGAAGACCGAGCTGTGGCGAGAGCCCAAGGTGGACTTCGACCCGGATGCCTTCGAGACCAAGCAGATCTTCTACAAGAGCAAGGACGGCACCAAGGTCCCGATGTTCATCATGCACAAGAAGGGCCTGGTGCTCGACGGGTCCAACCCCACGGTGCTGTACGGCTACGGAGGGTTCAACATCTCGCTCACCCCTGGATTCTCCATCTCTCGCGTGGTGTGGATGGAGCAGGGCGGTGTGTACGCCATCGCCAACCTCCGGGGCGGCGGCGAGTACGGCGAGGAGTGGCACAAAGCCGGGACCAAGGAGAACAAGCAGAACGTCTTCGATGACTTCATCGCGGCTGGCGAGTGGCTGATTCGGGAGCGCTATACCTCCACGCCGAAGCTGGCGATCATGGGCGGCAGCAATGGCGGCCTGCTGGTGGGTGCCGCCATCACCCAGCGACCCGATCTGTTTGGAGCAGCCATTCCCGCAGTCGGGGTGATGGACATGCTTCGGTACCACAAGTTCACCATCGGTCACGCCTGGGCTGATGACTACGGCACCAGTGACGATCCAGAGATGTTCAAGGTGCTGAGGGCCTACTCGCCGCTTCACAATTTGAAGCCAGGAACGTCCTATCCACCGACCTTGGTGGTGACAGCTGAGCACGACGACAGGGTGGTGCCCGCACACAGCTTCAAGTTTGCTGCGGAGCTCCAGAACAAGCACCAGGGCGAAAACCCCGTGCTCATTCGCATCGAGACCCGGGCCGGCCACGGCGGCGGGATGCCAATCCACATGAAGATGGACCTCATGGCAGACAGGTGGGCCTTCCTGGTCCGCGCCCTGGAGATGGAGACCGACAAGGAAAAGGCATCTCGGCTTCCCCCTCCCCTCGGTCCGGATGGAAAGCCATTACCGCCAGTGGTGGAGGGACACCCCGCGCCGGGGCCCAAGCCACCCGTCGTGGAAGAAAAGCCAGAGCCCAAGCCCGCACCCAAGCCACCCGTCGTGGAAGAAAAGCCGGAGCCCAAGCCCGCACCCAAGCCACCCGTCGTGGAAGAAAAGCCGGAG
>PVBE010542273.1_pt1 | contig 12514 bp, 12 predicted proteins | sample 1631181 | NCBI WGS metagenome assembly PVBE01 (sample SAMN08397723, study PRJNA350692) | Marine metagenome, whole genome shotgun sequencing project. | isolation source: water | place: Pacific Ocean | collected 2012-04 | reverse complement strand
TTGGCTTATATAAGCCATTGACGTATAAGTAAATTTATGTAGAATGTTCGCCTTTATGTCAACTTTAACCAGTTCATTACTGATGCTCATTTTGAGTGTACCCGTTGCCCCAATTTCCCGTGTGGAAGGGGCTGCGAGCACGCCCGTACCCCATCAAATTTCTCTTGAAAACTGGAAAATTGAGGCGGCGGATAAAATCTTGGTTGATACAAAAAGCAACGAAGGATATATCTTCCACGAAGATGGCAGATACCTGAGCTTTCCTCTTGTTACAGGCCAGCGTCGCTGGGTTTACTATATTGATCGCTCGTACAACGCCTCAACACCCAACTGGAACTGGACAATCAACAGTATGCACACAAAGGGAGACAGGCTCACCTTTGGTCCTTCCGGTCGTTTCCTACGGCTTTACAAAGACGGATCTGATCACACTGCATATGGATTCCATGAGTATGGGCAAGAAGATGAGATCTTCGAAGGATTGGACACACGATTTCGTAGCATGGGGTGCATTATCGTCCGTGTGCCTATTATGGATCTACTCGTTAATACATTTGAACAAAACGGATCTACTGATGTAATCACACAATATGGAATCGAAAGTCTTCAAGAGGCAATGCTGGTGTTTAAGAAAGACAAAGAAGATCTAGAAGAGAGCGAGGAAGTTGCCGTATACTAGGCGCAACTAGGAGAGGTGCCAGAGTGGTCGAATGGGACACACTGCTAATGTGTTGACCGGGCAACCGGTCCGAGGGTTCGAATCCCTCCCTCTCCGCCAGAATTCTTGCAAGATATCATCTTTATAAATAGGGTCTTTTGTGCTATTATAATGAGTAGCGAAATCTCTTCCAAAAATACACATGCAAGAATCAACAAATACTAAGAAGCAACCAGAGAGCTTTGAGGAGCTTACTCCCGGAGATGTATTCTTATTTAAACGATCTGGAGGTCAAGACCCAATATTTCTGGTGTGGGATGGGCGTCAGGGAATTGAGGTAGGTGAAGAAGAATCAATAAAGTTCTTAGGCTTTACTCATGAGCAAAGACTTGAACAACTGCGCATTCAGAGTAGGTATCAGAGTCAGTACACTCGACAGTTTGGTGCTAGCGCAGAGCACGAAGAGCACAGAGACTTCAGCAGAGTTCGTGTTCTCACTACAGACGACCTCGAAGGAGAGCCTGATGAAGTTGATCCTACTTCAACTTCAGAAATATTACAAAATACACAGTCGGACGTAGAATCTCTTATGCCCGAAAGCTTTGAGGAAATGAGACCTGGAACAGTCTTTACATTCAATCGCCCAGGTGCCGGTGAGGCGTATTATGTCTGGGATGGTCGTGAAGGGGTCAAGATAGATATGCGATTAGCAGAGGACCTTGCCAATCTACCACTGGAGAAGAGACTTGCTGGTACGCAAAGTACTGGAAGAATAGTAGATACCTTCGGAAAACGAGCTTCTGCTGACATAAATAAAGATTTTAGTCGCGTTGACATATTAGCTGTTTAAGGCTTATACCGCTGCCATCTCCATTCTCTGACGTGCATTTGCAAGAATCATTTCAATTTCACTTTTTGTTCCTGTGGTAGCAGTTTCACCATCTCAAATACAACGAATCCCGCTAACGCTAGCGAAGTAACCTGTATCCACTGAGAAAGACTGATAGGACGTAAATGGAATATCGAATTGATGGGTGTGTAGATTAGCAATACATGAAGAGCGAGCGGTATTGAAGCAGCGTAGAGCATCCATTTATTACCAAAGAATCCAACTCTCCAAAGAGGCTCTCTGCTTCGTACAGAAAACGCCAAGCAAAGCTCGAAGATAATCGCAAGCGTCAATGTGGTGGTGCGTACTTCCACGAGTTCCATTCCGAGGCTTAGCTGCCAAAGATAGAAGAGGAATGCCATACCAAAAGCGAAGACCGAAGAGAACATGAGTCTACCCCATTCTCCATGGAGCAAATGCTCATCTGGAGGCCGCGGTAGTCGCTTCATAATATCACGCTCAGCTGGCTCCATACCAAGCGCGAGCGCGGGGAGCCCATCTGTCATAAGATTGATCCATAGGATGTGTAATGGAAGGTACGGCAGAGGTAACCCGATGAACATGGCGGTACCTATAAAGAGAAGCTCATCGAAATTTGCCCGCAGGAGAAACAAGACAAACTTTTTAATATTGTCGTAAATACGTCTTCCTTCTGCAACAGCCGTCACTATGGTTTCAAAGCGATCATCAGCAAGTACGATGCTCGCAGCCTCTCTAGAAACTTCTGTTCCGATCTTTCCCATAGCCACACCCACATGCGCACCCTTGAGAGCTGGTGCATCGTTTACACCGTCTCCAGACATCGCAACGATCTCACCCATCTCCTGGAACGCAGCTAATATCTTAAGCTTGTGTTCGGGAGCTACACGAGCAAACACAGAAACAGAATCAAGTTTCTTTTTTAGATCTTCTATAGAGATGGTATTAAGCTCTCTGCCGTGCATTGCCTCTCCTTCTATTCCAACTTTTGCAGCAATGGCTTTTGCTGTTACAAGATTATCACCAGTGATTATCACTGTACGAATACCAGCTTCTTTAGCTCGTGCAATTGCTGATGTCACTGTTTCTCTAGGAGGATCTTCCATCGCAATCAGACCAACAACTTTTATGGTATCGCCTTCTTTAATTGCACACGCAAGTACGCGAAGCCCACGCTCAGCGAAAATATCTTCGTGCTTCAGCAGATCCTCGTGACCACCACCCGCTAGTTCCACCATTTTTTCTGGTGCACCTTTTAGAAAAACAACATCACCATGACGCGTTTGCATGTATTTATCTTCTGAGGAAAACGGCACCTCTTCGTCATCAATAGGAAGACGCTCCGCGTACTTCTTCTTTCCAAACTCAAGTAACCCGATCTCTGTAGGGTCTCCTATATCCGGAAGATTAGCTCGATTACATGAGGATCCGATTTGTGATAGAAGGACGTTATCGTAATCTCCTACTAGCCACGTATCTACAACTCGCATTTTATTCTCTGTGATGGTTCCAGTTTTATCGGCACAGATAACAGACACGCTCCCCAGCGTCTCGAGTGATTCAAGCCTACGAACGAGTGCATTTTTTTGAGCCATACGCCGAACTCCCATCGCCAAACACACTGTGACCACTGCAGGCAAGCCTTCGGGTACTGCAGAAACAGCTAAGCTCACAGCAATAAGAAGTATCTCGGAGAAATGAAGCTCACGAATATAGCCAATAGCAAACACTACACCACACATTGCTATCACCACACCTCCGAGCATAAGACCCAGCTGACGCATACGTATTTGCAGTGGCGTTTCTGGTACCTCTGTTTCGATTACAAGCTTTGCGATTTTTCCAATCTCCGTTTTGAGTCCAATTGCCGTAACGACATACTCTGCATTTCCACGTGTTACGAGTGTTCCAGAAAACACCATGTTGTTTTGTTCTGCTAGCGGATGTTGTCCTTCTTTGAGTGGCTCAATGTGTTTATCTATCGCATGAGATTCACCGGTCAAACTTGATTCATTTACACGAATATGAGAAATACGGAGTAGTCTTCCGTCAGCAGAGATACGATCACCCGCTTCTACAATCACTATGTCACCAGGGAGAATTTCTCTCGACTCTATAATCATCTCTTTGCCATCTCTACGCACACGTGTATGAGGTGCTGTGAGTTTTTTTAGCATCTCTATAGCTTCTTCTGCCTTAAACTCCTGTACAAACCCAAGTACAGCATTGAGTACCAATATAGCTCCAATCACAATGGCATCTAAGAAGCTTCTGAACTCTGGATGTCCGCCATTCTCCAAAAACGGTGTTGCGATAGATATCGCAAGGGCTGCCACCAAGATATACACCATCGCATCGTGAAACTGTGAGAAGAACAGTTTTATGAGAGACTTCTTTTTTACTGGAATCTCATTGAACCCATGCTGCTTTCGACGCTGTTCTTGTTCGCTCGATGCCAGACCTTCTGTAGTTACACCAAGAGACGAGAGCACCGCGTCAGCTGTTTGCGACGCATACATGGATCTCAGTATACATTGTTACTCCCAGTCTGTGTGGAACGTTCCTTTTTTGTCTATGCGCTCGTATGTATGTGCTCCAAAGAAATCACGTTGCGCCTGAATCATGATTTGAGGAAGGCGATCTCTTCTAAGAGAATCGAAATAACTCAAACTCGCAGACATGGAAGGCACTGCTATACCTCTGCTTGATGCAAGCTCCTGAAACAACCTCCAGTCTACCTGTTTTTCTCCTTCTATATTATCGAGGATATACTGGTATCCCGTTCGTTGTCTGGCTTTATCTGTGCTTGTCATATCCATAAAAGGCTTAAGGAGTACAGAGCGAATGATGCATCCTCCCAACCAAATGCGGGCACACTCAGAAAGATCCAAATTCCAACCATGCTCTTTACTTGCAGCTTTCATGAGCTCGAACCCCTGATCGTATGCACTCAGCGAACTTAGGTGTAGAGACGACCTCACTATCTGACGCAGCCTCTCACGCTGTGGCATGGGCTCCTCTAGATCTGCACGAAGCTTCATAATGCTTCTACTAGTTCTTAGCTCTGATGAACCCGAGAGAATACGCGCGTCTACTGCAGCGTTAATAGTAGGAATAGCCACTCCGTATTCGAGAGCTGCAACCGTCGTCCATTTACCAGTCCCCTTTTGCCCTGCTGCATCTTTGATAACATCAATGAGATCTCCTTTGCCTTCTGGGTCTTCTTTTCTGAAGATCTTTGCTGTTATCTCGATAAGATAGGACTTTAGGTCATCGCCATCGTTCCAGTGATGGAATGTTTCTGCGAGCTCTTCGTTTGAATACTCTCCTACGTTTTTGAGCACATCATAACTCTCAGCAATAAGCTGCATGATTCCGTATTCGATACCATTGTGAACCATCTTAACGAAGTGCCCTGCTCCTCCCTCTCCTATATAGGCAACGCATCTTCCACCTCGTCCGTCTTCTGCTGCCATCTTATTTAGAAGCGAGCTCATATCATCCCAGGCAGACTTATCTCCTCCGAGCATCATACTTGGACCCATTAGTGCGCCCTCTTTTCCACCACTCACACCCATACCAAGAAAACGAATTCCTGCATCTCTAAGTTCGATATATCTTCGTTCCGAATCTGGGTAATGACAATTTCCTCCATCTATAATGATATCTCCTTTTTCTAGATGTGGTAGCAAATCATTAATTACAGCGTCCACTGCATCACCAGCTTTTACCATAAGAAGTACTGCACGAGGTGCATCGAGAGCTGAAACCATCTCTCCGAAATCTTTGCATCCTACAAAATCCCCTTCTGATCCATGCTCAGTCATGAAGGTATCTGTTGTCTGCTTAGTACGATTGTACACAGCAACTTTTGCACCATTGCGTGCGGCATTGCGCGCAAGATTTGCGCCCATTGTGCCAAGTCCAATAACTCCAATTTGATTAATCGACATACAACTAAGGAAGGTTACTGGTCAGTATACTACACCGAAATGCTTTCAAACGTAATATCGACTACGCAATTAAGCAAGACCTGCTTTCTGAACACTCTCCCAGTCTTCCATAAACTTTTTAAGACCCTTATCGGTAAGATCGTGCTGCGGAAGTTCTTGGAATACTTTGTACGGGATTGTGCAGATGTGCGCACCTGTTTTTGCAGCTTGCACAACGTGCTCCGGATTTCTTATGGATGCGACAAGTACTTGAGTTTCAAAATTGTAGTGGCTCCATGCCTGCATGATATCTTCTATTAACTCCATACCATCCATACCAAGATCATCGAGCCTCCCGACAAACGGGCTGATCATTGTTGCACCTGCTTTGGCAGCCATTACAGCCTGAGGAACAGAAAACACAAGTGTTGTATTCGTATGAATGCCTTTACCTGAACAATACTTGAGTGTTTTGAGCCCCTCTACGGTCATAGGCACTTTTACGACTACATGATCATTCCATGAACTATATTCGTCTGCTTGCTTCTTCATTTCCTCAAATTCTGTGGCTGTTATTTGTGCGCTAACCTCATTTACGAGTCCACACATCTTTATAACTGTATCTTTGAAGTCTGCACCCTCTTCTTTGGCTACTAAGCTGGGATTTGTGGTGACTCCGTCTAATATGCCCCAGGAGGCTATTTCTGCTACTTTTTCTACATTTGCGGTATCGATAAATAGTTTCATGGCCTGATTATAGACCAAAAATAACTGGATATTAAGACAAACCCTAGTAGCCTGTAACAAATACTACACAATGCGTAAAACGTACCTTACCCTCCTCTCGGCAATTCTCTGTAGCGCGTGCACCGCGTCTACCATTGAGGTAGAGCTTGAGCCTTCGTCTGAAGGGCAATCAAATGAAATACAAGAAGTTATTCCGGAGGAATCTGTTATAGAAGAAATAAAATTACCTAAAAAAGCATACCTCAGTGTCCCATTTACCGTACAAGCACCAAACGCAGACTGGGATAACCCATACCAAGAAGCGTGCGAAGAGGCATCAGTAATAATGGTGGACTACTTCTTAAGGGAATCCGAACTAGACGTAGATCAGGCCAACCGTGAGATATTACAACTTACACAGTGGGAAGAAGCCGAGCGTTATAAGTATGATGTAAATTTGGATGAACTAGCGACGATTGTAGAAGACTACTACGGATATAACGCACGCGTGAGTGATAACGTAACAAAGGAATCAATCATGTACGAGATATCCAAAGGAAACCCTGTAATTGTTCCTGCTGCAGGTCGGAACTTGGGTAACCCGTATTATTCCGGTGAAGGCCCTTGGTATCACATGCTTGTTATCACCGGATACAACTGGCGACACTTTATTACCAATGACCCCGGAACAAAGCGAGGTGAAGATTACAAATACACACACGACACAGTCATTGACTCAATTCACGACTGGACTGGTGTAAAAGAAGATATTGAAAACGGTCCGAAGAGGATGCTAATCATCGAGCGCTAATAGAGCTTCACTCCGATCGCCACATCACTGCTTGGCTGCATCAGCACGACCTCACCCTTCTCATCTGGAACCCCTAGAGTTAGTACTTCTGAGATAAAGGGCCCTATTTGTCTTGGTGGAAAATTGACTACACAAAGAACCAATCGACCTTGCAGATCTTCTTTGGAGTAATTTGCAACAACTTGAGCTGATGATTTTTTCGTTCCTATCTCATCACCAAAATCGATCGTAAGCTTGAATGCAGGCTTACGTGCTTCGGGGAAATCATCGACTGAAACTATCCGGCCAATGCGGATATCCAGTGCTTCGAAATCTTCAATCGTTGCCATGGCCTTTTTGGGGTGCGGAAACTTTTTTCAGTAAATCTCGAAATCCATTACCTCTAGGAGTACCCAAAACTACATCTTGAATCATTGCCCTTGTAGTAACTGGAGTAGATGAATCTGCAGTGATTATATCGCCAAAAGGCACGTCTAATATGCGATCGCCTCTATCTCTTCTTTCTGCCTTTGCATCCTCTACCATATCCTTAAGGACAGGGTCTCCTTTTGTATGGACGCTGTGAATATTGAAAGCTCCGCGTTTCATTAATTTATAGTCAACAGTAAAAAGGCTATTTGCACAATAGTGGAAATACACGGTCAAAATCTCCAATTCAAACCATGCTCAGCTGGTTGCTCAGAAAGTACACAGTCTTCCATTCTAAAAATATCAGTATATTGCTGTAGATGTTGCTTACCTCAATTAGAACCTGAGACGATTTCTTGGACATGGCCTATGGCTACCATGCCTTTTGCGAAATCTGTACGTACTAACTCAATAGCATGTAGTACAATTCTCTAGAGAACCGGGTCATCTGTGGTATCAACGCTATGGATATTGAAATGTTCACTGGTCATTATCCAACAGTCAGCATAAGTAGACTGAGCAGTACGATGGCAGAGACGTTGATCCCGACGAGCGGAACTTGTTTGCGTTGTAAGATACGTTTTCTCATAGCCGACATACAGTACATGATCTCCCCGCTACTTCAAGAGAGTAGGGTTGCAAATTGCCCAAGATTACGTAGGTATAGATGTACAAAATACTTGACCTTGAGTAGGGGACTGCCATTGAGAATAAAATTCGTAAGAGAATCGAGGATTGGCTAACTGTAGAGGTGAACACATATTGTTGTCACAGCAACGCAAACTCCCCTCCTCTGGTCTTTGCGTATCCGCTGCCAAGTCTCTAGAATCCTCCTAGTTATGAGTCGCCCCGACGCTTCTACCTTCACAGGCAAAGACCCAAAAGACGTTCCTATGTCTCTACAGCGCATTTCGCAGGCTGCAAATCCTGGTGAGCGCTATTGGATAGGCCCAGATCAAGCGAGCAAGCTATCGGATGACGAGGTTTCGCAGTACGAACTTGCGCATACCATCATCAGGCACACAGCGGTGATGGCGCCACTCACTCACAAATCCGGTCACCCTGGTGGTCCCCTCTCTGCTTTTACAGCATGCTACTGGGTTACCAAAATGCGCAACCCTTCAGTTGATCAACCACTTCGGATGAGCCCTGGGCATCTTTCGATTCTTGGCTTCACCTTACAATATCTCTTTGGACGTGGTGGAGATGATGAAAGGCTCAGTAGTCCACAAAGTATTATTGATACTTTCCGCACTCCCGATGGGCTCCCCGGTCACATCGAAGCAGGGATTGGAGATATTCCCTTTGGAACAGGACCACTAGGCAAGGGTGTTTCTCACGGGCTTGGAACTGCATTTGGACTGAAGTATCTTAAGAAGTCTGGAGTTGTTGATGTCTTACTTGCAGACGGTGATAGTCAGGAAGGACAAGTGCAAGAAGCATTCAGACTTGCAGCACACATGGGGCTAGACAACTTGGTAGTACACGGAGACTGGAACGACATTCAGCTCAGCGGAATGCCAACAGATACAGTAGCCGCAGACTTCGCTGCAATTGCAGCTGCTTCTGGATGGAATGTAATAGAGGTTCAAAATGGAAACAACGCAGCACAAGTAAAAGCCGCAATCGAAAAAGCAAACGAGCTCACAGGTAGCGGCAAACCCACTTTCATTTGTTACTACACAACCATGGGTCACGGTATTGATCTAATGGAAGAAGGATCAAACACAGGAAGCAAGAACTTCCACGGAGCTCCCCTCTCAGAAGATGAAGCTGCCGAAGCACTCAAAAATCTTGATTCATTAGATGACGCAGTAAGCCAATATCAATCTTTTTACGATACGGAGAAAAAGCGCTACGAAAGCGGTCACATCGAAACTTCAATTGAACTCAAGCCCAAACTAAAAGGATACAAGCGTACGACTACGAAAGAGAAAGGTGCTGCCCGCAAAGACTTCGGTGCAGTACACCTGCTCAATATGATGAAAGTAGATGACCGCATTGTTGTACTGCATGCAGACATTGCAGGCTCCGGTGGCTTTAACAAGGTAGAGAAAGAACTTCCTGATAGATGTATTAATGTAGGAGTCGCAGAAGCCAACATGTATATGATGGCTGCCGGAATGCGGCAGACAGGATTACTCCCCGTGACATACACCTTTGCTGCCTTTGGAACCAACGAGGCCAGAGCCAACGCTCGATTAATAGATATCAATAGTGTCCGCGCACGATGTGGGATCATTAATGACTGTACACACGCGGGGCTCTCTGTCGGTGAGGATGGTGAAACGCACCAAGAGCAGAACTACCTAAACATACCACTGCATAATACCCAAGTCTGGATGAGTGCAGACAGCAACCAAGCTGCTGCCATGGCAGAAAAAGCAATCGAGGTCATCGCAGATGGACATGAAAGTGTGTACACATTTTTCGCAAGAGATGGACATGAGCAGTTTAATTCCCCAGACGGAGAGATAATCTACGGAGATGGCTACGTGTTTGATGGAAAAGCAGATTTGATTCGTGGAAGTGGAGACGTATCCGATCAGGCAACTATAATCGCATCGGGAATCACAGTGCACCACGCAGTTGCAGCAGCGGAAGCCCTGGCTAATGGACCAGATAAGATCCAGGTACGTGTACTTAATGTTTCTTGCGTACGCCCTATAGACTCCGGTGCAATTATTCAGGCTGCACTGGAAACAACTCATCTAATTATTGCAGAAGACCACAACGCATACGGCGGGCTTGCTACTCTTGTCGCTGATGTGATTTCAGATTTCTCCATTCCATGTACACTCAGACGCCTTGGAGCTTCGGGTTACTATCCTTCTGCGCCTGCCAAGACTCTGTATTTCATTGCAGGCATTGATGCCGAAAGTATCGCAGATGCCGTGCAAGATGAAGTACGCAAAGAAGTGTGTGGAGGAGAAGATGCCTTTGTTAGTGCAATATATAATCTTAATCAGAATTACTACCACAGTCAGCACGCAGAAAAAGCTGGCGTCTACACAGGAAGGATTGCTTCCGAAAAAGGGTACCTTGGTGCATTACGAGCGTACTGGGCAGGCAGAGAATGCCCTAAAGATAAACTACCAAGCAACGACGATCTCATTAAAATTCTGAAGGAAACAATCTAAAAATCCCCTTTCAACTATTCCATACACGCTGTAATCCTCTACAATAACCCGTGGAGAGATGGCAGAGTGGTCGAATGCAACGGTCTTGAAAACCGTCAGGCCCGCAAGGGTCTCGGGGGTTCGAATCCCCCTCTCTCCGCCATGCATTACACTAATGGCACCCTGAAAAGCTTCACTACAGAGAGTGCTCGGCTATATAGGTGAAGAGCTTTTTAATGTATGGCACACGTTCTTCGTCTACTACTATAGAACTAGGATCACCAAAACGTTCTGCACGCACCAACTTGTAGCCAACAGGAGGTCGACCAGGACGCACACCCATCTCGCACTTTGTGCGCAGTCCACGTTTCACATTCTTGCTCCGATTATCATTCTCCAGTTTTGCTTGGCTGCAGAGGATCATAAGCAAGAACTTTTCATCAGGGGTGTTAGTAAAAGTCTGCCCACTCGTTTGAATTTGTACGAGCACCTGCTGATCCATTAAGTCTACAAGTTTGCCCAAGTCACCTGCATTTCTGCTTAAGCGGTCTGGTGCCCAAGTGAGGACTGCATTAAACCTTTGTTCTTGTAGTCCTATCAGTAAGTTCTGATATCCAATTCTTCCACCTGAGTCTTTCGCAGACTTACTCTCCTGAATCGTCTCTACAACTTTCAGTCCCTGCTTATCTGCAATCTTCTGCATTTCTGCTATCTGTGAACCAATGGAAAGAGCCTGCCTCTCATCCGACTCTGATGACTTACGGGCGTAGAGGCAGTAGGTGATCTTTTCCATGTACCCAATGAATGCCGTAGCTTTACCCCGAAGGCTAGGTGGTTTATCACATAAATTGCTGTTTTGCAAAAATGTCAAATGGGACAGTTTTTGGCCCTTTTTATAGGTGTCCCATTCGTCCCATTTACGGTGAGTTAGTTGAACCGTTTCTTCTATTTTTTGGGTGTCTCAAAGTGTCTCACTTTCCTTTTTTTATACTGTCTCATTTGTCTTAAATTAAAGACAAGCATACTACCCAAAGGGTAGGAGACCCACATGCTCCGCCAACCTACGCGAAGCGTAGGTTGCCCACCGAAGCCCAGAGGCGTAGGTGGACTTGTTCTGCTCATATCTCGCTTCGTCTTCGGTTGGCAGGCCACCATCTAAATAACATTACACAACTATTGTAATAATTAACAACACTTCAGCTACTCACAAAAGAGCGTTTTTTTGGTATAATAATGGAAAAGAAAAAAAAGTTGTTGGCACTGATCATTAAGAAACGATTGCTTAGGGGCTAAAAAATTGCTGCATGGAAACACATAGGGTCTTTGACTCTTTTTTTTGAATGCGAAGTGGCTTAGGTTAGCCAAAGTTGCATTCTGGCAGTATACTCTTTCGGTCTGATGCAATTTACATCTTCTGTTATCAAAGGTTCAGGACGTGGAAAAACAATAGGATTTCCTACGCTGAATCTGGATATGCAAAATGTACCTCAAGAAATGGAGCCAGGAGTATATGCTTGCAAAGCAAAAATTGATGGGTCTGAGTACTCTGCAGCAATGCACTACGGAGCAAGGCCAACTACAGACGATACTCCCTCATGTGAAATCCATGTTATTGATAATGATATCGATGAACCACCAGAATCCGTATCTGTAGAGGTCATTCAGAAGCTTCGTGACATCGAAGACTTCGGCTCACTAGATGGATTACGTGAGCAATTACAGAGCGATATAGATGAGGCCCGTGCTATCCTCTCTGCATGATTAGTATTCTCCGTAAGCTACTACCGGAGCGACATCCTGTTCGCGTAACATGGTCTAAGGCCAAGGCTCTCCTCGCAGCTATAAAGTATGGTTTTCCTGCACGAAAGCTCGTTGTGATCGCAATCACAGGAACAGATGGCAAAACCACAACCGTAGGAATGACAGCCCATATATTACAAAAGAGTGGTATCAAGGTAGGTGCGGCATCCACAGCCTTCTTTCAGATTAATA
>PVBE010331758.1_pt1 | contig 12514 bp, 12 predicted proteins | sample 1631181 | NCBI WGS metagenome assembly PVBE01 (sample SAMN08397723, study PRJNA350692) | Marine metagenome, whole genome shotgun sequencing project. | isolation source: water | place: Pacific Ocean | collected 2012-04 | reverse complement strand
CCCGATCCTTGGGAGACAGCCAGACGCATGATCCATTCCTCATCCCTCATGACTCGCACATCCACGAGCCAAAGGGAATCCTTCCGTTAGAGACAGAACACTAGAATGGTGGGCGCGGTTGGGTTTGAACCAACGACCCCTACGATGTCACCGTAGTGCTCTCCCGCTGAGCTACGCGCCCATGAGGCCAGTCATATCGTCAAAGAACGAATTTTGCAAGGCGCCGGGCGGCGCCCTCAAACCAGCGCCGCGCGGCGCCCTCATACCGGCGCCGAGGCGGCGCCTCAGGCGGCCAGGATCTTGTCGACCTCGGTGACCAGATCACGCAGGTGAAACGGTTTTGACAGGATCTTCGCGTTGCGGCTCGCGCCCGACTTCTGGGCGTTCAGCGCAACCGCCGCGAAACCGGTGATGAACAACACCTTCATCGACGGAAGCTGCTCCGAGGCGCGCTGCGCCAGCTCGATGCCGTCGATCCCCGGCATCACGATGTCGGCGAGCAACAGGTCGAAGCCCCTGATCTCGAGCGCCGCCAGGGCCTCGTTGCCGTCGCCGCACGAGGTCACCAGATGGCCCGCGCGCCCAAGCGCGTTGGCCAGAAACACGCGCAAGGAGTCGTCGTCTTCCGCCAGGAGTATGCTCGCCATGATCGCCAGCCGTTGGTTGCCGTTTCGGCCTTAACCCTAACCATGGCGGCCTTGCCAAAACGTAAACGACGCGCCCGCGGGCGCGCTCGACAGGTGACATTTGGCGGAATTTCGGTATAATGTTATCGGGATGAGTACAGTCAACAATTCGCCCGCCGAGACCGCCCGGCACTTCGAAATCATGCGGCCCGAGCGCCAGTCGGTGCCGCTGGTGTTCGCCTCGCCCCATAGCGGGCGCGACTATCCCCGGGACTTCGTCGCTTCCGCCACGCTCGACCCGCTGGCGCTCCGGCGCTCGGAAGACGCCTACGTCGACGAGCTGTTCGCCGCCGCGCCCGGATTCGGCGCGCCGCTCCTCAAGGCGCTGTTCCCGCGCGCCTTCATCGATCCCAACCGCGAGCCGTTCGAGCTCGATCCGGCGATGTTCGTCGATGCGCTGCCGAGCTACGCCAACACCCAGTCGAGCCGCGTCGCCGCCGGGCTCGGCACCATCCCGAAGGTGGTGTCCAACGGCCGCGAGATCTATCGCGCCAAGCTGACCTTCGGCGCCGCGGCCGAGCGCATCAACACCTACTACCGGCCCTACCACAAGGCGCTGGTCGGGCTGATCGACGAGACCGTCGAGCGCTTTGGCTTCTGCGTGCTGATCGACTGCCACTCGATGCCGTCGGTCGGCGGGCCGCTCGATCCCGACGCCGGGCGGGGTCGCGCCGATTTCGTACTCGGCGACGGCTTCGGCAACGCCTGCGAGGATCGCGTCACCACAACGGTCGAAGGGGCGCTCAGGGCGCACGGCCATTCGGTGGTGCGCAACAAGCCGTTCGCCGGCGGCTTCACCACGCGCCACTACGGCAGGCCGGCGCGCGGCGTGCACGCGCTCCAGATCGAGATCAACCGGGCGCTCTACATGGACGAGCTGACCATCGAGCGGCGCGACGGCATCGACCGGCTGAGCCGGCAGTTGGTCGACGTCATCGTCGCGCTGACCGGGCTCGGCGGGCTCGACCTCGCCGCCGAATGACGGCTCCGGCCGGCCCGCTCGCGCCGGCCACGGTGCGCCCGGCGCGGGACGACGACATCGCCAGCATAACCGGGGTCTATGCCCATCACGTGCGTCACGGCGCCGCCTCGTTCGAGGAGACGCCGCCCGGAAGCGACGAGATGCGGCGGCGCTTCATGGCGATCCGCGACAAGCGGCTGCCCTATCTCGTCGCCGAGGTCGGCGACACGCTCGCCGGGTTCGCCTACGCCGCGCCCTATCGCGAGCGCTCGGCCTACCGCTACGCGGTCGAAGATTCGATCTATCTCGTCGACGGGTTCCAGCGCCGCGGCATCGGCGCGCTGCTGCTGCAAGAGATCATCGAGGGCTCCGCCGCGGCCGGCATGAGACTGATGGTCGCGATCATCGGCGATTCGGCCAACGCGGCCTCGATCGGGTTTCACGCGGCACACGGGTTTCGCCTCGCCGGCACACTGCCCTCGGTCGGCTACAAGTTCGAGCGCTGGATCGACAGCGTCATCATGATCTGCCCGCTCGGAGCCGGCGACTCACGCCCGCCCGACTGGTGAGCCGGCGCCTCGGGCGAAAAAAATCGGCCGCCCCGGAGGGCGGCCAAGTTTAGGGAGGAAACGTCCAAGTATGGGGTACGCACGCGGCCCCCTTGGACGCAAAACCCGCGTGCGGCGGCGCACAAAATACACTTTGCCGCGGCCCCGTTAATGGCCTCGGAAGCGATTTTTTCATCACACTCGCATCACCGAAAATTCAGCCCCGCCGCAGGCCCGATCTGGCACGAATTTTGCATCGACCAGGGCACTATGTCGGCTCCGATTTTCCTCTCTCTTACCCTCCGGCTCGCCATCGCGGGCGCATCCTGCGTCGTAACCGCGGCGGCCCTCGGCGGCAACAAGCCAGCGCCGCCAACGGTTACGCCGGGCGACGCGGTGCTGTGCGCCGACGCGGCGCGCACGACCGAACGGGCCCGCGGCTTTCCGCTCGGGGTCATGCGCGCCGTCGCGATCGCCGAATCGGGTCGCCCGGTAAACAAGGGCCAGGCAAGAATTGCCTGGCCATGGACCGTTACTGCCGGTGGCAGCGGCCGATATTTCGCCACCAAGGCCGCCGCCATCGCCCATGTACGGGCGCTCCGGCGCGACGGCGTGCGCAGCATCGACGTCGGCTGCATGCAGATTAACCTGAGGTACCACCCGCGCGCCTTCGAGAGCCTCGATAAGGCATTCGATCCGGAGCGCAATGCCGCCTATGCCGGCGATTTCCTCGCCCGTCTCCACGAAAAGTCGCGATCGTGGTCGCGCGCGCTGGCGTTCTACCATTCGGGCGACCCGGTCAAGGGAAGTAGGTACCGGCGGCGGGTCGAAAAGCTGTGGAACTCGGAACGCGAGAGACTGTTCGAGCAGGCCCGCCAATCGCGCATCCTGGCGTTTCGTGCGCGCCGCGCGGCCCGCCTCGCCCGGAGCCGCTGAGCGGCCATGCACGGGGCGCGTTAACCAGTGCTTGACAACGGCGCTCCATAACACTCTTGTGCGCACCGCCAACAGACGACCGAGCCGCATGGCCATCCCCCACGCGCTACCCGAGCCGAGTGACGACTGGGCGCTTTTCCTCGACGTCGACGGCACCCTGATCGAGATCGCCGAGGCGCCGGACGAGGTTTCGGTGGACCCGGAGATGATCGGCGTGCTGGCCCGCCTCGACGACCGTTTCGACGGCGCGCTGGCGTTGGTCAGCGGCCGCGAGCTGGCGACGCTCGATCGCCTGTTCCGCCCGCTCCGGCTGACCGCCGCGGGGCTCCACGGGCTCGAGCGCCGGACGCCAAGGGGCGAGATCCAAAAGCCCAACGGCACGGCCGCGCAGCTCGATCGCGTGCGCCGCGAGTTGCATGCCTTCGCCGCCGGGGACGCGGGGTTGCTGGTCGAGGACAAGGGCCTGACGGTGGCGCTGCATTTTCGCCGCTCGCCCGCGTGCGCGGGCGACGTGCGCGATCTGGCCGACCGGCTCGGCGCCGAGATCGGCGGGGCGCTGATTCTGCAACGGGGCAAGATGGTCATCGAGTTCCGGCCGCCGGGCCCCAACAAGGGCGACGTCGCCGAACAGTTCATGGCCGAACCACCCTTCGCCGGGCGCGTTCCCGTGTTCATCGGCGACGACGTCACCGACGAGGACGGCTTCGCCGCCGTCAACCGGCTTCATGGCCACTCGATCCGCATCGGGCCCAAGGAGCCGACAGCGGCGCGCTGGCACATCGCCAGCGTCGCCGAGCTGCGCGACTGGCTCGCCGCGCTCGCCGACGGCGAGGCGGGCAGCGCCCGCGAGCCCAACTCTTCGACACAGCACGGGAGCCGACATGAGCAGCCTTGATCTCGCCGTGATCGGAAATTGCAGCTATTCGGCGCTGATCGATCGGCGCGGGCGCATCGTCTGGTCGTGCCTGCCCAGGATCGACGGCGATCCGGTGTTTTGCAGCCTATTGAACGGTGACGCCGACGAGTTCGGCTTCTACGACATCGTGATCGAGAATTTCGCCAGGAGCGAGCAGTATTATCTGCACAACTCGGCGATCCTCGTAACCACGCTGTTCGACAGTCAAGGCGCGGCGGTCGAGATCACCGACTACGCGCCCCGCTTCAAGCAGCTCGGCCGCGTCTACCGGCCGGTCATGGTGGTGCGCCAGATGCGCCCGGTCATCGGCAGCCCGCGCGTCCGCGTGCGCCTTCGGCCGGCCGCCGAGTACGGCAGCGTGCGGCCCCACGTCACCCACGGCTCGAACCATATCCGCTACGTGACGCCGACGGCGTTGCTCCGGCTGACGACGGATGTCCCGGTATCCTACGTGCTCGAGGAGGTGCCGTTCGTGCTCGAGGAGCCGCGCACGCTGATCCTCGGGCCGGACGAGACGCTCAACGTTCCGATCGCCGATGCCGGGCGCGATTTCCGCGAGAACACCAACGAGTACTGGCGCGAATGGACGCGTTATCTGTCGGTCCCGTTTGAGTGGCAGGACACGGTGATCCGCGCGGCGATCACCCTCAAGCTGTGCGAATTCGAGGAGACCGGCGCCATCGTCGTCGCCATGACCACGTCGATCCCCGAGGCGCCCAACAGCGGGCGCAACTGGGATTACCGCTATTGTTGGCTGCGCGACGCCTATTTTGTGGTCCACGCGCTCAACCGGCTCGGCGCGACGCGGACCATGGAGGAGTTCCTGGGCTACATCACCAACGTCGCCGCGTCGGCCGACAACGGACACCTGCAGCCGGTCTATAGCGTCACCCTCGGCGACAAGCTTATCGAGCGCGAGGAGACGGCGCTCGCCGGCTTTCGCTCGATGGGACCGGTCCGGGTCGGCAACCAGGCCTACGAGCACGTCCAGAACGACGTCTATGGCAGCGTGATCATGGCGGCGACGCAGATGTTCTTCGACCAGCGACTCGATCAGCCCGGCAACATCCGGATGTTCGAGCGCCTCGAGGCGGTCGGCGAGCAGGCGGTCTTGGTGTTCGACCAGCCGGACGCGGGGCTGTGGGAATTCCGCTCGATCGCCAAGGTCCACACTTTCTCAGCCGTGATGTGCTGGGTCGCGTGCGATCGCCTGGCGCGCATCGCGGCCCGGCTCGGCTTCGGCGCGCGCGCCGAATACTGGCGCGGAAATGCCGACCGCATCCATGCGACGGTCTGCGACAACGCCTGGAACGCGGACATCAACAGCTTCGTCGAGAGCTTCGGCGACGGCGAGGACGTCGATGCCAGCCTGCTGCTGCTCCACGATCTCGGCTTCCTGGCCGAGGGCGACCCCCGGTTCGCCGGCACCGTCGATCGGATCGAGAAGATTTTACGGGATGGCGACTTCTTGTTCCGCTATAAGTCTGCTGATGATTTCGGTACGCCGGAGACCTCGTTCACGATTTGCACGTTCTGGTACATCGACGCCCTGGCCGCGCTCGGCCGTCACGACGAAGCCAGGCGTCTGTTCGAGAACGTGCTGGCATGCCGTAATCACGTGGGGCTGCTGTCGGAGGATCTCGATCCGAACTCGAGGGAGCTGTGGGGTAATTTCCCCCAGACCTACTCGATGGTCGGCTTGATCTCGTCGGCGATGCGGCTGTCTCGCTCGTGGGAGGAGGCCTTTTGAGCCGTCTGGTTGTCGTCTCGAACCGAGTCGCACCGATAGACGAAGGAAAATCCGCCGCCGGCGGTCTCGCGGTCGCTGTCCTTGCCGCGCTCAAGGACGATGGCGGCATCTGGTTCGGCTGGAACGGCGAGGTCGTTGCCTTGGCGCCGCCGAAGCCGGATCTGCACATGGTCGACAACCTGACCTATCCACCATCGGCATGACGCGGCGCGACTACACCGAGTATTACAACGGCTTCGCCAATTCGACGCTATGGCCGCTGTTTCACTACCGGCTCGATCTGTCGACCTTCAGCCGGCGCGAGTTCGCCGGCTACCGGCGCGTCAACGCGCGCTTCGCCAAGGCGCTGTTCCCTCTCTTGCGGGTCGACGACACGATCTGGGTGCACGACTATCACCTGATCCCGCTCGGCGAGGAGCTCCGGCGCTCCGGCGCCAACCACCCGATGGGGTTCTTCCTGCACACGCCGCTGCCGGCGCTTGAGATCCTGGTCGCGCTGCCGCGCCACGAGGAGATCATGCGCGCGCTGTGCGCCTACGACCTGATCGGCTTCCAGACCATGAACGACCTGTCGGCGTTCCACGACTACATCGTTCTGGAGGCCGACGGCGAGGTCCTGGCGAACGGGTACGTGCGCGCCTACGGCAGGACGCTGCGGGCCGACGTGTTCCCGATCGGCATCGATACCGAGGAGCTGATGGCACTGGCCGCCGAGCACGACGATTCGTCCGAGCACGAGCGTCTGATGACGGTGCTGCATGGCCGGGCGATGATCATCGGGGTCGACCGGCTCGACTACTCCAAGGGGCTGGTCCAGCGTTTCCGCGCGTTCGAGCGCATGCTCGAGCTGTACCCCAAGGAGCACGGCCACGTGACGCTGATGCAGGTGGCGCCGCCGTCGCGCTCCGACGTCGGCGGCTATACGGAGATTCGCCGCGACCTGGAGACCACAGCGGGCAACATCAACGGCCGCTTCGCCGATTTCGACTGGGTGCCGATCCGCTATCTCAACAAGAGCTTCGAGCGCTCCGAGCTCGCCTGCTTCTACCGCACGGCGCGGATCGGGCTGGTGACGCCGCTGCGCGACGGCATGAACCTGGTCGCCAAGGAATATGTCGCTGCCCAGAACCTGGATGATCCGGGCGTGCTGGTTCTGTCGCGCTTCGCCGGCGCGGCGCACGAGCTCGACGGTGCGCTGATCGTCAACCCCTACGACATCGACGACGTCGCCAACTCGATCTATCGGGCACTGACGATGGCGTCCGACGAGCGCCGCGAGAGGCACCGCCGAATGCTCGCCCGTCTGCGGCGACACGACGTCCACGACTGGCGCAAGGACTTCCTCACGGCCCTTCAGGAGGCGCCGCGCGCGGCCGCCTAGGAGCGTGATCCGAGGTGAGCGATTCCCGACCCGCACTGATCGGTGACATCGGCGGCACCAACGCCCGGTTCGCGCTGACCGGGGCGGACGGCGACCCGATGCGGGTCAGGACCCTCGCGACCGCCGACTATCCCGGCCTCGCCGCTGCAGCGCGCGCCTATCTCGATCTCGAACGGCCCGACCCAGCGCCTGATCGGGCCGCCATCGCCGTCGCCTCGCCGGTTCTCGGGGATCGTGTCTCGATGACCAATCGTGATTGGTCGTTCTCGATCTCGGAGCTTCGGACGACGCTCGGGCTCGCCGCGCTTCGGGTGGTCAACGACTTCACGGCCCAGGCCCTGGCGCTGCCCCTCCTGGGCGATGACGAGACCCGGCGTATCGGCTCGGGCAAGGCTGTCCCGGGCGCGCCGATCGCGATCCTCGGGCCCGGCACCGGGCTCGGCGTCTCGGGCGTCGTCGAGGCGCCGGACGGGAGCCGGATCACGCTCGCGACCGAGGGCGGCCACGCGACAATCGCCCCTGTCGGCGAGCGCGAACAGGCGGTCGTCGGCGAGCTGGCGCGGCGTTTCGGCCACGTTTCCATCGAACGGGCCGTCTCGGGCCCGGGGCTCGGTAATCTCGCGGCGGCAATCGCCAACCTCGACGGTCTCGACCACGATGCGCCCGAGCCCAGCGAGATCACCGCCCTAGCGCTCGCCGGCAGCGATCCCGTGTCGATCGAGGCGTTGTCCCTGTTCTGCGCCATGCTGGGCGGCGCGGCCGGCAATCTCGCGCTGACGCTGGGCGCGCGCGGCGGCGTCTATATCGGCGGCGGCATCGCCCGCCAGATTGGCGATTTCCTCGCGGCATCGGCGTTCCGCGCCCGGTTCGAGGACAAGGGCCGGTTTCGCGATTATCTTTCGGCGATCCCGAGCTACGTGATCATGGCCGAGAATCCGGCGCTCCGGGGGCTGACGGCATTGCTGCAGCCGGATGCCGGGCCGGGCCGTTGACAGAAGGCGGACCTCTCCGTACCGACGTTGTGATCGCCGGCGGCGGGCCGGTCGGGCTGGTGTTGGCGCTCGAGCTCGGCCTGCGCGGCGTTCGCTGTGTCCTGCTCAACGACCAGCCGACGACCGCGCAACACCCCAAGGCGAATGCCGTCTCCAGCCGGACCATGGAGCATCTTCGCCGGCTCGGCGTCGCCCGGCGACTGCGCGCGTGTGGCCTCGACGACGACCATCCGACGGACGTGTCGTATTTCACGCGCCTGACCGGCCACGAGATCGGCCGGCTCAGCCAGCCGTCTCGCGTCGAGGCGATGCGCCGGGCGCGCGCCGGCGAAGGCGACTGGCCGTCGCCCGAGCCGCCGCACCGGGTCTCGCAGATTTTCCTCGAACAAGAGCTCAAGCGCCGGGCCGACGAGATCGCGGCGATCGATGCCCGCTTCGGCTGGCGGCTCGTGGCGTTCGATGACCGGGGCGATTATGTGACGGCCACCGCCTCGGGCCCGGACGGCGCCGCCGATCTGGCGATTGAGGCGGAATATCTGGTCGGCTGCGACGGCGCCAACTCGCGGGTCCGCCAGTCGCTCGGCATCGAGTACGAGGGTGAATCCGGCGTCGTCCGCCCGATGATGGGCGGTCCCATGTACGCCACCTATTTCGAGGTCGACCCCGATCCGCCGTGGCTGCCTGAACAAAGGGCGTGGCAATACTGGACCCTCAATCCGGACGTGCGCGCACTGCTGATTCACGTCGACAGCCATGACAAGTTCCTGGTGCATTGCGCCCTGACCGATTCCGCCGCCGGTGGGCCGGTCGATCCGGTGCCGTTGATCCATCGCGCGGTCGGCGCCGAATTTCCCGTGCGTATCATCTCGTCGGTCAACTGGACCGCGGGCTACAGCCTGGTGACCCAGCGCTACCGCGAGGGCCGCGCGTTCCTCGCCGGAGATTCGGCCCATTTGTTCACGCCGACCGGCGGCATGGGGATGAACACCGGCGTCGACGACGCGGTCAATCTGGGCTGGAAGCTCGCGGCCGCGGTCACGGGCTGGGGCGGCGGCGCGCTGCTCGACAGCTACGAGGCCGAGCGCCGGCCGATCGGCATCCGCAACCTCGACTTCGCCCGTCAGTTCGCCGATTCGGTCGGCACCGTCCCGATCAGCGACGCGGTCGAGGCGGACACCAGCGCGGCACGCGCCGAGCGCACCGCGCTCAAGGACCGCCTGGAGCGTCACGGTTATTTCGAATTCATCATTCCGGGGATCTTCCTCGGGCTCAACTATGCCGCCTCGCCGGTCATCGCCTATGACGGCACCACGCCGCCCGCCGAGCACCCCAACCGGTATGCGCCGGACGCGTATCCCGGCTCGCGCGCGCCGCACGCCTGGCTCGGGGACGATGCGCTGTTCGATCGGCTGGGCGGCGAGTTCACGCTGATCCGCTTCGGCGCGGCGCCCGACGCGGGAGCGCTGCTCGCGGCCGCCGCGCAATGCGGCCTTCCAATCGCCGTCCTCGATGTTACCGACGACGCGTCGCGCGACACCTACGGCCGCGATCTGGTTCTGGTCCGGCCCGACCAGCATGTCGCGTGGCGCGGCGACCGGCTGCCGGACGACTGCGCGGCGCTGATCGACACTATTCGGGGCGGGTGATAGCCGGTTTTCGCCGCCGCAACTTCTGATAAGCTGATCCGCCAACGCCAATCGACAAGTGGGAGGATCCGGCCATGACATCCGAGAACGGCACCCAGGTTATCGCCATCGAGGAGCACTATCTCGACCCCGTGATCGACGAGAAGGTCGGCGGCAAGGCCGGCGGCGGCCCCGATATCCGCAAGCGCCTGGCCGATCTCACCGATTTGCGCGTCAAGGAGATGGACGCGGCCGGCATCGACATCCAGGTGCTGTCGCACTGCCCGCCGGGCGCCCAGGCGTTCGGCCCCGAGGACGCCGCGGTTCAGGCAAAGGGCGTCAACGACCGGCTGAACGAGACCGTGCTGGCCAATCCGGAGCGCTTCGCCGCCTTCGCGACCATGCCGACCCAGGATCCCCGGGGTGCCGCCGACGAGCTCGAGCGTTGCGTCGACAAGCTCGGCTTCAAGGGCGCCATGGTGCACGGCCTGACCCAGGGCCTGTTCATCGACGACGAGCGGTTCTGGCCGATCTTCGAGCGCGCCCAGGCGCTCGACGTTCCGATCTACGTCCACCCCGGCCCGCCGCACCCGGGGGTGATCGAGCTCTATTACAAGGACTACGCCGAGAAGTATCCGGCAATCCTGAACGCCGGCTGGGGCTTCACCGTCGAGACCGCGACGACCGGGCTCAGGCTGGTGCTGTCGGGCGTGTTCGACAAGTACCCCAAGCTCAAGATCATCATCGGCCATCTCGGCGAGGGGCTGCCGTTCCTGATGTGGCGCATCAACCACACCTTCATGCACTTCACGCCGCCCGGCATCGACCCAGTGCCGTTCCGCGACCTGTTCTGCGAGCATTTCTACATCACCACCAGCGGCAACTTCTCCAACCCGGCGCTGCTGTGCTGCGTCATGGAGATGGGCGTCGACCGCATCCTGTTCTCGGTCGACTGGCCCTATATCGAGAACGCCCCCGGCACCGCGTGGATGGAGAAGGTGCCGTTGAGCCAGGAGGACCGGGTGAAGATCCTGAACGGCAACGCCAAGCGGTTGCTGCGGATGTAGTTCCGACCGTCACATGGCCAGGTGGAAGCGCTTGACGTCCTTCCGCTTGGCCACCTCGCGCACGAGATCCACCAGCGACGTCATGTGGATCGGATCGTCGAGCGCCATGGGGCCGGCGGCGCGGAGCGCGGCGACGTGCTCGGGCATGAATAAATACTCCAGGAACATCTCCTCGTCGGAGGCGAAGGGCCCCCTCTCCCTGCGGAAGCGGTCGAGCACCGGCTCCAGCGTGAGCCCGGGCCGCTCGGTGATGGGCTGGCTGCCGGTGCGCTGGCTGACGTCGTCGATCAGCTCCTGGCTCACCGGCCCGGGCGTCTCGCCGTAATAGCCGAGCGCCAGATGATCGACCTCGTTCAGCGTCACCGCGTAGCGGCCATACAGCACGTTGAGCGCCGCCTGGGTGCCGATCACCTGCGAGAACGGCGTGACCATCAGCGCCCAGCCCAGATCCTCGCGCACGGCGGGGATTTCCTCGAACACCTCCTGGAGCTTGTCCTCGATGCCGAGCTGGGCCATGTGCGCCTGGAAGTTAGAGATCATGCCGCCGGGCATCTGGTGCTCGTAGTACGACGGGTCGTACTCGGCCGGCGCCCCGATGAGTTTGTCGTGGCGCTTGGCCACCGCGAAGAAGTGGTCCTCGACTTCTTGGATCGCCTCGTGGTCGAGATCGACCTCGTACCCCGCCCCCTCGAGATTGCGCACCATGGAGGCGGTGGCGGGCAGGGAGAAGCCGTTGGCCAGGGGCCGCGTTACCGTCCAGATCCCGTCGGCCCCGTGGCGCACCGCCTCGAGGTTGACCGCCGGGCCCAGGCCGGTGACGCAGTGGGAATGGCAGTATACCGGACGCCCTGCCGCGACCGCCTTCATCGCCGGTATCAGCGAGCGCACCCGTTCCGGGACGAGGATCCCGTTCGGGTCCTTCAGCACCAGGATGTCGGTGCCACGCTCGATCAGTTCCTTGGACTTTTGCACGAAATGCTCGTCGGTGTGTACCGGGCTGATGGAGTAGACGACGGCGCCCACCACCTTGGCCCCCGCCTTGTGGACGGCCCGGATCGGCACCTCGAAATTGCGGATGTCGTTGAGGCCGTCCATGAAGAAGAACCGGTCGATGCCGCCGGCGGCGCAGCGACGGTAGTACAGCTCCAGGATATCGTCGGCCATCAGCGCCTTGCCGACGCTGAAGCCGATGCAGATGCTGATCATCTGCAGCGGCGTGCGCTTCACCCCGTCGCGCAGCAGGCGCAGGCGCTCCCACGGGTTTTCCTTCAGATAGCGCACGCACGAATCCATGAGCGCCGTGCCCATGCACTCGACGGCGTCGAAGCCGGCCCGGTCCAACGTCGGCAGGATCGGCAGCATCATCGCCGTGGTCATGCGCGTGGCCCACAACGACTGCTGGCCGTCGCGCAGCGTTGTTTCGATAATCTTTACCTTGCGCGACAATTTGCGCCTCCCGCGCCGACGAACGGGCGCCCCGGTGTGAACCCGGCCGCGAGCTTCGCCATCACGCCGGCTCGATATACATCATGGGCTGGCCGTACTCGACCATGGTGGCGTCCTCGATGGCGATCCGGGCGATGCGGCCCTGGCACGGCGCCGCCACGCTGGTGAACATCTTCATGACCTCGATCAGGCCGACGGGATCGCCT
>PVBE012258243.1_pt1 | contig 12515 bp, 8 predicted proteins | sample 1631181 | NCBI WGS metagenome assembly PVBE01 (sample SAMN08397723, study PRJNA350692) | Marine metagenome, whole genome shotgun sequencing project. | isolation source: water | place: Pacific Ocean | collected 2012-04 | reverse complement strand
TGATTGAACACGTTGTGGAGCATCTTTCTAGGCATGGAATTACAGAAGTAGTTTTATCCTTAGGCTTTGCTCCTGATGTATTCCAATCCGCTTATCCGGATGGGCATTGTAACGGGGTTCCTATCCGCTATGCGATAGAGCCCGAGCCTTTAGATACTGCTGGAGCGATTCGATTTGCTGCGGATTCAGCAAGTATCACGGAAACCTTTCTCGTGCTGAATGGAGATGTTCTAACTGATCTTGATATAAAAAAATTAGTTTCTTTCCATGAGGAGAATAAAGCAGAAGCCTCAATACATCTCATCCCGGTTGAAGATCCCACTCAATACGGAGTGGTGCCAACAGATCAAAATGGAAGAGTTCTTGGGTTCATTGAAAAACCCGCTGCCGGAGAATCTCCTACGAATTGGATAAACGCCGGCACCTATGTTCTTGAACCCTCTGTTTTGGAACAAATACCGTCAAATCAAAGAGTCTCTGTAGAAAAAGAAACATTTCCTGCTCTTGCTGCTAAATCTCAACTCTTTGCATTTCAGTCAGAAATTTATTGGATTGATACCGGCACCCCCGCCACGTACTTACAAGCACAAATGGACCTTCTTGACGGTGGAGTGAGAGGAAATTCTCATAGTGGAGTGGATCCAACATCATTAATTAATGGAGAGGTCACTGAGTCCGTGATTGGAGCGGACGTAGTGATAGAAAAAGGATCTCGAATAGAGAAATCAGTAATATTGAAAGGAGCGAAGATAGAGAAAGGAGTCACTATCTCAAATTCAATTATTGGCTTCGAATCACATGTAGGCGAAAACGCCACTATCAGATCTTTTTCAGTAGTCGGACATCGCGTTAAGATTCCAAAGAGAGCAGAACTCACTGGAATTACGATGGCTGAATCATGAGGGAAACCACTGCAGTAGTTACCGGCGGAGCAGGATTTATTGGATCTTCGCTCGTGGACCAGTTGCTTGCTGATGGAAATAATGTAGTGGTGATTGATGATCTTTCTACTGGAAATCTTTCCAATCTTGAAGGAGCACGAGAACAAGGCGGAAATAAATTCAAATTTGAATCATTGGATGTTCGAAGTGCATTAACCACAGAACTTATAGCGGATCTAAAACCAAAGATTGTATTTCACTTAGCAGCCCAAGTGGACCTAAGACATTCTGTGAGTGATCCGTTATTGGATGCTGAAATTAATATTTTAGGGACATTGAGGGTTTTAGAAGGAGCACGCTTTGGTGCCGCCGAAAAAGTAGTAGCAGCCGCCAGCGGAGGGACTCTTTACGGGGATCAAAACTATTCGCACCTCCCATTCAAAGAAGCGTTAGGGCCAAATCCGCAGTCGCCCTACGGGATCTCTAAAGCCATAACAATGAGTTACCTTTCTGTATATAAAGATCTATACGGATTAGATGGAACAGCCTTGGCTTTAGCTAATGTCTACGGTCCGCGACAGGACCCTCACGGCGAAGCTGGAGTAGTGGCAATTTTTGCCGGACAGTTATTAGGCAAACAAGAATCTACAATTTTTGGAACAGGGGAACAAACAAGAGATTTTATTTATGTGCAAGATGTAGTTGAAGCGTTCATAAAAGCAGCGGAAGTTAAAAAAATGAACTTCTGTAACATCGGAACTGGAATAGAAACCTCAGTCAACGAACTGTATGGGACCATGGCTTCCCTGCTCAATAATCTTTCAGAGCCAAACTATCTTCCTTCACGCTCAGGAGAGGCAGAAAGATCGGCTTTGGATCCAACTTATGCACAAAATTCACTGGGTTGGGTTTCAACAACTTCTCTTTCGGATGGATTGTCTAGAACCATTGAATGGTTTAAAGAAAACTAACGAAATAAGTCTTCGTTAGGATTTCTCAAGAGATCTTCTTGAACCGTTCCATTTCCAAACCATTCAGAATTAACACCGCGCACAATGGCCACAGGAACACCTGCTGATTTTCCCATAACAAGTTCAGCGGCCGCAGCGAGTTCATCTGCTACTGCAACTTCGGTTACTTGCAACTCCCTTCCAAGAGCATCAGTAGTTCCACGTAAATCAACCACCGGAGATAATCCGGCTGATCCGATTGCTACATCAGTTACTCCTCGTCGCCACGGGCGACCAAAAGTGTCGCTAATAATTACCGCCACGTTCATCTCGTATCTATGTGAAAGGGCATCCCGTATTCTTCGCGCCGACTTATCTGAATCAACTGGAAGTAGCGCAGCTTGGCCTGCTTCAACGTTTGAAAGGTCAATTCCTGCGTTAGCGCAAACAAAACCGTGTTTGGTTTCTGAAATAATTAAATCGCCCCGCCGTCGCAATATCCGCACTGACTCTTCTTCAACTAGAGGTTTATGCCCTTTTTCTGGATCTATTTGGATCAGGCGCCCCTCAGCCTTCGAAATAATCTTCTGAGTAACAACCAGCACATCTCCATCAACAAGTCCCGCGTCACTTTCGCCACAGCACTCAAAAATCATTTCTGGCAAGTCATCACCAGGTTGAATTTGTGGGAGGCCGGAAATAGGAATGATGTTAATCATGACTCAAGATTTAACACAGTTGATGCTAAGGATGCAGAGATAGTCGGTGAACTCATAACAGTATCAGCAACTACACAACGCATCCCGAGTGCTTCAATGGCTTCCTGATGCTCCACATCAGCGTTATCAATAACTAGGGTTGCTGCAAGATCTTTATAAAGATGAGCTATACCAACTACAGAAGACTCATGACCCAATTCTCGCATCATACGATCAGCTGGACCCTTCAAAGCTAAGCCACCAACAATGGGAGAAATCGCCACTGTGGATTCTCGCCGAGATTGAACGGCAGAAAGAATTTCAGAAACAGCCAATATTGGGCCAATAGAAACAAGTGGATTAGATGGTGCAATCATTATCTTTTCTGCATTAAGAATTGATTCAATCACATCAGACCCGGGGCGGCTATTTTCTGCACCATCAAAACGAATATCAGAAATAGCAACAGAGTGTCTGAACTTCACAAAATATTCTTGAAAACTTATTTCCTCCCCATTGTCTGCCAAAGTCACAAAAGTAGAAACTCTGTCATCAGTCATCGGTAATAATCTGGTTTCTATTTTAAACCGAGATGCAATCTCGGAAGTAACCGCAGTTAGAGAAGATCCTTCTGCTAGGCGGCTTGTTCGGTAAAGGTGGGTGCCGAGATCTTTGTCGCCAAGTTGAAACCAAGTAATACCACCCAAAAAATCAAGCGACTCCATAACTTTCCAGGTTTCTTCACTGAGTCCCCAGCCAGTTTCAGGGTTGTCAACACCTGCTAGAGAATAAGTGACTGTGTCAATGTCTGGAGATATATGCAAACCGTGTAAAACAGTGTCGTCTGCAGTATTAATAACAGCAATCAGATCCCGCGGAGGCTTAACTAGACATAGTCCTTTAAGGAAACGAGCTGCTCCCACTCCACCTGCGAGGGTGACTATCATGCTCGTTTTAGGTTGTTTTTGAGTAGTTGTAAGTCTGAATCAACCATGTTGGTTACAAGATCAGAGAAACTAGTTTTGGGAGCCCAACCTAACTTTTCTTTGGCGAGAGAGGCATCTCCCACTAGAAGATCTACTTCGGCGGGGCGGAAAAATTTTTCATCTACAGTGACATGATCTTCAAAGGAGAGATTGACATGCTTGAAGGCCAGTTCTAAAAATTCTTTAACAGAATGGGTTTCACCAGTGCAAATAATAAAATCTCCCGGAGTTTCTTGTTGCAGCATCAACCACATTGCTTCAACATAGTCACCTGCAAAACCCCAGTCCCGTTTAGCATCTAAGTTGCCTAAAGTCAGAGTTTCAGTTTGACCAAGAACTATTTGCGCCACACCATAAGTAATTTTTCGAGTAACAAATTCTAAACCTCGCCTCGGGCTCTCATGGTTGAAGAGAATCCCTGAATTGGCATGAAGGTCGTAACTTTCACGATAATTAACAGTAATCCAATGACCGTAAACTTTCGCAACACCATAAGGGCTTCTTGGGTGAAACGGAGTGGATTCTTTTTGGGGAACTTCATAAGCTTTTCCAAACATTTCACTTGAACTTGCTTGGTAAAAGCGAATATTTGGATCAACTGTTCTGACTGCATCTAGTAACCGTGTTACTCCAAGGGCAGTAGTTTCACTAGTAAGAACCGGTTGAGTAAAAGAGGTTTGAACAAAAGACTGAGCAGCAAGGTTATAAACTTCACTTGGCTTGTGTTCCTTAAGTGCTTCAACCAAAGACATTTGGTCTAGAAGGTCACCAGGTACAAGTTCTATATCGTCAATCAAGTGCTCTATTCGTTCGTCATTTGGAGAAGAACTTCTTCTAATCATTCCTACGACTTCGTACCCCTTTGAAAGAAGTAGTTCAGCTAAGTAAGAGCCATCTTGTCCTGTTATGCCAGTAATTAATGCCTTTTTACTCATATTTATCCTGCTTTTCTTTTGGCCTCTCTGGCGGTATTGAGATTAAGTACTCTTAGTCATTCTGCCAAGGAAAGTTGTAAACGCCAGTATTCAAGTAAGTCCGAAAGAGTTTGATCTAAAGATAGTTCTGGCATCCACCCTGTATCAATATTAATCTTTGATGGGTTCCCTTGAAGGTCTGGCAAGTCAATAGGTCTCAATAAATCTGGATCTACTACTAGTTGCATTGGCGTTGAAGAAAGATCCAACAGTTTCTCGGCGATAGTTTTAATGCTAGTAGAGATTCCACTGCATACGTTGTAAGCCTCGCCAGCTTTGCCAGCGAGCGCTAATAAACGATAGGCACGAACAACATCTCTCACATCAGTAAAGTCTCGTTGGGTCGCCAAATTTCCAATAGCTAACTCTGAGACTCCATGCAACTCATTGTGAGCAATTCGCGCCGCCAAAGCCGAACAAACAAATTTATCGTTCTGCCCAGGCCCTAGATGATTAAAGGCTCTTACTCGGATTACTTCTTGGCCATACCCAAGGTACGCCTGAAGAGCTAATAAATCAGCAGAGGCTTTAGATGCAGAATAAGGGGAGGCAGGCCGAAAGGGAGTATCTTCGCTTAAAGGAAGATCTTCGGGATCAACAATGCCATAAATGTCAGCACTGGTTACCGTCACCACTCGGACAGCACCGACAGAGCGTGAAGCCGTTAATACATTTAAAGTTCCTTCAGCATTAGTTCGAAAAGTTTCGGTTGCTGCATCCCAAGAATGTCCAACATCTGCTTGGCCGGCCAAATGGAATACAACTTCGGGGAATACGTCGTGGAATAAATTAGTAAGCCCATTTAGATCACTTAAATTTGGCCCTCCAGAAATGATGTCTGTAGCAAAGACGTCATCTCCTGATTCTTCCAAATGATCAATAAGGTGTTTACCAACGAATCCACTGGCTCCAGTAACTAATGCTTTCATGGGTGAAAAATTGCATAAATTTGTATCACAGAAGAAACTGTACGCCCCGACTGCCTCCGTCAACACCCCCAGTGGCGCTAAGGTCCGATACACGTGAATAATTTGAAAGAAGAAAACTTAGTTGAAGAATCAGTTTCAACGACTTCTGGGGATGTTTTTGTTTCCAAAGTACAACTGGTTTTAGTAACGCATAACCCGGGGGACTGGCTTGAAGAAGTACTTTTAGGAATCGCGGCTCAAGACTACAAATTCCTTGACATCACAGTAGTTGACACGACAAGACGGATATCTATAGAAGAGCAAGTTAAATCAATACTTCCTGAAAGCAACATCTTACACTTAAAGAGTTCACCAGGCTTTAGTGCTCTGACTCCAAAGAATCTAGACACAAATGAAAAGCATCTCTTCTACTTCTTCGTTACTGACGACCTAGTACTTGATGCCACAGCAGTTCGACGTGTTGTTGAATCAGCTTTAGAGTTCAATGCAGGCGTAGTCGGGCTCAAAGTTCTAGGTGGAGAAAGTACAGAACTTCTTCAAGAAGTAGGGTCCTCAGTAGATCGATATGGGACCACTGTCTCACGCCATCAGCCAAATGAAATAGACCAAGGTCAATATGATGGGAAAAGGGAAGTGTTCGCTTCCTCTTCTTCAGCGTTTCTCGTAAGAAGAGACTTGTTTGAGACTATCGGAGGCTTTGACCCTCTATTGGGCTTAGTTGATGGACATACAGATCTTTGCTGGCGCGCCCATCTTGTCGGAGCAAACGTCGTTTTGTCACCTAACGCTGTTGGACGAAGCACGATCACATCAGAAAGTCAGGGCAGGAAACGCCGCCGTCGTGTTGACCCCACACGTTTCGGACCGCGACATCGAATACGCATGATTTGGTCAAACCAAAAAATTTCACGAGTTATGCTGCTGTCTTTTGAATTGCTAATCATCACTCTCCTAGGAACAATATACGGATTAGTGCGTGGAAGATTTCGACACACTCTGTCACTGTTGAGTGCTTGGGCGTGGAACCTGCGTCATTTACGTAGTCTCCGTACTAGGCGTTCATTTATTTTTAATAAAGAACGTTCGTTGGATCACAATCAAGACATTTTGGTAGACGCTCCTTCCCATGCTTTCCGAAGGGCGACTACTGGACGAGATCCAAATCAAAGGGCAACAGAATCAAATCTACTCATTAAGTTTCAAAATTTTTGGATGGCATTATTTGGCCCAGGAGGACTAGCACTGATTTTTGGGATTGCAGTTCTGGGATTTGGATCTCGACATCTCTTAACCCGTGGACTACCTGCAATAGGAAGATTCCAACCAATTCCGAGAAACCCCCTAGATCTCTTTCATTCATGGTGGGAAGGATGGAGACCAACTGCGGGAGGAATACTTGATAGCGGTGTTGATGCGCTAGCGCTTTTAGGAGGCTTAGGGTGGCTACTCCCAGTGAACTCCGAAACCGTCATGGCTGTCGCAGTTCTTTCTGCTTTCCCGCTCGGAGCATTCGGCATCTGGCAGCTAGTCCAACCAATAGGCGGTGGAAGGTCACGAGCGGCAGCTGTAGCAATCTATTTGGCCGTTCCTACTCCCTACCACGCTCTAGGGGAGGGAAGGTTTGGGCCGCTCGTCGCTTACGCATCACTTCCTTGGATCATTCATCGCCTATCCAGAGCGCAGGGGGTAGTTCCGTACGGAGAAAAAGGTGGAACTCCAGGACCAGGAGCGGTGATCCGGAATTTTTGGGCAGATACAACAGCTTTAGGGTTGCTTTTGTCGTTAGCCATATTTTTTGAACCTCTTGTAGTTATTCCAACAGCAATTGCATTTACTGCTTTACTAGTTGGCAGTGCTTTAGCGGGGAGTTTCGCGGGATTACTGCGTCTCGTACTCATAACTATTGGGGCAACGGCAGTATCGGCAATAGTCCATTTCAACATTTTTATAGATCTGATCAATGGCCGCTCCTGGGAGTCATGGATACCTAATGACAACTGGACGAAAGGCTTGATCAGTCCAGAATCTATATTCCGTTTTGATACCGGACCATTTGGAATTTCCAGTCTCGCTTGGGCTTTTCTAATAATTCCTGCAGTGTCGCTTATTGCAACTAATGGTTGGCGGTTAGCGATAGCAATTCGTTCTTGGTTTTTGATCGTAGGCGGATTTGCTGCAGTCTATTTCGTCGATCAGGGATGGTTCACTAGACAGGCTCCAGCAGCGGAATTACTTATTATCCCAGCTGCTGTTGGTGTTGCGTTAGCGTCCGCAGCAGGCGTGTCTTCTCTAGGGCAAGATCTCGCCACAAATTCAAAAAGACGAAAATATGTGACCGCTACTCTCTTTGCAGGGGCACTAGTTTTAGCAATGATTCCCGTTGTATTCGCCTCTCTAGAAGGGCGATGGGGGCTGCCTGAAAAAGATTTCTCCGACACAGTGCCGTATCTTTTAGGAGAAGAAGATGCAAATGGGGTACCAATAGAAAGCACTGCCGGAAGAGTTTTATGGATAGGAGCTCCAAACTTGTTGCCAGCAGCTGGGACTGAACTGGAAGAAGGTATAGGACTGGCGCTTACCGATGGCTATCCGCGTCTAGGGGATCAATCACCTTATGATCCTTCTCAATCAGAAGCAATAGAAGAGTTGCATACAGCGTTACTTAAAGCTTTAAGTGGAGACATCAGCCGTCTTGGAGAAAGAATCGGGGTATGGAGTGTCAGCCACATTGTGCTAATTGAAAATTCAGCACCAATCCCTTACGGCGATAACGAGACTCCTTTACCTAAAAAATATTTTTCAACTTTCATCCGACAACTAGATCTAGAACGAGTAGAGGGCCTTAATCGCTCGTTAGAAATCTTCTCTAATACAGCGGTAGAACCTATTCATGCTGTTGTGCGAGACATCACTGGTCGTTCCGTCCCATTGGAAGTAAAAAGGACTGGGTATACCTCTATTGAAGTTCAATCTATTGTCGATGGGTCCTATCGATGGAGATTGAGTCCAGTAGATGAATGGGAATTCTCATCAATTACTGGAGCTTCAAACGAGGTTCAGCTAGGACCTAAAGGAGAACCAACAGTACGAATGGCTTCTGGGTCAATAGGACAGCTTTCTTTAACTGAAAATGACAACAGTTCAGACCGAATGTTCCAGATGCTCATCTTGTTGGCAGTGCTTTTGTTGACAAGTTGGTCTCATTCTGAACGAAAGAAATATCAGCTATGAATGCAGTCCGTCTCCCCGCATTAGTGGTCATCATCGCATTGATAGTTGGAGCTTTCGTATTCCAAGTTCAGAACGAAGAAGAAGTTTCACAGAGTAAGGAACCTCTTGCATATTCTGAACTTTCATTTGGTTTGCCATTGGAAGAAACATCAGGAGATGTTTGGTTTTGCTTAGGCCCAACAAACAAACTCGATGGAATAAATGATCAAACCATCAATATCACTAATTTGAGTTTGATAGGAACAGAAGGACTTAAGTGGACAATCTCTGATAGCGAAGGAAATGTAGCTGAACGCGCAATACAAGTAGAAGGAAAAAGCCAGTTAGAGATACTCACTAGTCAAGAAAAAGATACCGCTGAATACGTTGGGGTGACTTTAGAAGCTCCAGCCGGAGACATTCTTGTAGACCAGTATTTAGAGGCCTCTGAATACTCTGGATTGGATCGAGGGTTTTGTGGGACAACAACTTCTTCATCTTGGGTGGTGCCATGGGGAACTACCGAGCGCCCAGGAGCTAAACAAACACTCTTGTTGTATAACCCTTTTCAAGCAACTGCAGTCGCAGATTTGCTTTTTGTTGGCGATCAAGGCCTTCGAGAGACTCTTGACTCACAAGGCATAGTCGTACCTGGACGTTCAGTAGTGGCTTACGAACTCACAGAGCGGATCCCAGATGCACCTCTACTTTCTTCTTATATAGAAGTCCGAACAGGACAGCTTGTGGTTTCAGGACTTTCTATTGCTGATGGAACTGCTCCCTCAGGAATAAAAGGTTTAAGTATTGTTTCAGGTTCGCCAGAAATCGGAGGTGATTTATTTCTCCCTGGGTCTGATGGCGAACAGCCACCAGGAGCAGTAGTGATAGTCAATCCAAGCCAATTAGTAGTTGAAGGAGAATTAGTTGTACGGCCAGGGGACCCTGACTTGTTTGTGGAACCATTTGGTTTCGTTCTTCGTTCTGGGCAAAGGCAAGTAATTGAACTTTCTGAACACCCACGTCTTGAAGGGATTGGACCATACTCTCTCTACATACGAAGTCTCGACAACTCAAATTTGTCGGCCTCGTACGTCCAGCGATTCATTCCTAACTCCATATCTGAAGATTCTGAAGGAGTAACGACCACTGGGTTAGATGTTCTGCCAGCAGTTGGATATGGGGCAACATATTGGCTAACAAAGGTATTAGGTTCTCCAGGGAACCCCGCAAAGCTAACAATTTTTAATCCGAGTCTCAAGAGCATTGCGACAATAAATCTTAGGACCGAAGACGAAGTAACGTTGCCCGATTCATTTGAACTTGATCCTGGAGATCGAGCAACGCTTGATCTAGACACAGGCGTTTTAATAGAAGTCGAATCTTCTTCTCCGGTGATCGTGATTACTGAATGGGTAGGACCAGAAGGTAGGACCAGCGATTACGGCATCTCTTTAGAAGACACAGTCTCTTCGATCCAGCGCTGATGTTCACAATCGCTTCTCTTGCCTGAAAAAGTGAAATCCCCGCAACTAAGCGTGAGAGCTTCGCCACGGGGTTTCGTTGTTATCCCATAAAGGATTAACTCCATCTAACTTATGCATATAAAACAGTTCGTGTCTAATTGGGCGACCAGAAATAAAAGAAAAGTTTAGATTTTAGAAGATTTACACTCTCATAAATAAAAATCGGGGTTACTTTGGGTCTTATTCAGATTTTGATTCACGAAGTTCCGCTAATGACGACCATAATTGTGAAGAACTTACAGGGCCAAGAAAGTGCGATCTCACTACCCCCCGAGCGTCGATAAGAGCGATAAGTGGTACAGCTTCAATCTGGTAGCGATCATGTAATTCTTTGTCTTTTTTCGCTTCTAACTCTTGAACAGCAACTTGATCGCTGGCAAGTGGATTAGCTTTCGCTAGAACCTCGGCACAGGTGTCACAGGTAGATGAGGTAAAAACAGCGACCAGCCAAGGAACATCTGGGAAAATAAAGTCTGCCCGATTCACTTGATCAGGAACAGACCATCCAGTTCGCACAGGGGCTTCTTGAGTTTTTCGCTGTAAAAGGTAAGCAAGAATCCCGGCAATTGAAGCCACTAAGACCAGTAAATAGAACCGATCCACAGTAAATCAGTCAGCGTGAGAAGGCTCGGTAGCAGATTTTGATGCAGAGTCAGTGCTTTCAGCAAGCTTAGTTAGGCGCATAACTTCTTCACCAGAGATTGTTTCATGTTCCAAAAGAGCTCTTGCCACTAAATCCAACGCATTCCGATTTTCGGTAAGAAGGGATCGACAACGATTCTCTTGATTATGAAGAATTGTCTTAACTTCTTCGTCTATTTCCCTAGCGGTATCGTCGCTGTAATCACGACTATGCATGAGATCATCTCCAAGGAAAACTTGGTTTTGACTTCCCCAAGCCATAGGGCCTATACGATCGCTCATTCCCCATTCTCGAACCATTTTTCTTGCGAGTTCAGTTGCTCCCACGAGATCGTTTTGAGCTCCTGTTGAGGCAACTCCGAAAACCAACTCCTCGGCAATACGTCCACCCATCCGAACCACCAAAGAGTCTTCGATGTAATCCTGTCGATATATGTGACGCTCTTCCGCAGGTAGTTGCATAGTCACACCCAAAGCCATTCCGCTCGGGATAATTGTGACCTTATGAAGCGGATCAGCATTAGGAAGCACTGCTGCGCAAAGAGCATGTCCTGCTTCGTGGTAAGCAATAGCTTCTTTTTCGGCTGCGGTAAGCGCCATAGATTCTCGTTTTTGACCCATAAGGGTCCTGTCTCTAGCTGCTTCAAAGTGTTCCGCTGAAATAGCATCTTCTGAGTTTCGAACTGCGATTAGAGCTGCCTCATTAATTAAATTCGATAGGTCTGCTCCACTCATACCGGGCGTTCCTCGCGCTACTAAATCAAGATCAACGTTTTCAGAAAGGTTCTTTCCTTTTGCATGAACATCTAATATCTCACGTCGATCTTCTAGTTCAGGCAATGGAACAACAACTTGCCGGTCGAATCTTCCCGGCCTTAGTAGAGCTGGATCTAAGATGTCAGGACGGTTAGTCGCGGCAAGCATAACGATCCCTTCGCTAGCCTCAAATCCATCCATTTCAGAGAGCATTTGATTAAGAGTTTGCTCTCTTTCGTCATGACCGCCGCCTAGACCTGCACCGCGTTTACGTCCGATTGAGTCAAGTTCATCGATAAAAATAATTGCGCGACCCATCTTTCGAGCGGTTTCAAACAGATCGCGGACACGGCTAGCGCCTACACCGACAAACATTTCCATGAAGTCTGAACCGGTAACCGAAAGAAATGGAACTCCGGCTTCTCCTGCTACTGCTCGCGCTAGAAGAGTTTTGCCAGTTCCAGGGGGGCCAACCAGCAGGATGCCTTTAGGTACACGTGCCCCAATTTCAGAGAATTTCTCTGGCTCTTTTAAGAAGTCAACAACTTCACGTATCTCTTGTTTCACTCCTTCGTATCCCGCTACGTCTTCAAATTTGGTGCCTGGCTGCTCAGAAGAATATGGCTTGGCTCGAGACCTACCGATAGACATCATGCCACTCATTTGGCCTTGTGCTCGTCGGTTAATCCACCAGAAGAAAAGAATAATAAGACCAACTGGAAGTAGAAGAGGAAGCCAAGTTTGAAAGAATCCTGGTTGAGGGGTTTTGAATTCCACGGACGCTGAACTTTCGTCAAGTATTTGGCGATCCGACGGTGAGAGTTCAAGAGGGCCTGTGGTCTTATATACAGTGCCGTCTAAAGATTCTGCTTCAATTTTTCCTGATTGATTGTTGATATTGATTTGAGTGATTTCTTCAGCGGTTACTTTTGAGAGGAACTGATCATATGGAATAGCGGTGGAATC
>PVBE012076855.1_pt1 | contig 12517 bp, 9 predicted proteins | sample 1631181 | NCBI WGS metagenome assembly PVBE01 (sample SAMN08397723, study PRJNA350692) | Marine metagenome, whole genome shotgun sequencing project. | isolation source: water | place: Pacific Ocean | collected 2012-04 | reverse complement strand
GATAGTGTTTTCCTGACTGGTCCTCGATTTGAGACCTGTGGAAGGTTCCCGGCGTGGGTGCCCTCGTTGCAGGGGAGGACATCTTTGTAAGTAGACCCAAAGATAGGGTTGTGTCCAGCCGATTCTTGCTCCAGGAAAATGATCTGGCGACGTCACTGTTGATAGGTAGTAATATCATATTGTTTGCAATCAGAAAGGTGTAATCGGCTCGGGTAGGGGTTGATCGGCCGTGCCGGACGGCGTAGTCTAGGCTATCGTAGCAGATTCGTGACTGTTCACTGCCGGGGGGATTCAGTGCAGAATACAGGCATGCGGTCGGCCGTGTCGGTTGCCCTCCTGGCGATCGGTCTCGGTTTCGGCTGTACTCAACGGGACACGTCCACTATCGAGGTCGACTCGCCACCCGAATATGTAGGGGCATCGGCGTGTCGGTCCTGCCATCCAGAGGCCTTCAGCGAGTGGACTGCCTCTTTCCATAGCCGGTCGATGCAGCTTCCATCCAGAGCGACCGTAAAGGGAGACTTTACGGGATCGAATCGCCTTGCGTTCGGGTGGCTAACGTCGCGTATGTTTGCACGAGACGATTCCTTCTTTGTGGAAACGGAGAGTGGTCATGGTGGCCGGGTCGCTTACCCGGTCGACTACGTAATCGGCGATCGGGACACCCAGTGGTATCTGACGACACTGCCCGGAGGCCGGATCCAGATTTTACCCGCCTACTGGGACGTACGGGAGCACGAGTGGTTTGATCCCGGGGAAAGCCTGTTCAGACAGGAAGACGCGTTTCCACCCAATCACATCAACTTCTGGACAAATTTCGGACGGACGTGGAACGCACAGTGTTTCGACTGTCATGCCAGTCAACTGCGTAAGGGATACGACATGGGGACGGGGGAATACGACACGCAGTGGACGGATCTGAGCATCAACTGCGAGAGTTGCCACGGTCCCGGCTCCACACACATCGCCTTCTGGGAATCCCCGCACTCGGCCACGGCGATCGACACCTCGCTGGTCAACATCGGGCTTCTGAGCCCGAAGCAGTCTGTCGAGGCCTGTGCCCAGTGCCACGCGAAGAAGCGTGTTCTGGCAGAGGGGTTCTCGCCGGGCGGCACGTTCTCGGATTATTATGAAATCGAGCTGCTCGATGACGGCGCTTTCTGGCCGAACGGTCGGTATCGGGAGCTGAACTACAACACGCTCGGTTTTACGCTGAGCCCCTGTTTTTCGAAGGGAGGTTTGACCTGTCTCGGGTGTCACGACTCTCACCACCTAGGCCCGCGAACCGCCCTGCAATCTGTGTCCGGAAGAGATTACGACCGATCCTGTCCCTCGTGTCACGTCGGGTTCGGTCCGGATCACGGAAATCACAAGACCGTCGGGTGTGTCGACTGCCATATGCCGCGTATGGAAGAAGTTGCCAGGATCGGCGTTTATGATCACCGGATCGCCTCTCCAACCCCAGAGCTGACCGAACGTCTTGGAATCCCGAACGCGTGCGACAGCTGTCACCCCTCGAAGGGAACAAGCTGGTCGGCGGAGTGGGTGCAGAAGTGGTGGGGAGAATCGATTGGCCGTTCAGAACGCATCAATCGTGTAATGGCCATCCACGAGGGACGTCAGGGAAATCCGCAGGCTCTGGAGTCACTTGCGACGATTCTGGCTGATCGGGGGCTGGGTGATGCGTGGCGGGCATCAGCGGCCGCGATCCTTGCCGGACTGCCTGACCGACGCGTCAAGGATGTTCTGAAAGGTTACCTGGACGATCCGGATCCCCTGATCCGCAAGTGGTCGGTCGAGGGGATCGGGAATCACACCGACCGAGGTATGGGTACTGCCCTGATACCCCGGCTGGGGGATCCGAGCCGGTCTGTCCGGATCCAGACCGCCCGCGCCATCGCAAAGCTCGGACCTGATTTTCCGGTTGGCGAGCAGGCGGAGCCACTCCTGGTCTCTGCGTACGGTGAGTATGACCAGCTGGTCACTGGACCCCAGGCAGATGACCCCGAAGCTCAGGCAGAAGCCGGGATGCACTACCTGAGTCTCGGCAGGTTGTCCGAGGCGGAGGCCGCCTACAGACGCTCGCTGGCAACGGGAACGGGGCTTGCCGAAGCCTATGCGGGTCTGGGGGGGTTGGCCCTGGAGGAAGAAGACTACGAAACGGCTTCGACCTTTCTCAAGCTTGCCGCCGATCGAGACTCGACGTGGAACTACAGCCTGGATCAGGTGTGCCAGACCTGGGAGACAGATCTGATGCGCCGCATCCGCGTCAGAGCAACGGCACGGGACTACTGTTTCCTGGGTGACAGCCACGTCCTCCGGCGATCGAATCGCGAGGCGCTCGAGTGCTACGACAAGGCGCTCTCGCTGGATTCCCGACACAGACGATCCCTGCGAAACAAGGTGCTCTGTCTGATCGCGTCGGGTCGGTCGGTAGAGGCGCGGCAGGCGCTGTCAACCTACAAGCGTGTTGTCGGGATGTCCGAGGAGGTCCGGCAGATCAGGATGATGGTCGATCGGATGTAGTTCGGTGGAGGGGGCTCAGCGCTCGGCCTGGCTCGTCTGATTGAGGCTGGCAATCAATTCGTTGGCTTTGGTCGCTTCGTGGTCGGGGACAAGGGCCTTGTAGCGTTCAAGCGCGTGCAGGGCGTGCTCGCGCTGTTCACTCATAACCAGTACGAGACCGAGGTTGAAGTAGGTGTCTGGGAAATCGGGTTCGACGACTGTGCAGGTTTCGTAGTGCAGTTTGGCGAGACGGAAGTCGCCCTCGTCAAGGTAGAGGTTGCCGAGGTTGTAGTGTGACTCGAAGTGGCGCGGGTCGTTGGCGAGCGATAAGGTAAAGCAGTCGAAGGCCTGCGGACGATGACCGGATTCAGATTCAAGGATGCCAAGGTTGCAGTAGGCTTCGGCGACGCAGTCCGTTTCGTGGATGGCCTGGCGATACAGCTCTGCGGCAGCCGGGTCGCCGTGTTCATCGAGGAGAAGGGCCTCCTCGAAGGTGCTCAGACGATTGGGCAACTCGACGACCTGGCCTCTCATTTCGGTAAAGAGGTTTAGCTGTCCGTGTCGTTCCAAGTCCGCGTGTCGGCGAATACCGACGCGCTTGTAGCCGAGCTTAGTCGTTGGCTGAGTCGGAAATGGTATCAGTTTCGCCAAGCGAGCGTACTGCTTTCGTTTCAGGAAGTGTAGAGCGTCAGGCGGTTCGTTGTCGCAAAGGTGCTGCCTGGTCGGGGAATTCTGTTGAGTCAGACCGCCTCATCGACAATCTGTCGGGTGTCTCGGGCAGCGTTTCCCGTGGGGATACGACGGCAGACGCCCCGGCCCGTCTGTGGGAGAAATGCCAGTTCCGGCGCTCCTCCGCGTTCATCGCTACAAAACCACTGAATGTCTGGCCGGCGCTGTGTTCCATAACGACTCGAAAGTAGTATAAATGTGGACTCCGGCCAACCCAAATCAGGTTAGGGTACAAAATGAAAACCAAGGGTGTAGACACGTCATCCTGAGCCAACGGCGAAGGATCTCTCGCAGGTCTGGACCATCCTGTCTCCCCCCCCAGTCCCCCCGCAGACTCCCCATCGATCCCTCTCATTCGATTCAGGATTGGGACCACGCGCCCCCGACCTTCTTGGCCGCAATCTTTTTCGCTTTCTCTGTCCTGGACCATCGGCTCAACCGAGAGACCTCCCTCCCCCGCTTGTGGGCGAACTCGGTGTATATGACCTGCGGCCCCTCCTCCCATCCCCGAGTTTGACGTTCTCGATCCTGGGGGGCGTCTTGTCCGGATTGCTCTTCTGAAAGAAGCTCGGACCCGTGCAACCATCCAGATAGCGGACAAGGGACAGCGGACGACCCTCGATGTGACACCAAATAGTCGGGGCGATACCGAGGTAGCGACGATGACTTCAGCTTTGCTGATCCCGGTCTCGCGGTAGAAAACCTGTCCAGATTCAAGATCTCGAGCCTCTGCTCGCCAACCTGTGTATATTGAGCTTATCGGGCTACTTCCGCGCTTGGAATTGTCGTGCAATAAAATATCTATTCCCTGTAAAAATAACAGAATAGCCTGTTTTTTTTTGAGGGGGGGGGAGGGAGCGGTAAGAGATTGGCCGTTCCAATCCACAAGTCAAGCCGGTTCAGTTTCGCTTGGAGAGATCTATGGATTCACGATCAGGCAGCGTGCTGTTTGTCTGCATTTCCGCGGCAATCACAGCGATCTATTTCTTCGCAATGCCCGCGGCGTATCCCCGAATCGGTCTGTATGCCGGTCTTGGTGTGGGGGTTATCTTTGGCAGTACGGTTCCTGTCGAAGATCTGATGCGTGACCGGCTTCACCGTGCCATTCGCTCGTCGATCGCATTCGCGGTGACAACGGGGATCGGGTACGGATTCTACCAGGGACAGGAAGTCGGGATCTCGTGGGGAGCCGGTGGACTGGTCGGCTGCAGCTGCGGCGCCTTGACCGGACAGCTGGCCCGCGGTCTGCTTGTTAAAGAGGATCCGGCCTGACTTTTGTGTCGGTTTGCCGAGGTTACCGAACACGCATATATTGGCCGCACACAGGAGATCGTCTGACCGTTCTGCTTATCGAAGATGATCCCGACGTACGCGTGTTTCTGGTAAGTCACTTCGGTCGGATACCGGGGCTGGTTCTGGATGTGGCCAACAGCGGGAGCGAGGGATTGGGCAAGTGCATCACGGCCGCCTACGATCTCATCCTGCTGGACCTGCACCTGCCTGACGGCGGCGGTCTGGATATCCTCCCGGTTCTGCGGTCGAGTCTGCCGCAGGCCGTAATGGCCATTATCTCCGGTTACACGGACCTTGTGACCGAGGTTGACTTCGCGGTCGCCGATACCGTCATTTCCAAGCCTTTTGACCTGAGCTCGATCGACGACCTAGTCTGCACCACGAGGGAAATCCTCAAATGCAGGGCTCGGATCCGTAGCTTGGGCATCACCTGAACCATCCTCAGAACAGACCGTGGTGACTATAGATGAGAATTTTTTCAACGATTCTTTCGCTTTACGAGTATGTGATGCTCGCCCGCGTCCTGATGTCGTGGTTCAACCCCAACCCGAACAATCCGATCGTCGATGGCATCTATCGGCTGACTGAGCCCATTCTTTCGCCAATCCGTCGGATGCTGCCTCCGATGGGCGGGTTCGATCTCTCTCCGCTCGTTGTCTTCTTTGTCCTCGTGTTTCTCCAGCGGTTCATCCACTAGCACCCCGATCGAAGGGGCGTGAGTTGTGTCAGTACTTGCCTGCAATCTCGCGTCGTATGGCGCTTTCAGCGAGGTGGCCTACAGCCACCTGTCCGAGGTCGGGATTCGATACGTAGAGATCCCGTGTCCTGAACCATCCGGGGTGGATGCGGTCCGGAATGGCCTGTCTGCCAAAGGTCTGGCCGTCTCCTCTGCAATCATTCACTGCCAGATGGATGCCGATGATGTGGTTCTCAGGTTCACCCATCACCTCGATGCCGCACGGGACCTCGGGGTGGATCTTGTGTTTACGAGCGCCAGGACTGCGGAACTGGATCGAGAGTATGTGTATGGCAGGTTGCAGAGCATCGGCGATGCGGCGGCGGAGCGAGGGATCACGGTCGCACTCGAGACACATCCGGATCTGGTGACCAACGCCCGGATCGGTCGCGAGACGATGGCGGGTGTTGGTCACCCAAACGTCCGCATCAACTACGATACGGCCAATGTCTACTACTATAACCGCGACGTCACAGCCGAAGGCGAGTTGCGTGAGATCGCAGAATTCGTCGCATCGGTTCACCTGAAGGACACGGATGGCGGCTATGAGTCCTGGCATTTCCCGGCACTGGGCGAAGGCATTGTGGATTTTCAGGCCTGTCTGAGCATACTGGAACAGAACCGTTTCTCCGGGCCCTACACCCTTGAGCTAGAGGGGATCAAGGGTGAGGACTTCAGCGAGGAGATCGCGAAGGATCGTGTCGAGCAGTCGGTCAGGCATCTTCGGGATATCGGGCTGATTTCGCCGTGATTCTTGCGATCGACATCGGTGGTACGCGGTTCCGGGTCGCAGTCGCCGACGACGCTGGCCGATTGGTGCGCGTGGCACGCCGGTCGACAAAGGTGGCGGGTGGCTCCGAGTGGATGATCGAGCAGGTCACCCGGATCGCATCCGACTTCTGTGACGCGTTTCCGATCCACGCGTCGGGTATCGGGTTCGGTGGACCCGTAGATTTCGACCGTCAACGGATCATCAACTCGACTCACGTGGCCGGGTGGGATGACGTCGCTCTGCCGGAGATCCTGCAAGCCGAGATCGGTGTGCCGGCCATCGTGGATAACGATGCAAACGTCGGGGCGATGGGAGAGCTTGTGTATGGAGCGGGACGCGGGTTGAAGAGCCTCGTTTACTACACGGTGAGCACGGGTATCGGGGGAGGGATTGTCCTGGACGGAGACGTTTACAGAGGCGCGAACGGAAATGCCGGCGAGCTGGGGCACGTGCCGATTCTGAGAGACCGACCCCGCTGCGCTTGTGGAAATGTGGGCTGCCTCGAATCCCTCTGCTCCGGACCGGCGATTGCAACGCGGGGACGCACGCGTATGAAGCGGGCCGGTCTAACGGCGAAGGATGTGTTCGATTGCGCCCGGAACGGCGATCCCGTGGCGCTGAAGGTTGTCGAGGAGACGGCAGATTACCTGGGAATGGCGATCGCGGCAATCGTCAATACCATCGCACCGGAGCTGGTTGTCGTGGGCGGGGGGGTTGCGAAGGCGGGCCGAATCCTGTTCGAACGCCTCAGATCGAGCGTGAAACGCCGTGTGATGCCTGTACATAGAGACGATGTCCGTGTCGTAGCCGCCAGAAGAGGCGATAATGCGGTCCTTCTGGGGGCCGTGGCTATGGCTCGTCGGTTGTAGAGGCAGCATAGAATTGGGGGGAAAAAACGTCATCGGCTGTGGCCGGTGACGTTTTTTCTTAAGATCGAGAAAAAACTGAGTAATCGACTAAAGACTCAAGCCCCTCCGCCGATACTTGACAGGAGGGCCTGTACGCAGACCCGATCTCACACTCCGAAGGGAATCGGAAAACGCTGCACAATAGGAAGTTAGATCCCAGGAATGGAAAAGGAGCGACGGTTGGACGCCGAATGATATCGGGTCGCACACGGATGTAGCACTCGAACGTATCGGGATATACTGACCAATCGCTCTCCTGGCATAAACCAGGACTCCCTAATCATGACCCCACGTTACCGTCAACTTATTCCGGGATTTCTGTTGGCGTTGGTCGCCTTGGGCATCTTTGTCTCCGGTCTGCGGGCACAGACCGTGATATTGATACCGGACGAGGTGATTAACGGGATAGAAACCAATTCTGTGGAGCAGTTCCACCAGCGGTTTGATATCACGCTCGGTGGCTCGGCCGTCGCGGCTACCCGTGCGTTTACAATCACGGTCCCGGCCGAACTGACGGTGCTGGCAAACTCCGTGACGACGACAACCAATTCTGGCGCTCTGTCGTCGTTCTTTGCCGGTTCAGCTTCATCAACCCTCGCCACACTCAATTTTGGTATCACTGGAACTGCGGGCGCGGCGATCGTGACCGTGGAGTATGACCTCAAGACGCCTACCGATTTCACCGGTATCGCAAACGGAGGCCGCGTCGACACCGTCTATGCCCTGGATTTCAGTGCCGACGTCGGGTCAAAACAGATGGTTCAGGTATCGAAACTCGAGAACCAGCGTCTCCAGCAGTTCCAGTTCGCGAGACCGGACTCGTCGGTGGGTGACACAACCACGCTGGGCGGTCGATTCTATAAACTCGCTTTTCCCGCCTCCTTGCCCGATCTCAGTCATACGGGCATGTCCGGTCTGTCTCTGTCTACAGGATTTTCAGACGCCCAGACAGATATCCTGTATTCATTCTACCTGAGCACAGATTCTGCGCTCGTGACTCGGCCTTCGACGCTTGCGCCTGTGAAGCATTTCACACTCGGGGCGGATCGAACCCCGCTGGTCGGGCAGCGGCAAAGACCTCGTCTGGTCGATCGCACCTTCATCCGAGAAGATTTCGTGTCGACGTTTGGCACGGCCACTTCGGCGGACAGCGTAAACGCTGTTCTGTCGATGGAGGAGACCGCCGACAACACGGTCTATTATGTGTATGTGATGGCAGATCCGGCGCCCGGTCGGTTCCCGGCCGCGAACATGCTGAATGGCGGTGGCGCCAAGCTCGGGTTCGACAACTCCAGACTGGGCACCTTCACGGGTAACGCGTTTCTCGCGCGAAGCGGTCCTTTGCTGGTAACGCATCCGCCAGAATTCGTGATTGTCGGATGGGACTACGACGACGACGGCGGTGATCAGTTTTCGCAGACCGGGATCGTGCAGGTTCCAAGCGATATACCGGGTATGGCAGCCGTCGCATCCAATCGGAAGGACAACCAGACCGTTACGCTCGATACGGGGTCATTTGTCGCCAAGGGATCAGCGCTCAGCACGCTCAACAACGGACTCACACCCGAGCCGTCTGCAATACTGACGATGCTCTTCCACGCCGAAGACGTAGACAACCCGGCCGCTTTTAGTATGCGGATCTTCTTGTCGATGCAGAGCGGTCTGACACCGTCCAGTTTTTTGGGGACGGGAATAGACAGCCTGTCCGGAGGGATCTTCGTTACAGGATCCGATTCACTGACAATCAACAGTCGTACCTTCGATTTTATCGGTCTGACCCGGGACTCCGTAACCCAGTTGGTCGAAAGCATTGTTCCGGAGGGAACTTATAACGTCTATTTCGCTGCCACAGATGGGGATGATGACCACAGGATACTGGCACAGGTACAGGACGACCCATTCAGTTCATCCCCCACGTATACGACGACGACCGTAACACATTCGCCGGATCTGACGCCCGATGCGTTCATCCTGGACGATTTCAGAACTGCCGATGGGGATCTCGATGTCATTACGGGTATCGATGTGTCGCAGATGCAGCTGGATTTGGACGGCAAGAATATCCTGCCGGGACCGGCAACACGGTTTGTGTCCCTCTCGTGGGGGGAGACGGGCATTATGGGTGATCGAGATGCCGATGACAACGCGCAGATCGATCTCTACTACAGCACCCGATCTGACTTCCGGGATGCAACGAAGAGCATCGGGTATACGAGCGGCAACTCGGACGGCACGGATCTCGTGACTCGGTTGAATCTCGGTGACAGTGATACCCATACCATCGTTAGGGGCATTGACGAGGATCCGAACGGTCTCTTCGACAATCAGTATGCTTGGGATATCTGGAGCTATGTTTCGCCGATTGAGGAGGGAGGAACGGTTCCCCGCACGGACACCCGATACTACATCTACGGCATCATTACCGGCGGCAGTACGTCCCGCCTCATTTCCTTCACAGAGAGTGGATCGAGTGCAAGAGGCATCGTTTTCCAGCATCCACCCTATATCCGCGGTCTCCAGCCGGCTCAGGACATCCAGGTATCCGTCGAGGATCCCATTATCGTCTCCTGGGAGGCCAAGGATGTCGACAACGGCGGGTCTGTCGGTACGCCTGCGGCAGCGGGATTGGTCGCGGCTGACGGTTCCGCAAGTTCTCCCAACATCAGGATTATCCTGACGTCGGCGGATTTCGGTCAAGTGACCACCTGGGGCACGATCAGCAGCTCGACGGAAATCAACCGAATGTGGCTGGCAAACTCGACCGATGGGTCGTTGGGCAGCGAGATCGAGCTGAACGAAGGTGTCGACACCTCCTTCGTCATTGTCGGAAACCGGTTGCGTAACAATCTTGGTGTGGGTGCATCCTCAGCCGATCTCGAGCTTCAGACAAATGGCGGGTTTGGTGAGACATATTTTCTGTATCTGGCCATAGACGGCGGTGGTTCGCTTGACGGGATCGTAGGTGATCAACCTGCGAGCTTCCTCGCGACCACGCCGCTCGTCAAGGCTCCCGGTCGGATCACGTTCACGGGGCTTGTCCCGGCCAGCCCGGCAACTTCCGTTCGCTTCATCGTTCCGCCAAAGATGTTTGCGATAGAAGATGACACGCTGCGTATTCCGATTACGCCTGATGACGGCAACGCAACGGGGCTTCAGATCGATATCGTGGATATCTTCATGTCGTTCGACGATACGCTGTTCGAGCCGATCGACACGGATGCCTCGATGGCAGGTATTCAACCGTTCACGCTCGGGTCGAACCCTCAGATCAGTGCATCCAACGTTCAGCAAATCGCACAGGTGATCGACGGCAATCTCAGCTTCGAGTTCATCTACACCGATCAGAACAGTGGTCTGACGTTCTTCGACGGCGTCCAGACCCTGGCCTACGCAAACTTCAAGGCGAACCCACTAACGGGTGGCTCTGTCGTTCAGACATTCATTTCCATCGACAGTCAGGATCCTCGTCGAAGCAAGATGCTGATCCCACCTTTCGGAACCGACATCGGCGCCAGTATCCCCCCGCCGATCGAGGTGCGAATTCTACCGAGGGGGGGGCTGACCGGTACGGTGCCACTGCAGGGACGATCGGTGTCAGCCGATACGATTACGTTCTTCCTGAGAGAGGTCGGCAGTTTCGATGAGGTCGTCGATCCCTTCTTTGTGGAGAACGATATCGATGCTGCGCGGTCCGGTGTCCAGGTTCAGACCATGGGCGTCAACGGGGATTTCGAACTGCGTTCCATACCCTCGGGGCGTTTCATTCTCGTGGCAAAGGCCGACCGGCATCTCGCCGGGCACGACACGCTGGACGTGTACCCGGGCGCGAGTTTGCCGAACCTGCAGCCGACGATCGATGGGCTGGGTGTCGATCGGGGCTTCCTCATCGCGGGAGATGTCGCTGGCGTCAGCGACAGCACGGGCGCGAGTCTGCCTGACAACTTCATTGATGTGGCTGATCTGAACGCGATCAACAACGCCCTGTTCTCGCAGACCGGTGATGCGAATTTCAATCCCTTTACTGATGTCACCAGAGACGGTATCGTGAACGCGACGGACAAGGATTATTCAGCGGTGAACCTGACCGACAATACGAACGCGACCAATCGGATCAGACCCGTCACTCCGACATTCAAGCAAGCCATCATCGACGGCAGCAACACGGAAGCGATCGTCTCCATCTCGGGCGCACCCGCTACCTCGGTTCAGGTCGGCGACACTTTCGATGTGACCGTCGAAGTAGACGGGGCTGTTGCCGTTCGGACATACGAGTTCCACCTGCAATACGATCCATCGGTGCTGGCGGCGGTAGATCTTGTATCAAACGGTTCGATCCTGGAGAACTACCGAACGGATGTTGCGGGCAAGATCCTGGATGGTGATCTGGGCATCGTGAATTCCGTCATCGGCAGGACTGAGATCGGTGGGTCCGGCAAAGGGACTCTGGGCACGGTAAGGCTCAAAGCGATCCAGACCTCCTCTCAGACGATGCTCTCACTTGCCGACGTGATGCTGATCGATATCGAGCACGTCTCTGCTCTGCCGAATCTGGGTGATCCGATCGTAATCGGCATCGCGGGAAGCGCGACCGCGTATCACGACGCGAACGGCGAGGAAGTTCTGGGCCTTATTCTTCCGGATGTGGACCCCCGGGTCGATTTCAATGACTTCGTGGCCTTCGCCGATGCCTTCGGTTACACGTCGACGGATCTCCGTTACAATGCGAGCGCAGATCTGAACACAGACGGCCGGGTCGATTTTGCCGACTTCCTGATTCTGACGATTCACTTCGGAAAGACGGTCGTCGACGCACCGAGTTCGGCTCGCGCGAAACCCGGTCTGGGTGCGCTGATGGGACCGGGCCAGCAGCCATCGCTGTCGCCTGACGTTTCGCTCAAGCTGAAGGAAGAAGAGAGCGACGGCGATCGTCTTGTTCTGTCCGTTTCGATGTTCGGAGCGAATGAGATGAAGGCCTGGGGATTCGAACTCACACACGACACGCAGGGCTTCGAGTTTCTCGGTGCACGACTTCCGTCGACGAATCTGCTTGAGAAGAACGGTGCCGAGGCGCCGCTCCTGCTGGTGAAGGATCTGGGGAAGGGACGGACGCTTCTCGCGAGCGCGATCTCAGCGGGAGGGGAATCGGTCTCAGGGGACGGGGCGGTGGTCGAGGCGGTATTCGGCGTCAAGGGCACGCCCGACCGAGGGACATTCCGTGTGGAGGAAGGTGTAGTCTTCGATGGATACAAGCAGCTTTCAGAGCTTCTGGCTGCTGAGAAGGAGGTCTACGTAACCGGCCCGGCGTACTCATCGCTGTTCGGAACCTTCAGCGATCTACTCAAGTCGATCCGCTTGCCATAAGAGATAAACACACGCTTGCCAATCCGGGGGGGAATGGCGGTAAGGAAGAGCCCCCTGCACCTTGCGATCGTCTCGCAGGAGCTGGGGGCTCTTCCTTATCCGATCGACCGGAGGCTACGATGACGCGTGCTTTTCCAGGATGGCGTCGTCCTCGCTCACCGGGCAAGGCCGTGGCTCTGAGGTTTTCCGGTCGGTGAGCTGAGGATTGTCGAG
>PVBE011738109.1_pt1 | contig 12518 bp, 7 predicted proteins | sample 1631181 | NCBI WGS metagenome assembly PVBE01 (sample SAMN08397723, study PRJNA350692) | Marine metagenome, whole genome shotgun sequencing project. | isolation source: water | place: Pacific Ocean | collected 2012-04 | reverse complement strand
GGGAAGATCTGCGAGAGATGGCATGTTCAACGAGCTCACCACACAGTACAGTCGGCTTCTGATTAGGGCCTATCGTAAGAAGAAGATGGCCGAAGTAGACCGCGGGCCCAAAAAGCAGGCGCACAAGAAGCAGGCGCCCAAGAAGCAGGCGCCCAAGAAGTCTTCCGCAGACAAGGCGGGCGATCAGGGCCAGAAGGGCCGCTAGGCTGGGCTCTAGCAATAGCGCCCGAGAGAGAGTCCGGTTCAGAGGAGGTGCAGGCAGCCCATAACACGCTGCGGCAGCGCATCACCTCGCAGTCCTGTCTGGCCTGTGGCGGCGCAGGTGCCTCGCTGGTCAAGCTGGAACGGTTTTGGAGCTTTCTGCTGTTCAGCATGACGACTCCGGTCGAGGACTATCTCTGCCCAGCGTGCGGAACAAGGAAGGTCCGCGCCGAGTTGTGGCGGACAGCCCTTTTTGGCTGGTGGGGGATGCCGTGGGGGGCGCTCACGCCGATACATCTCGGCCGGCAACTGCTTACGCTATCCCGCACAAGCGGCTCGGTGTTCAAGGCCTTCTGTCATCTGCCGATCGCTTTGTTTGTTCCATTGCTTGTGCTGGCGAGTTACCACGGATTGGTGCGCTACGCGGGGTCCGCGTCGTCAGTGGACTCCTTGAAGCAGGGTCGTTTCTATTTCGAGCGCGGTGAGTACGCCAGATCGATTCCGTTCCTGCGTCAGGCGTTGGCTGCCCGACCCAGCGTTCAGGCGCGTTATATGCTTGCCCGGAGTTTGTCGGCGACCGGTGCGCCCGAGGAGGCGGCCACCGAGCTGGTCGAGGTCCTGAAACTCGATCCTGACTACCGCACGGCTCGGCTGGCATTAGCCGAGATCCGGTATCGGTTGGGGCAGCTGCGTCGTGCCGCGCCGCTGTTGGCCGCACTGCTCGACAAGAAACTGGATCGTCGAGTGCTCTTGCTTGCGGTGCGGGTGCAGTCGGAGCTGGGCAACGGGGATCAGGCGTGGGTTTTGCTGGGCCGGGGCTTGACCCAGTGGCCGAACAATTCCCAACTGCTGCGCAAGCGGGGCGACTTGCACTATCGCCACGGACGTGTCCATAAGGCGCTGGCCGACTATCGCGCAGCGTGGCGGGCCAGTCCGGACAGCTTGGATCTCCGGCTGGATTACCTTCGCCTGGCGGGGTTGCTGGGTGGCCGACGCGAGTTGCTTGCCCAGCTGGATACCACGGACGCGACGCGCTTGTTTCGGGCGCAGCTACTGACCGACCCGAGAGCTCGTCTGGCTGTGTTGCTGCGCAAGCCGCGAACCCCGAGGCTGCAGCTGGCGGCAGCCCGCTGGCTGGCCGGGCTCGGTCGGTACGAGAAAGCGCAGAGGCAACTCGATGAAAGTGGCCTGCTTGTCGAGGAGGTACAGACAGCCGCTCCACAGCAGCAGACCAAAGCCCTGCTGCTGCAGGCGCGTCTGCTGGCCCGCCAAGGCAAGGCGGGTGCTCCTGAGTTGGAAAAGGCTGCTCGGAAAGGCGTTCCCCGGCTCACGCTCGACCTCGAACGGGCTCGGCTGTACAGGCTGCGAGAACAGTGGGGGGCAGCCGAAAAAATCTACGCCAAGCTGCTGATGCGCCACCCCGAGTCGGTACTGACCCGCTCTCGCGTTCTCCGGTTGTGGGCCGGCTTGGGGCGCGAGCGAGGCGGAGCATCACTGGTGAAAGCGGCTCAGTTGCTCGATAAAGCGCAGGATGGTTTGCCGCCTGGGCATCAGGAGGTTGCTCGTGGGATGCGCGACGCGGGGATGGTGGCGATGGAGGCGGGTCAGCTGGCTGAGGCCCATAAGCACTTTACCCGGGCGTTGCGGACCCAGATCCCTTTTGTCGAGGTGCTGCAGGCAGTCGTGCTCTATCGTGGTCTGTGTGATCTGCTGCTCGATCGTCCCGAGGCTGGTCGCAGTGGCTTCAAGCGGCTGGCGAAGTATCCGCTGGAGCGCAGCACGGCAAATCCTTTTCCCGTACTCGCGGCACGGTTTCTTCTCGGTCGGATTTCGGAGAAGCAGTTGATCGACACATGCAGGCGCCTCGGACCTGTTGTGCTCAATAATCTGAGCCTGGTGCGTGCCGCTCGGGCGCGTCAGCAGGGGAACCGAATCGGCGCTCAAAAGGCGTTGCGTGCTGGAATCGGGGGCAGCAGAGGCCGGGACTTTCCCTACCATCTACTGCGCTGGCTGGTCAGACGCTGACCCGGGTGCTCGAAGGGACAGGGTCGGGTGGTCAAGGCCCCTCTGGTCCTGTGGCCCTCGCATCATCTGCGCTCCTGGGCGGATGCTGCGAAGAGTTGATGGCCGAGTAACCACATAGAGAATGTTGAATCTTGGGGACGTTGTGATGCGCGGTCGCTTCCTGTCGCGTTGGACTCGGTTGGTCAGCGTCGAAAGCGGTCTGGTCAGCCAGAAGCGATCGGGCTAGATCCGACCTGGCTCTCCAGTCCGACTCTCTGTCGACTGTTTGCCGGATCAGCGGCAGGTCTGGACGGTCGGCTGGGTGGCTAGGGCTGAAACACGATCGCGTTGTTTCGCCCGTTTTCCTTGGCCAGGTACAGTGCGTCGTCCGCTTTCTTGATCAGGGTTTTTGGCGTATCTCCCGGGCCTAGCTCTGCGAGACCGATAGATACCGTCATTCTGATCGTGGGCTCACTCTTGCCGTGGAACGAGTGTCCCTCGATCGACGTACGTATCCGCTCGGCAATTTCTACCGCGGTGCTGATGCCGGTGTCGTAGAGCAGGATCCCGAACTCCTCTCCCCCGTAACGAGCGGCGATGTCTTGCTGTCGGATCATCTTGCGCAAAATCATGCCCGTCCCTTGTAGGACCAGGTCTCCGGCGGTGTGACCGTGGACGTCATTGCACTGCTTGAAGTGGTCCAGGTCGAGCATGATCAGAATTAGCGGTTCGGACCGGCTTGTGGCTCGCTCGACCAATTCGTCGAGCTTCTGGAAAAAGTAGCGCCGCACATACGTCTGAGTCAGGGAGTCGACGGTAGCCCGCTCGTAGAGCTCGGCGTTGGTCATTGCGATGCCGATCTGGCTGGCCAGGATCGACAGCAACTGAAGATCACGCTCGTTGAACCGTCTGCCGCTCAGCTTGTCCGTGACACAGAGTGCCCCGAAAGCGGGGGTGGTGAAGTCGAACACGTCTCCCTTGGCGCTGATCGGTATGATGATGAACGAACTCGTGGCATACTGGGGGGCTGGCTCGAACTTGATCTCCGCTGGGATGTCCCGCTCCGGGTCGCGTACCAGCAGGGAGCGATTGTGCATGATTGCGTGGCCGATCAGTCCATCGGTCTTTAGCGGGTGGGTGATGTTCTTCCAGTCACGTGGGTCGATGCCGCGCGAGAACATCAGTCTGATATGGTGTTCCGGAGTGTGTCCGTCTAGACAGGCTAGCGAGACACGGTTGGCCTTGACCAGGCTGCAGGCGATGTGAACTGCTTCGCGGTAGATCGTATCCTTGCGCAGGTAACTGGACAGTTGCTGAGTTGCTTTGCCAAGCGATATCAGATCTTCGGTGTGCTCCTTGCGTCGGGTGTAGATCCGCACATTCTCCAGTGCGTTGGCGGCCTGGTGGGCAATGCCAGTCATCAACTCCAGATCCGCTTCTGCGAACGCTTCCGAGCGCGAGGAGGAGTCCACGCTGATCACGCCGAGCAGTCGGTCGCGCGAGAGCAGTGGAACGCACATTGCGGAGCGGATGCTCTGCTCGACGATGCTCATCCCCGAGAGGAAACGATCGTCGTCCATCGCGTCCATCGTCAGCACCGATTCCTTGGTCCGCAGAACTTCCTTGATGATGGTGCGTGAGACGTGTGGCATCTCGTTGCTGCGGCTGAGTTTGTTACGGTGGACCTTGGGCTTCAGCGATCGTTTCCCTTCTTCCCGGAGCAGTATCAGGCCACGGTCAGCCGGAAAGACATGAAATATCAGGTCGAGGATCTTCTCGAGCAGGTCCTCTCTGTCGAGGCGACTGCTGATCGCATTGGCGACACTGTATAGGGTGGCCAGGCGCTTGGCCGACTTGTCCAGTTGGTCGAATGACTCAATGACATGGGTTGTGTCCTCGTACTGCCTTTTGCGCGAATGGATCGTCGATTGTTGGATGCTGATCACGTCGTTTTCGACGGATTGGCTGCGAAGTGAGGCTTCCTCGTTGAACAGCATGATCGTCTCGCCGATCGTCAGCATGTCGCCGTGCCTCAGCACCGATTCGCTCACCGACTGGCTGTTGACCAGGATCCGCCGGGTGTCCTCTGTGCTGCGGATGTAGAACGCCCCGTCCCGTTGGTCGAAGTAGGCCTGTTTCTTGGCGATTCGCCGGTCCGGAAGCACTATGTTGTTGCTGATGTCCGAGCCCAGAGTGGTCTGCGCTTGAACCTCGTATGTCCCCCCGACGTTGGGGCCTTCGACGACAACCAGTTGGGGCATGGATCAGTGCTTCAGTCGACTTTTGTAGAAAGCAGGGGTGAAGAACCAGTGCTTGGGTTTGGCTGCCAGGGCTTTCTCATAGTGGGCCTTGGCTTTTTCCTTGTCGCCCTGCGCTTCGAGGATGACGCCGAGCATACCCCATGAGAGAGGCACCTTTCGGTTCAGTGTCAGGCCTGTCAGGGCTTCGCGGGACGCGGCCGCGAGATCCCTGTGAGGCGCCGGAGCCTGGCTTTTGAACCAGGCGTACAGCGAGTGGCACCGGCTGTCGCTAGGGGCGATTTTCAGTGCCTGTTCGAGCCACTTCTTGGCGCCGTCATGACGCTGGTCGAGTAGCGCGATCATGCCCAGATGCATTGCGGCGCGGACCTCATTCGTATCTTCTCGCGCGACGAATTCGAGATCCTCTTTTGCTTTTTCTAGCTGGTTGAGTTTGAGGTAGCTCGTGCCCCGGTGCAACCGCCCGAAGACATCTTTCGGCTTGGTGGTCAGCGCTCGCGAGAAGTCCTCGATGGCCTGCTCGTGCTTCCCGAGCATGTCGAGCGATAGGCCGCGGAAAATGTAGAGCCGCCGCTTTTGCTCGAAGGGCGCCCCCCGAATCGCGGCGCTGAGGGAGATGACGGCCGCCTCGTACTTTCCGGTGTAGTGGGCGTACAACCCCATGTAGAGACCGAACTTGTAGTTGCTGATCTTTCCCTTCTTGACCAGCGCCTGCACGTGGCCCTGCAGGTTGGTGAGGAATCTCTTGGCCTCCTTGACGTCCACCTCGTAGCGCCTGGCGTCATAGTCCGATTCGAACCCCCTCTCGATGAGGTTGTGGCACAGCTGCGGGTCACGGTCGTAGGCGTTCGAGAAATCGTCGAATGCGGAATCGAACTCCTCCAGGTAGGCCGAGCAGGCGCCCCGGAACAGCAGGCTCTCGACGTAGTGTTTCTTGATGTTGAGCGCACGGTTGAACTCAACCTTGGCCGGCCCGTAGAGCTTCATGTGTGCGAAATAGAGAATGCCCAACCAGTGGTGCGCCAGGTAGTTTTTGGGGTTCAGGTTGAGCGCCTGTTCGAAGTCGTCGATGGCCGCCACGTCTTCTTTGAAGAAGTAGTAGCAGCGGGCGCGCATTCGATAACTCTCGGAGCGGAATTGCGCGGGGACGGCCTTGCCCAGCGCAATCACGCGGGAAAACTTCGCCTTCGCCTCCTTCATCTTGTCCTGATAGAACAGGACCCGTCCTAGCCGAAAGACCGCCTCCCAGTGGGCAGGGTTCTCGGCGATCGAGTTGCGGTAGGCCGCTTCAGCTTTCTCGGGCTCTCTGGTCCCTTCGTAAATCCGTCCGAGCAGGAAGTGTAGCTTGAAGTTCTTGGGCGCCAGACGCAGTGCCTGCTGGAGGTGTTTTTCGGCCTCGGCGAGCCGCTGCTGAAGCAATGCCGTCTCGGCCCTCATGGTCAGCTGCTCGACCGGTCCCAGTTTTGTATCCGGGTTTCTCTCTGGCGGTTTGGAGGGAGAAGGCTTCTTGGCCAAGGGCTGTTTGCTTGGGGGCGTGGCGTTTTGGTCTTTCTCCCACTGATGCTTTATCAGGCCGGCGGCGAGCAGCAGGAGGACCGCCAGGAAAACGCCACCCACACAGGCCCCACGATGGTGCTTGAGGGTCCAGAGGACTCGGACGATCGGACTCGGTGGTTTGGCCAAGATCGGTTCGCCGGTTCGGAGTCGCTGGACATCCATGGCGAACTCGGCAGCGGTCGCGTACCGGTGACTCGGGTTGCGTGTCATGGCCTTGGCGCAGACCACGTCGAGTTCCCGCGGCAGTCCGCGCTTGAGGGTCGACGGCTTGGCCGGTGTGTGGTTGAGGATCTTGTGGTAGATCTCGATTGCGCTCTTACCGCCGAAAGGCAGGCGGCGGGTCATTGTCTGGTAGAGCATCACACCCAGTGAGTAGATGTCGGAGCGCTCGTCGATCAGCTCGACTTGTCCCAAGACCTGCTCGGGGGACATGTAATGTGGCGTGCCGATGTCGATGCCGCTCTGGGTCAATGATTGACCGTCGAGGTGCTTGGCCAGACCGAAGTCCGTGAGTCGCGGTCGGCCGTCCTCGTCGATGAGGATGTTGCCCGGCTTCAGGTCGCGATGGACGATTTCTTGCTCGTGTGCGTAGTGTATCGTGTTGGCGATCGTCTCCATCAATTCCAGGGCGCGATTCTTGGGTAGGGAGTCGTTGCGCAGCACTTCCTCGAGCGAGCGGCCCTTGACGTAGGCCATCGCGAAGTAGGGCTCACCCTCGCATTCGCCGACCTCATAGACTGCGACGATGTTGGGGTGGTTCAGCTGGCCTGCTAGCCGGGCCTCCCGGAAGAATCGCTGGAGAGACTCCTCCGAGTTGATGCGATCTCGCTTGAGCACCTTGAGCGCGACATCACGGTCGAAGCCCTGCTGCTTGGCCCGAAACACGATGCCCATCCCGCCGCGGGCGATCTCTTCCAACACATTGTAGTTGCCAAAGGCCTTGCTCTGAGCCTCCAGTCGGGTGTCGCTGCGAGCCGCGCCCTGGAGTGTGTCCTGGACGGTGAGAGTCTCGATTTCCGAGGGAACCGTCAGCACCTCCTTGCAGTGCTTGCAGCGCAGCCGCTTGCCCGGCAGTTGCGACTTGACGTTGTACTGCGCCGCGCAGCTCGGGCAGGTCAGGATGGTCTTGTTCTGGCGGCTCAGAACTACGAGAAAGTCTTTGGTGGAGAGGTACTTTCGCCTGGTCAGCAACTTCCCGAGGCGAACGTATTTCCCCGCCTTGGCGAGCTTTTTCTGCTCGGCGACGCACCGTTCGAGTTGCGTCTGGGTCAGAATCCCCATATCGACGGCGATCTTGCCGAACGCGGAGTCCTCGCGTCGCTCAGCTCTTCTGGTAGTGGTGGCTGGGTTTGTGCTTTGTTTAGTCAATGTGCTGCACTCTGAAGACAACTTCTACTATGACAAACGGTCCCGGTGGGTGTCAATTGGCTCATCTTGCGGATGGCGTGTCTGAGCCATCCTTCCAGCCACCCGCGGGACTTGTTAGAATCTCTCGCATGGTTACCCTTCTCGAGGCTCGTGGCGTGTCCAGGGTTTACCGTCAGCGGAAGTGGGGGCGGCTCCAGGAGCTGCTCGCCCTGCGGGAAGTCGATCTCACATTGCAGCAGCAGGAGACCCTCGCCTTGGTGGGTGAGAGTGGCGGGGGCAAGACCACCCTGGCCCGTATCTTGCTCGGTCTGCTGCAAGCCAGTGCCGGCGAGGTCTGGTACGGCGGCTTGAAGGAACCGACCCGTCTGCCGTTTGCCAGCTCGCGACACTGGCGTCGCTACCGCGCCAGGGTGCAGCTGGTCTCACAGGATCCGGAAGCGGCGCTAGATCCTGAAATGACGGTTGGGGCTAGCATCGAAGAGGGATATCAGGTGCAGCACCCAGAGCTTCCGCGCTCTCGGCGACGTCAACTCGTCGGTCACCTGATGGAGGAGCTGGGGCTGAGACGTCAGTTCCTCAGCCGGATGCCGGGGGCGCTTTCGGGGGGCGAGAAGCGCCGCGTGATCGTTGCTCGGGCGTTCGCTGCGCTGGGCTATGGCTGTCCGCAGGACAGTCACCCTCGAATTCTGGTCGCGGATGAGCCGACAGCGGGGCTGGACGCGGTCGTTCGCAGCCAGGTGCTGCGGTTCTTCGAGACCCAGCGGCAAACGATGGGAATCTCTTATCTGTTGATCTCCCACGATCTTGATATCGTCGAAAAGATCGCGGATCGGGTGGCCATCATGTACGCTGGCCAGATCGTAGAAATCGGTGGCGCGGCCAATGTGCTGGGGAATCCGCAGCATCCTTACACGCGTCAACTCCTGCTCTCCCGTCGGCTAGATCAGGAGGCAACCAGTTTGTCAGAAGGGGACCGAGAACGTCGATCTGGACGAGGCTGTTCTTTTCTGGCCGGTTGTCGCGATCCGCTCAAGGACAAGCGTTGCGACGAGCCGCCGTCGCTGATTGGCAGTGATTCGCATCGTGCGCGCTGCTGGTTTGGATCTATACCACTGTCTGATTTGGAACCATGAAGAAGATAGTCATCGAAGACACCATCCAGGGGCGCATCATCCGTCTGACCATCGCTCGCGGTGACAGCACGGCCGCGATCATGGAGAAGCTGAAAAAGCGCTACAAGAGCTTGCGTGAGGTAGAGCTGGTGCTGCTTCACGAAGGAGAGATCCTCGAAGAGGATGCGATCGTCGCCGAGGCGGCGGCAGCGGACGGATCGGGAAAGGCGCAGCGCTTCGAGCTGTGCGCGCTGGAGGCCCGAGAGGAGGCCGATCAGGAGCAGGGTTCGGCAGGAGAGTTGGATGTCGAGGAACCTGAGGAGCACTCATCGGCAGATGAGGAAGGGGAACGGGAGGAGGACGAGACCGAGCGGTCGGTCAAGCCCCTCGCCACAGCGGTGGACCCGAGTTCGAACACCGATGTTGCTCTGGAGGAGATGAAGCGTGGTAACTTCGCCAGGGGAGCGGCCAAGCTCCTCGCAGTCCGTGGCTTGATCGATCCCAAGGAGACCCAGGACCTGTTAGGCCAGGTGGGCCAGGAGAGTGGCTTCCTCGACTTGTTGATCAAAAGCCAGCCAGGTTTGCGGGAGCGGGTGATCCTCTCAGCGCTGGCCTCAGCGGCGGGCTGCCAGTTCCTCACCTCCGATCAACTCGATTCGGAGGAAAAGGCCTTGCGGGAGCTACAGCAGGATGTGGCCTCACGGATTCCAGCTCTGCCGATCGAGATCCAGGAGTCGAGCCTGGTCATTGCTGTCGAGAACCCGTTCAACGTGGAGATGATGGAGGACCTGGAACTACTCACCTCGCGATCGATCGTCCCCAAGATGGCGCTTCGCAGTGCCGTGCTCCAGGCCCTGGAGACGGCTTACGCCGATCTGGACGAAGACGTGCCGATGCTGGAGCCACCCAGCCTCGCGAGGCCGGAGGGTGCTGACGAGCAGATCCTGTCGGGAGTTGGTGAGTACGAGGAGACGATGGTTGCTCCACCCGAGGTGCAGCAGATGTTGGAGCAGCAACATGAGCGACAGCAACAGATGCTGGCGCAGCAGAAGACTGCCGAGGACGCCCCGAAGGGGGAGGGTGACGAGGAAAGCACCCCAGCTGCGGAGGATGAGGAGGGTGGCGCGTCCGAGGTAAACCCTACTGAGGCGGCTTGCGCCGCCGATACAGCAGGGACCGAGAAGCAACTGAAAGTGGCAGGTCCGCAGATCGGGGATCCTGGCTCGGCGGACGAGCCAGAGGAAGCTCGCGGCTGCGCTGCGGCGGAGGGTGAACCGAACGCGGAGCCACGGGGGACGACAGGCCAGCCTCAGCCGCCAGAGGTCGATCGGGAGCCGGGGGGGGCCTCGGAGGTCGATCGGGAGCCGGAGGCGGCCCCGCCGACCGAACAAGATGTGGAAGAGGCGTCCGGGGTCGAGTCCGCTCTCGTCGCGGCGGTGCAGTCGGTGCCCGTCTCGGCAGGGGGCACGGAGTATCCGCCGGACAGGTCGCCGACCGGGGGAGCGGGTCGGTTAGCTCGACAGGCCACTGTACGTTACTACGGCCAGATGACGCCGCATCAGAGTTTTCCTCTGACGACCGTGATTGCCGTGGCTCAGGTGCCGCCGCCGCTGGAGGCGTCCGGTCAGGCGACTGGCGGACTGTCGAGCATGGCGGGTCCAGCCGGGTCCAGGCTTGTACTGCGGCCCTGTTTTCCGGGCTGCATCAGTGTGCCGGCGGAGCAGATGCTGGACGCTCGGTCGGAGCAGACCACGCTCGATTTCTGGATCACCCCGCTGGTCGATGGGGAGCTCGCCGACGCGCGGCTAGAGGTTCACCGGGGTGAAGAGTTGCTGGACGTGATCCCGCTCCCGTCCCGCGTGGTGAGGACCACGTGGGCCAAGATCGCGCTGGGAGCCGGAATTCTGCTCCCGATCATTGGCGTGGTCTTCGACATGTTCGGGCTGGAGCCCCGAGGCAACGCTCTGGCTCGGCTGATTGCGAATTCTGGCGGCGTGCTCGTATCCAGCTTGCTGGCGGCAGCCGGCCTGATCGTCGTGTCTCTGTGCCTCTCCTGGGTGATACGTCCCAAGCAGGCCACCGCTCAGTCGGCGCTGATCTGAGGGTGGCGTCGTGCGGTGGGGGGTGTCATCGGCGGGGCCTGCGCTCTCGGCCTAGAGTAACTGGCTGCGGGTGAAGATGGCCCTGAGCGTGAGCCCGTGTCTGAGCAGGTTCTCGGCTCCGCCTTCTTCACGGTCCACCAGGCAGATGACGGTGTCGACCACCAGGCCCGATTCGCGAACGGCTTCGACCGCGCTGAGCAGCGACGTGCCCGTCGTGATCGTATCCTCCACCAGGACGACGCGGGTGCCCTCGCCCAAGGGGGGGCCCTCGATCCGGCGTCCCGTGCCGTGGTCCTTGGTCGCCGCACGGACGTAGAACAGCTTCAGCGGCAACTTTCTCTGATGAGTCATGAGACCTGCTGCGGTCACCATCGGGCAGGCGCCGAGTGCGGGGCCGCCCAGCGCTTCGGGAGGGTCGTCAGCTAGCAGGTCGGCAATCGCTTCTCCGACCAGCAGCGCGCCTTCTTGGTCCAGGGTCACCTGTTTGCCGTCGAAGTAGAAGTTGCTGGTTTTGCCAGAGGCGAGGGTGAACGTGCCGGTCCGGAGCGCGCCCTGAACCAGCTCTCTTAGACGATCAGTCATGCCGTTTCTCCATAGGCCATCTTACCGCTGGACAAGAGCGTTGCCCGACGCTCTGGCGGGCTGGTGCCGTCCTGCCTGATCTTGTCGGGAGCATCGGGGGACACCGTTGGTGTGATCGGCTTGCTCCAGCGGAGCTCTCTTTGCCGCTATCGAGCCTGAGGCTGGGGCCGCTGGTCTCGGATCTTGCCCGCTCAAGCCGAGCGTCTAGCCCGGCCGCAGCATCGCAGAGATCTTGCGGCTGTCAATTGGAATGGTACAAGGACCAGATGCGACTGCGGATCGGCACGCGTGGGAGCCAGCTGGCGCGGGCTCAGACGGCCCAGGTGGCCGCCACCCTGCATGGTTTGCATCCAGAACTGATCATCGAGACGGTGATGATCCAGACTGTCGGGGACCGCACCGATCAGACGCTGACCCCCGCGCTCGGTGTGGGGTTTTTCACCAGCCAGCTCGAGGCAGCGCTGCTCGATGGACGGATCGATCTGGCGGTCCACAGTCTGAAGGATCTGCCGACCCAGCTGCCGGACCGGCTCCTGCTGGCTGCGGTTCCACAGCGGGTGGACTCACGAGATGCGCTGGTCAGTTCCCTCGGTTGCTCGCTGGCTGAACTGCCAGCTGGCACTCGTGTTGGAACCGCCAGCCTGCGGCGTAAGGCCCGCATTCGCCAGCTCTTCCCGGGGCTGGAGCCGGTCGACCTGCGGGGCAATGTCGACACTCGCCTGGAGAAACTGGCTCAGGGAGTCTGTGGCGCGATCGTGGTGGCGCGGGCAGGTCTGATTCGCCTGGGGCGGGAGGTCGGTAGCCCGCTGTCGAACGAGGAGATGCTGCCTGCCCCGGGGCAGGGCGCACTCGGTCTGGAGGTCCGGGCGGACGACGACGCCGCGCTGGAACTCGTCTCGGGTCTCGAACACGCCGTCACTCGAGTGGCCTGCACTGCCGAGCGGGAGGTGCTCAGAGCGCTCCACGGCGGCTGTCAGATCCCCCTGGGCTGTCTGGGGGAGATTGCTGGCGAGCGGTTGCGACTGCGGGCGATGTTGCTTTCCCCCGACGGCAGCCGCTGCGACGAACGGGAGATCTCCGGGCCCGCCGCAGAGGCAGTCGAGCTGGGTCGCGAGCTCGCCCGTCGCCTCAGTTCTTGATGATGCGCTGGATCGAGATGATCTTGATCGGCCTGGTCGGCTTGTGGCCGGCACCGACTTCCTGTTCGCCGACCTTCTCGATCAGCTCGAAGCCCTCCACGACCTTGCCGAAGACCGTATGTTTGCCAGCCAGGTGGGGGGTGTCGACCAGGTTGATGAAAAACTGCGAGCCGTTGGTGTTGGGGCCGGCGTTGG
>PVBE011256532.1_pt1 | contig 12518 bp, 9 predicted proteins | sample 1631181 | NCBI WGS metagenome assembly PVBE01 (sample SAMN08397723, study PRJNA350692) | Marine metagenome, whole genome shotgun sequencing project. | isolation source: water | place: Pacific Ocean | collected 2012-04 | reverse complement strand
GGCCTGTCCTTCCGCTAGCCGATACTTCTTGTCCAATACGCCCCGGCCGGGCTCGTCGATCAGGGCGATCAGGGATTCGACGTCAGCGGCCGACCAGTCGCGGCTGAGCAGTTGCGCCCGCGCCGTGGCAGGGTCTTTCGCCTTGCGGATCAGCGCGATCACTTCGTCGATGTTAGCAACCGCAATCGCCAGGCCGACCAGCACCTGCGCGCGTTCCCGCGCCTTGCCGAGGTCGTGCTTGGTTCGCCGCGTGATCACCTCTTCGCGGAAGGCGACGAAGGCCGCGATCATTTCCTTGAGGTTGAGAATGCCGGGGCGGCCGTGGTCGAGTGCCAGCATGTTGACGCCGAAATTGGTTTGCAGCGGCGTGTAGCGGTATAGCTGGTTGAGGACCACCTGCTCGTTCACGTCGCGGCCCACCTCGATCACCACGCGCACACCGTCGCGGTCGGATTCGTCGCGCAGGTCGGCTATGCCCTCAATGCGGCGCGAGCGAGCGAGGTCCGCGATCTGTTCCACCAACCGCGACTTGTTGACCTGGAACGGGATTTCCGAGACGACGATGGCGGTCCGGCTTTTTTGCGCCTCTTCGAACTTGGCCTTGCCGCGGATGGTCACCGAACCGCGTCCGGTCTTGAAGGCGTCGCGAATACCGGCACGGCCCATGATGATGCCGCCGGTGGGAAAATCCGGCCCCTGGACGTGGACCATGAGATCCTCGACCGTCACGTTGGAGTCGTCGACGTAGGCGCAGCAGGCGTCGATCACTTCCGTGAGATTATGGGGCGGTATGTTGGTCGCCATGCCGACGGCGATGCCCCCCGCCACGTTGACCAGAAGATTCGGAATCCGCGCCGGCAGAACCCGCGGCTCGCGCGCGGTCGAATCGTAGTTGTCCTGAAAATCGACGGTGTTCTTGCCGATATCTTCCAACAGGGCATGCGCCGTCTGGGCCATGCGGATTTCGGTGTAACGCATCGCCGCCGGCGGATCGCCGTCCATCGACCCGAAGTTGCCTTGCCCGTCCAGAAGCGGCAGTCGCATGGAAAAAACCTGCGCCATGCGCACCATTGCCTCGTAAATCGCCTGATCGCCATGGGGATGGTATTTGCCCATCACTTCGCCGACGACGCGGGCGGATTTACGGTAGGGCTTGTTCCAGTCGAATCCGCTTTCGTTCATCGAAAACAGGATGCGGCGGTGGACCGGCTTGAGACCGTCACGGACATCCGGCAAGGCGCGGCTCACGATCACGCTCATGGCGTAATCGAGATAGGAGCGCCGCATCTCCTCTTCGATGTTGACGGGATGAACGTCGTTGCCGGGTGGCGGCGGTGGTGGAGCTTCGGTTTCTGCGGTGCTCACGGGTGAGGCTGGATCTCGATGGGGGCCTGTCGGGGACGCCGGAGTCGGGGCCGGCTGCGGCCCCCGAGCGAGGCGATTTACAAACGCTGCGACGGACCCCGAACGGTGCCCGCCGCGAGTCCAATTATAGCCTCGGGGGGACCCTTTTGCGAAGAGAAATTGTCAATTTTTAAGCTGCAATATCAATAAGTTATGGGCGCAAATCCAGTCCCTGTGCAGAACGCCGAGGAGGCGGAAAATGAGCGCGCCGCAGACCCTCGCGGCGCCCCCGCCCGTTCTTGATTCCCGAGCCGATTCTGGTGCCGCGCCGACGTCCAAGCGGGCGCAACCGAGGCCCCTATGCGGCGGTTATCGCCGCCGCACCCGAGCGTGCCCGCAGGATCAGGCTCGCCACAATCAACAAATTGGCGGCGTTGGCGCCGGCCCCGATCAGGAAGGCCGGCACATAGGATCCGGTCATGTCGAACACGAACCCGCCGAGCCAACCGCCGATCGCCATGCCAAAGGTGCCGAACAGAAGGACCATGCCGGTGCGCCGGCCTATCTGCACGGCGGGCACGTACTCGCGCAGGATAAGAGGATAGGACGGCAAAATCGCGCCATAGCCCAACCCGTAGACGACGGCGACGATAAAGATGCCGGTCTGCCCCTCCATCAGGGCGAGCAGGACCAGCGAAAATCCCTGAATCAGAGAAAACAGGAACAGGCCGCGCAGGCCGCCGACCCAATCGGCGACCAGACCCAAGCAAACGGTGCGGCTGACAAAACTTGCCATCAGCATGACCGACAGCAGTTCCGCCGCTCGCGCCAACGGGATACCGATGTCGGTCGCATGAGAAACCAGATGCGCAAGCGGAAGCGACATCGCGATGCAGCAACCGACGATCGCCGCACACAGGATCGCTTGCAGCGTGCCCGGCGACACGCCCAAAGCGGTCATGCCGTTGCCGTCAGTCTGTTGCGTGGCCGCCCCATGCCTGTGCTCTGCGACCTGACTTGGCGACTTCCGCCGCATCACCAGGCTGAGCGGAAGCATGGTGGCAAACGCAAAAAGGCCGAACCAAAGAAAGGTCTCGAGCCAGCCGATGGCTTCGTTGAAATAGCGGAAGATCGGCGGCCAGACGATACCCGCAAGGCTCTGTCCCCCGGCAACCAGACCCACCGCGATGCCGCGCCGGCGGACGAACCAATGGGTAATGTTCGCCGAGAGCGGCCCGAACAGGGTCGCCTGGCCGAGAAGGCCGAGCATGATCCCGTAGGTAAAATAGAATTCGACCTGGCTTGTCGCCAAACCCGCCACCACCGTCCCGGCGGCGATCATGAGTCCGCCGAGCGCGGCGGGCATCGCCATGCCGGAACGGTCCAGCCAATGGCCCATGACCAGACCCCCGATCCCGGTGCCGATAAACTGCAACGAGTACGCGATCGAAGGCACCGACCGCGGCCAGCCCATTTCCGCCGCAATCGGTTTAAGCGCGACGACCAGCAGGAACATCGCTCCCGAACCGATCATCATCAAAAGGACCGATGCGGTCAGGACGGCTATCTGGGTGCGGCGTTCGTTCATGTGCGGCCTGACGGGAGACGAGGAGGCGCGACTGTATCAGGTCCGGCGTGCGGCCGAGACCCGGTTTGAGAGGGCCCCATCGAGTTGCTGGAGGCCGCCTGCGCGCAGCGGAAACGCCTGTGAGACCCGGTCCGAGGATTCGGGCGACCTTTCACGTCAGGGCAGTGGCGCCAGACGTCAGGGCATGCGTACCATCAGCGTATGCGGGCCGGGTTCGCGCGGGCGTTCGGACAGGCTGCCAGTCGCCCCCCTAGAACGGAATCTCGTCGTCGAGATCGGCGCCAAGCGAGGCCTCGCCGGGGGCCTCGACGGCATCCGGGGCGCCCGCGGGCACTTCGCCGCCCTGCGAGCCGCGGCTATCGAGAATTTGCAGTTCGCCGCGAAAGCGCCCCAGCACCACCTCGGTGGTATAGCGGTCGTTACCGGTTTGATCCTGCCATTTGCGGGTTTGCAGCGTGCCCTCGAGGTACACCTTGCGGCCCTTGGTAAGGTAATCCTGCGCGACGCGGCAGAGGTTCTCGTTGAAGATCACGACCCGGTGCCATTCGGTGCGTTCGCGCCGCTCGCCCGATCCCTTGTCGCGCCAGGTCTCGGACGTCGCCACCGATAGCTGAACGATCGGCCGCCCGTCCTGGGTCTGCCGCACTTCCGGGTCGCGCCCGAGATTTCCGACCAGGATGACCTTGTTGACGCTTCCTGCCATGACTAATTCCTTGTTGCGAAGGCGCGGGTATGGGGCCGCAGTTTAGGGACTGGCAGGCGTGGCCGCCACCGCACAGTTATCCACAGGTAGAGAACCGGGGCCCGGCCACCCATTTTTCGGCGGTCGCCGCCAGGCAGCCGAATTTGCGAATTTCCGGCCCGACTGGCGTATAGTCGTGTGTTGCCCTTTGGACCCCCGACGAGCCCGAGCATATCCGTGCCCGCCCGCAAATCACCCACCAGACGATCCGCCGACCATAAATCGATCGTTATCCGCGGCGCCCGCGAGCACAATCTCAAAGGCATCGACGTCGATATCCCGCGCAACAAGCTGGTGATGCTGACCGGCCTGTCAGGGTCGGGCAAGTCCTCGCTGGCATTCGATACGATCTATGCCGAAGGCCAGCGCCGCTATGTCGAAAGCCTGTCGGCCTATGCGCGCCAGTTCCTGGAACTGATGCAGAAGCCCGATGTCGAATCGATCGAGGGGCTCTCGCCCGCCATTTCGATCGAGCAGAAGACCACCTCGCGCAATCCGCGTTCGACCGTCGGCACCGTCACTGAAATCTACGACTACCTGCGGCTGTTGTATGCGCGCATCGGCATCCCCTACTCGCCCGCCACCGGTCTGCCGATTGAAAGCCAAACCGTCAGCCTTATGGTTGACCGGGTGCTGTCGATGCCGGAAGGCAAACGGCTTTATCTGCTGGCGCCGATCGTGCGCGGCCGCAAAGGCGAGTACCGCAAGGAACTGGCCGACTTGCTCAAGAAAGGCTTTCAGCGCGTCAAGGTGGACGGGACCCTGTACGAGATCGAGAACGTTCCCGCCCTCAACAAGAAGATCAAGCACGACATCGAAGTGGTGGTGGACAGGCTGGTGGTGCGGGATGACCTTGGATCGCGCCTGGCCGACAGTTTCGAGACCGCGCTTTTGGCCGCCGACGGGCTCGCCATCGCCGAGGATGCCGACTCGGGCGAGCGCACCATCTTTTCATCCAAGTTCGCCTGCCCGGTGTCGGGTTTCACCATCGAGGAAATCGAGCCCCGCCTGTTTTCCTTCAACAATCCCTTCGGCGCTTGCCCTGATTGCGACGGCCTCGGAACCGATATCTATTTCGATCCCGAACTGGTCGTGCCCGATGCGCGCCGGTCTCTGCGCAACGGCGCCATTGCACCCTGGTCGAAATCGTCTTCGCCTTACTACATCCAGACTCTTGAAAGCCTGGCACGGCACTTCAAGGTGTCGATGAACGATCCGTTCGAGGACCTGCCTAACAAGGTGCAGGATTCCATCCTGTGGGGCACCGGCAAGGACCGGGTGACGCTCACCTACGACGACGGCGACCGCACGTATTCGACGACCAAACCGTTCGAGGGAATCGTCCCCAACATGGAACGGCGCTGGCGGGAAACTGAATCGTCGTGGATCCGCGAGGAAATGGCGCGGTATCAGAACGAGACCCTGTGCGAAACATGCCAGGGATACCGTCTCAAACCCGAGGCGTTGGCGGTCAAGATCGCGGGGCTGCACGTCGGCGAAGTCACCGAAATGTCGATCGATCGCGCCGCAGGGTGGTTCCGCGTACTGCCGCCGAATCTGACCGCAAAGCAGCGCGAGATCGCCGAGCGAATACTAAAGGAAATCAACGAGCGCCTCGGCTTTCTGGTCAACGTCGGCCTCGAATACCTGACGCTGTCGCGCACCGCCGGCACGCTGTCGGGCGGGGAAAGCCAGCGCATCCGGCTCGCTTCCCAGATCGGGTCGGGATTGACGGGCGTGCTTTACGTACTGGACGAGCCCTCCATCGGGCTCCACCAGCGCGACAACCGGCGGCTTCTGGACACGCTGGAAAACCTGCGCGATCTCGGCAACACGGTGATCGTGGTCGAGCACGACGAAGAGGCGATTCGTGCCGCTGATTACGTCGTCGACATGGGCCCGGGCGCGGGCAAGCATGGCGGCGAAATCGTCGCCGAGGGCCCGCCTGCAAGAATCTTGAAATCGAAGGCGAGCCTCACCGGCCAGTACCTCACCGGAAAACGCGAAGTGCCGGTGCCGGCGGCGCGCCGGCCGGGAAAGCTTACTCAGACGCTTACCGTGCGCGGCGCCACGGAAAACAACCTGCAACAGATTGATGTGTCGTTTCCGGTCGGCACCTTCATCTGCGTCACCGGTGTTTCCGGTGGCGGCAAATCGACGTTGATTGTGGAGACGCTGTACAAGGCGCTGGCGCGCAGGCTTAACAACGCCCGCACCACCCCCGGCGCCCATGACTCCATCGAAGGCATGGAATTCCTCGACAAGGTGGTCGACATCGACCAGTCGCCGATTGGGCGAACGCCGCGCTCCAACCCCGCCACCTATACCGGCGCGTTCACGCCGATACGCGAGTGGTTCGCCAGCCTGCCCGAATCGATCGCGCGCGGCTACAAGCCGGGACGGTTTTCGTTCAACGTCAAGGGTGGACGGTGCGAGGCCTGCCAGGGCGACGGCCTGATCAAGATCGAGATGCACTTCCTGCCGGACATCTATGTGCAATGCGATGTCTGCAAGGGCCGGCGCTACAACCGCGAGACCCTGGAGATTCACTTCAAGACCAAATCCATCGCCGACATTCTCGACATGACGGTGGACGACGCAGCGGATTTTTTCTCGGCGGTGCCGGCAATCCGCGACAAGCTGGTGACGTTGCGGAAGGTCGGGCTCGGGTACATCCATGTCGGCCAGCAAGCGACGACGCTCTCGGGCGGCGAGGCGCAGCGCGTCAAACTCGCCAAGGAGCTGTCGCGGCGCGCCACCGGGCAGACGCTCTATATTCTGGACGAGCCCACCACGGGCCTGCATTTCGACGACATCCGCAAGCTCCTCGACGTGTTGCATGCGCTGGTCGATACCGGAAATACGGTGGTGGTCATCGAACATAACCTCGAGGTCATCAAGACAGCCGACTGGATTGTCGATCTCGGCCCCGAGGGCGGCGACAAGGGCGGCCGCATCGTCGCCGAGGGCACACCGGAGGATGTGGCCGGCGTGAAGTCGAGCTATACCGGCCAGTACCTGAAAGAATATTTGGGTCGCGCCCGCCCCAGAGCAAAAAATACCGCAGCCAGCACCGGCACGACGGCGAAAACCAAGAGGTCCGGCACGAAACGGTCGCGCGTGGCGGCGGCGAAACCGAAAGGCAACTCCAGGAAGCCCGCGGCCAAGAAACCGGCGGCGAAAAAACAAGCCACCGCAACCAAGAAACCGGCGGCAAAGAGGACCGCTGCGCGCGGCGCCAAATCACCTGCGAAATTACCGCGCCGCGCCGCCACCAAGCGCACGCGACGGACCGCCAGGCGGGGATAACGCTCGCGGCTTCGCGCGCCAGAGCAATATCCGAAGGGATTGAACCGGCGCGGGTCAAGCCCTTCGGGCAAAATTGCTCTCCACTTCAAGAAGATAGAGCAGCTTTATCCGTTCAGTGATCGCCGAAAGCGATTCCATCTGAACGGATGCTGCTCCAGGCGCGAGGCCCTACCTCTCCCTGTCTCTCAGCCCGCGCAGGGTCAGGATCAGGGCGTAGATCCACACGACGACGCCAATCAGCCCGAGCGCCATGCCGGGGCCGTCGTTTTCGGGGTTGAGGAGCACCAGCAGGAAGCCGACGATCAGGAAGATCAGCGCCAGGTTCCGCAACATGCGCCCGCGCCGCGCCGGCGGCAGCTGCGAGAACCGGAACGCCGGCGCGCCCTGCCCGTAGCCCCGTTTGTCCCTGCCCCAGATGCGCATGGGCCGAAGTTAAGGGGCGCAGGCGCGCGCCGCAAGCCGATGCGGAATTGGCGGAGCGCGCCGACTCGGTTACGCTGGTGCCATGACGAACCCGGTTCACATCATCGGCGGCGGGCTCGCCGGCAGCGAGGCCGCATGGCAGATCGCGCGCGGCGGCGTGCCTGTCGTGCTGCACGAAATGCGGCCCCTGCGCGGGACCGAGGCGCACGTGTCGGCGCGGCTTGCAGAACTCGTGTGCTCCAATTCGTTCCGCTCCGACGATGCCGAAAAGAACGCGGTCGGACTACTGCACGAAGAGATGCGGCGCTGCGGGTCGCTTATCATGCGTGCGGCAGACGGCACCCGGGTGCCGGCCGGCTCGGCGCTGGCGGTGGACCGCGACGAGTTCGCGGCCGAGGTCGAGGCGGTGCTGCAACACGAAGCGCTAATCGATATTCGGCGCGAGGAGATTGCCGGCCTGCCACCCGCGGAATGGGATTCGGTGATCGTCGCCACCGGTCCCTTGACCTCGGAGCCGCTGGCGCAGGCGATCCGCACTCTCACCGGCGAGGAGTCGCTCGCCTTCTTCGATGCCATCGCCCCGATCGTTCACCGTGAATCGATCGATTTTTCGCGGGCATGGTTTCAGTCGCGCTATGACAAGGGTGGCAAGGACTACATCAACTGTCCCCTCTCGCGCGAGCAGTACCATGCCTTCATCGATGCGCTGATCGAGGGGGAATACACCGAGTTCCACGATTGGGAGCGCGACACCCCTTATTTCGAGGGCTGTTTGCCGATCGAAGTGATGGCGGCGCGCGGTCACGAAACGCTGGCGCACGGACCGATGAAGCCGGTCGGGCTCACCAACCCGCACGAGGACACCAAGGCCCACGCCGTGGTGCAACTGCGCCAGGACAACGCGCTGGGCACGCTGTTCAACATGGTGGGGTTTCAAACCAAGCTGAAGCACGGCGAGCAGAAGCGCGTTTTCCGCATGATTCCGGGGCTGGAACGGGCCGAGTTCGCACGCCTCGGCGGAATTCACCGCAATACGTTTCTCAACAGCCCGACGCTGCTCGACGCCCAATTGCGGCTCAAGGCCGATCCGAGGCTGCGGTTTTCGGGCCAGATCGCTGGCGTTGAGGGCTATCTCGAGAGCGCAGCCTGCGGTCTGCTGACGGGCCTTATGGCGGCGGCGCAACGGCTCGAACGGGCGTGGCAACCGCCGCCTGCAACCACGGCACTGGGTGCGCTTCTGAACCACATCACCGGCGGCGCCGAAGCCGAAACTTTCCAGCCGATGAACATCAACTTCGGCCTGTTTCCCCCACTTGAAGGACGCATCAAGCGCGTCCAGCGCAAACCGGCATACAGCGCCCGCGCCCTTGCCGACCTCGACGCCTGGCTCGGCACGCCGCCGCCGAATCGGCTGACCCCGGCGCCTAGAATCTGACCCAGGGGTACGGGCGGACAGCGAAGGATCGAACGGTCGGAGTCAGACCACCGAGCGCCGCCGCCGGACAAAAAAGAAAGGGGCCCGAAGGCCCCTTTCAACCAAGCACTCCCCGCGTTTTCCGGGGCAGTTGTTCAATAGAGGTTCTGCGCAGAAACCATGGCGTAGAGCATCGGGATCGATAGCAGCGTGTTGGTGCGTGAAAACAGCATCGCCGTACGCCCGGCCTTCGCCTTGGTGTCGGCGTCCACCTCGACAATACCGAGCGCCTTTTTCTGGTTGGGCCAGATGATGAACCAGACGTTGAACCACATGATCGCGCCCAGCCACATGCCGATGCCGATCGCGGTATCCTTGGGAACGCCGCTTTCGAGACCGATCAGCAGGGCGCCAACGAAATAGTCGTTGAGGATCGCGAGGATAACGCCGGTGACGATGGTGCCCATCGCCCCCCAACGGAACCAGAACAGGGCTGACGGCGCGATGACCTTGCTGATGGCCGGCTTTTGCTCGTCCGGAATACTTGCCATGTTGGGGATCTGGACGAAGTTGAAGTACCACAACAGCCCAATCCACATGACGCCCGAAAGCACATGGAGCCAGCGCACGAAAAAGGTCCACCAATCCGTGCTGCCAAGGTCGAAGGCATTGGTATCGGGGTACCAAATGACGACCACGATGATCATGATAATTGCCAGAATGATCCCTGAGATCACCGTGGAACGCAGGTTCGCAAGCAGTCCGGCCATTTGTTTATCCCCCTTTGGAAGCGAAAATAACCACAATATGTAGTAGGTCAATTGATGCGAAACACCAATATACCCGATCCGCTGTTGGTACTGCAAGAAGCCGCGGCGACCGCTCTTCGATGCAGGCGCGCGTGCCCCTGAATGCCGCCGACGCGCGGGCGCATTGCGCCGCCGAAGTCCGGCGCCACGACTACGACCGCTACCTGTGCGCCCTGTTTGCCCCCCGGCAGGCCCAGCCCGCGCTTCTCGCGCTGTGCGCCTTCAACCTCGAACTCGCCCGTATCCCGGAAACCGTGCGCGAGCCGGCGCTCGCCGACCTGCGCCGCCTGTGGTGGCGCGAAGCGATTGACGCACTTGCGGGCCGGGTTGACGATCATCCGGTCCTGGTCGCGCTCTCGGGTGCGGACCGACGCCATCAGCTGGATAAGGCCAAGCTGGCGCAAATGATCGACGCGCGCGACGCCGATCATCGCGAAATGCCGCCCGCGACACTGGATGACCTCGAGGCGTATGCCCGCGGCACCTCCGGTTCGCTGATGCGTCTCTGGGTCAACGTCCTGGGGTCGCCTGATACTGGTATGGCCGGCGCCGCCGAGGCGGCGGGAACCGCCTTCGCCCTCGCCGGTTTGATGCGCGCAGTGCCGTTCCACGCTGCCGATCGGCGGATCTATCTTCCCGCCGACCTGCTCGACAATGCGGGAATACCCGCGGCGGACCTTTTCGAAGGCCGGGCGCATGCCGGTCTCGGACGCGCCGTAGCGCCGGTCCTCGATCGCGCGCGCACGCTCCTTGCGGAAACGAGCGCCGGTGCCAAAGCGGCGCCGCGCCGGGTCCGTCCTGCACTTTTGCCCGCAGTGCTTGGCGCGCTCTACCTTCGACGACTGGACGCAGCCGGTAACGATCCGTTCTCGCCGGCTCTCGCCGTCTCTCCGCTCAAGCGCCAGTTCTCTCTTGCCCGCGCCTGTTGGACCGGCCGGCTCTAGAACTTTTCCCGTTCGCATGCGCTCACGCGAAAAGATCTATCCCTTTGACATAGTACGCAAATCGTCGTCGCTGGCGATTCCGCCGGCTCAGGATTTGCGCTAGTCCACCGCAATCAGGAGGGCGGCGACGCGGCGGTCCTCGGCCAGCAGCACGTTGTAGGTGCGGCAGGCGGCGCCGGTATCCATCGGCTCGACGGCGACGCCGGCGCCCCGCAGGACGGCACGTAACGATTCAGGCACCAGCGCCATCTCCCGTCCGCAACCGATCAGCAGGATTTCGACACCGGAGTCAGCCGCCAATACCGGCGCAACACTCTCTTCGGTGATTTCGGCGACGGTGGTCACGGCCAGCGCCGTGACCAAGGTTGGCAGCACCAGGACCGAACCTTCGTGGCGCGTGCCACTGATGCGGAATCCGCCGTCGCCGTAGCCGTTGATCAACTTCCGACCGGCTTCGATTTCCGGGGTGATATCCATCGAAAAACCTTGGCAAACCCCTTGGCGGCCAACGGTCTAGATCAGGGCGATGATGCAGGATCGCCCGCGCCTGGCGCCGAATCCCCGCTCATTTCACGGCGCACCCCGAAATACATCAATAAGGGCGCGGCGACGAAGACCGAAGAATAGGTTCCGACAACGACGCCCCAGATCATCGCGAGCGTAAACCCCGAAATAACAGCGCCGCCGAATATTGCCAGCGCCCCCAGCGCCAGCAGAGTCGTGATCGAGGTCATGGTAGTGCGCGACAGGGTCTCGTTGATGCTCTGGTTCAACAGATCCGTGAGGGAAAGTTTCTTGTATTTGCGCAGATTCTCGCGCACCCGATCGTACACGACGACCGTGTCGTTCATCGAATAGCCAATGATGGCCAGGATCGCGGCAATGATCGAGAGATTGAATTCGAGGCCGGTGACGGCGAAAAAACCGAATGTCAGGATCACATCGTGGGCGAGCGCCGCCACCGCACCGATGCTGAACTGCCATTCGAACCGGAACCAGATGTAGATCAGCATGCAAACCAGGGCGCCGACCAAGGCCAATGTTCCGTCGCGCACCAGTTCGCCACTGACCTTCGGACCGACAAATTCAACACGCCGGTAATCGATCCCGGCGCCGATTTCGACGGCGAGCGCCTCCTTGATTATTTCGACGGCGCGCTGTTGCGCGGTCGAGCCGCCGGGTTGGCGCTCGACCCGGATCAGCACGTCGTCCGCAGCGCCGAACTCCTGCAGCGCCACCTCGCCAAGACCGAGCCCGGACAATGCAGAGCGCATTTGCGCAAGATTCGCCGGTCCCGGGGTTTTGACCTCGAGCAACGTGCCACCGCGAAAGTCGATGCCAAAATTAAGCCCGGAAACCACCAGCATTACCACCGATAGCAATATCATCAGGCCCGACAGGCCGAAGGCCGTCTTGCGCATACCCAGGAACGGGATACGTGTGTCTGCGGGAACCAGGCGAAGTCTGAACATGGCCCTAAATTGGCAATACCGCCGGCTTGCGCTGGCGAATCCAGATGGCGATGACGAGACGCGTCAGCGTAATCGCCGTGAACATCGAACTCACAATCCCGAAACCGAGTGTTATGGCAAATCCGCGTACCGGACCTGAACCCAGACTGAACAACAAGACCGCTGCAATCAGCGTCGTCACGTTCGAATCGATGATGGTCGTCAGGGCGCGGCTGTAGCCTGCCTCGATTGCCGAGAAGGGCGTTCGCCCCGCCCGCACTTCTTCCCGGATGCGCTCGAAGATCAGCACGTTGGCGTCCACCGCCATACCGATGGTGAGCACAACGCCGGCGATGCCCGGCAACGTCAACGTCGCCTGCAAGGCCGACAAACCGCCGCCGATCAGCACCAAATTGACCAGAAGCGCGAGGTTCGCAACCAGTCCGAACGACCCGTAAGTCACGACCATGAATATCATTACCAGCACGAAAGCG
>PVBE012477952.1_pt1 | contig 12519 bp, 10 predicted proteins | sample 1631181 | NCBI WGS metagenome assembly PVBE01 (sample SAMN08397723, study PRJNA350692) | Marine metagenome, whole genome shotgun sequencing project. | isolation source: water | place: Pacific Ocean | collected 2012-04 | reverse complement strand
CCGTTGAAGGTATATAACCTTTTGAAATATATCGTGATTCCAAAATTGGCACTGCACTTGCACGGATCAGGGTAACTCGCCCACATGAAAGTTCCAACGAGTTTGGCGGGGATCCGTCTTGAACAGGGTCGGAAACAAGTACGGTGTCCGCGGTGACGGATCCGGTCTCGTTAAGGCTATTGCCAGTCTGCTTGATTGTTTCGGGACCTTAGAAAATTGAGTCGATTCCGGAGGTCGTGATGTTATTTGAAATGAAATTAAAACTCTCGCGAATGCTCGCTGCGGTAGTCGCGTTATTCGTAGCACCGGTGTACGCCGGGCCGGTTGATCTATCGTCCTGGCTCATCGACGGAGGCGGAAATTGGGTCCTGCCCGGGGCGCCGAACAACTCAGTCCTGCAGACCTTGAACAGTGCACCGACGATGTTTTTCAACGATACGGACAGCCAGGGCACGGCCCTGTCCGGTTCCTTTGGGACTGAAACGACCAGTGATGATGATTTCTTCGGTTTCGTTCTCGGGTACGACAACAACGACGTATTCGGAAGCAATCTGACAACGGACTACATACTAGTCGATTGGAAGCAAAACACTCAGTCTGGCTGGGACGCCGGGATGTCCATTTCTCGAGACACGGGCTCGATTAACACGTGCGGGACGTGTACCGCCTCCGATGCTTGGACGCACACGGGAAACGTGTCGTTTATACAGCGAGCCGCGACCCTCGGGATGACGGGGTGGGCTGACAACACGATATACGATTTTACCATCGATTTCACCGCGACGAATATCACCGTTGCTATCGATGGGGTGGAGCAATTCGATATAAACGGCACCTTTGAGGATGGCTCGTTTGGCTTTTACAATTTCTCTCAGCAGAGTGTGCGCTATGCCGGGATCGAGGAGGATATCCTCCCGCCAAGGTGTGACGAACCGGGCGGTCCGCCCTGCGGTGTCCCGGAACCGGGCAGCGTCGCCCTAATTACGCTAGGTCTTGCCGGAGTGGGTTTTGCTCGAAGGAAGAGACGCGCCTAAATCCCTGAAATGTCCGGAGCCAGGGCCCTCTTTGGAGGGCCTTGGCTTGATTTGCCCTGTCTCGCATGAAGTCGACGGGCATCGTTGCCTGCTTGTATTGCGTTTGACTTCCTCAACCCTGCCTCGAATGACGGCAAGAGCGGGCGCAATTTTGCCGGCGGTACGACGCTCAGTTTCGCAGCACCGACAACAGCGACGCGTCTCTACCTCGGCGTGATTGACGCGTTTGGCTTCGCTGCTACTACGGACTACTACAACGACCAAAATTCCGGCATCAATACAAATTGATACTGGATTTCTCATGTCTTTAGCGCAGGCGATCGACAAGACTCAGAGGTGTTCAGACGATTTCGGTGGTTCATTTGATACCTTAACCGAGTATCTCCCCGCAGATTGGGTAGAAAGGTCTCTCTCGAAAGTAACCTCACGCTTCTTATTCGAGTCGGCGATCACCGCAAGCGCACTTTGCCGCCTTGGCGAGCTGACTACGAGCGCTTCCGGTGTTAGCCACCTCATGCGTAACGCATCAGATGATGCGTCGCGTCTACCGCTGTCTATACGTTATGGCCGATGATGCTATCACCTCGGCCTTTCACTCATCACTGCTTTGTCCCGGGTGATCGCGGGGCGTGTCATTACCGGGCGAATTTCAGGCTTCCTATCCAGGCAAAAAGGACGAGCGTTCCCAACAGAACCACGACGGTTGCCGGCCGGTTACGGCAGTCTCGGCCAACCCAAGTTTCTCGACCGTTGAGCACGAGCAACGCGGCTGCCAAACAGGGGATGAACATTGCGCCGGTTACGGCGTAGAGTTTCTGGATCTCCTTAAAGCTCGTGAATAACCCCAGCATCGGTATCGTCGCGATGCCGAGCAAGTAGGCGCGGTAGGGCAGGGACCGCGTGTCCACCTTTTGCGGTTCGCCAGCGGCGGCACCTCGAGGGCGCAGTATCAATCGCCAGATATCTGCGAACAGATACGGTACGGCCTGCCATACACCTAGCAGGCTGCTGAATACGGCGCCGAGGGCGCCCACCAGAAACAACCACTTTCCGGCCGGGCCGACGAGCACGTCGAGCTGCTCGGAAATGGTAACGAGTAGGCGTGCCCCGCTTCCGCTGGTCTCAACGGTGTTGCCGATGATTACCATTGCGAGGCCGAATACTGCGGTCATCAGGTAACCAATGCCGAGGTCGATCCGGCACATCCACAGATCCTCGGTACCCGAGCGCCCCGCCTCTCTGATCCAGTAGCCATAGCACAGAATAGTCAGGGTCCCGCCGATGCCCCCGATGAGAGCGACGGTCCAGGTCAACCCGCCGTCTCCAAAATTGGGAATGGATGGGACAAATAGACCCTGAGCGAGCTCGGCAGGTGCGGGAGCGAGGAGTCCGGCCGTCACTACGGCAACCACGAACATGACGCCGATGCACACGCTCATGATCTTTTCGAAAAGCCTGAAACCGCCCGAGAGCACGAGCACTGTTCCAATCACGCTGGCACCGATCCCGAAAACGATCTTCCCACGCTCGGGATCGGAAAATAGCGGAATGATCGCGTGCAGAGTGACGCCGCAGGCGCCCATTAGCGCCGCGCTCACGAAGTAAGACCAAAGCAAAAAGTACGGCAGAAAGAGCCATCCGACTATGCGTCCGAAACGACCGATTGCGCCTTCGATCAGTGTTTGACCAGTTGCTAATTGCCAACGCGCCAGGCCCTCGTTGAGAGTAAACTTAAGGAAGGATCCGACAAGCACAGCCCAGAGAACCGCTACTCCGAGCTGACTTCCGGTAAAGCTTGCGGTGGCGAGGTCTCCCGCGCCGACGCCGGTCGCGGCAACGAGCACTCCAGGCCCAACAATGGCCAGCAGACCGGCTTTTCGGTTTGAGCCAGATGGTTTCGATGAGACGGACATGGTTTTTCAGTCCGCGCTAAATTCGACCCAATTCACGCACCAGCGTCTGCAGCGATTTTGCGTTGAACGCTGGGAGGAAATGATCGACGAAGGGCAGGGCGGCCTTCATCCCGGCCGCGCGCACTTGAAAGGTCGTCGCGCCGTACATGGGGTTGATCCAGACGATTTTTTTTACCCGCCGCCGCATCACTCGCATCTCTCGCGCTATGTTATCGGCGCTGCCGTTGTCGTAACCGTCGCTGATAATGATCGCGACCGTCGAGCGCGAGGTCCCTTCCTGCAGAACGCCACGGTTCAATTTTCCGAGTGCGTTACCGATATCGGTCCCGCCCGACCAATGCCGCACCGTAGTGCCGATCTCCTCCAGGGTCCGGCGCACCGATCTGCGTCGCAGCAGGGAGCTTACCTCGGTAACTTTAGTGCTGAACACCAAAGTGCGAGAGTTCTTGAGCGCCCGTTGCAACCCGAGCATGAGTTGCAGCAGAAACGGATTGAATGCGTCCATAGAACCGCTGACATCGGATAGAAGAACGATGCGCGTCTTACGCGTACGCCTCTTTACCCTCGACAACTCGAGCATGTCCATGCCGTGTCGTACGTTGCGCCGAACCGATCGGCGTATATCGATCGTACGACCGCTCGGCGCCTGTTGCCAACGCCTGCTTGGCCGAGTTACCAGCCTTTTCGCGAGTTCGCGTATCACTTGTTCCAGCGGCGGGGCCGATTCGTCCCAGCGCGAAGAGAGGTTTAAGTCGCGCACCATTTCCTCGACGCCGAAGTGTTCGGAATCGGCAAGCATTTCGTCGTGTCCGCGCTGGTCGCCGTATTGCTTGTCGCCCCGGATCAACTCCGGTCGCCACGGTTTGTAATCACCCTCTTCTTCTCGGGTGCCGTGCCAAAAATTCTGAAAAATGCGGTCGAATTTGACTTCGTCCTCGTGGCTGCTGGCCAGGTTGGTACGGACGGCGAGGCGGAAATCGTCCTCGTTAAGCCAATCGATCGATCCGAGCGCACGGAACACATCGATAATGCGGCCCTGGGTGACCGCCAAATGATCTTCTTTCGCCAGGCGGCACAGCGTGAGGGTCCTGCGCATGATGCCCGTATCGTCGATCGGCGACGGCTCCATCTGATCAGTCTTCGTTTGCCGTCGTTTCACCGTCAATGACGTGACTAGCACCGATACTGCGCAGCCGTTCGATATCGTCGTGGTATTTGAGGATCACGCCAGAGGTTTCTTCGACTACATCGGGGCTCAGCTCTTTGGCCCCGAGGCCCATTAGTGCCCGACTCCAGTCCAGCGTCTCGGCGACCCCCGGCCGTTTGTAGAAGTCGATCCCACGTAGTCGCTGCATGACTTCGGCGATCGTATTTGCCAGCGACGCCTCGATCCCCGGCACGCGCCGGAGGATAATCTCGCGCTCCTTTTCGGGTGACGGATAGTCAATCCAAAGATAGAGGCACCGGCGTTTCAGCGCATCGTTGAGTTCGCGCGTGCGATTTGAAGTCAGAATGACGTGCGGGCGATGGATCGCAGTGAAGGTCCCGATTTCGGGGACGGTGACTTGAAAATCGGAAAGGATTTCGAGTAAAAACGCTTCGAATTCCTCATCGGCCCGGTCGACTTCGTCGATCAGCAGGATTGCGGGTTTTGGCCCCGGGTGGCGGATCGCCTGGAGCAACGGTCGGTGAAGGAGAAACTCGTCGTTGAAGATTGTTTTTTCCAGGGTCCCGCGCTTATCTTCGTCGTGTTCGGCCATCCGGATATGCAGGATCTGCCGTGCGTAATTCCACTCATACAAAGTAGTGTTGGCGTCCAGGCCTTCATAGCATTGCAGCCTTATCAGCGGGGTATCCAGCACCGACGCAAGAACCTTCGCCACCTCGGTTTTGCCGACGCCGGCTTCGCCTTCGAGCAAGATCGGCTTTTCGAGATCTGCCGCAAGCTTGAGCGTCAAGGCGAGCGGGCGGCTCGCAATGTAGTCATAGGTCGCAAACGCGGCTTCGACCTCCTCAATCGAGCGAAATCCGGCGGCGGTGTTGATTGTCATGAAACTGTTCCTGCCTGGTATCGGGTTATGGCCGGTCTCCGATTATAATGCGACCTCGCTTACTTGATAGGCTAGGTCTCGCTCGTGGGATCACCGCCGAAAGGCCATTTTGCCCTCGACCTCGCCGAGGCGGACCGATAGGGTGCGATATTGACCCATTGCCGTCGGGTAAGCGATACCGAAAGTATTCCGGCGCGCGCTATTGCTCGTTGGCATTGGTCCGGCGTACGGGTTCTCGTACTATCCGAGCAGTAATCGGCAGTCAGAGGTTAGGGCGATGACGCTAGTATTGATTTTGGTGTTCGGCGTTCTCTTCGGAATGATCGGCGGCGCTGCCGAAGGCGATGAAGGTTTCGTTTTCGGCGCCTTACTCGGGATCCTGGCCGGTCTGTATACGGCCTTGCGGGTCAAGTTCGGACGGATCGAACGACGGGTCAAGGAAGCTGAAGAGGCGCTGAACATACTCTCGGCCGTAGCCACGCCGACCGGATCGACCGTTTCTTCGAAACCGCCGGTCGCGGCCACGCCCGAGACCCCCGTGCCCGAATTTGCCAGCGAGATTTCGCCGACCGAAGCCGCGACACGAACGGTTGTCAATGACGGGCCGACAGGGCCTGCGGCTTCGACCAAAGACAGCCCGTACCCTTGGCTCGACGACGATCGAGATGCGTTTAGGCGCCCCCCCGGGGCCGCCGCAGCGGACCGGCTTTTTACCGCCGTCGGCGGGTTTTTTACGACCGGAAACATCGTCGTGAAGGTCGGGTTGGTGGTCCTATTTTTCGGTGTGTCCTTCCTGATCAAATTTGCTCATGACAAGGCCATGCTGCCGGTCGAATTCAGACTCGCCGGGATTGCCGCCGTCGGTATCGGCCTGCTCGTTGTCGGGTGGAAACTGCGGGGGCGCAACCCCAATTACGCGATGACGCTGCAGGGTGGCGCCGTCGGAATTTTGTACCTCACCGTATTTGGCGCCGCTCGTCTCTATCACGTCTTACCGACGTCGATCGCTTTTGCATTGATGATCGGCTTGGTTTTGCTATCCGGAGCGCTTGCTGTTTTGCAGAATGCACCGACGCTGGCGGCATTCGGGTCGGCCGGCGGTTTTCTCGCACCGGTGCTGACCTCGACGGGGCAGGGTAGCCACGTTGCGCTGTTTTCCTTTTACGCGTTGTTGAACCTCGGGATCTTCGGCATCGCCTGGTTCAAGGCCTGGCGCATCCTCAACTGGTTGGGATTCGTATTTACTTTCGTCATCGCTACGGCCTGGGGTGCGCGCTACTACGCTCCCGTACACTTCGCCTCGACCGAGCCTTTTCTGATCCTGTTCACGCTGTTCTACATCGCTATCACCGTCCTGTTCGCGACCCGCCAACCGCCGCGCCTACGCGGACTCGTCGACGGATCGCTGGTATTCGGCGTACCGACGGTGGGCTTCGCGCTCCAAAGTCGTCTGGTCCGGGAAATCGAATTCGGCCTCGCCTATTCGTCACTAATACTGGGCGCGTTTTATGTCGTGCTCGCTTTCGTTCTTTGGCGGCGATATCGCGACGACATGCGTCTGCTTGCTGAATCATTTCTCGCCCTTGGCGTAATTTTCGCGAGCCTGTCGATTCCCTTAGCCTTAGACGGTCACTGGACCGCGGCGGCGTGGTCACTCGAAGCGACCGGCATCATCTGGATCGGCTTGCGCCAAACGCGGATTGCCGCACGGGCCTTCGGCGTGCTGTTGCAGATTGGCGCGGCGTCGCTGTTCTTCCTGCAGGCGGAGGTACAGACGACGACACCGGCGGTGTTCAATAGCGCTTATGTGGGTTCGATCATGATTGCCGCGGCCGGATTATTGAGCGCCTACCTGTATGCCCGCTATCGCGTAGCCGTGCACCGCTACGAAGAACCGCTTGAAATCGTGCTCCTGGCGTGGGGTCTCATCTGGTGGCTGGGCGCGGGAATCAACGAAATCGTCCGACACTTGCCGGCTGCGGACGAAGGAGCGGCGTTGATTGCATTCTCGGCGTTTAGCGCGCTCGGGCTCTCGGCTATCGCCCGGCGCCTGGATTGGGATTCCGCCGGCCGGCCCGCGATGGGCTTGTTACCGGCACTGGCTCTAATTGCGGGTGTGGATTTCGCGGCGCATGCGGGGGACGGACCGTTTCGCCAACCCTACGCGATCGCATGGACCGTCGGCCTGGTCGTCAATTTCGGGTTGCTGGCCCGGTTCGCTGGAAACTGGGGCGAAAGATGGCGCGGGCCATGGCACGCCGGCTCCCTGTATCTGGTCTGCTTCTTGGCTGCCTGGGCGGCAACCGCATTTGTCGATCGCTCGACGGATTTGAGTGACGCCTGGATCTTTTCGACGGCCGCTTTAGTGCCGGCCGTCTTGATCATTGCGCTGGTCCGATCCGGCGATCGGATAGCATGGCCGGTCGCGAGGTTTGAAGACAGCTACCGGCGGATCGGACTCTTCCCGATCGCCGTCATCCTCGGTTTGTGGATCATCGCGAGCGTCACGCAAGAAGGCGACCCCACGCCGCTATCCTATATACCTATTTTCAACCCCATCGACGTTACCGGTCTGCTGATTTTGCTGAGCCTGTTGGTTTGGTGGTTCGACGGGCGTACAGCGGGCACAATGCAAAAAATCGAACCCCGCCACATTGTTGTTATGCTCGGTTTGTTATGCTTTTTCTGGTTCAACGCGATCTTGTTTCGAACGGTACACCACACCACCGGTACGCCTTATGATTTCTCGCTGATGTGGCGGGCGCCTACACTGCAGTCGACAATTTCTCTTGCATGGACGTTGCTCGGTAGCGCGGCCATGGCGCTCGCGGCGTTAAAACTCCAAATGCGGGAGCTATGGATTGCCGGCGCAATCCTTCTCGGATTGGTCATCGTGAAATTGTTCACGGTCGACCTCGCCGACATTGGGACGGTCGCGCGTATCGTCTCTTTCATGGGCGTCGGACTGTTGCTGCTCGTCATCGGGTATTTTGCGCCGCTCCCGCCGCGAACGGAGGGCAAGGAATGAGCGTTGGACGCCGCTTGCTGATTCTATTCGCCGGCGGATCGTTGTTTCCCGCCATCCAGGCGGCTCCCACGCCGCATGCGTTTGCGCGCGGCTACGAGATCGAATTGGCCGGCCATGCGCCAATTTATAAGTTACAGCTCACCGCCGCGATCTACCAGTCATCGGCTACCGCCGACCTGAGCGATCTCGCGGTGTTCAACGCGGCCGCAGAGCAAGTGCCGCATATGTTGCGGGCCGCGGCAGAAGCCCCGGCGCCCGCCGTAAGCAACTGGATCGCGCTACCGTTTTTTCCGGTACCGACCCAAGGCGCTACCGCCGAGCGGCGTATCATCGTGCAGACCGACGGTACGCTGATCCGCATCGAAGGCGCCGACAGCCACGCCGAACACGACGGCGCGATGGACTACCTTGTTGACGCCAGCCGGCTACAAAAGCGTCTCACGAAAATCGAACTCGCGCTGGTCGAACCCGGTAACGACTTCGTGGTGCCAATCCAGGTAGAGGCGAGTTCCGATCTGACGAAATGGACGCCGCTGGTCGCGAACTACCACCTAGCCGCGCTCGAATACGCCGGGCACCGGCTGACCCAGACACGGATCCCGCTACCGAACGGCGGCGCACGTTATTTGCGTCTGCGAGCGTTACAACAAAATGCGGTTTTCCGGATTGCGACAATCCGGGGGAAGGTGCGTTCGGAACGGGCGGTCGTACGCTCATTGGTGCGCCTCAAAGTCAGTAGTCGTTCCGCCACGCAGCACCCGGACGAAATTCGTTTCGATCTCGGAGGTTCTTTCCCGCTACACGAAGTTGCGATCGAGTTTGCACCGAACAAGCTCATCCAGGCCACTATCGAGTCAAGCTCCGACCCTGCTGACGCATGGCGTCGACGCTACACAGGCGCTCTCTATACGCTAGAGCGTAACGGTCTGCTGCTTCGACCGAACTCCTTAAGGCTTGTGGGAGTGAGAGACCGCTATTGGCGTTTGAGCGGCATCGAACCGATGCCCACAGCCGCATTGAGCGCCGAACTCACGGTCGCCTGGAAGCCCCAGGAGTTGATCTTTCTGGCCGAAGGAACGGCACCTTATTTGCTTGCGGTGGGACGCGCCACGCCATTGCCGGAAAAGACGGACTACGCCGGGGCGCTGGAAAAAATCACGCGTCCCGATCTCGACGCCAACGCGACCGTCGGGTCGCGCCTGGAACTCGGCGGCGATGATAAATTGACTGCAGACCAGACGATCCCCTGGCGCCGGTATCTATTGTGGGCGATCCTTGCCGGTGGGGTCGCTGCTGTCGGCATCATGGTCGTGCGGCTGATGCGGCAGATGAAGGTTAACGATGTGTGACAACCGAACGACAACGCACCGTTAGCCGTGTTTAACGGTGGAGAAACGCAGCCGGACGTAGTCGAGTTCCCAATTACCGTCCGCATCGCAGAGGTCGCCCACTAGCGTCTCGCGCAACTCCGCCAGCAGTCCGATCCGTTCGTCACTATTGAAGGTGGCGAAAAAACTCTGTGTGAAAATCTCGAGCCAGTCCGTGATGTCAACCGCGATCGGCGTCGGACGCGGGAAATGCTCGATGGACAGGATTTCAAACCCTTGGGCTTCGAGACGTTCGGAGTATTCTTCTGGTGCCGGGAAATACCAAGGGTTCACGGCGCTCGAGTCGACACCGTGGTTCGATAACACGTTATCGATGCCGGTAACGATCCGCTCAACGTTTCCCTCGCCCCCCATTTCGGCCACGAACCTGCCGCCGTCGACCAGGGCCCGCGACACGCCGGCCAGTACCTCATCGGGGCGCTTCATCCAGTGCAGCGCCGCGTTACTGACGACCGCGTCGAACTCGTTAACGAACCTGAGTCGATGCCCGTCGGCGACGGACGCATTCAAACCACGAGCGATCGCTGCCTCCACCTGCGCCGGGCTGCTATCGACGGCGACCACTTCGCAACCGCGGGCGCATAGTTTTACGGTCAAAGCGCCGTCACCGCAGCCCAGATCGAGCACCCTTTCGTGCGGTTGCGGCGCCAGAAGGTCGATCAACGGTTCCCCGAGGGTCGCGACGAATCCGGCTTCGTGCGAGTAGCGCTTTGGGTCCCATTGTTGTGTCATATCGTTGTCAGCTGCGAGGTTGCTGGTCCAGGTAGCTGCCGGACGCAAACGTTCCTCGGGCTCCCAGTGCGTTAAGATAACACCGGCGGGTCACGGTCCGGTAGTTCAAGCCGAACGGCGTCCCGGCGGCCGCCGAAACACTGTGGCGGTAGGACGTCATCATGTACAGAACTAAGAGGAGTCGATAGTGAGCGAGGATATCAGAGCGATTGTTGCCGATCGGGACGCGGACGGGAAGGTCGCGGCGAGTTTGCAGACCCTGGCGCTTGCCGATTTGCCGGAGGAAGACGTGTTGGTCGATGTCGCGTATTCGACCGTTAATTACAAAGACGGACTAGCCGTAACGGGGACCCTTCCTATCTGCCGAAAGTTCCCAATGGTCTGTGGTATCGACTTGTCAGGGACGGTGGTCGAATCAAACCACTCGAAATGGCGGCCGGGCGATCGCGTATTGGCCAACGGTTACCACTTGTCGGAGGACTACTGGGGAGGTTACGCCGAAATGCAGCGGGTCAACGGCGACTTTCTGGTCCGAGTACCGGACGCGTTTGACCTCGAACAAGTCATGGCGCTCGGTACGGCCGGCTACACCGCAATGCTCTGTGTGCACGCGGTGCTCGCGCACGGCACCAAGCCCGAGGACGGTCCGATTCTGGTCACCGGTGCTGCTGGTGGCGTCGGCTCTGTCGCCGTGATGGCGCTCGCTAAATTAGGTTTTGAGGTCGCCGCGTCCACCGGACGCCCGGAGACCGAAGATTATCTGCGCGAGCTCGGTGCAGGGCAGATCGTGGCGCGCAGCGATCTGGCGCGAGAAAGCAAACCGCTCGAAAAGGAATTGTGGGCTGGCGCCATCGACGCGGTTGGCGATAGAACGCTCGCGACTGTAATCGCGCAGACGAAACACGAAGGCATCGTCGCGCCGTGCGGCCTCGCCGGTGGCTTCGGCCTCCCGGCGACGGTGATGCCGTTTATCCTGCGCGGTGTCACCGTCCGCGGCGTGGAGTCGATTTTGACCAGCATGGAACGACGCGAACGCGCGTGGGCCGCGCTGGCCGAATTAGTCGACCAAGACAAGCTGGCGGCGGTATTCACCACCGAATCGCTGGCGCGGGTCCCGGAGATAGGGGCGGAGATCCTCAATGGAACGATCCGGGGACGGGTGGTGATCGACGTCAACGCCTAGATAAGCGTTCCGAAATATCGATCACTTCCGTCATCCGTGGCGGTCGCAAGTCCGGGGTGACGCCAGGCGAACCTACGAACAACGTGAAGCGCATTTCGGATCAATTATCTAGCCCGCAGTTCGGTGTCGCCCGACCGTTCTTAGAATCGGATGGAAACGCCGCCGATGAGCGCGTGGGTGTCGATATCGATTTCGAGATCTTCCCGAACGAAAGCTGTCGTGCCCGCGGTCGGGTCGACCGACTGATCAAGTTTGTATTCGGGGGATGCATGCAGATATCGATATTCCATGAATAGATGCATGGCGTCGCTGAGCTTGTAGCTAGCGCCGCCGCCGACTTTATAGCCGAACGTCATCTCGGATTTTTCTTGTTTCGCGGTTCCGAAGAATCCGCCTTCGTCCAGATCTGAAAACATCATTCCCGGCCCGGCCACAATGTAAGGCGTGAAGCGGCCGCCGCGGTGTCGCAGGATCAGGTCGAAAGAGACCAGGGTGTTACTGATGCGCATGTCCGGTGTCCCGAGGATTCCGCTCGCCGCGGTCGGATCCGGCGAGAGGATACGCAAGGCGGTCTGGCGGTCGATATCCCCGTCAAAGTGCGTGGCGTCGATCGCGACCCCAACACTCCGGTGCGTCTTCAACCAGAAGCCGATGCGGCCACCGAAGGCGGGACCGTTGTGGACGTCTAGGCTTTTCAGCACGGAGGTGCCGGATACGCCGCCGACCGGCAACTCCGACTTGGCGTCTTGATCCTGGCTCCAGGAGTAACCGCCGAACACGTCAGCAAATACGAGCGGATCACCTTCGGCATGAGCCACCGGCGCTGTCAATAAACCCAATAAAAACAATGTGCTAAAGAGTTTCTGAAATGGCATGCTCGACCCTCCTGAGGAGCCCGTAGTCATAAAAACAATAAGTTATCTGCATAATATAGAAATAACCTTAGCTATTTGCAAGTGTTCTTGCAAGAAAAGTTACTAAAACACAATAGGTTATTGTTAAAACCGGAGGTATTAGATTAAGTGAGGAACCGCGTTGATGTGCCGTCCGCGGCCGTACGCCGAGGGAGGAGCCTAGCCCGCATATTGCATGAGTGTCGGTGATGCAGCTGCATATGGGTTTGATTTCGGATTGAAGCTATTGAGGTGGTGCGGCGAACGAGATTTTTGGTGTTGGCGGACGATTTTCTG
>PVBE011755268.1_pt1 | contig 12519 bp, 13 predicted proteins | sample 1631181 | NCBI WGS metagenome assembly PVBE01 (sample SAMN08397723, study PRJNA350692) | Marine metagenome, whole genome shotgun sequencing project. | isolation source: water | place: Pacific Ocean | collected 2012-04 | reverse complement strand
GGCCGCCGCCTTCTCCGAATTCAACGATCCGTCCGCGTTGGTTATGTCGGCCGCGTCGGCGACCACCAACAGACCGGGGATTTCCATGGGAAGAAAGCGATCGCCGAAAATTCGAGTGCCGATTTCGTTGATGATAGTGGCGGCTTGGCGGAAACCTTCGGTTTTATCTGTGTTGATGAAGCGCATGAAGAATTGGTCGCCCCTGAAGGAGGCGCGGCCTTGGCCCAGGGCGACATCTTGCGAAAAGACGGTATCGCAGGTCTCTCGCAGGGCCGCCACCAGGCGACCCTTGCGGCTGCCGATCAATTCGTAAAGCGGCTCCAGATCCATGATGTAGACCATGGCGCCCGCTTCGCCCCAGCCGCCCGACAAAATGTCCTTGGCGGCGACGGTATCAATTTTTGCCCCATTGATTGCCTTGACCGCCGATTCCACTTCGTTGTCGATGTCTCTGGAGGTCGGCCCTTCGTCCGAGCGCAACGCCGCGGCAAGCCGGCCGAGGAGTGATTTTTTTGCCATAATCGGCCCTCGTCACACCCTTAATATTAGCAATGCGGCGTAGGTATTCTACCACTGGTAGCGAAATCAATATCCATGGAACCCCCGAATCCAGAGATATGCCCGATAGAAATATAGGAATAGCTCCAGAAAACCAAGGGGGTTTATCAGAAAACCATAAATTATTTTTGGTTAAATTAGGGTAAGTACTAAAAAAATGACGTATAGCTCAAGGCGGTGGAGAAATCGACCTGTGCACCAAATTTTTTTCTCGTTCCCCAGCCATCGGCCAAGGGGTGGGCGCCTGGTTAGCGGATGCGGACAAGTCATGCCAGAGCCTGCCTTATGATGTCTCCACCTTCAATGAGGGCCGCCAGATACCGGTTTTGCCCCCGGACAAGCTCGGTCTTGGCAAAACCGATGCGGTCGGCCGGCAAATCAGCAAATTCCGTGGCAAGCGCCAGGCTCGGCAGGGGCGGGCAGACATAGGCGGGATCTTGGGCGAATCGCGGCTCGCGGGCGTAATTTATTGGGATCAGCACGCGCCCGATCCGCATCAACACCGAATTCGCGGCCCTCGGCGCAAGGCGCCCTGCCTCAATCGCTGTATAAAGCTCGTTAATAATTTCGGCCAAACTCCGGGTCGCATCGCGCGCCGGGGTTAGATCGAAAGCGGTGCCCGTTGCCGCCTGATATCTGTCCACGGCTTCGGCGAATTCAGCCGCTGTCGCGCGCCAGTCCATCGGCAAGATCGCCTCGGCGGCGTGGCGCAGCACGGCCAAGGTATAAATCCTGAGATCGGTGAGAAGCACGTCTCGATCGGCGATCTCCAAGGTGTCGTCCTCGGTATGCCATGTAATGTTGCCGCCGCAGCCTGAAACCTCGTAATAGCCCTTCTCGTCCCGCAGCGCGGTGGGCATGGTCGAGGTCAAGCTGAAATAGGTCGAAAGGCCAATGTTGTAGAAGGAATGATCTCCGGCCCGCTTGGGGCGGATCCAGTCCGGGGATTGGCCCGCAACTTCCTCAATCACCGCCCTCACGTGGGCCTTCATCTCGGCCATGCAGGTGGTTTTATGATAGCTCGTGGCCCAACGGCAGCCCGGGCTGTCGCAGTTGATAGAGGCCACGCAATGGGCTTCGATATCCATTGCGAAGGCATCGGCGTACCAGGCCGACCCGGCGTAGCAGCCCGTCGAATGGCCCGGCCACCAAGCAATGCGGACCGAGCGGCGCAACTGCCCGCGATGGGTATGCAGGACCCGGGCGAGCTCCAGCATGGTGGCATCGCCGGTGGCGTTGTCGCCCACACCCACGTCCCAGCTGTCGTAATGCCCATGAACGAGGACGAAGTCGTCGGGCTCCTCGGTCCCGTCGATGTGCACGACAGGAATTTTCTGGGGAAACCAGCCTTCCAGCAGTTCGCTTCGGATTGTCGCATTTGCGCCCGCCCGCGCCTGCTCGATCAACGTCTGACCATCAGGATTGTTGACAGCGACCACCGGGATTGCGGGTTTGCGCGAAAAATCGTCAAGACCCGGTGTCCCCCAGATCGTGGTGCAGGTACCCCAGTGGATGTTCTGACCGGGATTAATGACGATGAGGCCCAGTGCACCGCATTCCTCGGCAATCGACGTGAGGGCCGGGCTACCGAAGCCTTCGGTCACGAGAATGCGCCCGCCGAGGCGCTGGGCCAGGTTTTCGGCCCCTCCGCTAAAAATTTCGGCGGCGTTCTTCGTGTAGGTGCGCAGATTCTTGACATTGGCGCTGAGGTAGACAAGCTCGCCCGTCACGCCATCGGGCACCGGAAGGCTCATCGAAGGAGGTTTGGCGCGCATCTCAATCCCCCCCGCCTCAACCGAGGCGGAAAGGGGCACGGAGAGGTAGATTTCCGGCTCATGCACCGTCAACGGCAGACCCAGCCGGCGCAGGCGAGCTATGATCTCGTCGGCGCCCCTGTTCACATCATCGGGCATCCAGCGATGCATCTCCGAGAAGCGCTCGATCAGCGCCCATGGCTCCTCGGTCGAAATGCTCGCCAGCACCTCTTCTTCCCTCGGCGTCATCACCGTCCCTCCTTCGGGGTTTCACGCGCGGGCCGAGCGCGGAATAGATCATATCCACCGCTTCGTTGACCACCATTACGATGAAGACGCAATTCAACACCGCCGTCCGGCGGAGATTCCATCACTTCCGAACTCAGCGATGGGTGGACATTGGGAATTCGCCTGAAGCCGTCAACAGCGTTTAGGCAATACCAGCCTGTACCTCGTCTTGGGTACGCTCGTACAGCGCCTGACGGATGATTTGGATCGCTGACCAGAAGAAAAGCCCAGCCATAAGTGCCGCAACGAACAAGTCCGGCCAAGCGGTGCCGGTCAGCCAGACACCGCCCGCCGCCAGCATAACGGCGACGTTGCCGATGGCGTCATTGCGGCTGCACAACCACACGGACCTCACGTTGGCATCGCCGTCCTTGTAACGCATGAGGATCGCCACGCTGCTTAGATTGGCAATCAGGGCTAGAAACCCAACTACGCCCATGACCTCTGCTTGGGGCGTCCCGAGAACCAGGACTTGGTATATCGTCGTGCCCAGCACCCAAGCGCCCATGGCCCCGAGGCTAAGACCCTTGAACAAGGCGGCCGTCGACCGGATTTTAAGGGACATGCCGATGACGTAGAGGCTCAGGGCATAGGTCGCGGTGTCGCCTAAAAAATCGAGTGCGTCGGCTTGCAATGCCTTGGACTCGGCGAAGGCACCCGCCGTCATTTCAACCAAAAACATGAAGCCGTTGATGAAGATGACGGCCCAAAGGGCGCGTTTGAAGCCAGCGGACACGCCGTCGAACTTTGGTGCATCACCACAACACTGGGCGCTCATGCGACGTATCTTCCCTTGCCGATAACGGATTGGCGTGAGAGTTTAATAGCTATAGTCGCTGTAGGTTCAAGAGGAATATCCAATGCCAAACCCGCTGACCATCGGTCGGGTCGCCAAGGCGACCGGATGCAAGGTCCAGACGATCCGGTACTATGAGCAAATCGGGATGCTACCATCGCCTGATTGCTCGGCGGGGAATCAACGCATTTATGAACCGGCCCATATCGACCGGTTGATATTCGTCCGCCATGCCCGGGAACTGGGGTTCCCCCTGAATGCCATCAGGGTTTTGTTGAGCCTCGCCGATGAGCTCGATCAATCTTGCGAAGCCGCCGATGCCATTGCCCGCGAACAACTGGTTGAAGTTGAGAGGCGTATCGAGCGCCTGCGGTCCCTGAAGACCGAGTTGCGAAGAATGATCAGGCAGTGCAAGGGTGGGCGGATCGCTGATTGCTACGTGATCGAGGTTCTTAACGATCACACCCAATGTGTATCCAATCATCGCGAAGTAGGGGCCTAGTTCCATCAACGGGACGGACCGGCCGTTTTCTCGTCAGGTATGCAAGAAGCGCCGCGTCAGGCCTTCCAGGACCAGGCAGGTGAGGCGGCCTGAGCGGTAGGCGCCGGTGTCGATGCCAATGCGGTGGGCGTGGACATCGGGCTCGTTTTGGATTGAGTGGCCGTGCACCACCACTTTCTCGAATCCCGTCTGGTCGTTGAGGAACGCGTCGCGAATCCAAATCATGTCGCCTTCTGTCTGTTCATCGAGTGCGACGCCGGGGCGCAGGCCGGCATGGACGAACAGATAATCGCCTTCGACGTGGGTCGGTGCCAGGCCCCGATAGAAGTCAAGATGGGTTTGGGGAATGGCCCGGGCGAGCCGCTTTTGCGCCCACTTGTGGCCCCGTTCGCCGAAGTAAAGGTTAAGGGCGCTGACGTCATAGCTGACCAAGGTGGCGCGGCCACCGTTCATCATCCAAGCGGCGCTCATGGCACCATCGGCGACGAAGCGGATAAGGAAATCCTCGTGGTTGCCCTTCAGGTGCACCGCCTCGAAGCCGGCCATAGGGCGAGCGATCAGATGCTCCACCACCTGGTTCGAATGGGGTCCGCGATCCACGTAATCGCCAAGATAGACAACCAACTTGCGCGCCTCAGGCGCCGAGGCGGCGTCGGCTTTGATCAGGTCTTGAATTTGATGCAGCAGGTCGGCCCGGCCATGGATATCGCCAACGGCGTAAACCCGCGTTCCCTCGGGAACGGCGGGGCTAAGGGGTGGGCGACCGTCGACGCCGCCTTGTTGTGTCGAAGCCATGTCTCGGAATATGATGCGCGACCGCCGAGGACGTAAAGGTTTAATAAGGGTATCCCCTTATAAAGGGACCCGAATGAGACGCGCAACGGGGTGTCCATGGCCGATTTCCGCACCGCATCGAGCTTGCCCAACAACGAGAAGCAGAGCGAAGAAAGCCTGCTTCTCGATCAGGCGAACCGCATCGCGGATGCGCCGAAGGGCTATTTCGCCGTTCACGTCCACCTCTCGGAACTGCGCCCCCAATACCGCCAACCCCATTACATCCGCATCGCGGCGCGTTCGTTCGACAGCCTGACCAGCGCCCACGAGGCAACGCTCTACATTCTGGGCAACGCGGATATGGTGTTGATCTGCCGCGACGTCCCGATCAACGACCTGGACCCGCCGGTTGTCAAGCTGCGCTCGCTGTTCAGCGAGGACCCCCTGACCTTCGGCGCCGAGGGCTCCCTCGACGACCGCTTCACCACTTGGTACGACCTTGCCCAGGCGGCTGATTTCGGGAGCTTCCTGGCCGCCGCCGAGGGCTTGGTGGCGGCGGCCGAGGATCGGGCAAAAAAGGCCCGCGAAGAAGGCGATAGCCCGCATGGCGCCATGCGCGGCGAGGCGTTAACGCCTGGCAACCTGACGGAAGTCAACGGGCGGCTACAAGGCGTGCGCATCGAGGATCTGATCCACCAACAATCGGCCGTCGAGGTATTTTCCGGCGGCAAAGGGGATGTCGTGTTTCAAGAACACTTCGTCTCCATGTTCAATCTGCGCCAGCGCATCGCGCCGGAGATCAACATTTTCTCCGACGCCTGGTTATTCCAGTACCTGACCGAGACCGTTGATCGACGTATCCTCTCGGTCCTTGCTCAATCGGACTTCGTCGCCATGCGCGACGACTTCAGCGTCAATCTTAACATCGCCACTGTCCTGTCGCCGGGATTCCAAAGTTTTCACGAAAAGGCGCGCGAACACGCCTCGCGCGTGGTGATCGAGATTCAGATCATCGATATCTTCGCTGATTTTCCCGCCTTTACGTCGGCCCGCGATTGGCTCCAGGGCCACGGCTATCGGGTCCTGATCGACGGCCTTAATCCCCTGGCCCTACAATTCTTCGACCCCGGTATCTTGAGCGCCGATTTCGTCAAGGTCGCCTGGAACCCGGAATTCCTTGCCGGCATCCCCGACGAACGGGTAACCGATATGCGCCAGGCGGTGGAAAGCGTCGGCAGCCACGGCATGATCCTGTCGCGCGCCGATTCCGAAGCCGCCGTAGAGTGGGCGCTCGGCCTTGGCATTCAGCGCTTTCAGGGCCATTTTATTGATCGTGTGGTGGACGCCATGATCACCAAGGGTATTATCTGATCCTAGACGCCACCAAACCGCCACTGATGTAAATGAACATGGCCCACGCCCCAGATACCGCGTCACGTCAATCGAGCCAGGAAAACCTGCTGCTCGATTACGTCTACCGACTGGAGAAGCACAAGGGCGGGCGCAAGGTGGTACAGGTTCACTTATCCAGGCTCAAACCTTTCAATCGGCGTGAGCATCATGTCCGCGTCGCCGCCAACAGCTTCGAGGCCCTGGTCAAGGCGTTGCAGGGACAACTCTTCATACTCAAGAGTTGCGATCTTATTTTCATCTACAAGCGCGAGGCAGCGCCGGACGTGGAGACGGCGGTGCAAAGGGTCCGCTTCTTGTTCAGCGACGACCCGCTGCTTGCCGAGGAAGCCCTCGCCGGCGACCGCTTTTCGACCTGGTTCGACGCCGAAAACCAGTTCGACGAAATCCTTAACCTGGCCCAAGGCCTGGTCGATAAGGAAAAGAAGCGCCAATCCGAAGTGCGCGCCAAGATGGATACCCGCGCGGCGCTCAAGGCGCGCCAGGAACTGGGCGAACCCCTGACGCCCGAGATTTTGAACCGCGTCGAGGCGGCCCTGACGCGGGCCGATCTGTCCAACCTCGTGCGCCGCCAGTTTGCCTGCATTCTGGGGCCCAAGGGAGCGCCGGAACCCACCTTCTCGGAGCTTTTTATTTCGATCAAGGACATGCGCGAGACCATGCTGCCCGGGGTCAACCTGACATCCAACCGCTGGCTGTTCCAGCACCTGACCTATTCCCTTGACCGGCGCATGTTAGCCATGCTCGCCAAGACCGACCACATCACCATCTCGGGTGACATCAGCTTCAACCTCAATGTCTCCACCCTCTTGTCGCAGGAATTTTTAGCCTTCGACGACGCCGTCCCGGCCAGCCGGCGCGGCCACATGGTGGTTGAACTGGAAAATCTGGACATCTTCTCCGATCTGGAGGCCTATACCTTCGCCCGAGAATTTGTCCAAGAACGCGGCTATCGCATCTGCGTCGACGGTCTGACCCACCAGACAATTACATTGGTTGACCGCAAACGCCTGGGTGCCGACCTGATCAAACTGATCTGGCATTCCGACATGGTGGACGGGGGAAAAGACATCGAGAGCGATTTGCGCACCCTGGTCCGGCGCGCGGGTGAAAACAGGGTGGTTCTGTGCCGGTGCGACGATCGCGAAGCTGTTGATTTCGGCCGCGCCATCGGGATCGGCCTGTTCCAAGGACGTCACATCGAACACCTTATCGCCAAAGAGAACCGCAAGCGCGATCTAAGACGCCTCAAGGCCCGTATTCAGAACAATTGATCGCAGCCTGCCCGGCGCTGTTGGGCGAATATGGTGATTTCCGTTGTCCCGGCGCCCGGTCGGGACCAAGATGGGGAAACCATGTCGGCTGGCGGGGGAGATGACCTTGTCCTCATTCGACGAATTCATGACGGTGGCGGGCGAGACCCTGGCCGCTTGGTGGCGCGATACGCGCCTTTCGGCGTCCATTCTCAGCCCCTTGGCGCCGCCTCCCGGCGACGGTGCAGCTCGAGCGCGGGCCGACGCGGTTCGCGCCTTTCCCATCGCCGGCGCCGCGTTCGGGCTGATCGCCGGCGCCAGCCTCATGACGGCTTCATGGCTGGGGCTCCATCCCTTGGCCTCGGCCTTTGTCGGCGTGACCGTGGCGGCGGTGTTGAGCGGTGCTGCGGGCGAGACCGGCCTGGCCAAATTCGCTGACGGCTTCGGCGGGCAGAGCGCCGAGAGCCGGCTCAAGATAATGGGCGGTGGGCGCCTTGGCCCTCACGGGGTCCTTGCCTTGGTCCTCGGTATCGGATTACGCGCCGCCGTCCTTGCCGGCCTTCCCGGCCCCGGCACCGCGGCCCTGGTGCTTATCTCGGCCGGCGCCGCGTCGCGCGCCGTCCTCCCCATCGCCATGGTGCGCCTTAAAGCGGTACGCCGTGACGGCATGGCCGCCATTGGCCAGCCCGACGATGGCGGCGTTACCATCGGCGGCCTGCTGGGCATCGCCCTCACACTCCTTTTCCTCAGCCCCCTGGCCGGCATTGCCGCGGTAGGTGCCGCCGTGGGTGCGGCGGCGGCCCTGGCGACCCTGGCCCGGCGCCGCCTCGGCGGCTACACGGGTGATGTACTGGGCGCCATCCAGCAGGTGACGGAGCTGTCCGTGCTGATCGCGGTCGCGGCCAGTCTATGAGCACCACGACCCGATGGTGGTGGATCCGCCATGCGCCGGTCGTCGAACAGGTGGGGCGACTCTACGGCCAGACCGATCTTGCCTGCGACACCTCCGATACGGCGGCCCTGAAGGCCCTGGCGGCGATTCTGCCCAAGGGCGCGCTCTGGGTAACCAGTCACCTCCGACGCACCGGGGACACGGCCCGGGCAATCGCCACCAACGGCATTGATGCTTCACCGCCTATCGTCGAGCCGGACTTGGCCGAGCAGCACTTCGGCGCCTGGCAGGGCATGACCTGGGACGAGATCCGCGCGGCCCACGAAGAGGCCAGTCAAGAATTCTGGAAGGACCCCACCGGCAACGCACCGCCCGGCGGCGAAAGCTTCGCCCATGTCGTGGCCCGTGCCGGCGCCGTGATCAAGCGCTTGACCACCGCCAACAGCGGGCGCGACATGGTCTGCGTCGCCCATGCCGGCAGCATCCGCGCCGCCCTCGTCCTGGCTCTTGACCTCGATCCGTGGAAAGGGCTGGCGGTGCAGATCGACAATCTGTCCCTGACCCGCGTCGAACACGTGCCCGAGCGCCTGGATATGGGCCACGCCAGCGCCTGGCGGGTAGTCACGGTCAACCAGCCGCTGGTCGCGGACTTGTCCGAACGGATGGCCGCCAGCTAGGATACATCACGGAGACACGAACTATGCGCCTCACCTTCGCCATCATTGCCCTGTCGTTGGGTCTTGCGTCGTGTGCCGAGTTCGGCGATGACCGACTCGGCCAGGCACGCCAATTGGTGGGCCGCGCCGTCAACACCGTCGAGCGCTTCCGCACCGACCCCGACCTGGCCCGCTTCACCGGCTACATGCGGGGAGCGCGCGGCATCGTCGTCCTGCCATCGGTGGTCAAGGCCGGCTTCATCGGCGCCGCCGAAGTGGGCAACGGGGTGTTATTGGCGCGCGGCGCCGACGGGACGTGGAGCGACCCCGCCTTTTATACCTTGGGCGCGGCCAGCGTCGGCTTGCAGATCGGCATCCAGGACACCGAGATGGTCTTCATCTTGAAGAACGACCGGGCGGTAAGCTCGATCATCGAGCACCAGGGCAAGCTGGGTGCCGACTTGGGACTAAGCGTCGGTCTCGTCGGCGCCGGCATGGAGGCCTCGACCACGACCAATCTCGGCGTCGATATCGTGGCGATCAGCAACTCTATCATCGGCGCCTATGGCGGCGCCTCGTTCGAAGGCGCCGTCCTGGCCCGGCGCAAGGACCTCAACACCGCCTATTACGGCGCCGGTGCCACGCCCCAGGCCATCGTCATCGAGAGAACACTGAAAAATCCCGGCGCCGATCCGCTAAGGGCCGCCCTCGCCGATCTCTAGAGCAGGAACTCGAAAACTCAGACAGGGGGGGTCGCCTTTCGATTCTGAGCGACTATCGTCATAGAGAGAACTCTGAGAGATCCCCGCGCCGAGTATAATCAGCCCCCAAATTCGAGGCGGACCATGACCAGGGCGGCGAGCCACATGGCGTTGATCAGACAGGCGACGGCGTAGAGGTAAAGCGCCCGGCTGACGTCGCGTTCCGTCGCCGTCGCCCGACCGTCGCCCAACCACGGCGCTTGGGCCCCTGTCCCCGGACCGGCGAGGGCGAGACCGAGCGCCCCGGCGGTCGCGGCCAGGGGCCATCCCGCCTTGGCCTGGCGGCGCTTGGACCCGTCGCGCACCATCGCCTTGAAGGCCTTTGCCGGCGAAGCGGTGGGAACGAAGACCGCCGCCAGCACCACGAATAAGCCGGCGAGGCGGGCCGGAATCAGGTCCAAAACCCGGGCCAGCCGCGCCGCCGTAAAGCCAAAGGCCCGAAGTGTCGGCGCATCGCCGCCGATGACGCGGTCCAAGGCGCCAACGACGGAATAGGCAATGATGCCGGGCAGTCCCAACAACACATACCAAAAGACCGGTGCTACGACGCCGGCGCAAAAGCTGTGCGCCGTATGTTCGATGGCGGCGCGGGCGACGCCGTGGGTGTCAAGCTCGGTCGCGCCCACCATCCCGGTCACGATGGAAGCGACGCGATGGCGCGCCGGTGACAGTTGGTCGCGTCGCAAATGTCCGCCGATGGCGCGCGCCGCATCGTAAGGCCCGCGCTGAGACACCAGAACGACAAGCACCAATAATTCGGGAATCGACCCCCAGGCGTGGACCCGGCTCAACCCGGCCACGCCCCAGCCCAGGGCCCCGCCGACAGCGATCAGGACTACGCTCACCAGGGCCCCCCTGAGGGCGCGATCCGCCGACGAACGGTGTTGGCGATTGAGCTTGCGCTCCACGGTCGCGACCAGACCTTCAAGGGCCTTAACCGGGTGAGGAAAGGCGCGCAACAAGATCCTGGCCTCGCCGATGACCGCTTCAATGGCGAGGGCGATCAACAACAACGCCAGCGGGTCGAAACCCGGCTTCCCGCCGGCAAGGCCCATGGTGAACATGGCGCGAGCATGGGACCCGTTCGCGGCGCCGTCAATGGACGGATCGGGTTTCATTGACGGTTCTGTTGCCCGGGTGGGGCGGGTCGTGCGATTATGGCGCGGAATTATTGTCTGCGAGTCAAGTTTGAGGCGGCGCCATGGAAGATGTGATCAATCGCGTTGCGGCATTCGTCGACGAAATTTCGCGCGAACTCCTCATCGAACCTTGGGCGGAGGCGGCCGTGGCGTTCCTAGCCACCGACGACGGCATGAGCCTGACCGCCATTGTCGGCGTGGCACTGGGACTGGGTGTCTTTGCCGGCGTCCTGACGAGCGGTCCCGCAAAGTCGCGGGCGGAAACCGCGACGACACCGAAACCGGCGGATAAGAAGCCATTGGTGGACCCGAAACCGCGGTCCTGGAAGCCTTCGCCCTGGTCCTGGCGGACAAGGGTCAGCCCGCCGAAGCCCACGATGATCTATCGCGGGAATTCCTTGGGCGGATTACCGACTTTAAGGACAAGGTGTTGACCCTGAAATGCACCGATACGATGGCGGCGGGGATGGTGGCGGATGCCCGCACCGCCCTCGATCACGGCGAACTGCGGCGTGCCGTCAACCTTCTATACGGGGCCGGCGAGCGCGACGTTGCCGTCGCCGCGGAGAAGATGGAGGAGGCCAATAAGTACCACGGCACGGCGGCCCTGGCCTTGGCCCTGACCGGTGACTTGGAAGCGGCGCAGTTTGAGTTCGCCACCGCCGCCGAGTGTTACCGCAGCGCCCTCGACACCTGCGAAGATGCAGAGCCCGGGTTCATCGCCGAGTATACCGAGAAGCTGGGCGGCGCCGCCTTTCGGGCCGGCGACCACGCGGCGGCGGAAGCGGCCTTCACCAAGGTTCTGACGGCCATGGAAAAAACCCTGGGCCCGAACCATGCCGATCTCGCCGTGGCCCTCAATAACCTGGCCTTTGTCCACTACGCCCAAGGCCGATACGACGACGACGAGCCGCTCTACCGCCGTGCCCTGGCCATCGACGAGAAAGCGCTCGGCAAAGAGCACGCCAGCGTCACCACGGATCTCAACAACCTCGGATTGCTGTACAAGAAACAAGAGCGGTTCAAGGATGCCGAGCCCTTGTTCAAGCGCGCCTTGGCGATCAAAGAGAAGACCTTGGGGCCTGGCGACCCAGGCCTCATCAACGGCTTTCGCAACTATGCGTCGTTGCTCAGGTCCATGGATCGGATCAAGGAGGCAGCCGCCATGGAAGACCGCGCCCAGGCCATGGAAGCACCGCGCGGCGAAGAGAAAGAGGAAGCCGAGGCAGCCCAATAGGTCCTTAATTCCCGCTCCAAGATATGAGTTCCGGAGGACACGTCGATGCCACAAGACAAGGAATCGATGACTGATCGCCGTGTCGATCCGACGCTCTATGACGCCTATACGCCGGCCCAAATCACCAAGCGCTTTGAGACCGTTGGCGTCGCCAAGGCGACAATGCCCATCATCCCGCTTCTTGCCCTCTCTCTCCTGGCCGGCGCTTTCATATCGTTTGGCGCGACGTTCTATACCTTGGTCATGACCGACAGCGGGCTTGGCCTGGGAACGGGCCGGTTGCTCGGTGGAGTCTCTTTCTGCCTGGGTCTGATTTTGGTCGTCGTCGGCGGCGCCGAGCTGTTCACCGGTAATATTTTTAGGGGCTGTCCCAGATAACTAGCCCAAATGCTTCCTAACCCATTGCCTCAATTGCGCTAATTGGATTGATGGGTCACTGTTGTTAAAACGCCACTCGCACTCCTTCAAAAATAGCCCGAAATGGGCCTTTGGAACACCG
>PVBE012045851.1_pt1 | contig 12520 bp, 8 predicted proteins | sample 1631181 | NCBI WGS metagenome assembly PVBE01 (sample SAMN08397723, study PRJNA350692) | Marine metagenome, whole genome shotgun sequencing project. | isolation source: water | place: Pacific Ocean | collected 2012-04 | reverse complement strand
CTCCATGGCCGCTATGAAGTGCGCTCAACAGGGTCTCAAAGTACTCCTCCTGGAGCGTCAAGCTCTGCCCCGGGATAAGGTGTGCACGGGCATGCTCATGGGCCCTATGGCCAATGCTATCATATCCCAGGAGTTTGGCGATTTCCCTCCCCATGTCTTGACCACCCCGCCATATCTGGACGGTATCAAGCTGCTGGTCCCCGGGACCGAGCCTGCCACCATCGAAAGGCCCATACCTATCGGCTGGAGGAAGGACCTGGACTACTGGATGACTCAGCAGGCCGTGGACGCGGGGGTGGAGGTTCGGGACAGCGCCCGGCTGGCCGGTATCGGCGAGAACGCCCAGGGCTACACCATGCAGGTTTCGACTGGCGGCAAGACAGAGCAGATCGAGGCCTCCTTCGTCATAGGCGCCGATGGCGGCAACTCGGCCAGCCGAAAAGCCCTCTTCCCGGAGCTCGAGGTCAAATACCTTCAAGCCCAGCGGGAGGTTTATCGGGCGGAGTTTCCCGCTGGACTGGAACAGGGATATATCTACTTTGTGGTGCCACCCAAATATATGCCCCTCTACTGGTGCACCCATCAAAAGGGAGACACCCTGGTCCTGGAGTTAGCCGGCAGGATGGATGACACCCGGGCCATGATGGACGGTGCTCGGGAGCTCCTGTCACAGGACTACGGACTCGACCTGGAGGGGAAGCTGAAATGGAAGGACGGCTGCCTGGAGCCCCTATTGCACCGGGACCTGCTCTCCGGCACCTTTCCCCCGGCCAGGGGCAACGCCCTTCTAGTGGGGGATGCGGGGGGCTTTACCCTGCCGGTAAGCGGCGAGGGCATAGGCACTGCCCTGCAGAGCGCCATAGTGGCCGCCGCCTCGGTGGCCGAGGCTTTGAAGTCAAACCGGAAGGCTGAGGAGTTCTACCTTCTGGGGATCAAGGGTCTGCTGGAAGGATTGAAGGGCCTCTACGACGCCACCAAGAACATCCGGCAGGAAGCGGCCAAGGGGCCGGAGCAATTGACCCGGGCCCTGGACCAGGCCTGGAGACAGACCCTGGAGCTGAAGTAGCTGCCACGTTCCCGGTGTATGGTTAAGGTTTGGCGCGTACTAGGTCCACGCGCGACTCGGAGATCGACATTTCCCCGTCCCGGCGCGAGACGACTATGTTCTTGAGCCACTCCGGATCACCCTCCTGTGGATAGTCGGCCCGGTAGTGTGCCCCCCGGCTCTCCGTCCTCTCCAGGGCCGCCCTGGAGATTACCTCCCCGACGGTCAGCATGCTGAACAGCTCGATGGCCCGAAGGAGCTCCGCGGGGCTGTCCACAGAGACCGCCTTGAACCGCTCCCGGAGCCGAGCCACCGTGTCCAAGGTCTCTTTCAGGCCTTCGGCACCTCGGATTATCCCCGCTCCCTGCCACATGGCGCTCCGCAGCTCCCGGCGCAGTTCCCCGATATCCTCCCCGTCCTGGGTGGAGCCCAGAAGCTCCAGCCGCTCCCTCTCGTCGCTGAGTTCACGCTCATCGGGGGAAGGCATCTCCATCCCCGCCGCCCGGAGGGCGGCGTTCCTTCCGGCCACGGTTCCGAAAACAAATATCTCGGTAAGGGCGTTGGAGGTCAGCCTGTTGGCCCCGTGCACCCCTCCGCATACCTCCCCGGCTGCATACAGGCCGTCGAGACGGGTCCGGGCCTCCACATCGATCATGACGCCACCCATGGTGAAATGGGCGGTGGGGGCTACCCTGAACCGCTTGTTACCCGGAGCGGCCCCTTTGGGCAGGAGCGGGCGCAGCCGTTGGAATTTTTCATCGCTGAGGTGGGAGATGTCGAGTTCCAGGCTCCCCTCCATGCTCCTTCCCTCCCGTATCTCCAGCATGATGGCCCTGGCCAGCCGGTCCCTGGTCATGACCATGGGTTCCTCGATCCCGTATTTGGGAAGGATATTCTCCCCCAGGGAGTTTCTGACCGCGGCCCCCTCCCTGGCCACGAGGTGCTCATAGACCACCAGCCCTGTCCCCCCGAAATCCCCCGGGGAGGTGGGGTAGAACTGTATGAATTCCATATCCACAAGGGAAAGCCCCGCCTGGTAGGCCAGGGCATAGCCGTCGCCCGTGGATCCGGCGGCATTATTTGTCCGCAGATATACCTGCCCCAGCCCGGACGCCGCCAGCACCGTCGCCTTGGCGAGGAAGACAAAAGCCCCCCCCTGCCGATCCAGCCCCACAGCCCCGGACGCAGCGCTTCCCGTCCCCAGCAGCCGAGTTATCGTCACCCCCTCCGCAAACCTCACCCCCATGCTCAGGGCCTGGCGGCGCAGGGGCACGGTGAATCCGATCCCCAGGCTCTCCACGCAGTTTATGGTCCTGGCATAGCTGTGACCCGGGAGATGCCCCAGGCGGATCCCCTCTGCCCCTATGGCATATTTGACGCCGATCTCCTCCAGTTCCCGGACCAACTCCCCAGATCCCTGGGTCATAACCTCCACCAGTCGCTGGTTATTCAAGAAACAGCCGGAAGCCAGCGTATCCTTGAAGTGCACCTCGGGGGAATCCTGCGGGACCCCCTGGCCCATGGCGGCGAAGGCCCCCCGGGCGATAGCGGTGTTGTTACCGTACCCCACCCGGGCCTTGGAGACCAGCAGAACGTCCGCTCCCCTGCCTCTGGCCTCGATGGCCGCTCTCAGCCCAGCCCCGCCTCCCCCGATGACCAGGACATCAGCGGAGATGGTTTCCGCTGGCCTCAATTTCATAATCTCTCCTCAGGCTGGGCTAGATTTTGTTGCCGGCCAGGAACCCTTCCTTCATGGCCTCGCCAATCCTCCGGGGCTCAACGCAGTCGCCAATGACCCGGATATCCGCCACCTTTCCATCCAGCGCCCCGACGAGCTCCCGGTTGGCCTTCATGCCTCCGGCCAGGATCACGGTATCCGCCTCCAGGAAGCATGTTTCTCCCTCCCGCTGGAACCGGACACCCTCAGCCGTAACCTCCTGGGCCGTCATATTGGCCTCCACCACGACGCCCAGTTTTCTCATTCGGAGCATCACACCCCACCGTGTGGTCGACCCAATATCGTGCCCGATGCGCGGCTGGCGGGAGGTAATGGTGACCTTTTTGCCCTTGCTAGCAAGAAACTCGGCCGCCTCACAGCCGATCAACCCCCCGCCCACCACCACCACCCGCTCGCCCGTCCCCGTGACGCTGCCCAGAACATCCAGAGGGGGGGCCACATTGCTCCCCCCGACCCCCGGTATATCCGGGATGACCGGCGACGCCCCCGCAGCCAAGATTACCACGTCCGGCTTCGCCTCAGCGACGGTCTGAGGGGTGACCTCCACGCCGAGTTTGACCTCGACACCGGCCTTCTTGAGCTGGGTGCTGAGGTAGGGGACAATATTGCCGATCTCGCCCTTAGCGGGCGACACCGAGGCCGCCGGTAGCTGGCCGCCCAAGGATTGTTCCTTTTCATAGAGGGAGACATGATGGCCCCGCAGGGCCGCTACCCGGGCAGCTTCCATTCCTCCGGGCCCGCTTCCCACCACTATAACCCTTTTCTTAGCCGCCGCCGGGCGGACCTGATAATCATCCTCCCCCTCAAACCCCATCCTGGGGTTCACAATGCACCCCACCGGCTGGGGTGGCATGTCAAAGAGCCGGTCGAAGCAGTACTGGCAGCAACCGACGCAGGGGGCGATATCCTCCTGGCGTCCCTCGGCCAGCTTTCTGGGAAGGTCGGGGTCGGCGAACAGGGGGCGGGCCATCTCCCAAAAATCGAGCTTCCCCTCGGCTATGGCCCGCTCCGCCACATCGGGGCCGTTGAGCCTGTAGGCCATAAGGACCGGGATGCGAAGCGCCTTTTTCATCCCCTCGGCCAGGTAGAGCCAGTGTCCCGAGGTGACCTCCGAGGTTATGGCCGGAACCCGGGAGTCATGCCATCCCACTGAGACGCTGATCGCATCCATCCCGGCCTCCTGCGCCATCTGAGCGATCTTTCTCATGTCCTCCGGGGTGTTGCCCCCTTCCGACAGCTCGTCCCCGCAGATCCGGCATATGATTGGGCAGTCAGCCCCAACCTTCCTCCTAACCGCATCGATGGTTTCCAAAAGGACCCGGGCCCTGTTCTCCAGGCTGCCACCATATTTGTCGGTCCTGTGGTTGGTGGCCGGATTCAGGAAGCTGGCCAGGAAATAGCCGGCATTGGAACAGATCTCCACGCTGTCGAACCCGGCCTCCCGGCCCCGGCGGGCGGCTTCGGCATAGGCCGCGACCACGTCCCCAACCGCCTCGGTGGGCAGTTCCCGGGGGGTCTGGAACCGGGGGACATTGGGCGCAAGCGCCGAGGGCCCAACGCTCTCCCCCGGGCCATAGGCATACCTCCCGCATTGCAGTATCTGGAAGCATGACCGGGCGCCCCCATCGCCTATGGCCCCTGCCAGCCGGGACAGCCCGGGAACCGCACCGTCATCGTGGGCCAGCATCATATTGGGTACGATCCTGCCCCATGAGGTAGCGTGGCCAGCGCCGGTGGTTACCAGGCCCGCCCCCCCTCGGGCCCTCTCGGCCAGGTAGGCGACCTCCCGGTCCGTCACCCGTCCGTCTTCGGTGCAGTACAGGGTTGTCGCCGAGGCATTTTTCATTCTGTTCTTCAGGGTCATCTTACCGATCTGGCCTGGCTCCAACAGCCTTTCGAATTTGTTCCCACTCATTCTCCAACTCCTTGTAAGGTGACTTCCAAATACCTGCAGGAATACTATAACCCCCGGGATGGGCTCATATCAAGGGGCACGTCCCGGACTGGTTGAGCGGGTTGGCCCGCCTGTGTTAGAATCTAGTTCAGGATAGGGTATTATCGGTTTAGGAGGCGGAAATGGCAGACATGATAACGAAACTGGGCACCCTAGCACTGGAAAATCCCATCATTGTCTCCTCGGGCTACGTTACCGAAACGGAGAGCGCCATGAGAAAGGCCGATAGTTTCGGGCCGGGCGCGATGGTCCTCAAGACCTCGCTCTTAGACGATGAATACGCCCAGGTGGTGAAGCCCTATGCCCCCCACCGGTACCCCAGCACCAGGAACAAATTCGCCCTGGTCGAGGACGGCATCATGGGCACAGAGGGCCTTTCAACATTCTCCCTGGAGATATGGGCCGATTGGCTGGCGAAGACGGGAAAAAGCTTCAAGGCGCCCCTTATCGCCAGTGTTGCTGCCATTTCCGTGGAGGGCCATGTCCGGGCGGCCAAGTTGATGGCCGAGGCCGGGGCGGTGGCGGTGGAGCTTCTTCTGGCCTGTCCGGCCCCCTATTTCCGCCCCTTCAAATACACCATGACCAGCGACCCGAAGGTGGTGGAGGAGATCTGCCGGGCGGTCAAGGATGCCGTAAACATCCCGGTGGGGGCCAAGATCGCCCCCCTTTCCTCGGTGGCCCGGACCGCGGGAGCAGCGGGGATGGACTGGGTAACCACGGGTGGGGTCCTGGTGGCCGCCCCGGGGATTGACCTGGAGAGCATGGAGCCCGTTGTGCCCTCGGGAGTATTCTTGAGTGGCTCCCGAGCCAGCAAGTACACCACCTTCCGCTTGCTCCTTTCCCTGTCTGGAATCTCCAGGGATGTCCACCTCTCGGCCCACGGGGGAGTACGAAACTGGCAGGATGCGGCCGAATTCATCCTCTATGGGGCCGGCTCGGTCCAGGCCCAGACCATCTTTATGGTGAAGGGTTTCAGCGCCATCGCCGAAATGAAACGGGGCCTCGAGGCCTTTATGGAAAAACATGGCTTCTCCTCTCTATCCGCCATGAGGGGGGCCATTTTGCCCAAGCTTGTTTCTTTCGACGAAGTCATTGCCTCCTACGCCGAGACCAAGGGAAGCATCGTGGCCCAGGTGGATGAAGGGCTTTGCGATGGCTGCGGCATCTGCGAGGATGTCTGTGCCTGGGACGCCATAAAGATTAAGGACGGGTTGGCCGAGGTCAACTGGGAACTGTGCGAGGGCTGCCGGCTGTGTGTCGCCGACTGCCCCCCCCGGGCCCTCAGCCTGGATAACGCCACCGTCCTCAAGGCCGTCCCCGCCCGGTGATACGGCCTTGGTTTAACCCCCTCGGGGCTTGAAGCGCCTGGTCACGTCCTCCACCACTATCCGGGCGCTCTCCATGGCGCCGGGTGAGCCCCACCACCCCGGGGGCGATACCCCGTCCCCCACGTTGTACAGGTTCTCTATGGGGGTTTTCTGGGGTATGTTAGAGCCGGCCCAGGAGCGCATGATGGGCCACTCGCTGTGATAGCAGCTTGCCAACAGGATCTCGCCATGCTCGTCGAAACCTGGCAGGTTATCCCGCAGGTCCTGGATGGACAGCTCCAGCTCCTTTTTCAGGTCATAGGGCGGAGTTGAGCTGCTGAAAAAGGCGCCGGCCTCCAGCAGGTATTTACCCGGGGGTGACAGCTCGGGATTTAGAACCCCTTTGTTGAATATGGCCAGCACCCGCTGGGACTCAGTCAGAAACAGGATGCCGGGATAGTCGCATAGGGGCCGGTCGCTTGAGATGAAGATCAGGATCTGGGGGGATGCCTTCAGGGTTATGTCCAGGTGCTTTAAGTAGCCAAAATCAAAGTTGTCCCGGCCCCCCAGTTCCACGGTCTTACTGGGGCCGACATTGCTGAGCACCGCCTGGGCGCTCACCGTCACCTCACCATCGAGCTCCTGCAGCACCACCCCCTTGGCCACCCCCTCCTCGACAAGAATGCGCACGGCCCGGGAGCGGGTGCGCACGTCTCCCCCATTGGCCAGCACTACCCGAGTCAGAGCCCGGATAATGTTGACGCTGCCCCCGGGAACCCAGCCATAGCGGCGTACGGAGGCCATGTTCTTGATATAGCGGATATACTCGCCCGCGGGCAGCTCGTCATTGGTTATCCCCGCCGACATGGTGGTTAGCACCTGGAAGACACCCATGACCCTGGGGTTTTGGGTAAACTGACCCATCCACTCTTCCAGGGATACGGCATCGGGAGGCTCCTGCCAGGTAATGCCCCGGCGCACGGCATTCATGACCCGCGCGGCCTCTGCCTCATCCTGAGAGGCCAGGCCGACCATGGCCCGGAGACCCCCCTTCTCCGGCATAGGATAGTCCTTGCCCCCCATGCGATAATAGTACTGGGGATCGGGCACCCGGATTTCGAAGTCGGCCCCCACGTCCCGGCAGATACGCCCGTGATAGTCGTCGGAAACCCAGATCACCCCGGTGGGCAGTTTGAAACCCTTGTAGTCCAAATCGGCGCACCGGCCGCCCAGGAAAGGCAGTCTCTCCACCACCAGCACCTGATAGCCGCTGTTGGCCAGCATAGCGGCCGAGGTCATGGCGGCAATGCCCGAGCCAACGATGGCTACATCAAACTTTTCCTGCTTCATGCGGTCACCTCCAGGGCTTCAATGGGACAGTAGTCGATGCAGATAAGACATTCGGTACACTTGTCCGGGATCAACTCGGCCAGCCCCCATACCTTGAGGGCATCCTCGGGGCAGTATGCTACGCAGATGCCGCAGCCGACACACCTTTTCTCGATGACTGAAATCACGGTTACTATCCTCCACACCAGGCTAGTCTCACTCAACCCCAAATAAGCGGCGGCGGGGATACAGAAACTGTAGCACCCGGGTAATGCCCTGTCAATAGCAGGTGCGATTCAACCTCAAGTATGCTAGAATGGGCCATTATGCCGCCACCCGCCCCGGGAAAACTCAAAGCGGTTCACTACGCCTGGATTATCTTGGCCGTTATTATGGTACTGTCCTCCCTGCGGACCGGGCTTCGGCTCAGCTTCGGTGTGTTTATAGATCCACTGATGGATGATTTTGGCTGGAGCCGGGGATCCATCTCCCTAGCCTATACCATTTCTTTCCTCACCGTGGCCCCTATGACATTGGTCATCGGCTGGCTGGGTGACGCCATAGGCGCACGGCGCACCCTTGTTATCAGCGCCCTAACCCTTACCGCGGGCATGCTGCTCACGGCTACAATCCAGGAGCCCTGGCAGCTCCAGGTTTACTATGGGGTGATCGTTGGCGGCATGGGCACACCAGCTTTCCATATCCTGCTTCCGGTGATCCTGACCCGCTGGTTCACCACCAGGCTGGGTCTGGCCACGGCGCTGATGTGGAGCGCCGTGGGCTTCGGGCCCGTGGTGTTTTCCCCCCTGTTTCGCTGGGCCATCGATACTGCCGGTTGGCCGATGACCTTCATTATCATTGGTTTAGGGTCCGGCGCCATTATCCTGGTTGGCACCTCTTTCTTGCATAACAGCCCCCAGGACATGGGCTTGGACGCCCATGGGGATTCGGCCTCCCTTGCGGATGAGGCCCACACCACCACCGCACCAACCCCAGTGCTGGTCACCATAGCCCGGGTCCGGGCCACCTATAGCTTCTGGGCACTGATTGCCGTCCACCACCTGGGGTGCGTGAGCCATTCTATAGTTCTGGCCCACATGGTGTCCATGGCCATCTTCAAGGGCATTTCGGGCATGGAGGCGGCCCTCATGATAAGCATTGCCTCCGGGGTTTCCATTGGCAGCCGGTTCGTAATGTCCATGCTGTCCGCTTCGAAGGGCAGCCGCACCACCCTGGGTTTGGCCCTGATGTTGCAGACCGCTCCCTTATTCATACTGCTCTGGGCCGATTCGCTCTGGGCCTTCTACCTCTTCGCTTTCCTCTTTGGCCTCGGCTTCGGTGGCGAAATGGTAGGCTTCCCCATCTTCAACCGCCAGTATTTCGGGGTCAACGCGCCCCTGAACACCATCTATGGCAACCAGTTGATGGGGGGGACCCTGGGTATGGCTGTGGGGGGATGGCTGGGAGGCTACCTATTCGACCTCACAGGCAGCTATACCTGGACTGCGTGGGTGGCCATCGCCGCCGGTTTAGCAGGGCTTTTGCCCGTCTTGGCCCTCCCCAGGCACCGGAGCGCCCCGGGGCACCTGATGGCATCGCCGGAGGGGGCCTGACCCCCCGCCCCCGGATGGGGCTGGCGGTGGGGGCTTCCGGACAATAAGGAAATCGGTAATGAAACAAAGTAGCTACAATCCAGGTCCTCTGGATAAGGTCCAGAGCGAGCTCCAGGCTATGGCCGCCTATCGGGCCCATACGCCTACAACCCCCTGGGACGGCCTCTATTATGAATTGGTGGCCGGCTATCTGGGGAACCTGCTCACCGCTAGAGAGCGGGGCCTGTTCGTGGCTACACAATCCGACGTGGTGCCTTGCGAGATCATGTATGCCATGGACATGGTACCCTTCCACATCAGCATGGTATCCTGCACCCTGGCCACCGTCCTGCGGAAACAGGAGGGACTGTTTTCCACCGCCAAGTCCTTTGGGATAGCGCCCGAGGTCTGCTCCGTCCACCGGCTGGTCGCCGCCCTGTTCCTGCAGGGCTGGGCACCACCTGTGGATGCCGTCGTCTGGAGCAACGAGTCATGCGACAACAACGCCAAGAGCAGCGAACTCCTGACCCATGTCTCAAACGCACCGGGCTTTTATTTTGACTGCCCCTACCATTTCGACGAGGAATCCTTTGACTACCTGGCCGGGGAGTTGGGGGACCTGTTCGACTTCCTGGGCAGGGTAACGGGAACCCCCCTCCGATGGGAACGCCTGGAGGAGGTGCTCGACCTCTCGCGGCGGCTGGTGGAGGTGGCTGGGGAGATCACGGAGCTGAGGCAGGCTATCCCCTACCCTGCGGACAACCGGCTGGGGTTTCAGCTCTTCCTTATCCGCTGGTACTGGCAGGGGAAACCCGAGGGGGTGAAGTTCTATGAAACGGTCCGGGACGCTCTCCGGGAAAGGACACTTCAGGGACGGGAGAACTCTTCCTGGCAGCGATTTCGCCTTCTCTCCCTGTTTTTGCCCCCAAACCACGACTGGAAGCTTCTGGACTGGATGGAGAGGGAGTTTGGAGCTTTCATCGTTTCCGAACCGGCTAATAATCACTGGGGAGAAATCAGCTGGAAACGGGGTCGCCCCCTGCAGACGCTGGCCCAGCGCTGCCTGGCCGACCCCGTTTCCTACCTCAGCTATTCCCCGGTAGAGAAATGGGTGGAGGCGGTAAGGGAGGATGCCCGGGACTTTGCCGCTGATGGCGCCATCTTCTGGGCCCACATCGGCTGCCGTCAGGCCAATGCCACCATCCGCACCATCAAAGACGCCCTCATTCAGATGGGTGTCCCATGCCTGGTGGTGGACATCGACACCAATGACCCTTCTTTTATCGACACCGAGGAGCTAAAAGACCGTATCGAGGGCTTTCTGGAACGCATAGAGGACAACAAGTAATACCCCTGGGCATCTACGGTCCCGCCTGTTGCACGGCCAGGGTCCTGAGCCGGTTTATGGCCGCGGTCAACTCCAGTCCCCGGAACGCCGCGCGGTCCCCCACAGGCCCGGGGCCGAGCACGTCAAGACCCCCCTTCCCCACCTCCTCCATCAGGGCGTCGACGATTTGCCGAAGCGTCCTCTTCCCATCCATGTACCCGGTGGCGCGGTATATGGCATCGCCTATGGCCCTGGTCTGGCTGGCGTCCGCCAGTTGCTCCACGGCCCCCAGGTCAATGGAGTGGGTGCCAAAGGCGATGGAATGTAGGCCCCGGGAGGATATCTTGACCTCTCTCCTGCCCCGGCGGGGATCGAAACTATGGGCCAGGGGGACCCGCCGGGTCATGGAGCCGAAGTGGTCCCCGCCCTCGGCCTTGCGCCCGGCCCGGTACTTCCGGGCGATAGCTCGGGACTCCTGGGTCAGGTCATGTGGCCGGTAGTCCACCATGCATATTACGCGGTCAGCCACGTCGAAATAGTCCCCGGAACCCCCTATCACTAGGATCGTTGAAATCCCGAGATCGGCGTAGAGCTGGCGGACCTTGTCTATAAAGGGCGTGATGGGTTCCTTGTCCTTCGACACCAGCTCCTGCATCCGGTGGTCCCTTATCATGAAATTGGTGGCCGAGGTATCCTCATCGATAAGGAGCACCCTGGCCCCGGCCTCCAGGCCTTCAATAATGTTGGCCGCCTGGGAAGTGCTGCTGCTGGCATCCTCCGTGCAAAAGGCCCCGGTGTCCCGGCCCAGGGGAAGGTTGGTGATGAAGGGGGAGATGTCCACCTTCTCGATGCGCCGGCCGTCCTCAGCCCTTATCTTTAGAGCGGAGGGGTGGGCCACGACCAACTCCCTGCCGTCCACCGGTATGTGGTTATACACGCCCACCTCTAGGGCCCGTAAGAGCGTGGACTTACCGTGATAACCACCGCCCACGATGAGGGTGATGCCCCGGGGTATCCCCATGCCGGTAATAACGCCCCGGTTGGGGAGGGCCACCTGCAACCGCAGGGATGGAGGCGACTCAAAGGGCACCACCCTGTCCACGGCCATAGGACGGGGGTCCACACTGCTGGCCCGGGGGAGTCCGGCTCCATCGGCCACGAAGGCCACTAGGCCCAGAGGGTCCAACTGATCCCTCAAAAAATCGGCATCCTCGGCCACTTTTATATGCCCATAGAGGGCCTTCTCGTCGAAGCTCTTGAAAAAGAGGGAGGCCCGTACGATTTGGGGGAGCTCCTCAAAGAACATGGCCTCGGCATCCCCGCCGGACACGGTCCTCCCCCTGGCCGGAAGCCCCATCACGAATCGGACCTCCACATATTGCTCCGCGACCAGAGCGGAGGTCCGCTCCAGGGTCTCCTGCCCGGGCCGGTCGATGGATATTATCCCGCTGCTCCCGGTCCCCCGGTTGCCCCGGCAAAACCTCCGGGCAGCATCGTAAAACTGCCTGGTAATGAGGTCCCGGAGGGCAATCTCCAGGCTTTTACCGGAACAGGTGTCCGAAGGGAAGCCGGCATCCCGCCCCGTGACATGGACTCGCACCTGGCTAGGAGAAGCAAAGGGGTCCCCCTGAACGTGGTCCACCAACAGCGTGTACCCGGGGAATTCGTAAGCGCCCTCTATGTCGGAGTAGGACCTGTATCCCCTCCCGTCTATCCGGCGTAATTTCTTCCTCAGGTCCTCTGCCGTAAACACGTGCTTCTTCCTGTCTCGAAGCTTCAATCGGGGTTCAGTAGGGAGGGGAGAGGGGGGCTTAGAGCCGCCAACCGGATGGGGACGGGATAATGGGAGCCATGGTGGGGCCATGGCGAAATCCAGCCGGTTGGCCAACCGTCTGACTGGCTCTTAACAGGGAATTACCGGGTTACTCCTCTTTTCGAATGACAAACAGCACGTTCTCATCGTACCACTGCACCCGGTGTATATCCTCGAAATAGCACTCGATATTCCTCCGGAATCCCAAAATCGCTTCTTCTAGTTCTTCCGGCTGGTACAGCCCGAAAGTAGAATAATGGTTAGCCCTGGCCTGTTCCACCAGCCTGTCCAGGTCGGAAATCCTCCGGTATTTAAAGTGCTCAACCGACTTGGCCCGTAGCCCTGGCGTCGCTATCAATGCCTCAACGAACGTGCTCAACCCGTATAGGCGCGATTCCTTCCGGCTGAAATTATG
>PVBE011232616.1_pt1 | contig 12521 bp, 12 predicted proteins | sample 1631181 | NCBI WGS metagenome assembly PVBE01 (sample SAMN08397723, study PRJNA350692) | Marine metagenome, whole genome shotgun sequencing project. | isolation source: water | place: Pacific Ocean | collected 2012-04 | reverse complement strand
TCGTCGAGGGGATCGTCATCTCGGCGGGTGTCGCATCATGCCATTGGCTGGCGGCATTGGCCCGCACGGCCCGCACCGTTTCGAGTTTCTCGCGCATCGCCGAATTGTCGGGTTCCGCGCTGACCGCAAAGCGAAGATTGGATTCGCTGTACTCGTGGCCGCAGTAGACTCGCATATCGTCGGGGAGGGCGGCGAGTTTTTCACAGAGCGCGGTATACATCATCTGGGCATCGCCCTCGAAGAGTCGCCCGCAGCCGCCCAGGAAGAGCATATCTCCGGAAAAGAGCGCCTTCGATTCATCGAAAACGTATGCGATATGACCCATCGTATGCGAGGGGATGAACAGGATCCGGGCCGTCTCTTCGCCTACGGTGATCGTATCCCCCTCGTCGACACCCCGGCTGAAACCGGGAACGCGATCGGCGTCCGAGACGTGGGCGTAGACGGGGACGCCGTAGCGTTCGGCGAGTTCCGGGTTGGCCGCGACGTGGTCCGGGTGATGGTGGGTGGAGAGGATGAGGCTGACGTCGGCCCCCGTCTCCTCCACGCGCCGGATGACGGGCGCCGCCTCGGGGGCATCGATGATGGCCGCCGCCCGCGTCTGATCGCAGATGGCGAGATAAGTGTAGTTGTCGCTCAGGGTGGGGATGCGCTCGATGGTCAGGGTCATGCGGCGAGTCTAGCCCGATTCTTTTGTGAATGTCCTTCGCCAGGGCGGTGGCGGCGAGTGTCCGTCCGTTCAGAGCAGTTCGCCCTTGGACGGGGACGGCCGGGGGGTCGTGGGCCTCAGGTGCTCGGGCAGTTCTCCCCCGAAGGCCGGGCAATAGCCCTTGTACTCGCACCAGTTGCAGAGGTTGCCCCGCCTGGCGGGAAATTCGCGGGTGGCTTCGATTTCGTCGATCAGGGCGATGACGTTCTCCCGCAGCGCCTGCAGGGCTTCCGGGGAGCGGGTCGAGGTCCGGATCTGGCCCCGGGCGAGATAGTGCCAGACGAGGCGAAAATTCTCCTCCTCTCCGTATCTCTGGACGAGTCCGAGTTGGTAGAGGGCCAGTTGTCGGTCCTGGTCGAGTCGCTGTTGGTTGGGCACATAGGCGCCGGTCTTGTAGTCCTGGATTTCGATCACGCCGTCCCGGCTGCGGACGATGCGGTCGATGATGCCCTGCACCCGGTGGCGGCCGTCGGAATCGAGATCGAAGGCGATATGCTCTTCGATGCCCAGGGTTTCGTCCGAATCGAAGGGATAGTGGCGGCGATAATATGTGCTCAGGCAGCCAACACCGATTTCCCGGTAGTGATCGACATCGAGTCCCTTGCGCACGATGCGGATTTTTTCGGCGTCGAAGTGCTCGTCGAAGAATGCGTGGTAGCGTTCGATGACCCGACGCAGGGAGGGGACCTGATCGCGCTGGACGAATTCGTAGAGCCGCTCGAGAATCTCGTGAACCCGCTTGCCCACGAAGGCCTCGATCCCCTCGCTCTCCGCCGGAATCTCCAGCAGGTAGCGCAGTTGAAACTTCTTTTTGCACGTCTCGAAATTCGAGAGGCGGGAGTGGCTGTAGACTGTCGTCATCTTTCCCCGGGCTGCAGATTGCCAGCATAGGGCCTGGCGCCCGATGGAGCACGGGGTCTCGGGGCAGGCGGGACGGCCTGAGCTACAGTCCCCCCTGCGAAATGCAGAGTTCGAGGAGGAAAATGGGATGGCCAGGGATTCGGGCCAGGGATTGAACCCCAGCGGGGAGCGCGTCGATCCCCGCCGTCGTGCAAAGCGAGTTCGTGGTTCGGTCGCGCGAGGGGTTTGCGCGCCCGAGGCGGTCGAGAGGGCGGTGCTGGATCTCTCGGGTTGCAAGGGCGATGCCCTCTCCCAGGCCGCCTGCCGTGGAATCATCGACCCCCAGGAGGTCGTCGCCTGGGTGGATCGCACCGAGCGCCTGTTGCGCTTCCAATTCGATCGGGAAGAACTGCGAGCGGAGATTCCCGTCGTGGCCGATTGCCTCTGCGGCTTGCTGGAGCAGGTGGATCTGCCGGTCTCGACCCCTCCGGAACAGGTGACCACGGATTTTATCGCTTCCCTCGGTCGCTTGAGGGAGTTGATTGCGGACGACGTGGCCGCCGCCTTCCAGGGCGATCCCGCCGCCACGGGTTACGAGGAGATCGCCGTGGCCTATCCGGCGATTCGCGCCCTTTCGATCCATCGCATCGCCCACGAACTGCAGCGGGCCCAGGTTCCGCTGATTCCCCGGATCATGAGCGAGTACGCCCACGATCGCACCGGCATCGACATCCATCCGGGTGCCCACATCGGACGCCATTTCTTCATTGATCACGGCACGGGCGTCGTGATCGGCGAGACCACGGAAATCGGAGACCACGTGCGAATCTACCAGGGGGTTACCCTGGGTGCCCGATCGATACGGGAGAGCAGCCAGATGCGGGGCGTCAAGCGCCATCCGACGGTCGAGGATGACGTCACCATCTACGCGGGTGCGAAGATCCTGGGCGGCGAGACGGTGATCGGAGCGGGTAGCGTCGTGGGAGGCAATGTCTGGCTGATGGAATCCGTGCCCCCGGGCTCCCGGGTGATGGCCGATCCCCCTCGCAATCTCGTCCAACCCGGCGAATCCCTGCCCCTGCAACTCCCCTGGGAAGAATGAGCCGTCCCGATTCGGGGAGGGCTGGCTCCGTTTTCCGGTCTGGCGGATCCGCGAAGCAGATCCGGCCGAGGGGCAGAGCGAGTGCGGGCCTGCTCGTAGCGGCGCTACTATGCCTCGGGCTGCTCGCGCTTCCGGCCTCGGCCACGGATTCCGGGGCGGAGAGCGAGGGCTGGGGCTATGCCCTGGCCCACGAATTGATGAGTCCCTTCTGCCCGGGACGGACCCTGGCGGCCTGCACGAGCGGCCAGGCCACGGAATTGCGCCAGTGGATTCTGCTCCAGGAGGCGGCGGGAGCCAGCCGTGAGGAAGTTGTGGGAATTCTCGAGCAGCGCTTTGGCGATGTCATTCGCTCGCGCCCGGAGGCGCGGGGTTGGGGTCTCGCGGCCTGGTTGCTGCCCGCCGCCGCCGCGATTCTCGGCGGGGGCGTCGTGGCTTTCGCCCTGCGCCGTGTGGTGGTGAAGCCCGTGGCGTCTGCTCCCGCCGGAGACGGGGATGCCGCCGCCGCCGCCTCGGAAGATCTCGAATTCGAGCGCCTCGTCGACGAGGAATTGGCGGCACGAGACTCCTGAATTCCCGTCGGCGCTGAAGCGGCCGAGCATGGGGTATACTGCCCCTCGTGAAGGTCTATACCAGGCGGGGCGATGGCGGTGAGACCGATCTCGCCGGGGGGGCGCGTGTCTCGAAGGACGATCCGCGCGTGGAGTCCTATGGGGCCGTGGATGAATTGAATGCCTGCATCGGCCTGGCATGCCTCGACTGCGGCGAAGAATTGAGGCCTCTGCTCCAGGGCGTGCAGCGAACGCTCTTCGAGATCGGTGCGGTGCTGGCAACGGCTCCTGGGTCCACGGCGAAGGCCCTGGTCGCCGAGGGCGCCACGACCGAGGACGTGCGGACCCTGGAGACGGCGATCGATAGCCACGAGGCGGAATTGACGCCGCTTCGGGCTTTCGTCTTGCCGGGGGGGACCCGCGGGGCGGCACTCTTTCATCTGGCCCGTACCGTCTGCCGTCGCGCGGAACGCAAGTGCGTGAGCCTGGAGCGTGACGAGCCCGTGCCGGGAGAGACCCTTCGGTATCTCAACCGGCTTTCAGACCTGCTCTTCGTTCTGGCTCGGCTGGAGAACGCCCGGGCCGGGGTGGCGGATCGGGAGTGGACTCGGCGCGGCGGTTGAGGCGGGAACCTCGCAGCGACCGATGTAGCGAACTCTCTCCTCCAGTCTTCCGCGGATCTTCGCACCGATCGCCCAGCCGATCAGGAAGGCGATGAGCAGGGCCAGCAGCAGGCGTCGAATCCATCTCATCGTTTCGCGTCCGAATCCCGTCGCGGCGATTCAGGGTCGACGTATGGCCGCTTCGATTTCCCGCCCCAGGGCGAGGACGATGCCAAAGGCCGACTCCTTTCCTCCGGACTCGAGTCTTCGGGAAATCGTTTCGATGCCCCCGATCTGCTCCAATCCATGTTCGCCATAGCGGCGCAGCAGGGATTCGATCGCGAAAGCCGCCTCGCCCCGGGCGCGCCTGCGTTTGAATTCCCCGCTCTCGAGATTGTATTCACGGTGGCGTGCGATCTCGGCGATCAGGCTGTCCAGACCCGTGCGATCCCGGGCGGAAGTCTTCAGTACCGGCGCTCGCCAGTCGTCGTGGCCCGTGCTGGCGCCGAGGGTGGACGCCAATTCGCGCTGGGTCCGATCCGCGACGGGACCCGTATCCGCCTTGTTGACGACGAAGATATCCGGCAATTCGAGAATCCCGGCCTTCATGAACTGCAGCGTATCCCCGGCTCCCGGCTGGGCCACGAAGATCAGGCTGTCGACGAGCTCCGCGACTTCACATTCAGACTGTCCCACGCCCACGGTTTCGATGAAGACCCGATCGAAGACCGCGCAGAGGATGGCCACGCTCGCGTGGGTGGCATCGGCGAGGCCTCCGAGGCGCTCGCGCGCGGCCATCGAGCGCAGGAAGACGCCGCGCTCCCGGGCCGCCGCCGAGAGTCGCATGCGATCTCCGAGCAGGGCTCCGCCCGAGCGTCGGCTCGATGGATCGACGGCGATGATGCCGATCTCGCCGGCGTCCTCCCCCAGGCCCTCGACGAGGGCGTTCAGGAGCGAGGATTTTCCCGCTCCGGGGGCGCCGGTGATTCCGATTCGATAGGAGTCCGGGCGCAGGGGAGCAGTCGCCAGCCCATCGAGCAGGGCCAGGGCGGCTTCGCGTGGCTCCGAACGCCGATCGTCGACGAGATTGAGTGCTTCCGAGATCGCCGAGCGATCCCCGGCCCCGAGTCCCGCGAGCAGATCTTCGACCCGGGACCGGGAGGTCTCGTTCATGTCCGGGCCGCGTCAACCACGGTGACGATTTCGTCCATGATCCGGGTGAGGTCGAAGTCCTTCGGGGTATAGATCCTCTCGACCCCCTCGGAGCGCAGCAACTCGGCATCGTCGTCGGGAATGATCCCGCCCACGATCACGGGCAGATCTCCCAGCCCCGACGCGACCAGACCCCGGAGTACGTCGGAAACGAGTACGACGTGGGAACCCGACAGGATCGAAAGGCCGATCACGTGTACCCCCTCGTCCCGCGCCGACTGGACGATTTCGTCCGGGGTCAGCCGGATGCCGTCATAGACGACCTCCATGCCCACATCCCGCGCCTTGACGGCAATCTGTTCGGCGCCGTTGCTATGCCCGTCGAGGCCGGGCTTGCCCACCAGGATCTTGAGGCGACGCCCGAGTCTTTCCGACAGGCCGTCGACGCGATTTCGCACGGCCGCGGCATTCTCGTCCCGAGAGCCTCTGCGCGCGGCGGCCACGCCCGTGGGTGCCCGATATTCCCCGAAGATTCCGCGCAGGGAGTCGGCCCATTCCCCCGTCGTCACGCCCGCGTGGGCGGCCCGAATCGAGGCTGGGAGCACGTTGTCGCCATTCTTCAGGGCATCTTCCAGGCCCTTCAAGGCCGTCGTCACCTCGGAATTGCTGCGTTCGCTGCGGAAGGCCCGCAGGCGTTCGATCTGCTCGCGCTCCGCCGAATCGTCGACCTTGAGAATCGAGGATTCCCCCTCCGCGGTGAGGGGGGATTCGACGCTCTCCTGGAATTGATTCACGCCGACCACCGTCTGCTCACCGCTCTCGATGGCCCGGATGCGGTGGGTATGGCTCTCGACGAGCGCCTGCTTCATATAGGCATTCTCGACGGCGCTGATCGCGCCCCCCATGCCCAGCACCTTCTGCAATTCGTCCCGGGCGGCGTCCAGCAGTTCCTGGCTGCGGGCCTCGACGACGTGGGAGCCCTCGAAGATGTCCGGGTATTCCAGCAGGTCGGTCTCGTGTGCGAGAATCTGCTGCGTGCGCAGGGAGAGTTGTTGATCCCAGGGCCGGGGCAGTCCCAGGGCCTCATTCCAGGCCGGCAGTTGCAGGGAGCGCGTTCGGGCGTCGCGGGAAAGGGTGACCCCCAGGGCCTCGAGCGCGATGCGCACGATATTATTTTCCGGTTGAGCTTCCGAGAGGCCGAGGCTGTTGACCTGGACCCCGTAGCGGAAGCGGAGCATTCGGGCATCGTCGATGCCGTAGCGTTCGCGCCCGAGTTCTCCCCAGAGCGCGTTCATCGCCCGGCATTTGCAGGTCTCTTCGACGAAGCGGATCCCCGCATTGAGGAAGAAGGAGATGCGCCCGAAGACACGGCCGAGGCTCTCGTCGGGGACATCGTCCCGGGCACGGACCGCGTCGAGGACGGCCACCGCGTTGGCCATTGCGAAGGCGATCTCCTGCACCGGTGTCGCACCCGCCTCCTGTAGATGGTAGGAGCAGATGTTGATCGGATTCCATTTCGGAATCTGCTCGACCGTATAGGCCACCACGTCGCTCGTCATGCGAATCGAGGCCTCGGGGGGAAAGATATAGGTGCCCCGGGAGAGATACTCCTTGATGATGTCGTTCTGGGTCGTTCCCTGGAGTTCTTCGGCGGCGACGCCCTGGCGTTCGGCGGCCGCTACGTAGAGGGCGAGCAGCCAGGCCGACGTCGCGTTGATGGTCATTGAAGTATTCATTCGATCGAGGGGAATGCGATCGAAGAGGGCCACCATATCTTCGATATGGCCGATCGGTACGCCGACCTTGCCCACCTCTCCCCGGGCCAGGGCGTGATCGGAGTCGTAGCCGGTCTGGGTGGGGAGATCGAAGGCCACGGATAGCCCCGTCTGTCCCTTGTCGAGATTGCTGCGATAGAGGGCGTTGCTCGCCTGGGCGGACGAGTGCCCGGAGTAGGTTCGAATCAGCCAGGGTCGATCTCGTTCTTGCAGAGTGGCCATGGGTATTGTTGGAAACTCCCGGGCAAAAGCCTCGCGTAGAGCTTTCGCGAAGCATGTCTAAATGCTGGAGAAAATTAACGAAAAGCGGAGGGCGGAACAAATTTCCGACAATCCTGCCGGGACGGGGAGCCCCACTCCGAAATGCGGGGCCCGAGCCCATTCTCCGGCGCTCCCGCGCTGGCCCGCCCCGCCCGCCGCCTTCGGCGCCCGCGGGCGGGAGGCCCTTCCTCTTTTGCGCCGATGCGGGCACCCTTGGCGGCATGGATTCCCTGCCCCTGGACGAGATCGACGCCATTTTTCTGGATCTCGGCAATACGCTCGTCTCGATGGATTTCGACCTGATCGGGGCCCGCCTCGCCTCCCGGGGCCTGAACGTGGCTACCCGAAAACTGGTCCGTGCCGAGGCCGCTGCGAGGCCGATCGTTTCTGGTCGGGTCGCGCGGGGGGCTTCGAGCGAGGGGATCGACCCCTTTCGTTTCTATCTCGGGGCAGTGCTCGCAGGACTCGACGTGCTCTCCGAACGCGATTGCCTGGAGTGGGCCTCCCAACTGGCCCTGGAATTGAAACGAGACGTGCCCACATCCCGCCTATGGTCGGGAAAAATCGCTGGCGTTGAAGAATCGCTGGCCTCCTTCTCCGCCAGGGGCCTCATGCTGGCGGTCGTCAGCAATTCCGATGGATCCGCCGAGGACTGCGTCATCGCGGCCGGAGTGCGGAAATATTTTTCGGCGGTGGTCGATTCAGGGATCGTTGGAATCGAAAAGCCGGATCCGGAGATCTTTCGGCATGCGATGCGACTGGTGGGCGCCCGCAGTTCGCGAACTCTATACGTCGGAGATCTCTACGATGTCGACATTGTCGGCGCTCGGGCGGCGGGGCTCCACGCGTTGCTCCTAGATCCCTTCGGCGACTGGGAATACGTCGACTGTCCGCGCGCCGTCGACCTCCGTTCCCTCGCCGCGCACCTCGCCGGGCCGGCGAGTTCCGGGGCGCCGTGAAAAGGCGCTGCTCTTCCGGGCCTGGACATTGAAGTGACGGGCCGGGGATGGGGGCACAAATCGGAAGAACATCATGGGGAGGGGGGAGCGACGAGAGAATGCCGCGAGCCGACCCGAGGGGATTCCGCCGTGAAGCCGATCCATGGCATGCCATTTCCGAATGCTCCCCGGGTCTATTGAGTCGATCGGGGCCGATCGGATAGACTCCCGGGATTCGCTCCTGGTCGATTCGTTGACCGGAATCGGAAATTCTTCGCATTCGACTTCGCCACCGTAAATTCCGAGGGGAGATGTCCAAATGGTATCGATGACCCGACGTGGATTTGCCGCCCTGGGAGTGGGAGGACTGGCCGCATTGGCCATGCCGCGCAGAGGAAAAGCCGAGCCCAGCGGAGCGATGTCTCCGCTGCCTCCGAGTTCAGGGCCGGTTTCGGTCGCCCTCGCCGGGGTGCCCCGCGCCTCGGGCGCCGAGCAGACCCGGGAGGCCGTTCGTCGCGCCGCTCTTTCGGCCAGCGATTTCTCCTGGCTGAGCCGAGGCGATCGGGTGCTCATCAAGCCCGTATGCAATTCCGCAGGTGCATACCCCTTCAGCACCGATCCCGTGGCCCTCGCGGCGATGATCGAATTGCTCGAGGAGAGGGGAGCCGGCAAGGTCTTCGTGGGAGATATGTCGGGGGTTCAGGCCGTTCGTTTCGGCCCGGATCGTACGCGGGGCAGTTCCCGGGCCCTGATGCGCTCCAGCGGCATCGTCGCCGCGGCCGAGAGTGCGGGGGCCGAGATCCGCGCTTTCGAAGAATCGGGCTGGGACGGCTTTCACGCGGAGAGTCCGGCCGATAGCCGCCACTGGGGCACGGCTGTCATGATGCCCGATCTGGTGGACGAAGTGGATCATATCGTGTTGATGCCGCGCTGCGGTCGGCATGTGCTCGCCGGCAGCACCCTCGGCATGAAGGCCGCGGTGGGTTGGTGGCGTCACGATTCACGGCTGGTCTTCCACCACGACGGTGCGACTCTGCCCCAGAAGACCGCCGAGGCCAATCGCGTCCCCAGCCTGCTGGCCAAGCAGCGCCTGGTTCTCACCAGTGCGACCCGGGTGCTCTCGACCTTCGGGCCCGACAACGGATTCGTCAGTGCCCCCGAGACGGGATTGATCATCGCCAGCCCGTCGGTCCTCGCTCACGACATGGTCTCCCTGGCGTGGCTCTTCGAGAATATCCGCATCACTCCCGCCAGCGAGAAGGAGGGCCTCTTCGATGATCCCCATCGATCCCCCCGGATGCTCGGAATCATCAACGCCGCCGTCGTGGCCATGCTCGGCGGTTCCTGGCGCAAGATCCTCAGCAGTTCCGCCCCGCCCAGCAGCCCCCACGAGATCATCTGGGATGATCCCACCCTGCGAAGGGGTTTCGAGGTTTTCGGGGGGGTACCGCGCCTGGAACTCGAAGCCAGCAATCCACTCCCGGCCCCGATGCTCGAGCAGTTGGAGCGAGCCATCCGGCATCCCGCCTGGAGCCGAGATGTCCTCGTTTCCGGGGCGGGATAGCGCCGCACCTCGGAGGGTTGGATCCGAAGCCTCCGAGCCGATCGGGCATGCTATCCACTCCGGCTGATGCCCGAGAATCTGGTTCTTTACGAAGCGCTGCTATGGGAGCCCTCGAGGGGTTATTTTCTCCTCGAGCGTCACCTGCAGAGGCTGGAGAGCTCCGCTCGCCACTTCGACTATCCGCTCGATATCGAGACGGTCCGGAGTCAGTTGTCGGAGTTCGCGGCGGGTCTGGGGGATCGCCCGCGGAAAGTACGCCTGGAGGCTTTCGCGGCTGGCCATGTCGCGCTCATGGATGAGGATGTGAAGCCGAGTACTCCCGTAACACTCGCTCTCGCCCGCAAGCCCGTCGATAGTTCCGACGTCTTTCTGCGCCATAAGACATCCCGGCGACAGGTCTATTCGGAGGCGCTCGCCGAGCAGCCCCACGCCCAGGATGTATTGCTCTGGAATGAGCGTAGAGAACTGACCGAAAGCTGTAGCGCCAATCTGGTTCTGGAAATCGACGGAGAGCATCTCACTCCCCCCGTCGCCTGCGGCTTGCTGGCGGGCACCTTTCGCGCGCAACTTCTGGCGAAGGGCGAAGTTCAGGAGCGCGTTCTGCCCCTCGACTGCCTCGAGCGGGCCGCGAAGCTATTCCTCATCAACTCCGTTCGCAGGAGGTGGGAGGGGCGGCTCGTCGGCCGGGGGGGATGAAGGGGCAGCCGGATGCGGGGGATACGCCTTCCTCGGGCGCTCGCCGGGCAGAGCCGGGGCATACCGAAGCAAGGAAGGCTCCCCGATCCGGGCCATGAGCTGCGTTCCGGATTTGCGCTTTCGGATCGATCCCGGGATGCGGGAGCGGCCGCCCGAGAGGGGCGCTGCGATTCCGGCGCGTTCTCTCGCGATGCCTTCCGGCGTCGCGATCAGCGGCGGTCGCCCATCAGCCGCAGCAGCATCAGGAAGAGATTGATGAAGTCCAGGTAGAGGGAGAGGGCTCCCCGGATGGCTTCCTTCGTATCTTCATCGGTACCCTCATTGCCCAGGATGTTCATTTCCTTGATCTTCTGGGTGTCGTATGCGGTCAATCCGATGAAGATCAGAACGCCCGCATAGGTGATGATCCAGTACATCGCGGAACTCTGCAGGAAGATGTTCACGATCGAGGCGATGATGATTCCGATCAGTCCCATGAAGAAGAAGCTTCCCCATGAGGTCAGATCCTTCTTCGTCGTATACCCATAGAAGCTCATGGCGGCGAAGGTCCCCGCCGTGACGAGGAAGGTCGATGTGATCGAAGAGGCTGTATAGGTCAGGAAGATCACCGAAAAGGTGATGCCCGTCAGCGCGGCGTAGAGCACGAAGATGCCGGTCGCCTGCTGGGCGCTCATCTGCATGACCCTCGAGGCGAGCCAGAAGACCAGCCCGATCTGGGCGATGACGAGCGCGATGGCGATGATCGGATTGCCGAGTAGCAGGTCGGTGAGAACGGGCATGTCGGCGACCGTGTAGGCGACCATTCCCGTGATTCCGAGCCCGGTGGTCATCCAATTGTAGACGCGCACCATGAAACGCTGTTGTTCGGCGGCTACGGCATCGATCGATGCCGTCATCGGCGAAGTCTGCACCTGATTTCATCCTCCATGATTCACTGCGGATCGCTGGGGGATTCTCCACGAAGATCCGCTCTCCGCAATAGGCGGTCCACGGCGAAAGCCCACGGCGGGTTTGATATCTTTCGCCGGGGTCGATTCTACCGGAATCGGGCGAGTTGAACCCGAGTCCGAAATCGGTGCCCGGGGGGGCGGGGGAGGCTGGCTGCGGGGGGACTCCCTCTCGTGAACCCTCCATCCGTTGCGAAACCGGCCGCCGGACGTCGATGCGAGGTGCCCGGATGCACGCCTGCGCCGGTCGCAGTCCGTCGAATGGGCCGCCAGCTTCGCTTCCCTCGCGGCTGGCCTCATGCTCGGAGTCGCTCTGACCCCGCTGCGCTCGCGAGTGGCAGGGGACTTTCCGACGAGATCCGGCAGTGCCCGGGGCCGCGTCGCAACAGGATTCCGCTTTCCGTGCCGACTGCCGCGGATGATTACCCGCACCTGGATTCCAGGCGCCAGCGGGCCGCTCTTCTTCTGGTTGGGGCTGAGGCCCCGGCGGGGGATGCCCGATCGAGTCCGGGAGAGGTGAGAATCGCGAGCCGGATCTCCGATGTCTTTTCAACCACCGCGAATGCCCCTGAATCGAAAACGGCCGACGAGTCTTCTATCACTTGATCCGATGGCCATGGGGAGTTGACGAGGGAGTTCGGATTGGCGAAGAAGGGGTGGCTGGCGCTTGCTTTCCTATTTCTCCTGCCCGCACCGGGGCTGGGGCGAGATCTTTTCGTCATGCGGATCGAAGTGGGCGGGCAGGTCGAAGTCGAGGGAACCAACTTCCTGCTGCAAGTCGATGAACTCTTCGATGAAGACTCCCTCGAAGCGCTATTCGGCTCCGCCTATCTGCCGGGTGTTTCGGCGATGAACGGGCAGCTGGATTTGCGGGGAGTCTCGAGTCGCATCTCCTTCGATGCGAATTCGGCTCGGCTGAATTTCCGGCTACCCGGTTCCGGGATCGATATCTCTTTCGAAGGCGGAAGTCGCGACGAGAGCCAGGCAGAATTCGAAGACTGGCTCAAGGGCAGGGGGGAGCAGTCGTCGGTCTCGAAGCAGCCCCTGACTTCATTGCTTCGAGAATTCGTGGCGAATTCGCCCGTCGATCCCGTGGCCGGCAATCCCAATAGTCTCGAGAGTCGAATGTTCCAAAGCGATTTCCGCCTGGGTACGGAGGGGCCCCTGCTACGCGATCATGCGGAGGATTCGGAGCGAATCCCGACACTCTGGAAGTTGGATTTCGATTTTGGGCATTTCGCTGCGGGGCCATCCTCGCACCACATCGGATAAGGAGTCTCGGGCTGCTCTGCACCTACGCCAGGGGCAGATCGGCCATCTCATTCAATCCTGCCGACCTCTGGCTCAATATGCGCACTGCGATTGGAACACAAGCCATGCGCCGCAG
>PVBE012542394.1_pt1 | contig 12522 bp, 13 predicted proteins | sample 1631181 | NCBI WGS metagenome assembly PVBE01 (sample SAMN08397723, study PRJNA350692) | Marine metagenome, whole genome shotgun sequencing project. | isolation source: water | place: Pacific Ocean | collected 2012-04 | reverse complement strand
TGGTGCAAGTGGAGCCGTGGATAGTTCCATAACATGGACGAAGTATTTAGATATCGATGGTGCTAATGCAAGGGTAAATTTCCCGAATGGCAAAGTTGGCATTGGTACAGGAAGCCCAAGTGCAAAACTAGAAGTTGTTGGTAATGTAAGTGTTAATGACAGCATTAGCATTATTCATCCTAATGGAAGCTTGTACCAACCGGTTTATGGAACTGATGATGATTTGGTTCTTTATTTGCCGTTTAGTGAAGATAGTGTAGATACTTCAACTCAATTTGACAGGAGTCCTTATGGAAATGATGCAACCTTAAATGGTGTTATTTGTAATTCAACTTCTGCTAATCAAAGCACTAGCAGATATGGCGGTGCTTGTTATTTTGATGGGGTTGATGATAATGCTGAGGCTATATCTATAACAGACCCAGGAACATTTGCATTGGATTTAGATGGCAGCATGACATTGTCTGGATGGTTTAAATTTAATACGGTAGCTACTGCAGGATTAATAACAAAGAGAAACTCGGGTGGAAATCAGGTAAACTATATGTTAAGATATACAACTCAGATTAATTTCGTCATAAGAAATAAAGCAGGAACAAATCAAGAATTTAATGTAGCTTGGTCTCCTGTTGCAGGAAGGTGGTATTATGTAGTTGCAACTTACAATGAATTTACCAAAGATGTTGGTGTTTATGTAGATGGTGAAAGGATATCAACTTCTACTGCTGTTGGCAGTCCACAAACAGATGACAATCCTGTAAGAATAGGCAATGATGATGGAACTAGTGGTTATTTTGATGGCTCAGCAGATGAGATAATGATTTACAAAAGAGCTTTAACTGCTGAAGAAATAAGAACGCATTACTTAAGAGGTTCTGGTTTTGGTGCTAGTGGTGCGATAACTGCAGATAAGTTTAGGGTGGTTAATACTTCTGGTTCAAGGACTTTGGAATTGAATCAGACAAGCTTTGAAATTTATAATAGAAGTGGTTCAGATGTGTTTGTTGTTGATAGAACGACAGGTATGGTTGGAATTGGTACTGCAAGCCCTACTGAAAGATTAGGGGTTGTTGGCAATGTAAGCATAACTGGGACACTTACAGCAGGTGGAGTCGCAAATGCTGGTGGAGACATCTTTATGGGATCTACTTATAGAGCAGTATACTTTGATTCAGACGGCAACTCTGGAATTTATGCTAATTCGGATGATTCATTAAAGTTTGCTATAGGTGGAGTAGCTGAGGCAACATTGACTGCAGGCGGTTTGGATATGGGTGGAAATTCCATTACAAATAATTTATTATTACAAGGACCTGATGATGGGAATATGTTGATTGTGTCTAAACAAGATACCGCAAATGCTCTTATGATATATACGCCAAGTAGTGGAGTTGATACGGAACGGTTACGGATTGGTAATGGTGCGACAGCAACCGCAACCTGGAATGCTATAACTCATACAGGGATGGTGATGAGTGGAAATATAGCTATGGGTGCAAATAATATTTATGATGCAGGAATAATTGATTTAAACGAGTTACGTTCAGCTTCAGGTCAGTTGACAATATCTGGAATAGCTAGTGCCGATAGTCCAATACTAATCAGAAACGCTAATACTGCTCAAGATAATTATGTTACACGCTTGACTCTTTCATCAGGAGATACAGCAACCGCAACTTGGAATGCTATAACTCATACGGGAATGGTAATGGGTGGGGAAGTAAATTTTGGTGGATATAATCTTGCAAATGCAGCTAATCTTATCGGTAAAGATGGTGCTGATTTAGGTATATATTCTCATACAACAGGAAGTGAGGAAAGACACATCATATTTTACACATCAACAGGTGCAACACATTCAGCACGTTTAGATATATCAGCAGGTGCGACAGCAACCGCAACTTGGTCAAATACAAATGTGGTTTTTGATGATTGGATTTATTTAACAGATGACAACGGTGAAGGTATTAGACACCAATCTACCAGTAATTATTTTGGTATTTTTACGGATAGAACAGATGATACTACTGATGGCATAATATTTTTCTCAAAAAATGCTGCTGGTGCAGATACAGCAAGACTTAAAATAGGTAGTGGAGCTGACACTGTGGCTGCAACTTGGGCTGGTATAGAGCATACAAATATGGCGATGAGTAGTGGAGCTTATGTAACCAGCGGAACAGGTGCAGCAAATACTTTATTCACTATACAACAAACTACGGTAGTAGGATGGAGAATTGGTATGACAAGTGGAAATAGTGCTTTAAAATTTGATACAGGTGGTGATACATTCCCCAATCCGGAACTTGAAATAACAAGTGCCGGTGATATTTCAGGCACTCACGGAAGTTATCATACTTCATCAGATGAACGACTTAAAAAAGATATTGTAACGATTCCTAATGCATTAGATAAAGTTTTAGCACTTCGGGGAGTAAATTTTAAGTGGAAAAATGAAAGTAAAGGCACTAATCTGAGAATGGGGCTAATTTCTCAAGAAGTTGAATCTGTTATCCCTGAAGTTGTCCATACTCAGACTGATGAGATGGAGACTAAAGCAGTTGAATATCAATATTTAGCAGGATTATTTGTAGAAGCAATCAAAGAACAGCAAGAGCAGATAGAAGAATTAAGCACAAGGATAGAAGAGTTGGAAAGTTAAATGCAAAAAACAAATCAAACCACCAGAAAACTACATCTAAGAAATGCAGTTATAATAATAACATGGATAATATTGATACCTATAATAACATCAGCAAGCATGACAAGCACAAACAAACTAAAGGACTACGCTGACACCACATTCAAAGGAGAAATAGACTATGAGAAACGAATATCCGAACTTGAGAAAAAACTAGAGGAATTACGTGGTGATGAGTAAATGACACATACATGAAAAATAGTTCGTGAAGATGAAGTTAGATATTTTTATGTCGAAAAGCTTTCGCTTTTTCTCCAGATTAGTCTTCCCCCAACGGAAAGATAATCTTTCTGAATTTTAATTTATTTGTTTTATTTTTGTGCATGTATTTTTCAAATAGGCGATAATTATTTTCTATATAGAAAAATATTGTTTGAGAGCAAATTATTTAAAGATTTACTGATATAACTAGAAATTGTACTTATTTAAATGTAAAATGATGATGCAAATTTGAAAAAAACTATAAAATAGAAATTATTTTAAATGATTACTTATATAACTAGAAATTGTACTTATTTAAATGTATAGATGTTAAGGGAAAATAGGAAAAAAGATGAAAAAAATAGAGATTTCCCTAGTCAAAGAATTCTAAAAAGCAGGTATTTCACAAGATTAAAACAAGAATATGACAAGGTAAGAACAAAATATCCTGATTTATCTGCGGTTATACAAAGAGATGAGCTGTTTCTTCCTGATTTTATTTTCAGCAAAAAGCTTTCTAGTTTGGAGGCTATTTCAAAATACCTTATAGAAAATTGCAAACTGAGCATAAAAGAAGCTTCTATACTGCTTGGCCGAACAAACAAGAACATTTGGTATGCATACAATTCCAGCAAGAAGAAATCAGTATCTTTTGCAGTAAAGAAGGCAAGGTTTGTTATTCCTACAGCAGTTCTCAAGAATTTAGATTTAAGCGTTCTAGAAAATATTGTTATTTATCTCAAAGAAGAACTAGAGCTCCCATACCATGAGATTGCTGACATATTAAAGAGGGATGACAGGACTGTATGGAGCGTCTATAACAAAGCGAACAAGAAAAAAGCTTCAAAAGAAAAAAATCAAAAAAAGATTGATGTTGAGATAAAGAAGTACAAAGAGATTTCTGATGCTTACATTAAATTTTACAACCTCTCTAAAAAATTTTCCGCAAATATTATCCTAACAGAGCTGGAAAAACAGATATTTGTTCCAGTTAATATCTTTTCTGACAAGTTAGGAAGCTTTGAGTCAATAGTTAAATTTCTCGTTGAAAATTATAACTTAAGTTTTTCTGAAATTTCAAGCTTACTTGACAGATCCTATTCCAGCATTTGGAATGCTTACAGTTCAAGCAGGGAAAAATTTCCAAGCAGATTTGCACCTAAACTTGCCCGCTCAATTCCTCTCTCAATTTTGAGGAACAAGGAGTTCGGAGTTCTCGAAAATATTGTCGCGTACCTGAGAGATGTCTGCGGAATGTCTTACCGCGAAATCTCGATTGTGGTTGCAAGAGACGAGAGAACAGTCTGGACTTCGTATCAAAAAATAAAGAAAAAAATGGGGGAAAATGAAGTATAAAAGGCTAGCATTATTTGCCGTACTTAGCATGATTTTGCTAGCCTTTGCCATAAATGCGGCAGAAATAAATAGCTCCAACTACAAGCAAACGGTGGTTGTGACTGATGGTGGCTTGGCAAATATAAGCAGCGAAAGCTATATCCAGAGTGTATCCGTAGGGGAAATTATAGGACAAACTGCTTCAGCACTATACAAGAATTGGCTAGGATTCTATTATACTGTAGCAGGACTACCATCTAAAGTTACTTTGACCTCTCCATCAGACAACAGCATCATAACAAACAGAACCCCATTATTCAACTGGACTGCCGCGACTGGAGCAACTCCAATCACTTATGAGCTGCTGATACAGAGAGAAAGCTGCCAAGACTTAGGAAGCTGCGTAACTGATTTAATAAATGTCACAGGCATTGAGGGTACAAACTATACTATAACAGATATGCTAGATGTGGATGCTGTTTATAACTGGACTGTCAGAGCCAATAACAGCATAGACTATGGAGAGTATGCAGATACATTCAACTTTACTGTAAATTCATTAGTTTCATTGACATTGCCTACAAGCAGCGTTGACTTTGGAACATTGGCATTAGAAGCGAATGAAAATACGACAGATGACAGCCCAGCACCAATAAAAGTAGAGAATGATGGAAATATACTTATTAATGTAAGCATATATGCGAATGAAAGCTTATGGAAATCACAAAATTTAAACACATCATACTTCCAGTTCAAAGCAGACAACTCCAGCGAGGCAAATGCCTTCAACTGGACTGGGTCCACACAAGACTGGCTGAATGTGTCAAGCTTTGCATTGCCTGTAATTAAGCAGCTTAACTTCAGCGATGCTACCGATATAGCGGAGATAGAATTATATGTGACAGTTCCAACAGACGAAACAGCTGGAACAAAAACAAGCACATTGGTGATAGAAGGTGAAGCGTCATAAATTTGGCAAGTTTGTAATAATTGCATTAATATTTTTAATGCTAAATCAGATAGCTATGGCGTTAGGAATATCGCCTGCAAAAAAGGTAATAGACTTTGTTCCCAATAAAGAAGAAACAATAACTTTCAATTTGATCAACAATGAAAATAGAGATTTAAGGGTTTTTGCGGAAGTGGCTGGGGAGCTAGCAGAGTATATTCGAGTACTGGATGGTACAGTAACAATAAATAAAAATGAAAAAAGCAAGGAATTAAATTTAGAAATAATTCTTCCTGAAAATTTTGAAAGGCCTGGCTTATTTGAATCAACAATCAAGGTAAGCCAAGTTTCGGATGTTGATGGGGGTGTAACACGAATCTCTATTGTACCGTCTCTTAAAGCAAAATTACAATTAAGGGTTCCTTATCCTTACAAATATATTGAGTCTAGACTAATTGTAGATAAAGATAATAGGAAAGTTAGGTTTGTAATGCCAATATTCAATTATGGAAGTGGAGATCTTGATAATGTAAAGGCTTTTTTGAAGATATTTAATGCTAAGAATGATTTAATAAAAGAACTAGAGACGAATAGTATTTCTATCGGTAGTCAAAAGCAGGCAAAATTAAGTGCTGGTTGGAATGCAGATAATATAGGGTCTTATTATGCAATAGCCAGCATAGATTATGATGGAGAAAAATTAGAGTTAAAAGAAAGTTTTGATATTGGAGCACCATTTGTAAATATTACAAAGATTATTGTCAATAATTTTAGATTAGGGGACATTGCTAAATTTGATATTTATCTTAAAAGTGATTGGAATGATATAATCAATGTTTATGCTGATGCTACTATTTTTAAAGATGATAAAATTTATTTGAGCTCTAAAACAGAGCCTATTGATTTATTTGTGGGGGAGGAGAATATTATTAATCTTTATTGGGGGACAGCAAATGTAGCTGAAGGAGATTATAATTTAAGCCTTACAATAAAACATATGCTTGGAGAGAGTACTCATATTGTTAAATTGGTGGTTAATGAAGATTCAATTATAACAAGCTTAACTCCTGAAAGGATTGTTTCTGGAAGGGATATAATAATATATTTGACTGTAGCTATTGTGATTTTAATTGTTGTTAATGTTCTATGGTATATTAAAAAATTCAGAAAAAGATAACTATATGCCCTTTAAAAGACTGTTCTATGGTATAATGTTGCAATAAAAAGATTTATATACTAGTTGCGCAAAAGGTATATTGGTACTTTCGAATAATGATATTAGAAACACAAAAAACCAAAATATATTTAAATAATCGCTGTAATAATGTAGACAAACTATAAAAGTGCAAAATGGAAAAAGAGGTTTCCAAAAAAACAGGTGCAATTTTGCTTCTTAGTGCAATTCTAGTAGCAATTTTAATCACATTCAGTATTTTAAATTATACTCAAACTCTAAAAGTTGTTGAAGGCCCAAGTGAATCAGATTCAAGTGGAGCAATTACTTTAACTTTTAATAAACCGCTAAAAGTAAAAGATGAAAGCGCTGGAAGTGTAAGTTTAGAAGTACTGCCTTCAGAAAGCGAATAATTTAATTTTATAATGGAACCATAAGGAGGTATAAAAAATGGGAGAAATATCAAATAAAACAATACTTGCTCTGCTGGTTGCAACAGTAGTTGTATCTTTAGGAGGGGCTTATATTTCAATATCGGCTGTAAATTCTAGACTGAGTTCTGTAGGTTTAGCCCCAATAACAGGTTTTGCAACTATTCCAAATGGAACTGCAACTGTAACAGTACAAACTGTTTCTTCAATAAAATTTCCAGATTCAAGTGTGGCATTTGGCACAGGCAGTGTAAATACTACTGGATCATATAGTAACTGCTCGCTAAGTACAGTTTATACCCCTTATAAGGGATGTGTTGGTTTTGATGATCAAACAAATGGATTTACAGTTGAGAATGATGGGAATACAAATTTGAGTGTAGAGCTAAGGTCTAATATATCCCTTGCAACATTTATTGGTACAGGCGGTGGGGATTTCCGATGGAATGTGAGTGTAAATGAAGCTGGAAGTTGCGTTAATAAATCTGGCACTGATAGAACTGCTGTTGAGCCTAATACAACAGATGATGGTTGTGGAGGAGATACAAGTGATTGTGGAGCTGAGTGGGAGCAAATAAGCACATCAAATAAAAACATATGCCCAAGTTTGTTATTTATAGATGCCAGTGATTCTTTGGACATTGACATAAACATAACAATACCACTTGATGCTCCAGTAGGGGCCAAGATTGCAGGGTTTATTATTACAGGGACAGGGGAATAATAAAAATTTTTATTTTTTGAATTATTAATTTTTAATGTAAGATCGTTCTAGAAAAGTTTAAATAGGAATGAATTTATATTTATTTTAATGAAAAAAAATTTAATAGTAATTTTTGTATTATTTTTGATATTGTTGATGATGCACATGGGCATAGTTAATGCAATTGGAATAAGCCCTTCTTCTATAAAGATTGATTTTCAGCCTAATTATGAGGAAACATTCGCTTTTAAAACTGAAAGGGTAGAAAATATAGGGATTTATATAGAAGGCGGTTTAGCAGAGTATGTAACTTTGGAAGAGGATAATATGGCAAAGGATGGCACTTTTGTTATTAAAGTAAAATTACCAGCAGAGATTGAAACCCCTGGGAAAAATAGAGTATTAGTAGGTTTAATTGAAAAAGGTTCAGGAGGAGGAACTGTAGCAGGTATAGCATCAATAAGGACACCTATAGACATAAAAGTTCCTTATCCGGGTGTATATGCTGAAATAGGCTTTAATGTTAATGACTTAAACATAAATGAGACTGCTAATTTTGTTGTTACAATAAATAATCTTGGAAAAGAGGATATTAATAACGCAAAAGCAGCAATAGATATATTTGATAGTGATGAAAGGCTCGTGGAAAAACTTTTTACTGAAGAAAAAAATATTAAACCTAATGCCCGGGAAAATTTAATGGCTTTATTTGATTCTTCCGAGCATGCTGCTGGGGCATACAAGGCTATTGCGCATGTAACTTATGCTGATAAATCAAAGGACTTAGAAGCTAATTTTAAGATGGGAACCTTAAATGTTAAAATTATTAATTATACAAAGACATTTTTTAAAGACAAAATAGGTAAATTTGGTATTGAAATAGAATCTAGATGGAATGGTAAGATAAATGATATTTTTGCAGAAGTAAAAGTTTTTAATGACACGAAAGAGGTTTCTTCCTTTAAAACAGTTTCAGTTAGCTTAGAACCATGGGAAAAAAAGATAGTGAGCACTTTTTGGGACACTGAAGGCTTGGGTGAAGGAACTTATGATGTAGAAATCATTTTGTTTTATGAAGGACAAACAACCAAACTTAATGATGTTATAGAAATAATAACTGAGAAAGAAGAAATATCAATCTTAAAATACTTAACTACAACAAATTTGTTAATTGCTGCAGTATTGCTGCTTATAACAATAAATATAATTATTATTGCAAAGAAACGTAAAAAATGAAAACAGCAGAAAATTACAAATTTTCCAGCTTTCATTTTAAAAATTCATAACAAAAAATATAGTTTAAAATGAAAATAACTAAGTTCTTTTTATTATTGATATTTTTAGTTATAATCTCCACTTTCTTAACTTATGCATTTTATAACTTTTTTGTAATAGAAGATATAATAACTCTAAATATGGGGGTAAAAGTTAATGACCATTTTGGACTTAATGCAGATGCAGATGCCATAAAATTTGGGATGATAATGCCAGGTACGTCAAGTCAAAGATTAATAATGGTTAATAATAATGCAACTTACCCACTAAAAGTTATGATTCTAAAATCTGGTTATATTGCAGATTGGGTTAAAATTTCTGAAAATAACTTTATTTTGGAAGAAAATGGGAATAGACAAGTAATTTTTGAGGTTTCTGCTCCTGAAAATGTTAATTTTGGAAATTATACAGGAGAAGTTAAGATTATTTTTAAAAAGACTTTGTTCGGTTAATAGAATAATTAAAAGAACTGTGTTTTATTAATTAACTTCGAAAAATCAACTATTTTTTTCTTTAAATTCATTGTATAGAATGTTCCAAAATTACACAATATTTATATATATCATTATGATATATTTATGATATATGGGTAAATTGTTGCACATAAGAGTAGGCAAGAGGTTAAAGGAAAGGATGCAGGTTTTGATAGATACAGGGCTGTTCAGCAACCAAGCAGAGATAGCCAGAGAAGCCATAAGAGAACTTTTGATTAAATATAGTAAAGAGCTTAAAAAGAAAGAGTAAAAATGGTTAAAATATCAAATAATCTACTAGCGATTTTGATAATAATATTTGGATTAATAGTTAGTTATAATAACTGGCTTATCTACAAAAATGCTGAATTAATAGCTGTAACTGGTCAAACAACAAAAACAGGCACTATAACAATAGATTTCACTAAACCAGCTGCACCTGCTGAAGAAGCGGCAGCAGAAGAAGAAGTGGCAGCTGCTGCACCGTCTGCTGCTGGTGGAGGTGGTGGTGGAGGTCTAGGAGCTGGTTTTGTACCTGAGAAAGAAATTTCACCTTCTATAAAATTAGATACGGATTTAATAAAGGTTAGTTTAAAGGAAGACCAAATTATAACAGAGTCATTAAGAATAACAAATGATGGTAATACAAAGCTAGAGCTCAATTTAAAAATTAGCGGTGTAGAAGAATTTATATTTTTAAGTGAGGATTCTATTACTCTAGAACTGGGAGAAAGTAAGTCAATAAAATTAAAAATAGTGGGTATATCTATTGGCGCGTATAGTGGAAAAATATTAATCAAAGGTGATGGAATTAACGAATCAGTAAGAGTAATTTTTGATGTAGAGTCAAAAAAGATTTTATTTGACATTGCTTTAGATTTAATAAAATCAGAAATATTAATTGGGGATGATTTAAATATAAAAATAGGTCTAATTAATCTTGGGGTTCCCGGGATGGTGAATGTTAGTTTATATTATAAAATAAGTGATTCAAATAATAATATTGTTTTAAAAGAAAACGAAATTGTGAAAGTTGAAACACAAAAAGAATTTATTAAAAACTTCAAACTGCCTTCTGATATAGCAATAGGTGATTATTTAATTTCTGCGGAAGTACGTTATGGTGAGGATACAGCTATTTCAAGTTCTTTGTTTAAGGTAATTAAAAGCCAGATAATATTAAAATTTTCATTAATAGGTGTACTGACAATTTTGGTAGTGCTACTAATAGTCCTAACTATAATTAACTTAAGAGAACATAAAGACCTTAAATATATTATTAAAACAAATAAAATTCTAAAATCTATCGGTCTAGAAATAAGCCCTAGAGAGATGAAAAGAATTTCCATTAAAAGGGGCAAGATACAGAAAAAACTTGATTCTTTGCTTGAGGCTTACAATTCTGGATTTATAAGCAAGGAATCTTACGGAAAAAGCAAAAAAAGCCTGGAAAATGAAATAAAAAGCTTAAGCAAGGAGAAAATCAGAAAGAAAGAAAAAATTGCTGGAAAAAAGAGTATATTTTCAAGGTTATTTGAAAAAAGAAAAGGTCCAAAAATATAGGAGTAGAAAACTAAAGAAGAAGCTGAAAGTTCAATATTTGCCGAATGCTATAGATCATTGTTAAAGGCAGAGAGGGAATTAAAAAGATGTAATATCAAAAAATCAAGAAAAATTTATTTTAAGGCAAGAGAATTATATGCTAAATTAGAATTTTCGGAGAAAAAAGGACTGTATAATGAACTAATAGAACTTCAGAAAAAATTTGAAAAGCTGCGTTAGTTGAGAATTAATCTTATAATAAACAAAACATTTTTATATAAGTTTTTAATAAGAAATCCTTATGGTAATCAATGATAATAAAATTAAAAAAGTTGACATTTTTCTAAAGAAAATTGGCATGGGTAAACCTTTGTCTCCGAAATATGAGGAGGAGGGTGAGAATCATACAGCATTGCTCACAGATGCTCTTGAAGATTTAAAAAAGGAGATGGGGCACCTGTATAATGAAAAAAGAGATTTAGAAAATAGTTTGGTGCAAACAGGAGAGGATATGAATTTGACTCGAAGCGAAGAGAGTAGGCTGAGAAAAAAATTATCATCCTTAGCGAATAAAGAATCTGAAATTGGTTCTAAGAAAGTTGAACTTGAAGAGAAACTCAAGAGGCTTAATTTTAAGATGTCTAAGGTAAGTAAAATAAAGGACGAACTAAAAGATTTGTAACTAATTTTTAAGTAAAACCTATTATTTATGTTCTAAATTCCTAGAGACAAAAGAAAAAATCATTTTTCTCTTTTAGTTCAATAACAAAATTGTCTAAAGAAATTTCATTAAATTATATTAGAAATGGGTTAAATATTAAAATCAATAAAAGTAAAATAAAAATTAAAACTATAAATATTACAATTATTTTCTCAATATAATTTTTCCCTCTTAAAAATATATGCGTAAAAAATAATATGACTAGTGGAATGAGGAATATTGAGAAAGTAATATAAATTCCTAGGACCTTAGCTAGAAGAATTTGAGCTTTTGTTTGTCCCCCTATGACATTAAAAGAGGTTTCAGATTCTGATTGTGAAGATGTAGAAGTTAAAGTTACTTTCAAAAAATAAATTCCTTTTTCTAAATCTTCTGGAACTCTTAAATTTCCAACAAAAGATGCTTGGGTTTCGACTGCAACAGTCTCAGTTTTTAAGGCTTTTAATTGTCTATTAATATCAAAAATTCATATTTTAATGTGATATCTATTCTTTCTTGACTGGCAAATTAACTAATTTTATTGTAAACCATATATTTTCTCCTTTGGGTACACTTTCATAAGTCTCTGGCAGATCGATTTCTAAATTAAATGTCTGTGCAGAAACTATGTTTGCCAGGAAAACAACTTCTTAAGCTCTTATTCTATCAATATATTAATTGCTATATTAGTATAATAAATAGTAAAGTTTATATATTTGTATACTAATAAGGCAGTATTTGAGTCCATATTTAGTCCATATTTAATCCGGAAATTATGTAATAAAATGCCTGAGATGAGATTTACTGTAACGAAGAAATTGAATAAGCTGATTTTGGAAGTTTCTGAAGGCTTAGGAGTTGATAAGTCGGATTATGTCAAGAGTTTGATACTTTATGATTTGAAAGATAAAGGGGGAAGAAAGAGTTAGAATGCCAGAAATGAGATTTACTGTAACGAAGAAATTGAATAAGCTGATTTTGGAAGTTTCTGAAGGCTTAGGAGTTGATAAGTCGGATTATGTCAAGAGTTTGATACTT
>PVBE012471481.1_pt1 | contig 12523 bp, 12 predicted proteins | sample 1631181 | NCBI WGS metagenome assembly PVBE01 (sample SAMN08397723, study PRJNA350692) | Marine metagenome, whole genome shotgun sequencing project. | isolation source: water | place: Pacific Ocean | collected 2012-04 | reverse complement strand
ACTCGCAGTCCCAATACCTACATTCCCAGAATTAACAATCAATCCATTGCTAATGTTAACTCCTGCTGACATATTAACAGGGTCTGGAATATTAACATACTTCGTTAAAGCATTAACAGTATCAACAGTTATCTGGCTAGTGCTTATCTCCAGATTACCTAAATAAGAAGTCCCAGTCACATTCAGATTCTCAAAGGTAGCATTCTTTGCCCTTATATTCTCACTAACATTAAGGTTTCCAGTAACCTTCACCCAGTTATTAACAAGATTATCAATAAACTCTCCAAATCCGAAAGTCAATCTATCAGCTAAAGAAAGGTTAGCTGTCATATTCACCTGCCCAGTAAAATTAGCCCCTGTTAATTTAGCGTATTTAGTGAATTCAACCTGCACAGAAGTAACATTATCTTTCATGACAAGTTCTGTGGCATCTGAAGGCCCCCCTGCGTTAATTATAATCTCATCGCCTGTAGGGCTTTCATCGCCAAATACAAGATGGGCAGAGCTAAAGTTGGCGGCATCAAGGTCAATGGCAACAACAAGCTGGTAATCTTTGCCAGCAGTAAGGTTCAATTGATAATTCCTGCCTAAGATAAGGTCAAACACGCCATTGCTGTCAGTTACATTAGAAAAATTGTAAGGTCCCCATTTAACATCAGATAGATTATCCAGTGTTGTAATGTTTATCTGGAAAGAAACGTTTGTGAAAGGGTTTCCTGTGCTTCTGTTGGCTAATTTACCCTGATAACTGATGAAAGTGGGAACATCGGTTGCCCTAACCAAGCCAGCTAGTACAATTATTGACAAAAATAATACTATTTTCTTCATTTTTTGTTTAACATTTTCTTTATAGAGTTAGGTATAACCGATTTCTCGCTAAGCCAGCTCATTACAATAGTTCTTACAACTTCAGAATTTGTGCTTCCCAGAATGCCTTTCAGATCGCTGATTAACTCTAGTTGCTCTTTTGTGAGCTTGACATGTATTTTTGCAGTACCTGATTTGTTATCCAAGATAACCACTTAAGCTACTTTTGAGGTATTATTCTATTTAAAGCTTTCTATTGTCATCTGAGAATATTTTTTGTGCTAAGATAGCTAGAATTTTCCATTCAGTCTTCTAAAAATTAAATTTCATGAGGTGAGTGGTTCTTGACATTAAAGAAGAAAAGGTGTATTCATACCAAGAACCTTACCAAAAGCTGTTAGATCATGGACAGTCCTCATATCAAATGGTTCAGAAGCAAAACTTCCAACAAATACTTCAACCTTGTATTTCCTGCAGATTCTTATGTTCTGCAGCATCCTTCCTAAGATATTAGCTCTTTCAACGTCTTCAGAGTTAAGAACATCTGAGAAAGGAATACAAATCTTGATTTTGTTCTTGTAAGCTATTTTGCATAATACCTGGTTTAAGCCGGCTCTGTGATGAATAAAATCATGCCTAGCAGCTTTCTCTAAACCAAACAGAAACAGATTTTTATTGTTCTCCATGACTGCCCTATCCTTATCCGAAGATTTGACAAACACAAATTCAGAAAGTTTTTTGGCTTTCCTGACTTCGTTAGGCTCAGCTAATACACCAAAGGTTAATTTAATTTTGCTATCATAAGAATTCTTAAAGCTTTTGAGCTTATACACAAGGCATAAGCTATTATAGCCTAGCTTTTCAGCTAGCTCAATAAAGTCATTCTCATTATTCTTAGGGAACACAATATCCATACATCTAAAGCTTCTATAGAATTATATAAAGTTATTCTTTATGAATGTAGGAATCCTACCCAAAATACCCTAACTCTTCTTGTATATCAGTATGGTTTACCCAGGTATCTTTCATTTTTCTTGCATGAGTGAGAATGTGCTGTTTTAGCTCAGGCAAATTCTTGAAAGCTTCATTGATAAAAGTTGCTTCTTCTTCTTCAGTGGAATGTATTCCCAACAATAAGGCAGACTTGTTCATAAGCATCAATTTCTTGTAAGTCATGTACAGCTTTTCCTTTTCTTCATCTTCAAGGAATTTGCATTCATGCATGCTGGCAATGGAAGCTGTATCAGGCTGTAATGAATTTTCTATTATCTCGCAGAAAAAGTCAATTTTCTCACTTATCTTTCTTCTGATATCGCTTAATAACAAATCATCTCGTTCTATTGTGCTTAACTCAAACTCTGAGTCAAGCTTTTCAAGGGCTGGAAGCTTGTATAACTTCTTATAATGCTTATATTTATTTTTTATATGCTCTTCTACCATGTTATTCAACGAAAATGGGTCAATACCCCTGAGTTTGCTCAGGTTTTATACTGTCCATTTTCTGGAGTAAAAATGCCTGCAGTTTGCTGCTATTGGGATTTTTACTTGATATAATTACATACTTGTTTTAATATCTTTCTAATTTTCCCAAAGGTTTATAATATTAATCTGTTGCTTTAAACATATGGATACTGTAAAGCTAAGGATTGATTATCACTTTCATCCAAATATATCAAAGAATGATACTAAAGCGTTAAAGAAATGTAGACTTTGGTGGGAAAAGCTGGAAGAAAATAGAATTAATTGCATTATTGTAACTGAGCATTCTTATAAGAATCCTAAAAGGGCTTTTGAATTTATGAATAAGGCTAGACCTAAAGGCTGTTTCTGTTTTCCTGGAATGGAATATATTACCAAAGAAGGGATTGATATCATAGTTTTCTCTAATAACCAAATGATTTATGGGTTAAATGAGTTGAAATCTTTTAAGTTAACATATCAGGAGTTAATCGATTTTGTGCTTTCTAATGATAATCTTTTTGCGTTTGTTACGCATCCTTATGTATTAGGGACAACTTCTGTAATACGCAAGCTCAATAAAGAACAATATATGAAGTCAGTGAATATGTTAGGAGCTGTTGAAGTATCAAATAGTGTATATGATATATTAGAAATGGTTCTTAATAAATTTCCTTTTAATATATTACTTAAATCAAAGCTTGAAAATATTAAAAAGACAAGAAATCTTCCCAAATCAGATTATCCTAAAAATATAAGATTTCTTGCTGTAGGAAGTGATGCTAATTATACTAAGGAGTTAGGGAATTGTTTTGAAGTGATTATTCCTAAAAAAGATGTTCCTTCAAACATCTTCCAATACGTTGTAAGAAATAAAGGAAGAGGAAAGGTTTCTATAAAACAGAAAAAGTTTGATTTATTATTGCTGCTTAAAACAGGGCTTATTACATTTGGCGAGTTCTTGATTAAGGTTTGTATAACAAAAAAATAAATATTATTTTTCTTTTTTGCATTTCTCGCACATGAGCACGTTGTCTTCGTTTGTTAACTCTTCTGAGTATTCTCCGCATGTCTGACAGATGCCTTCTTTCTCTTTTATGTTACGAAGCGGCTTTCTTTCCTCTTCCCTTAGCTCAATCTTTTCCGCGAGTATGTCAAACAGCTGAGGCTCTATCTTTAGTATGTCGTTTAAAGTTAAGATACCTACTAGCTTGTTTTCAGCCATTACGGGAAGATGCCTTACTTGTATATCTCTCATAAGAATTAACGCTTCAAAAATATCTTTGTCTGGAGAAATTGCAGTTAAATTGGTTTCCATAATATCTTTACTTTGTTTATTTAATGGATTAATTCCTTCTGCGACTGTCTTTTTTACTATGTCTTTTTCGGTCATGATTCCTTTTACTTTGTCGTCTTCCTTTACGACGAGAGAACTGACGTTGTTGTCTTTCATTATCTTTGCGCAGGTCTCAAGGTTTTCATCAGGCCGTACATAAATGACTTTTTCAGTCATTGCGTCGCATACTTTATAACCGGTTTTCATTGAAATATAATAGATTAAGGTTTTATATAAATATGTCGGAATTTTATTATCTAGTTTGTAGTTAGCAAGCTTCGCTTGCTTTTATTTAATACATTGAATAAAATTCCGAGTGTTTAAAATCCCTTTTGGATTTTCAACAAACCAAAAATTCACTATGTGAATTTTTCAGTTCATACCGAAAATCCTAGATTTTCTAGTATGTGGGTAATAGATAAGCTATAAAGAACTAGTATAATCAATAATTAACCAAAACTTCAACGTCTTTCCCGAATACTCTTTTCAGGTCTTCAAAGATTGGTTCTTTGATGAATACTTTAGAAGGTATTTCTGTTTTTGATAATGTTTTTTCCAGTTCTTCTAAAGAGGCTTTTTCGATTGTGTCAAGGCTGCCGTCAGACTTGATTTTAGCTTTGGACAACTCTTTTTCTTCATGGTCTATGTCATGGATGATGTATGCAATATCTCCGAGCAGTATGACTTCCCCAAACCTGTTTCCATGCTTTACCCTGATTCTTGTTTTCTCCAGCTCTTTTCCTCTTTTTCTTTGCATATATTCTACAAGGAACTTGATGAATTCTCTGCTTTCTTTCTTAACCTTTTCTACTTCTGGCTTTGTGAGCTTCTTTTCGTCATAATCTTTCTTTGCCTTGATGATAGTGTTCAGAATCCTTAAGAATTTTGCGGGAATCTTTCCCAGGGATATCATCTCATTTTCAAAAGTGTTTACTATTTCTATATCACTTACCTTTTCTATGCCTTCAAGCCTTAAGACATCTCTTATCATGGTAACTACTGTGTCATATACATGGAGCATGCTTTCCTCTTCCTTGATGGTTTCTATCTTTGAGAACAACTTTTTGATCATCTTAAGGTATTTCTCTGCATCGCTGAGAAGCTTGTCAACGTCTTTGCCTGTTAATTCTTTCTTTTCTCCGTGCTCTATGCTTTTCCTTGTCTGGATAACGTTTTCAAGTATGTTTACATATTTGTCTTCGAAAAGCTTTTCTTTTTTAACGAAGATTTCTCTCATGAGATCAGGAGTTTCTTTAGGCGCGGGAGGAGGAATTCCATAGAGCATTAAAGCTGCCTGTGAAGGAGTAAGTAATGCGTAGAATATGTCTTCCATGCCTATGTCTTTGAGCTTGAGATGAACCCTTTTGAGCATCTGCTCACCGCTTACCATGAACATGTCAATGGCTTCATAGCTTGGCTTGATTTTGCCCATCCTGAGCAGTTGTTTCCAAGGCATGAAGATTCCCCTGTCATAAAAGGGAACACCGTCTCTTAGTAAAGTGAAAATTATAGGATTAGCTTCTTTTAATGAGTCCCAGAAGTCTGTTAGTATGTATACCTGGATGTTGAGCTTGTTTTTAACGCCTGTCATTTCGCCGGCTTCTATACCCATGCCGATTATGATTGCCCTTAGCTTGTCTTTCAGTTCTGCTCTTGTCATCCTTTTGACATCAGTGTCGTCTATTACAATCCAGACGTCTATATCAGATGTCTTGGTTGCCCTGCCCTGGACTAAAGAGCCTGCAAGAACATAACTAATAATATATTTCTCAAACTTTTTGAGAACCATGGTTTTATGAATTTCTGCTATTTTGATTGCCTGTAGCATTCCCTTGTCCTGTATGGGGGCAGACATGGCTATTAATTTCAATAGGTCATGTTTTCCATCATAACAGCTTTGCCATAGTTCGGATAAGATAACAACTCTTGTTTCAATGTCTTTGTCTATTTTTTCTGCTATGCTTTTGATTATAGTGCCAAGCTTATTTTTTAGCTCTTCTTTTGGCATCTTTTTAGAATCTGAATCGTCTACAAGAATGAGTAAGCCAATTTTATTTTTTTCAGGCTTTTTTCCTTCTTCCGGTCTTGGAGGAGGTAAAAGTGCAATTCCTGCAATATAATTGCTGAACTTTTCGTTTACTTTCTTTTTGAATGTGTCAAGCTTGCTTTTGATGGCTTTTAGCTTTTCCTTGTCAGCTTTAGGTATCTTAGAAAAATCAATATCTTTGTTTCCTTTTGGAAGCCCTGCTTTACTGTCGGCATAAGGAATTTTTTCTTTTGAGTAATCTTTCTTCATTTATATACCCCAATATATGTTTGCAATACGATGTATGATATATAAAATCTTCGATTATTCCTCTGTAAAATCTTCAACAGGCTCTTTCATGTCTTCTGGCTTTTTTATGAGTCCCCTATTAGTAAGATATTCTCTTGCAAGAATCCAGAAGAAAAGGCCTAGAGACTTTTTGCCTTTGTTGTTGCAGGGTACTACAAGATCAATGTTGTTTGACTGATTGTTGGTGTCGCATAATGCAATAACTGGGATGCCTATGTTAACGGCGTCTTTGACAGCGTTCCTGTCAGGCCATGAATCTGTTACCAATAGAACTTTTGGCTCTATATAGCTTTCAAGATTAGAATTTGTTAAGATTCCTGGAGGATATCTGCCAGCGAACACTTTCATGCCGGTTAACTTACCTAAAAGCTTGACAGGTTTCCAGCTGTTCTCTCTTCTGCTGACTATAAGGATGTCCTCAGGAGCATACTGTGAAAGGAACTTTGTGCAGACTCTTATTCTTTCATCTATTTTTTGCAGGTTTAAAACGCTTAAACCGTCAGGCCTGGTCTTGTAAATGAATTGTTCCATGTACTTTGTCCTGAATTTTGTGCCAATATGAATACCTGATTTTAGGTATGTGTCATTAGCAACTAAAAATTTTGGTTGTTCTTCCATTTTAGTATAACAGTTCAAGAAAATGAACTGCAGTTTTTATTGCCTCATGCAGTGTTGTATAAAAAGACTTTATACGTTGGCAATAAGGTAATAATTGGGGCGTTGTTTATAAAGATTGTTGTTTGAATAATGTTTTTTGATTCCATAATCTATTTAAGTTCTTTAAGATTCTTTGTTGACATGCAGAAAAGAATGTTCTATCTTATTGGTGTTGAGATTGTGGTAGCGTTTATCTTCTATAAATTAGTTAATGGTATTATTAATAATAATGTAAGATTAGATATATTTCTTAATGAGAAAGTGATGGTATTGTGGAATCCATTGTTGAATAGAATTATGATTCTTGTGACTATGATTATGGATACTAAAGTTGCTGCAGGATTGGCTATTGGGCTATTGGTAGTATTGCTTTCAAGGAAAAGGTTTTATGATTCTTTTTTATTGGTTTCAAGCCTTATTATAGGCCAAGCTGTGAAGAGTTTAATGAAATTAATTATGATAAGAATAAGGCCAAGCAATGCGCTTATACATGCAGAAGGGTTTAGTTTTCCCAGCGGGCATGCGACAATAGCAATAATTTTCTTTTCTCTCTTGATTTATTTCTTTAGGAATGATATTAAGAATAAATTTTTGAAAAACCTGTTTATAGCAGTGAACATTCTTATGATTTTGTTGATAGGGTTTAGCAGGGTTTACTTAGGAGTTCATTGGGCAAGCGATGTTATGGGTGGGTTTTGTTTGGGACTGGGAGTAGTTTTGTTTGGGATGTTAAGCAAGATATATAAAGAAAAGAAATTTACCTTTTTCTGATGCTTAAAGATTTTACACCGAGATTATATCAGGAAACTATTCTTGCGACATGCACGCAGAAAAATACGTTAGTTGTGCTTCCTACAGGGATGGGGAAGACGGCGGTTTCGCTTCTCTTGGGGATTCATAGGTTGACTATTTATCCTAAGTCAAAGATTCTTATTCTTTCGCCTACAAAGCCGTTGTGCCAGCAGCATGTGGACACTTTTAGGAAGCATATGAAGATTGAGAAGGATGAGGTTGTATTATTCACTGGCTCGATAAGCCCTGAGAAACGTAAAGAGGCATGGAGAAATGCTAAGGTTATAGTTGCAACGCCGCAGTCTATTGAGAATGATGTTATAAGCAATAGGATTCCTATGGAAGATGTTTCATTGGTTGTGTTTGATGAGGCGCACAGGGCAGTGGGGGAGTATGCTTATGTGTTTGTGGCAAAGCAGTATAATAAGCTTTCAAAATGTGCTAAGATACTTGCATTAACAGCATCGCCTGGCTCTGATATGGAGAAGATAAAAGAGGTTTGCAAGAATCTGTTTATTGAAGAGATAGAAATCAGAACTGATGAGGATCCTGATGTTAAGCCATATATTAAGGAGATTAGTGTTGACTGGATAGGAGTTGAGCTGCCGCCAGTGTTTAAGGAGGCGCAGAAGTTTCTGTCAGCTTTTCTTAAGGATAGGATGAAGAAGCTGAAAGATTTGGGGCTTTTGAATAAGCAGAGCGCTAGTTATGTGAGCAAGAAAGACCTTTTACAGCTTCAAAGCCAAATAAGGATTGATGCGGTTGCTGAAAGAACTAATTTCACTTTATGGAACGCGATTTCAGTGCTTGCAGAGATTATGAAGATTTATCATGGGCAGGAACTGCTTGAGACGCAGGGAGTGGCAGCGTTGCACAAATATCTTGAAAAACTGCAGTCTGAGTCAAGAACTACAAAGACGAAGGCTGTGAAGAATATTGTTCGCGACCTTAACTTTAGGTCTGCTTTGATTAAAGCGCAAAGGATGAAAGATGAAAAACTTGAGCATCCTAAGCTTGTTGAATTGCAGAGGATTGTAGAGAAAGAGGTTAAGAGTAATAAGGATATTAAAATTATTGTGTTCAACCAATACAGAGATAATGCGCAGGACATTGAAGAGAAGCTTAACAGCATAAAGGATGTTAAGGCGAAGATTTTTGTGGGACAGATGAAGAAGGGTGATACAGGTCTGTCGCAGAAGGAGCAGATTGAGAGATTGGAGGAATTTAAAACAGGAGAGTTTAATGTTTTGATTGCAACAACTGTTGGTGAAGAGGGGTTGGATATTCCTTTGGTTGATATTGTTATTTTCTATGAGCCTGTGCCTTCTGCTGTGAGGACTATACAAAGGAGAGGAAGGACTGGTAGGCAGGATAAGGGTAGAGTGATTATACTTTATACAAAAGGTACAAGGGATGAGAGTTATAAATGGAGCTCGCATCATAAAGAGAAGAGGATGTATAGGAATCTTCAGAGCCTTAGAGGAAAGGTTGGCTTTTCTTTGGATAAGATTCCTGAGAAGCCTTTGCAGGAGTTTATTAAGGATGAAGAGAAGATTAAGATTTATGCTGATTACAGGGAGAAAGGTTCAAGAGTGATAAAAGAGTTGGTGGATTCAGGGTTTAGTGTAATGCTTTCAAAACTTGAGGTTGCTGATTACCTGCTTTCAAAGAGAGTGGGAGTTGAGTTTAAGAAGGTTGAAGATTTTGTGCAGTCTATTATTGATGTTAGGTTATTACAACAGGTTAAAGATTTGAAAAGAAACTTTGAGAAGCCGTTGCTTGTTATAGAAGGAGTTGAAGATATTTATTCTATAAGGAATGTGCATCCTAATGCCGTAAGAGGAATGCTTGCTACTATTGCGATTAGCTATGGAATTCCAGTGCTTTATACTAAAAGCCCGAGAGAGACTGCTGAATTGTTTAGTGTGATTGCAAAGAGAGAGAATTCTGAGGATAGTTCTGAGTTTAACCCGCATGGGAGCAGGAAGCCTTTGACGTTGAAAGAGCAGCAGGAGTATATTGTTTCCTCACTTCCTGGAATAGGGCCAACTTTGGCAAAGCCGCTGCTTAAGAAGTTTGGCAGTGTGAAGAAGATTGTTAATGCTAAGCCTGAGAAATTGGAGAAAGTTGAAAAGATTGGCAAGCAGAAAGCAAAGCAGATTAAAGATGTTGTTGAGAAGGATTATATAATATAATGAAACAACTATTTCCCAAAAACATCATTTATTTTGTTTAGGAATTTATTATAAAATTCATTAATTGACTCTTTAAATGATAAAGCCTCTTCATCTTTTAAAGTCTCATATTCTTCTTCTTTATAATCTATAATTTTAACTGTTAGACCTTCAGTATCTACTACTGTTCTTGTGTTACGGTTTGTTATGCCTCCTGCTCTCTGAATAGCATTATTTGCACTAATATCTAAATCATCTGGTTCTTCAATTCCACGTAAACCTTCACTATCCATTAAAACTCCTTCTAGTGTACTTACTGGACCATCAGTGAATATAATTCTCTCAGGAATTCTGTCTTTTCCTATATCGTATAGAGATGTTCCTTTCTCTTCTGATTTTTTTTTGAATATCATAAACCAAGAGCCTATTTTTATAGAATAATCTCCGCTTTTTAGTTCATAAACATTTCCTTGACTTATTCCATTTAAATTATACTCAAAAACCTGTGTTTGAGGGTTGCTTTTTACAGATTCTTCTAAAGCCCTTAATTCAGGGTCTTGGCTGTCTTTCCCATAAAGAGCTGAAGCTGCTAATAGCATTCCTACGTACAATATTGTTTTTATTTTGCCTGGTCCTTTCATAGTATAATCACATAGCCAGTAAAGATTTAGCTGTTTATAAATCTTTCGGTTATGTTACTCCTTCTAAGCAGTAAATAGTGCGTTTTAGACTCTTAGAGAGCAACTTATAATTTTAAGGTTAATAACAGAAATGAGTTATAAAAAAAGAAGGGACAGCTTCCTTGGGTTCCCATATAAAATACAGTACAACCAAAGACGTTGGCTTGTTTAACTTCTGAGTTCGAAATGAGATCAGGTGGAACCAAGCCACTATGACCGTCCTCATGCTTTAATAATCTGATTTTGTTTATAAAGGTAACTGATTTAAGCGCTTAAAAAGCAAACTTTTTAATGGAGATAGTTTTTTTGTATTAAAATGATTAATTATTTTAAGAAGACGCCAAAGGATGAGAGCCTTAGAAAACTTAGCAAGTTTGAGAAAGGATGCTGGATTGAGGTAATTGACCCTTCAGAAAAGGAGTTAAGTTATCTTCACAAAACTTTTGATTTAGACAAACAAAACCTTATTTCTGGAACTGATAAAAATGAAGTTCCAAGGGTTGAGTTTGATGATAAAGATTTGTATGTTATACTAAAGATAATTTCTCCAGATGATAAAAAAGAATTGCATACTTTTTTGATAATCATAACGAACGATTTTGTGCTGACTTTGTCTGAACATAGGCCGGATTTTATGGAGAAAATCTTTGAAGACAAAATAGGGGTCATAACTACTCAAAAACCGAAGTGCCTTTTGAAATTGTTTTCATTGATAAACAAGGATTTTGAGAGGTCAACGCTTGCGGTGGTGAGGTCGGTTAACACAAAGAGGGAAGCTATAACTAATTTATCTGACAGAGACATAAAAGCATTGCTTGAGCAGGAAAGCATACTTAACAATTTCGTTTCGTCGTATCATTATATTAATCTTTTATATCAAAGAATAGTAAAGAATGTGAAATTTTTTGAGGAAGATAAAGAGTTTATAAAGGATTTGATTATTGAATCGCAGCAAGGGCTTGACCTTTGTAAATCTTCATTGAGAACTATATCTAATATGAGGGACCATTTTGTGATATTATTATCCAATAAGCTTAATAGAGTGATTACTTTGCTTACAATATTTACAGTGTTCATAAGCGTGCCTGCAGCAATATCGGGCATTTATGGAATGAATCTTGGACTGCCTTTGCAGAATAATCCTTTTGCTTTTTATTATCTTGCGGCCCTGATTGTGGTTATATGGATAGGGTTTATAGTATTTTTTAAGAAGAATAGAATTCTTTAGATTGAGAAATATAAATAAAGTTTATTAATCATTATTTGATTATATAATTTAAAATGCACAAAATAAAACAACAACCTGAGGATTTCATTGTGAAGGAAGTAAGCAATGTAGATGTTAATGGTACTGGCGAGTATAATTATTTCACTTTGAAAAAGGAGAATTATGGAACTCTCAGGGCAGTTGAAACTATTGCAAAATCTTTAAGGATTCCTGTTAAATTCATTGGATTTGCTGGCAATAAAGATAAGGTGGCTGTTACAGAACAGGTTGTTTCTGTTAAAAGTAGAAGTAGGAAAGAAGTTGAAAGGTTGAAATTAAAAGATATAAAGTTAGTTTACTTAGGAGAGGGAAAAAAGCCTGTTTCTTTAGGTGATTTATTTGGTAATGAGTTTGTGATTATTGTGAGGAATCTTACAAATAAAGAATTGGAAGGTTTTGAAAAAAAGGTTGGAAAAAAGTTATTAGTTCCTAATTATTTTGGGGAGCAGAGATTTTCTGATAATAATCAGGTTATTGGGAAATGCATTGTTAAAAAAGATTTTAAGAAAGCGGTTGAATTAATCTTAGAAAGTAATTCTGATTATAAAAGAGAAATTAATGATATTTTGAAGAAGAATAAGAATGATTTTGTGGGAGCTTTAAGAGCAGTAAATAAAAAGTTGTTGAAGCTTTATGTGCATGCATACCAATCTTTTATATGGAATGAAACTGTTGAAAAATATATTAAGAAAAATGGACTGAAAGATGTTAAGATTCCTATAATTGGGTTTGGAACAGAAATAAATGATAAGGAAATAGAAAGTATTGTTTCAAATATAATGGAAAGAGAAGAGTTAACTTCAAGGGATTTTATCATAAGAGAGTTGCCGGAGCTTAGCGTTGAAGGCAAGGAAAGAAACATGGTTGTAAAACCTGATAATTTTGAGGTTAATAACAAAGGGAAGGATAAGCTGAATAAAGGTAAGAGTAAAGTTGTGTTAAGCTTTAGGCTTCCTAAGGGCTGTTATGCAACTGTTGTTATAGAGTGGCTGTTTGGCGCTTAAATCCCATACTTTT
>PVBE011247212.1_pt1 | contig 12523 bp, 14 predicted proteins | sample 1631181 | NCBI WGS metagenome assembly PVBE01 (sample SAMN08397723, study PRJNA350692) | Marine metagenome, whole genome shotgun sequencing project. | isolation source: water | place: Pacific Ocean | collected 2012-04 | reverse complement strand
CCTGGAACTGAAATTATCAAAAGAGTCGGTGGATTACATGATTTTATGAATTGCAATCTACCAATATTAACAGACTCTGGTGGATTTCAAATTATGTCGTTATCTAAACTTGTTAAAATTGATAAAAAGGGAGCAATTTTTAATTCACACGTAGATGGCAAAAAATTTACATTAAGTCCTGAAGAAAGTATAAAAATTCAAAAAGATCTAAATTCTGATATTGTGATGGTTTTGGATGAATGTCCAAAATTGTCTACTGACAAGAGAAAAATTAGTCAGTCTTTAAAGCTTTCTCAAAATTGGGCAGAAAGATCAAGAAAAGAATTTGGTAATAATCCAAAAAAGGCTTTATTCGGAATAGTTCAGGGAGGAATTTATAAGGATTTAAGATTAGAGAGTTTAGATGGATTAATAAAACTCGGTTTTGATGGTTATGCATTAGGAGGTTTAGCAGTTGGTGAAACTCAAAAACAAATGTTCAAAGTTCTTGATGATATAGTTCCCTTTATGCCAAAAAATAAACCTAGATATTTAATGGGTGTAGGAACACCATCAGATATATTGGAAGCTGTAAAAAAAGGTATTGATATGTTTGATTGTGTTTTGCCAACTAGGTCCGGTAGAACTGGACTGGCTTTTACCTGGGAAGGTAGACTTAATTTAAAAAATTCAAAATATCAGAAAGACGATTCACCCTTAAATCAAAGCGTAAATATTAGAAATCTTAATACTTATTCAAAAAGTTATCTTAACCATTTAATAAATTCAAACGAGATACTGGCGTCTATGATTTTAACACTCAATAATGTATTTTTTTATCAGCAATTAATGAAAAAAATTAGAGAGGCAATTAAAAGTAATAATTTTGATAAATTTTACAACAAATATATCAATATAATATAGGCTTATTTGTAACAATACATATTAACAATTGAAAAAGATTCAAAAGAATATATTAATACGTTTTACGGGGCCGTTAGCTCAGTTGGTAGAGCACTTCCCTTTTAAGGAAGGTGTCATTGGTTCGAATCCAATACGGCTCACCAAAAGTGGTTTTGTTTCAGAAAATAAGTATGAGATTGTTTCTAAAAATTGGATAAATCTGTAAAGATGTTAAATAAAATTAATTACTTAAAACTACTATCATTATTACCTTTAATTTTTTCAATACTTTTATTTTTATATATTTTTTATAGATCGGAATTTTATTATGAAGGAGAACGATTTAATTATTATTTAAAATATTACCTAATTAGTATTATTTTTATTTTATTATCTTTCCCTTCTTTTTTTTTTAAAAAAGAAGTTCAAATAAATTTGTGTATTATATTTTTTTCATCATTAATTATGGTTTATTTTATTGAAGCTTATCTTGTTATGAATAATTATTCTAATGGAAAAAAATTGTTACAAAAACCGGAACATTAACTAAGGATGGGAAATTTTCCTATCGAGATAGATTAGACGTATATAAGAAATTAAAAAAAGAAGGGTAAAAGGTGGCGGTAACATTACCTCCACGTAATTTTACATCAGAAACAAATCAAAAAATTTTCGCCTTCTCAGGTATATCAAAAATAAAAACAATTTATTGTAATGAAAATGGTTATTTTAGTATATTTCAAAGTGATCGTTATGGATTTAATAATCAAGATTCTGAATGGGATAAAGCTAATATTGAGTATTTATTGATTGGAGATTCCCATACTTTTGGTGCATGTGTTAATCAATCAGATAATATTGCTGGAAATTTACAAAAAAAAATTAGCAAAGAAAAAGGTATAATTAATCTAGGATATAATGCAAACGGACCCCTAATAGAGTTAGCAACACTTAGAGAGTATTTGCCGTTAATTAAAGCGCAAAGAGTTTTATGGATATATTACCCAAATGATATTATCGATTTAAGAATTAGTCGAGAAAATAATATTTTATTTAATTACCTTAATAACAAAAAATATAGTCAAAAATTGCACTTAAAACAAAATAAAATAGATGAAAATCTCAATCAAAAATTGTTACAGGAAGTAATATTTCAAAGCAAATTTGGTAGGCAAGGAAAATTAAAAAAATTTATTAAATTAACCAATTTAAGAAAAATGACTATAGAATATATTGTTAGTAAAGCCACTGTATCAACAATAGATCCTAGAGATATAGATCTATTGGTAAAAAAATTTAAGCAAATTTTAAGTTATGCTAATGATTTTGCAAATCAAAATAATTCTAAATTATATTTTGTTTATTTACCTGCGTATCCAAGTTTTAGCCAAGAAAAAATTACTCAACAAGTAATGATTGGCTTACAAAGATACAAAGAGATAATTAAAATTATTAATGATTTAGATATTCCATTAATTGACGTGAATAAGGAATTTCAAAATTATGAGAATCCTTTAGAATTATGGCCAAATGCAACGCTTAAATATCGTCATTTAAATGAATTAGGATACGAAAAAACAACAGATATAATATTTAAAAAAATTTTAGAATTTGAAAATTACTAAATGATGTAAACTTTTTCATTTATTCACACTTATACTCATCAAATCTTGGAAATTTAGAAGGTAAGAAAGGGATACTTGCTCTAGTACTTACAAAAACTGCTTTTTTACCATACTTTATGCAATGTGCTGATGCTTTACTTTGGGATTTTTCAATTGAAGAAGAAGAAGGAATATAAATTTCTATTCCATCTGATGTTCCTGAATTATGGCCAGAAACACATCCTGCTAGAAATAAAGATAATATAAGCATTCCAAATATTTTGTTCACATAATAATCTTACATCTAATTATATTGAGAGTCAGGTGCATGAATCGATAAAAACTATGTGTTATAATTTTTGGATATGTCTTTTACTTTATCTGGAGGAATAACTTGGCTAATTCTAGCTATTATAATTATCATCACCTTGTTCATCCTGTGGCTGTTCCCAAAGGCCATAAAAGGTTGGAATGTTGCTTGGGGTAAAGGTTTCACAAGAATTTATTACGTACTGGCTTTTATTGTCACGTTAGTCTTAGCTGGTACAGAATCCGATTTTAAGTTTGCTGAATTCATGTTTAAATATATGAAGAAATAATATCATTGTTTATTTCTATCTTCTTATTGATCCTTGCTTCAATGTCCAATATATATTAATTTTTTCATGAATAATAAAAAAGTATACTTTGGACTGACCGCAGACATCCTTCACCATGGTCATATAAACTTAATAGAAAAAGCAAGGAAATATGGAACAATAATAATAGGTTTATTAACAGATGAAGCGGTTGCCAACCATAAAAAATTGCCAATCTTAAATTATGAACAGAGAAAAAAAATAATCGAAAATATAAAAGGTGTTTCAAAAGTTGTTCCTCAAAATGACTGGCAATATTCGATAAATATAAAAAAATATAAACCTGATTTTATGATTCACGGAGATGATTGGACACAAGGACCTCAATTAAATCTTAGAAAAAATGCTATTAAGGCATTAAAGAAGTGTGGTGGAAAATTAATTGAATTACCTTATACAAAGGGAATTTCATCAACCGCACTTATTTCTAGCCAGGCCTCGCTCGGCACAACTCCTGAGAATAGATTAAAAAAATTAAAGAGATCTTTGATTGTTAAACCTTTGTTAAGGTTTATCGAAACCCATAGTCCAATTTCAGCAATAATTGCGGAAAATATTCAGCTACAAACAAAAAATGAATTAAAATATTTTGATGGCTTTTGGTCAAGTTCATTAACCGATTCCACCAAAATGGGTAAGCCCGACATTGAGGCTTTAGATATTTCAGAAAGATTGAACAATATTAATAATATATTTGAAGTGACAACAAAACCTTTGATAATGGATATAGATACAGGTGGAAAAATAGAACATTTAAAGTTGAATGTTAAATCTATGGAGCGATTAGGAATTTCGGCCATTATTATGGAAGATAAAACTGGACTTAAAAAAAATTCCTTACTTGGAAAAGGTACAGTGCAAACTCAAGAGGATATAAAAATATTTTGTGACAAAATAGAAGCAGCAAATACAAATAAAATAAATAAGGAATTCATGCTCATAGCAAGAATTGAAAGTTTGATTTTGAAAAAGGGAATGAAAGACGCAATGAATAGAGCAATTAACTACATCGAATCTGGCGCAGATGGTATCATGATACATAGTCGAAAAAATAATCCAAAAGAAGTTTTTGAGTTTTCAAAAAAATTTAGAAGCACTTTTAAATCAATGCCTCTAATATGTGTACCCACAACTTACAATAAAGTTAGAGAGAAAGATTTAATCAGAAATGGTTTTAATATCGTAATTTATGCAAATCACTTATTTAGAGCCGCATATCCAGCGATGTTTAAAACTGCATATTCAATTCTAAAACATGGAAGGTCTAAAGAAATTGACAATAGTCTGATAAGTATAAAAGAAATTTTAGATCTAATTCCTGGTACAAAATAATGATTAAACCAGATATTTTTTTGAATGCTTTAAAAAAAGTAAAAATCAAATTTGTCACAGGAGTTCCCGACTCTCTCCTTAAAGATATTTGCGCTAGTATTGATGAAAAATTCCCAAAAAACAAACATATCATTGCTACCAATGAAGGTTCTGCTGTTGGACTAGCCATTGGACATTATCTAGCGTCAAAAAATCCTGCCCTTGTCTATATGCAAAACTCTGGTTTAGGAAATTCTGTCAATCCAATTGTTTCACTAGCCGATCCAAAAGTATATGGAATACCAATAATTTTCTTAATAGGCTGGCGAGGAGAAAAATTAAATAATGGTAGACAAATTAAAGATGAACCCCAGCATTTGAAACAAGGAAAAATTACACTGAAACAACTTGAGATTCTAGAGATTCCTTACAAAACAATAGATTATAAAACAAAAAATATTAATTTTATTTTGAAAAAATTGAAAAAGCTGGCTTTAAAGCGTAATGGACCTGTAGCTCTGGTAGTTAGAAAAGGAACTTTTTTAAAGTATAAAAACTCAAAAATTAATAAAATAAATAATTTTATTTCACGAGAGAAGGCAATTAATGAAACAATAAAAAAATTAAATAAAAAAGTAGTAATAATTTCCACAACAGGTATGGCCTCGAGGGAACTTTTTGAGTTAAGAAAATTTAACAAACAAAGTAATACTGGAGATTTTTTAACTATTGGTGGCATGGGACATGCCAATCAAATTGCTACTGGCATTGCTTTTGAAAAACCTCAAAGAAAAATTCTATGCATTGATGGGGATGGTTCGTTGTTAATGCATATGGGTTCTTTGTCTGTAAGCGCTCAGTGTACTAATTTAACTCATATAATATTGAATAACGAATCACACGATTCAGTTGGTGGACAACCTACAAAAGGAGAAAATGTCAATTTCATAAAAATTGCAAAAGCGTGTGGTTACAAGAATGCCAAAATTATCAAAAAAAGTTCAGAAATTAGCCGAACAGTTAATAAAGAAATTAATAAAAAAGGTAGTTCTTTAATAGTAATTAAATGTAGAAAAGGTTACAGAGCCAATTTAAGTAGACCAAATCAAAACTTGTTTAAGAGTAAAAAAAAATTTATGAATTTTTTAGATTAACAGAAATGGTAAAGAAAACAGACACAATTGATCAATTTATCAAAGAACGAAACAAATCTAAAATATTGTTTACTGCTGGTCCTGCAAGTTTATTAAAAGAAAATATAGTTGGTTTAAAGCCTTGCTTTGGAAGAGGTGACAAAGATTATGATAAAGTTGAAAAAAGAGTATTAACAAAAATTAAAAAAATTAGTGGACAAAGACAGATAGTAAGAATGCAAGGATCTGCTAGTCTTGCTATTGAAATTATGTCTTTAAATTTTTTATACGGTCGTGTTTTAATTATTTCAACGGGTTACTATTCTGATAGAATTCTATGGTTAAGCAAATCTGCCAAACGTAGAAAAAAAGAAATTACTAATATTTCAGTTGTTGATTGGAAGAAACTTGATGATGTAAATGGAAATTATGACTGGATATTTGCCTGTTCTACGGAAACAAGTTGTGGATTAAAACTGCCAATAAAATTACTTTCAAAAATTTGTAATAAATTGAAAGCAAAATTAATGCTAGATGCCACAGGTTCCATTGGTCTAGAACCAGATCATGATCTTGCAAACGCCATGGCTTTTAGTTCTTCCAAAGGACTATTCGGACTTACGGGTGCAAGTTTTATATGTTTCAATGTTAAACCACAAATAAAAGTAGATTCATTTTATTTTGATATTAATAGCCATTTAAAAAAGATGATGACAGGACCTTATCATGCAATTTCTTCACTTGATGAAACTTTAAAAAAACATTCAGATTTGAAATTGAGTGTATTAACAAACAAAAATTTATTTCAAAAGAAAATGCAAAATTTTCTTACCGTCCCCATTAAATTTCAGCCATTATTGTGTACCCATGTTAGATGCAAAATTACAAGCAATAATAAAAATGTAATACTTTATAAGCCAAGAAATAATATTGGCGGAAGTGTAGTTTGTCATTTGGGAGAAGTCCATCTTGGAAAGCTAGCAAAAGGTAAAATTTTAGAAAATTTAAAAGTTTGAACTTAGGTAATTTAAAATGTCAAAAAAGAAAAGAAAAAAAATAGCAGTTGATATGTCGGCAACCTTGATTCATCATGGGCATATTCGTTTAATAAAAAAAGCGAAAAAATTTGGAAAAGTAATCGTGGCTTTGACCAAAGATAAAGAAATAATAAAATATAAAGGTTATATACCCGAACTAAATTATTCTCAAAGAAAAGAAATAATAAGTGCAATTCGATATGTAGATAAGGTTATTCCATCAAATTTTTTTTTAGATGAAAAATTTTTAGACAGACATAAAATTAAACTTTTAATTCATGGGAATGATCAAAATAATAAAATTGACAAAAAACGTGTTGTAACATTTAAAAGAACAAAAAATATAAGTAGTACAATATTAAGAAGAAGATCAATAAAATGCCAAAAAAAATCAAAATAAATAGAAATAAGGGTATAGTTTTTTGGATAGAAGGTTTTTCTGGTTCAGGAAAAACAACAATTGCGAAAAAATCTCATAAGCTTATTTCAAAAATGTTTGGTAAAACAATAGTTTTAAGTGGTGACACATTAAGAAATTTATTTAATTTTAAAGGTTATTCTAAATCTGACAGGATACGAAATTCCTTCACTTTTACTAAATTTATAAAATTCCTAACAAGTCAGAAAATAAATGTCATTTACACAGTAGTTGGATTGAACTATGCGGCTAAATCCATTTACAAAAAGTCTCTAAATAACTTTATAGAAATATTTATTAGTGCAGATATACAAAAAATACTAAAAATGAAAAGAAAGAAAAAAGTATATAAGTCAAAAAAAAATATCGTTGGGATTGATATTAAGCCAGAATTTCCTAAGAAAGCAAATATTACAATAAGAAATAATTTCGATAGACCCACAATAAAACTGTCCAACGAATTAATAGATAAATTACAAAAAATAATTTAAATTATCTTGTTGGTATATTATTAATAAATATAACTATTTTGTATGGAAAAAAAGGCAAGAGTACTGTTATTAACTCCCAACCTAAGGGGAATTGGTGATGGGGTAAATAGAATGCAGCCATCCCTAGGTTTAATGCTTATTGCCCAAATTCTTATCAATAATGGACATAAAGTAAAAATTTATGATTCTGCGCTAGATGGGTGGAATAACCGAAGTCTTATTGACCAAAAAAATAATGTAGTAGCAATAGGACAATCTGATGATAAAATTGAAAAAGTCATATCGGATTTTTCACCTGATATTGTAGCCATATCGGTTTTATTTTCTAATCTTTTAGAATCAGCGCACAATATTGCTAGATTAGTAAAAAAAGTAAAAAAAAATACTAAAGTTATTTTAGGAGGAAATCATATTTCAAGTGCAGTTGCCGACTACAAAATTTCTTTAATAGATAAGAATTCTAATTTACCAAAAAAAATAATAGATCTTGATAATGAACATTTTGATTTCGGAATAATTGGAGAAGGAGAATTTTCGTTCGCACAATTGGTAAACGCTTTGATAAATAATGATGATATTAGTAAAGTGCCTGGTTTGGTAAAAAAAATTGGCAAAGATAAGTATTTAATAAATCCTATAAACAGAGTTCGTGATTTAAATCTCTTACCCAGGCCTGCAAGACATTTGGTTGATATGGAAGGTTATTTTAAAATTGGAGCTTTTCATTCTGCTAAGTCAAGATCTAAAAGAGTTTTAAATATTATGTGTTCTCGGGGCTGTCCAGAAAAATGTACTTTTTGTTCTACGCCACAAATGTGGGGATCAAATATTAGATGGAGAAGTACTCAGCATATTATGGATGAAATTAATAGTGTTGTAAGAGATTATAAAATTGGTGAAATACAGTTTGATGATGACACTTTAACAGTTAATAAAAAAAATATTTTTTCACTATGTCACGAATTAGAAAAGCTAAGTATACCATGGTGTACACCAAATGGCACAAAAGTTAATTATCATTTTAGTAAGCAGAAAGAAATGTACAAAGTTATGGCTGATTCTGGCTGTTACCAAATTACACTTGCATGTGAAAGTGGCGTACAAAGAATATTAGACGATATAATTAATAAAAGGTTACCGTTAGAAACTATTTATCCATCAATTGAAAATGCAAAAAATGCAGGAATGCTCGTTCATACATTTTGGATTCTTGGTTATCCCGGTGAAACATATAAAGAGATACAAAAAACTATCGATTTTGCGTTAAATAGTGGTGCGGACAGTTTTTCCTTCGCTATTCTCAGTCCATTACCAGGAACCTCTATATATCGTCAAATAGTAAAAGAAAAACTATGGTGGGAGGGAAAATGTCTAGATGATATGCTTTTCAGATCATCTTTAATTAAAGTTGATGGCTTTAATAGTGCGAATGAATTTGAAAAGTTCGTTAACGAAACAAATAAAAAAGCAAATCTTTTACTAAAGAAAAAAGATCCTGAAAGATTCAATTATAAGTATGGTGAAAATTCGGACGAATCTGCCTTGGTAAAGCAAACATAGTAATTATAAAAGATATTTGGTTTAAATTATAAAAATTATCAACTGAATTGAGTGAATTATCATAGTGATTACTAATGAAAATTGATTACGAAATAAACAATAACCAACTAGATTTTTATAGGACCAAAGGTTATTTGGTTTGTAGAGATATATTTTCGTCTGAAGGAATAAAAAATATTATTCAGTGGACTCACGAAATAGAAAATTTACCTGAAACAAAAGGGAAATGGATGAAATATTATGATCCTTCTTTAACAAATCCCTCAAAAAAAATATTAACAAGGATAGAAAATTTTTTCGATTTTCACAAAAATTTTAAAGACTTTTTTAATAGCAAAAAGATTTTAAATTTAATATCTAAATTACATGGATCAGAGATAGTTTTATTTAAAGATAAAATAAATTTAAAACATCCTGGATCAAAAGGTTATAAAGCTCATCAAGACGCAACGATTTGGGAAAATATGTACGGTATTAAGTCTTTTATTTCTATGGCTGTTTCTTTGGATTTTGCTAACTTAGAAAATGGCTGCATTGAAGTAGTAGAGAATAAACATAAAGAAGGCTTGCTGAGTTCTTCTTGGAAAGAAATTCCTAAAAATGTTGAAGTAAAATTGAATTGGACAACAATTGAAACTTCACCCGGGGATATAATCTTTTTTGGTGACTACACTCCTCATAGGTCTGCAGATAATTTTTCCGATAAAAGCAGAAGATTAATTTTCCTAACATATAACAATCTTTCTGAAGGAGATCATCGCCAACGTCACTTCAAGGACAAACGTAAAAATTATCCACCAAATATTGAAAGAGAAAAATGGAAAGAATACAAATTTCATGTCTGATAATATATAGTTTTAAATAAAACCCTTTCTATCTATTATAAAGTCGTTTGTTTCGTTAACCTCATTTATTAATTTTAGGCCTCTCCTCATAAATATAATATTTAATTATAATCAAAGTAAAAGAAGCAATAATCATATTCAAAAGATAGAGGAAAAATAACTTATTATATTGCATGGTGTTTGATATATGGTCTTTTGTGCTTTGAAAAATATACTAGAATTTAAACCGTCATACTAAAAAGGTTTTAGATTCTCGTGCATTAACGGCTTTGTTCGGAGCATATCGCTTCCACTTATCGGCATAATACTTGGTCCGCATATCACCGCTGGAGAGCTTGTTAAAAGTCAAAAATATAATGCGTCTACTACGATTACCAGTGTTAGCTGGTGAGCCGTGAGGTACGTAGGAATCAAAGAAAATAATATCACCGGGATCTGCTTCAAGCAATGTATATTCGTTTTCCGGTTGATAAGGAGGATCTTCCTCAGATAAAGGTTTCCATTCTGGGACCATGAGTTTATATTTATAGTTACCAGAATTCATAAAGCTTAAGGCGGAATTATCTTTTCTTATTTTATCCACTACAATTCCCATTGTGATAAAGAAATCAGCATAGGCATTCCATCCGGCGGACTGATCCTGGTGTAATTTATCTGCTCTGCAACCTGGTAGTTTGTAGTTGATTTTATCTTTGAACAATACAGGTGATTCTCCCAATAGACGACTTAAGCACTCTTTAGCCTTCATTGTAATAAGAAGATTTTTTAATTCCAAATTATGCTCAGTCATAACATTTTCGATTCGAACGAGAATATTGTTATTATTTATCGTACTAATTTCGTAATATTTTGCCTCATTACCCCCATCTTTTTTGCAAAGGTCGTCAAGATATTTTGATACCCTGTCCATATCAGGAGTTTTAAAGAAATTCTTGAGAACGATAAAACCCTTGCTCTTAAATTCTTCTACCTGTTTTTCGTTTAAAGACATCTTGCCTATGTTTCTATGACATATTATTATGTTTATTATTGATTCATATCAAATTTATGAATTAATAATATTTACGTTATACCAAAGTAATATTGAAAATGTTTGGTAAATTTAATTAATTCATTGATGGAAGATAGTAAGCATCGGAAAGAAATAGAACATACGAGGTTATCAATCCGGTTACAGAAGAGGTAATTGATAATACGTCAAAGATAAAACCAGGTGATGAAAAGGCTTTAAAATCAGCAAAAAAAGAATTTGAAATTTAGAAAAAAACTCTACTTTGGCAAAAAGCCATAACGAAATTATGAATTTAAAAGATAATTATAATTTTATTGAAAAATTTAATGCAGACTTTATTTTCATTAATTATTCTAAATATTAAGATGTTAATTTATAAAATATTTTTCAAAAAAAAAATATTTTTTTTTTATCATCCCGTAAATACACTTAATAGAATACATACAAATTATATTGAAGATTTATTTAATAATGTTGGAAAAAAAATTGTGTTATTTTTTGCATGTCAACCTCATAATAAATTTAAATTAGGAAGCAATTATTATTTTATTAAACAAGGCTTTTTACGATGGGTGTTTAATGCAGATATATTTATTAGTTTATATGTATGTGATGTTTTTACAAATCATTCAGTTAGAATATTTATGCACCATAGTATTTATGATACTCCTCTTGTTTCTAAAAAGAATGAAAAAATATTATTAAATCGATTATCAAAATATGATCACATTTTTTTATCTTCTAAACAAACTTTTACAGTTTTTACAGAGTTATTTAAAATTAATTTAAATTTAAAAAAACCCTCACTTCATGAAGTGGGGTATCCACATCTTGACTATCTTATAAGAAGAAAAAGAATTGTTAAAAAAAAAAAAGTAGTAATTATCGCACCAACAGGATTTAGATCTTTTCCGGATTTAACAATACAAAAATATATTTCGAAGATAATATATTTTTTTATAAAATTTAAAAAATATAAAGTAATATATAGACCTCATCCGTCAAATGTAAAAGAAACGAAAATTTTAAATATTGAAAAAAAATTTAGAAATAACCCTTATTTTATGTTAGATACTAGTAGTGATTACTTTAAAGTTTACAAAGAATCTAATTTTTTGATTACTGATTTGTCAGGTACCGCTTATACTTATGCTTTACTTACTAATAATCCTGTGATTTTTTTCTCACGAAATGAGAATTATATTAATAAGACTCACTATAAAAAATTAAATTATTTTAAAAATAGAAAAAAAATTGGAATTATTATTTACAAAACAAAACAATTAAAATCTGCCATAAATAAAATTGAAAATAATAGACATAAATACAGTAATTCAATAAATAATATTAGAAAAAAAATAATTTATTTAGGAAAATCAAAAAAAAGAATAAATTATTTATTGGGCTGCTTGGTATCTGGGAGGCGCTTAAGAAAATTATGAGTGCTGCTTCCTATGAAGTTATTGGATCAGAAATTGAAGTTGATTCTCAATTAATAAAAGAAACTTATCAGCAAAAGGGTGAACACAAAGAAATGTGGGACAACCTTTATGAAAAATTATTAAAAGTTAAAAAAGGAGGTGTCCGTTAAT
>PVBE010331938.1_pt1 | contig 12523 bp, 8 predicted proteins | sample 1631181 | NCBI WGS metagenome assembly PVBE01 (sample SAMN08397723, study PRJNA350692) | Marine metagenome, whole genome shotgun sequencing project. | isolation source: water | place: Pacific Ocean | collected 2012-04 | reverse complement strand
GAATCAATACAATCGATCAGCGCTGTAGGCTCCTTCCCTGCCCTGCCTCCTTCGCCTGGCCACCAGCGCCAGCGCGCCCAGCAGCACCCAGAAAAGCCCCATCGGGCTCTCCCCCGTCCCCACGTCACATCCGCCGCAGCCGCCCTGCTTGACGCCGCTGTCTCCCGACGCCGAGGAGCCGCCGTCGGTGCTGGACACCGGCAGGTCCTTGTTCGGCACGCTCAGATCCGCGTTGACCTTGGCGTCCGCCGCGGCGTCTGACGATGCGCTGTCCGGTGTGCCCGTGTCCGGTGCCGCCTGGTCCGCTGCCGCCTGGTCCGGCGCGGTGAGGTCCGGCGCGGTGAGGTCCGGCGCGCTGAGGTCCGGCGCGGCCATGTCGGGCGCGGCCTGGTCCGGCGCGGCGAGGTCCGGCGCGGCGAGGTCCGGCAACGCCTGGTCGGGCGACACCAGATCGGGCACCATCATGTCCGGCGGGCTGAGGTCCGGCGGGCCCATGTCGGGCGGCACCGCGGGGATCACCGCGGGTCCATGGTCCGTCTTGGAGCTGTTGATGCCGTTCTGCCGCAGGTAGTAGCTGATCTGCGGCAGCGCCGGCGCCGAGACGTCGAGGTACTGGTAGGTGTCGCCGCCCTTGGTGTACTTGCAGGCCACGGGCCCGATGGAGGTCAGCACCTTGTGCGTCGCCACGCCGGTGCAGCTGCCCCCCACGCAGCGCAGCAGCTGGAAGGTCTTGCAGTTCTTCAGCGCCGACGTCTTCCAGGAAAGCACCGCGCCCGCGCCCGCGCGCTGGGCCGTGAAATTGACCACGCCGCCCGGGGTCCCCTCCAGCTTACACGTGGTGGCGCAGCCGTCACCGTCGATGGTGTTGCCGTCGTCGCACTCTTCGGCGGCCTCCTTGATCTTGTTGCCGCACACCGGCACCGGCACCAACACCCCCGGCCTGGTCTCGATCCAGGCCCTGGTCGAACCGGCCGGCATGGTGTTCGTGGTGGCGCCGATCTTGTACTGGGAGAACATGGCCGGCGTTATCTCGATGTCGATGCGCTCGGTGGCCTTCCAGTTGTAGCCCGACTTGGAAAACAGCGGGTACTTGATCAGGCCCTTGGCGGTCTGCTTTATCGCGCTGGTGGGCAGCGGCGTTTTGGACCCCTTGGGGTAGACCTTGATGTCCTTGGGCAGCGGGTAGAACGACACCGAGTCGAAGGCGCCCGTCTCGGTGTTGAAGATGTCGAGGCGGATCTTGGTGGCGGTGAAGTAGAACTCCGACAGGCCGATGGCGAAGCCGATCAGCGCCTTGGGCCGGATGGTCACCTTCTTGGTCAGGATGCCCGAGGTGTTGTGCCCCGCCAGGTCGCCGAAGGCGGTGGTCTTGTTCAGCGTCACCGTCAGGGCCCTGGACCGGCCGAACTGCCTCTCCTTGCCCGCGGCGGTGTGCAGCGAAAAGTCGAGGTAATAGCTGAAGTTGTTGCCCGAGAGGGATTTTTCAGTGACGTCCACCTTCTCCAGCACGACGCGGCTGAGCACCGGCACCGTGGTCGGCGGCGCCTTGACCCCCCGCCGTGGCGGTGGTCTCCACGACCATGGCCGTTACCCCGCGCAGGCCGGAGTTGTTGGCCGCGCTGACCCAGACGATGTACTTGCCGCCCAGCTGGTAGGTGTGGCTCAGGGTCAGCTTCCTGGTGGCCCCCGGCGCCAGGCCGTGGCTCGCCTGGCCGTCGCCCCACATCACGGTCACCGGGTTGTCGCGGGTCACTGTCCCCTGCTCGGGGTCCTTGACCTCCACGTCGACCTTGACCCCGACGTTGCCGTCCTTGGTGTAGGTCAGCTTCACCCGGGGCGGCTTGCCCAGGGCGCAGCCGTTGTAGATCTGGCTCTGGGAGGTCTCACCGGGGCGCGGGACGGCCAGCAGTCGATAGTCCTGGATCTCCGTCGGGCACTTGAGCACCGACAGGGCGTGGGCGCTGGCGTTGTCGAGAAACGTCTTCTCCAGGTCCTTGACCTTGGCCAGGTACTTGGTCTTGGAGGCCGCGGCCCAGACCTTGGAGTCGGTGTAGTCCAGGCGCTTGCGCAGGTAGGGGAAGCTGGCCAGGGTGCGGCGGGTGCACAGCTGCACCAGCCAGTTGACCTGGGAGGCCGGCAGCGACGGCTTCTTGGTCTTCTTGTCCTTGACCTCGAAGGCCGCCACCGAGGGGTCCATGGGCCAGGTCTTGGTCACGTTGCCGCGCCAGCCCTTGCAGCCGCGGCCCGTGATGGTGTCGGCCAGCTGCTCCAGGGACTCCTTGTCCGAGGCGTACTTGTTGACGTAGTTCATGCAGCAGCGCACCACGCCCTCGGCCAGCTTGCGGGCGCGGTTGTCCTTGGCGCGCTTGAGGTTGAGCGTGTGGGGCGTGCCCTTGTCCAGCGAGGCCTCGAGGGCGGCGATGTTGGTCTTGCCGTTGTGCCAGCAAAGAGGGATGTGGTCGCAGGTCTGGGGGGTGGTGAGGCACGCCGCGCCGGGTACAGGCTTGAGCACGAAGGTGTCTCCCGCGCGGCGGGTGCCCGCGCCGTAGAGCCACGGGTTGCAGTTGATCACCGGGAACCCCTTGAACGACGTGTGGCAGCCCTTGTTCAAGCGGTAGCAGCACTGGTAGCAGTCGCCCTGGCCGCAGTCGATCTTGAACGAGTCGAACAGCTGCAGCTGGTTGACGAAGTTGGGGTACGCCTTGTTGAAATAAGCGTCCTGAAAGTAGCAAAAGGCGGCGATGGAGGCGCAGGTGTCCTTGTCCACGCCCTGGGCTTCGCAGGCCCGGGCGTTGTCCAGCATGCCCTTGGTCTTCTGCCGCACGTCCTCGGCGTTGTCGTAGTACTTGTTGAGGCCCTTGGGGATCGGCAGCTGCGCACTTGCCGTGGCCGAAGCCAGGGTGAGGGCCAGGGTGAGCGCTGCGGTGATGCTGTTGCGGTACATCGTTCTCCTGCGGTGCTGTTGCCCGTCTATTATACAAATAACTCCGCTCCACAGACATGCACGGCGCGAGCCAGGGTCGGCCACGAGATTTCAGGGGGTTATGCCTCGCTCGCCGGGGCGAGAGGTACCAGGGGTGGGAGGAGACTCCCCGGGGGCCGGCCTCCGTCAGGGGGCCTTTTTGGCTGGCGCGGCCGGCGCGGCCTGCCCCCTGGCCCTGAAGCGGAAGGGATAGCTGACCCTGGTCTTGCCGCCTGACTCCGGCCTGGGAAGCTCCAGGGCGTAGATCGTCTCGCGCACACACTCGCGCAGTCCGGGGGCGGTGATGTTGGAGCGCTTGGGGTCGATGGCCGAGGTGGAGACCAGCCCGCCCAGATCGGCGTCGCCGACGATCTCGAAGGTCACCACCATCTTGCCGCCGATCTTCGGGTCCTTGCGCAGGGCGTTTTCGTAGCACTCCTTGATCAGGGGCACCACCTCCTTGATCGACGCCTTGATGTACCTGGCGGTGAGCTTCGGCACAGTCTCCGGCTCGCCCCCCGATGCACCGCCGGTGGCCATGGGCGCCTCTGACGCGGCCTGCAGCTTGCGCATGATCTTCATCAGCCGCGCCCGGTGCTGGGCCGGGGTCATCCGCCGCCGCTGCTGCGTGGCGGGCCCCTTTTCTGGCGACGTCTTGGGGGCAGCGGAGCGCGCCGGGCTCTCGACGGGCGCCTCGTTTGCGACCTCGCGCTGCGGCTCACCGGGCGAGGCCGCCGGCGCCGCGGTGGGCTCCGGCAGCGCTGGCTCCTCGTCCCGCAGCACCCACCAGGCGCAGGCCAACAAGCCCACCAACAGGGCCAGCCCCAGGCCCAGGACCCACCTGCGCTTCATGCGGTCACTTCTGCAGGCTGGAGTCGTACTTCCAGCTCGCGTCGAAAAAGCCCGAGGCGAGGGTGCCCTTGGAGCTGTAGACAAAGTAGTCGGGCAGCACCAGCCGCGAGGTGAACGGCATGATGCGGAACATCAGGTACTCGTCGCCCTTGGCGGCCATGACCGCCGCGGCCAGGCGCTTGTCCCGGGGGAACGCGGTGTAGAGCAGGCCGCTGGAGTAGCTGTTGCTGCCCACCTTGAACGCGCTGGCGTCCCAGGAGAGGGCGGGCGTGGCCTTGTCGATGTCCTTGGACGGCACGCCGAGGAAGATGATGTTGCGGCCGGCGGGGGGGCTCTTCTTGAAGCGCGACAGGGGCATGGCGCAGGCCTGCCCGTTGCCGATGACGGCCCAGGCGCTGGTGAGGTACGCCGCGTAGCGCGCGTAGTCGGCGTTTGTGTCGGAGTAGACGAAGCAGAACGGCTTGTACATCACCTCGTTGAACGGGCCGTAGACCCCGGGCTTTTTGCCGTCGGTGGTGCCCACGGTGATGTCGCCGTCGGTGACCGTCACGCTCTTGCCGTCCACCTCCACGGCGGTGATGCCCTTCTTCTTCAAGGCCGCGCCGTCGAGGATCATGCCCCGCACGTTGGCGGTGGTCAGGGCCACCGTGGTGGCGTCCTTTTTCTTGGAGCCGAGGGTGGAGTCCTTGTAGGGGTCCTTCTGGGAGAGGATGGTGACGTAGGAGTGCTTCGAGGTGACCCAGGGGGCGGGGGTCTTGAAGTCGAAGGTCAGCTCATGGGGGTCCAGGGTGCGCGCCTTCATGAAGGCGAACATGTCGGGCCAGTCCACGCAGTCGGTGCCCTTGGACTTGCTGCCGTTCCACCAGTGCCCCTTGCCCGGCTCCTCGTGGTACTTGATGTCGGTGGTGTATTTTTTGGCCTCCTTGTACATGCTCTGCCCCTCGGTCACCGGCACGTTGTTGTCGGACGAGCCGTGGAGGATGTAGACCCCGCGGCGGGCGAGGTTGCCGAGGTAGACCTTGGTGTCGCTGTGGGCCTGGCTGCGGGCGAAGGCGCCGCCGGGCTTCTTGCTACCGCCGTAGGTGTAAAACGAGCACCAGCCCGCGCTGGGGCTGGCCGTGGCGAAGCGCCCGGGGTGCATCACTGAAACGTGCCAGGTGCCGTGGCCGCCCATGGAGTGCCCCGTGACGTAGACCTTGGTCGGGTCGATGGGGAAGGTCTTCATGGCGTGGTCCAGAGCCTCGATGGCGTCCAGCCGGCCCCAGACCTCCCAGTCGAAGCCGAAGCGCCGGCGGTTGGTCGGCGCCACGACGAAGGCCCAGTCCTTCTGGGAGTAGGACTTGGCCTGGCCCAGGGCGTTTACCCCCGCGCCGTGCAGCGACAGCACCAGGGCGTACTTCTTCTTCGGGTCGTAGCTCGACGGCTGCAGCACGCCGTAGAACTGGCAGGAGCCGTCGGTGGTGGAAAAGCGCGTGCGGCGGTAGGCCTTGTCCTTGTCCGCCGTGGTGAAGGTCAGCTCGCGCTCATACATATAGTCCAGCGACGGCGAGGCGAGCCGCAGCGTGGCCGTGATCTTTTCGCCGGCCTTGGGAATGGCGCCGGCCTTGGGCTTGAGCGAAAACGCCACCTGGGACACCGCGTCGGGCCCCAGCGAGGGGTACTTGACGCTGGTGGCCTCGAAGTACTTGCCAGCCACCACCGACGCCGTGACGTCGTGGGCCGCCTTGCCCGCCAGGTTGAGCACCGGCAAGCCCACGCACTGCTCGGCGGTGTCGCCGGCCAGCGGCATGGGCGCGGTGAGGTCCTTGTCGTTTAGCACCAGTTCGTCGGGGGTGGTCCACAGCTGTGCCTGCACCGTGCCGATGCCGCCGCGGATGCGGATCACCACCAGGTTCTCGCCGGCCTTGGCCGGCATCGGCACCCAGACGTTGCGCGAGTTGTACACGTCGCCCGGCTGGCTCACGCCGTTGATCCAGACGCGGTAGGTGGGGCCGGACTGCATGTAGAGCCGGGCCGCCTTCTTCAGCGTCAGCTTGGTCGCGGCGTAGGAGATGCCGCCGGGGAACTTGCCCAGGCCGCCGCTTTTTTCCGTGGCCCGGGCCGACCAGTGGATCTTGTAGGCGTCGTAGCCCTTCTTGGGGTAGGTGAACTTGCCCGCCTCGATGACCGAGATGATCGGGTCGTTGGAGCCCATGCTCGACGGAATCCAGCCCACCATCCACTCCTTGGGCGTCACGTCGGTGGGGTCGACCTTGGGCGCCACCTTGGCCGGCCCCTTGTCGGGCGCGGCGCCGTCCTTGCTGCCGTCGATCCGAGCGTCCGCGGGCGCGGCGTCCGGGCTGTCGGTGTCGTCGTCGGAGCACGCGCCCCCGCTGCAGACCAGGGCCGTCAGCAGGGCTGCCCGCGTCAGCACCATCGTCATCTTGCGTGTCATGGTGACCTCTCCTTTTAGTGGCGGGTAGGATATCACACGGTTTTCAGGAGAGGATCCCCGGGGCAAGCATACCTGCGAGCGTGTTACAACCTCACTGGCCTGACCCGCGCGTCCTCGAGGAACTCGTAGAGCAGGTCCTCTGCCTGCTCACCCACGAGCCGGTAGGCCGGGCAGAACGAAAGCCAGGGTACCGGCCAGGGGTAGCCGCCGCAGATGGCCTCGCCGCCGTCGCCGAGCTTGAACGCCGCACGGGTGATCTCGACCACGTAGGGGTTGGAGTTGAGTTGCAGGCCGTGGCTGTTGGCCTCCTTGTGTTCGCGGAAGGTGGTCTGGTCTCCCCAGGGGATGCCGTCGGGCAGGCGCTCACCCCAGGGAAACAGCCCGCCCCCGCACGCGACCTCCACCTCGTCCTCGGTGGGCACCCGCAGGCCCCTGTCCGCGAGCCGCTGGTCCAGGGCGTCGCACAGCTCCGCGATGGACAGCAAGTCGTCGTCGTCGTCCAGGTCCTCCAGCAGCTCCTCGGCGGAGAGGGTGGTGGTGGCCATGGCGAAGGCCGACAGCTCCACCTGGCGCGCGGCGGAGAAGCGCTCCAACACTGACGTCCACGGCATGAACGCCTCGATTCCGCTCCGCGCCTCGGCCGTGAGCGCGTCGTCGTGGCGCCAGCCGATCTCAAAGACGCCTGAAGGAAACTCCACGAACTCCATCTTCGGGCCCTCCTGTCGCGAAACCGCAACAAAATGGTGCGCGGGTTTTGGGGAACCCTCGCGCGGTGAAGCCGAACATTACTGCAGCACGATCTGCCTCGTCCAGCGCTTGTAGGACGCGATGACCTCGCTGCCCTTCTTGTACTTGACGTTGATAAACACCAGCGTGTTGGCGTTGGAGCGGTAGTCGAAGCCGTTGGTGCGGCTGCGCTTGACCACGATGGAGTCCATCGCCACGGCCAGCGACGAGCTGATCGGCACGTAGTCCAGCTTGATCGGCGAGGCCTGGCCGGTGATGGTGTCGATCATGGTCTGCATCGTGGAGCCGAGGTTCTTCTGGCAGATGTCGCCCATCTGCCCGCCGAGGTACTGCACCATCTCCATGTAGCCGTGGCCCTTCTCTGCGCCGCAGGAGTTGTTACAGACGCCGGCGATGGCGTGCATGATGCCCACCGCCTCGGGGTCGGTGGTGCCGTTGTAGAAGTCCTTGTAGCCCTGGAGGAACGTGTCCAGGGCGGTCTTCTGCGAGGCGCTCAGGGTGCAGGTGTTGTAGGTGTAGCCCAGGGACGACTTGACCTTCTGCGGCAGCTCGTCGGTGACCTGGATGATCACCAGGTCGGCGCCGCTGCGGATCTTCTTCGGGTCGTTGGTGGTGCGGGGCAGGCCCTGCTTGACCGCCGCCTTGGCCGAGGCGAGGCCGGTCTCGCAGGAGCCGGAGCCCGGCTTCTTGATGCAGTCCTTGAAGGTGGTGGACTCCGAGGGCAGCAAGAAGCGCCCCTTGCACCACTTGGACTGCTCGCAGGACGGCTGCACCGCCATGCGGAAGTCCAGCCCCGCCGACAGCGCCCGGGAGAAGAAGTTGGCCGCGTTGTTGGCCACGTCCACCTGGTTGTTGTACATTGAGCCCGAGGTGTCCACGACCCAGATGATGTCGGCCTTGGGCAGCTTACCGATGGTGCCCACGTCGCACTCGTTGCCCACGGAGTCGGCGGCGATGGCCAGCACGGTGCCGTTGGACAGGTCGTCCATGATCAGGCCGGTGGGGCGCGCGGGGGCCTTGTAGTTGTTGGCCCCGGCGATGGCGCCGATGACCAGCAGGCGCCACTTGCTCTTGTCGCCGGTGTCCACGGGGTTGCCCTTGGCGTCCTTGATCACCTGGCCCTTGCTGTCCTTCTTCAGCTCGAAGCGGCGCACGGTGGTGAAGCGCAGCACCAGGCTGGACTGGCTGCTGCCGTAGGGCGCCGGCAGGTTGGTCAACGACGACAGCGACTTGCCGAGCAGGGCCGCCACCACCTGATTGCGCGCCGAGGAGATGTTCTGGGCCGAGCCGGTGATGTCCACCGTGGTGCCATTGACCGTGTCGTACAGATCGTGGCTGCGCCCCTGGGTGCCCGAGGCGCGCACCGTCACCTTGGCTCCGGCGAAGGCCGAAAAGATCGCGCTCTGGATGGCGGTCAGCTCGTCCTGCACCTTCTCCTTGGTCGCCTGGCGGCTGATGACGAAGCCCGCCACCTCCTCGGTGGCTTTCTCGTGGTCGATGGCCGCGGCCGCCATCTTGGCCGTGGCACCGGAGATGGTCATGGCGCCGTACTTGGCGCCCTTTTCGATGGCGATGCGCCAGTCGCCGGCCGAGTTGGTGCGCAGCTGCACCGCCTTGCGCCCCTGGGGCTTGTCCTCGGTGGCGTCGCGGCAGATGAAGGTGCCGCGCTGGATGTCCAGCTTGCCGTCGCCGAAGGTGTCCTTGTGCTTGGCGCTGGTCTCCCCCTCGGAGCAGTTGAAGCCCACCATCGGCACGCACTTGCCGCCCTTGCAGCTCTGGCCGGAGCCGCACTTGTCCTTGTTCAGGATGCAGTTCTTCAGCTGCCAGGCGGTGCCGGGCTTGCCGCATTCGGTGAGGCAGCAGCCGAGCAGCCCGTCGCCGTTGGCGTCCTCGGCGGCGTCCTTGAGCCCGTCGCCGTCGGAGTCCATGTCCTGGTAGTCGGGCACCTTGTCCCCGTCGGTGTCGCAGGGGTAGGCGTCCTTGCCCGGCTTGGCGCCCTTGCACTTGCCCGCCGCGGTCTTGGTGCCCGCCTCGATGGAGTCGGGGATGCCGTCGCCGTCGGAGTCGAAGTCCTGCCAGTCCGGCACCTTGTCGTTGTCCGTGTCCTGGTCGTTGAGGCACCCTCCTCGCCGTTGGGGATGCCGTCGGAGTCATAGTCGGCCTTGGGGTCCTTGCAGGCGATGCCGGCCTCGGTCCAGCCCGTCTGCTGGTCCGGCTGGCCGCCGCCGTCGAAATAGGTGGCCTTCTCGTTGGGGTCCACGCAGGCGCTCAGCGCCAGAGCGGCGGCGGCGACGATGACCGGGGTGCGGGGCTGCATGCTTGTCTCCTGTGGGGGCGGGGGCGAATTGTATATGCAAGTTTACGCCGAAAGTTTGGAGAACGGTTGCGCGGGGGCGAAAATAGTCGACCATGACCGACGACGTGCTGCGCTTCGCCCTGGTGACCTTCGAGCGGGTCTTCGACACCGAGCCCGTGCAGGACGCCCTCACCCTGCAGGAGCTGACGTTCGCCCTGCGCCGCTTCGAGGTGCGCGACAAGGTGCAGCGCCGCGTGGCGCGCGAGGTGGCCCGGGTGGAGGCCCTGCGGCAGCGCTTCCTCGACGGCGAGGAGATCATGGGGCGCCAGGCCTCCAGGATCAGAAAGGCCGCCCGGGCGGCTGAGCAGGCCGGCGAGGACGTGGCCGCGGCGGTGGACGCCGCGGTGGCCGAGATGCGCCGCGACGTGGCGGCCCAGTCCAAAAAAGAGCTGCGCATCTGGTCCCCGGCGCTGTACGTCGACTCGCCGCCAAAGCGCGGCGGCGATCACGTGACCCACGTCTCCTGTTTGGTGCTGGACTACGACGACGGCTCCACCATGGAGCAGGCGAGCGAGGTCTGGTCCAGCTGGTACCACGTGGTGCACAGCACCTGGTCCCACACCCCGGCGCTGCACAAGTTCCGCCTGGTGCTACCCCTGGCGCGGCCGGTGCCCGCGGTCCACTGGCGTGACGTCTGGAAGTGGGCCGAGGAGTACGCCGGCTGCGTCATCGACCCGGCCTGCAAGTCCCCGGCGAGCACCTACGCCCTGCCCGCGGTGGCCAGCGAGGCGTGGCCCCGGGAGGCCTTCACCCGCGCCGGCCCTCTGCTGGACCCCCTGCTCGAGGAGCTGATGCCCCAGGCCCCTCCCCCGCCGGCCGTGCAGATCAGCCCCGCCGCCTTCATGGTCGAGGGCGATCCGGATGCCGCGTACATCGTCCATCAAGGCGCTGCTGGCGGCGGGTCCAGCCACGACGACGAGGACGACGACGACATGTGGGACCTCTGGTCCAGCGGGGACGGCGACGCGCCGGCGAAGGCAGAGGCCGACGAGGTGGGCGAGCGGATGGGCGCGCTGGAGCGCCGAGTGGACGAACTGGCGGCCCGGGTAGAAGGCATCCAGCTCCTCGACGACCTGGAGCGGCTGGACGCCATGCGCCAACGCGGGGCGCTCACCGACACGGAGTACGAGGCCGTCAAGGCCCGGCTGGTCGCCAGAGAATAAAATCCAGGGGTGCTCCGTCGGTGCCCTCATGGACTCGTCGCCTGTCATCCATCCTCGCCGGGGCGCATTGCCACCGCGGCCGGTCGAGGCTAGACTTGCCGCTCACTTGGACCGCAGGAGACCGCAAGGATGACCACCTCTCCGGCTCGCCATGGGCTCGCCGCGCTGTGCTGCCTGTACCTCGCTGCGTGCGCGGACTCCGAGGAGCTCAAGCCCAAGGACGACGGGAGCAAGCCCGGCGCGGAGGCGGGGCTGGACCAGGGCCCGCCGGCCCACGACGTCTTCCCCTCGGGGCCGGTGGAGTTGACCGGCACCGTCTACGCCCCCAACGGCACCATGCCGATCTCCGGGGCGCTGATCTACGTCACGACCAAGATGCCCGCCGACATCCCGGACAAGGTCTTCTGCGACAAGTGCGTGGAGCTGAAAAAGTCCACCCCCCACGCGCGGTCCAAGCCGGACGGCACCTTCAAGCTCACCGCGCCCTACAAGGGCAAGTGGATCCTCGTGGTGCAAAAGGGCGCCTTCCGCCGGGCGCGCTGGATCGTGGTGCCGGCCGCAGACACCAAGCTTTCCAAGGGCCTGACCACCCTGCCGGCCAAGACGGACAAGGCCAAGGGCGACTTCATCCCGAAGATGGCCGTGATCAAGGGCGCCTGGGACGACATCGAAAACTCCCTGGCCAAGCTCGGCCTGGCCCAGGCCGACAAGTACGGCAAGCCGGTGCCGGGCACCGAGTCCTTCACCCTGGTCAACTGCAAGATCACCCGCCTCTGGCCGCCCAAGGTGGACTGCAAGCCCCTGGACCCCGGCAGCGTGTTCAAGAGCTTCACCGAGCTGTCCAAGTACCAGATCATCTTCGTCCCCTGCGACAGCGAGTGGATGGACTGGTACTTCCAGGACAAGAAGGTCAAGGAGGCCGTGCGCAAGTGGGTCAAGGCCGGCGGCCGGCTCTACGTCACCGACTACCAGTACGACCTGCTAAACCAGGTCTTCCCCGGCTACATCAAGTGGAAGGGCCAGAGCAGCACCATGGGCTCGGCCGAGCTGCAGAGCTCCTACGACGCGCCGGCCATCGTCAAGCACAAGGACCTCAAGGCCTGGCTGGCGGCCCAGGGCATCACCAGCTTCAAGCTGCTCAAGTCCTATACCATCATCGACAAGCTGGCGAAGCTGCCCACGCCGGGGCCGGACGAAAAGTCCCACGACGTGCTGCCCCAGGCCTGGATCTACGGCGACGTGCCCAACGAGGGCGTTCGGCCGGCCACCGTGAGCTACCCTTACGGCTGCGGCCGTATCCTGTTTTCGACATATCACACCGAGGGCAAAAAGAGCGGCGCCACCCTGCTTCCGCAGGAGCGGGCGCTGCTCTACGTCGTTTTGGAGATGGCGGTGTGCCTCAAGGACCCGCTGGTCAAGTGACCCGCGAAAGGAGATTAGTTAGATGAGAGCGCGTTCGCTGCTGCTGGCCACCGCCGGCCTGATGATCACGACGTTTATCCTGGAGAGCCGGGCCGAGGCGCAAAACTACTGCCCTCCGGGCTGGGTCTGGAACCGAGCTCTACAGACCTGCCGTAAGCCCTGCCCTGCAGGGTTTTACTTTAGCCACATCAGCGGCCGGTGCAGGAAACGCTCGAGCCACTACCGCAAGTGCCCGCCGGGGCAGTACTTCAACTACTCCCTGCGCACCTGCGTGCGGCGCAAGGTCTGCCCCACGGGCTGGTATTACAACTACGCCCTGCGCAAGTGCCGCAAGCTGGCGCGCAAGTGCGCCCGCGGCTGGCGCTGGAACTACTACCAGAAGCGGTGCGTCAAGCGCTGCCCGCTCAACTGGCGCTGGACCGGCACGCTATGTGTCAAGCCCGCGGCCGTCTGTCCCTCCAACATGCGCTGGAACGGAGTGCGCTGCGTCAGGCGGGGGCCTGTCTGTCCCTCCAACATGCGCTGGAACGGGACGCGCTGCGTGACCAAGGCGCGCGTCTGCCCCACCGGCTGGCGCTTCAGCAGCT
>PVBE012984483.1_pt1 | contig 12524 bp, 17 predicted proteins | sample 1631181 | NCBI WGS metagenome assembly PVBE01 (sample SAMN08397723, study PRJNA350692) | Marine metagenome, whole genome shotgun sequencing project. | isolation source: water | place: Pacific Ocean | collected 2012-04 | reverse complement strand
AGAATGGCCACGGCGCGGGATCATCGTCGGCTCAACAAATAAATCCGACGGCTTCTTAGTTGATGAAACTGGCAACCGTCGCTTTCATGTCATCCCCGTTCAAAGGGATATGGAAAAACCGATCGACTTGGATTCCCTACAACTTGAGCGCGACTCAATATGGTCAGCCGCTGTCAATTCATACCGCAATGGTGAGTCCTCTTTTCTCTCAACAGAACAAGAAAATCAAATCGCAAATGAAAATATGTCATACCTTGTGGATTCTCCTTGGCAGCCAGTCATAGCTCAATGGCTTAATGATCCGTCTAATAAAATGAAAGACGTCACAATTGAACTTTTGCTTACAGAAGCGATCGAAAAGACAACCGAACGACAAACGCGCTCTGACGTGATGGCTGTCTCAAACATTCTCAAATCGCTCAATTATGAGCGCAAAAAGAAAAGAGTGAACGGAACGCCTCGCTGGGTCTGGTTCCCTCCTTGTTCCCTCACTGTTCCCTAGGTGGGAACGCCTCAAAATCCCGTTGCCCGTTGCTTTCTTATACTATGTTCCCTATGTTCCCTATGTTTTATATATATATATAAATATAGGGTATATAGGGGGATATATACCGTTTAGGTAAGTTTATAGATTGCATGGAACGGGCGGGAACAGGGAACACCTTTATTAATCTCATTTCTGTCTCATGAACGTCTCAATTAAAAACAGACCCGTAGTGGATCATCTCATTCACCTAATTACTGAAGCTAAATATACTGCGGCTGCTATTGCCGATAATGCTATTGATGATCAGCAGCCTATCGATGATCATTCTTTAATGATGCTTTCTAGAGATTTAAACTCTATTAAAAGTTATCTTTGTACCGCCTATGATCTTAAATTCACTGAATAATTCATCTTTCTCAGTTATTATCTAGTTCATGGCTAGAAAAGCAACTAAAAGTGAAGTACATAATCGCGTTAATGACGTTTATAAACTTTTATTGGATGGACATTCTCGTACTCAAATAGCTCTTTATGCCGCAGAAAATTGGGGCATAAAAATGAGGCAGGTAGAAGATTATATCTCTAAAGCGCGTGAGCTACAGAAAATTGATGCTTCGATTGAAAGACCGACTTGGTTGATTTCTGCTGTTACTCGATTGCAAAATTATGAAATGAACGCAGCTAAAAAAGGTAATTATCAAGCATCTCTTAGAGCTATTGAATTACAGGCTCGTTTATTGAGGTTTGAATTAAGTTGACTTCTTTAATCGCTGGAATATGTGATAACGAACCTCTTACCGCTTTTGCTTATCAGTCTTCTATTAATAGTCTTCCTACAGCGGAAGAGGTTAAAGCGCGAATACTTGAAGGACTCTTACCGCATCAGGAGAAATTCTGCCTAAATACTGAATCGAGAAAACTGGGCCTTGTCTGTGGTTTCGGAGCAGGAAAGACGCATGGCTTAGTTGCTAAAGCCTGCATGATTGCCGCTAATAATGTTGGTTTTGTTTCAGCTCTGTTTGAACCAACGTCACCAATGCTTCGTGACATTCTTATTAGAACGCTTAATGATCTTTTAGATCAATGGGCTATTCCGTTCACTTATAGAGCGTCACCACTTCCAGAATTTACGCTCCATTTTGCTGAAGGAAACCATCAAATATTGCTTAGAACGATCCTGACTTATCAACGCTTGCGGGGCCAAAATCTCTGCGCTTGTGGTTTTGATGAGGCTGACACTATTCCTATGGGTGAAGCTACAAATGCCATGAACATGGCACTGGCAAGATTGAGATCGGGGAATAATCAACAGTTCTATGCTTCAACAACACCAGAGGGATATGGGTGGGCGTTTCATACCTTTGACAAAGAAGCAACAGAAGACACCGCATTAATTAGAGCAAGAACAATGGATAATCCTTATTTGCCTGATGGATTTATTGAATCACTTGAGCAGAATTATTCGGAGCAATTAATCAAGGCTTACCTTGACGGGCAGTTTGTCAACCTAACAACGGGTCAAGTCTATGATCGTTTTGATCGTACTAAGCATTTAATTACTGAAATACCTGATTACAGTGATGAGATTATTAAGTGTGGTATTGATTTTAATATTGGTAATATGAGTTGTGTCATTGGAGTGCGTGACGGTGAAAAGTTAGTCATAATAGATGAAATTGTTAAAGCCCACGATACTGACGCCCTCGCGCAGGAAATCGTTAGGCGTTATCCAAATCGTAAAATTCAGGTATTTCCCGATGCTTCAGGATCGCAACGTTCGACGAATGCAAACGCCTCTAGAACAGATATATCCATACTCGAATCTTACGGCTTTACCAACATGTCGCCAAGATCGAACCCCGCAATCAAGGATAGAGTGGCGACTGTTCAGGCTCTTCTTGAAAATGGAAAAGGATCCATCCGCTTGGCGATTTCTGCCAATTGCAAACGCTTAATTGAGTGCCTTGAGCTTCAATGTTGGGATGAAAAGACTCAACTCCCAGATAAATTAAATGGATTTGATCACTCTAATGATGCTCTCGGATATCTTATATATAGAGAATTCAGTATCCTTTATGCTCGTGCAGGAAGAGGTACAGGTATTAGGATCTACTAAGAGGTTCATGAGACTATGACTTTCAGCGCATACACTGGCTATAGGCAAAATAGAGAACCTGCACAGGCTCGAATTAATAAGGTAGATGATCCTAATCAGCAATGGCTGAACATGTCGCAGCATTGGGATTTGATAGAAACCATTATTCAAGGAACCTATGAAATAAGAAGTAAACATAGAAAATATTTACCGCAAGAAGAACGTGAAACTGATCTTAGTTATGATGCAAGACTTAGCAGAAGCGTTTTAAGTCCTTATTTTATAAGAATAGAAAGGATGCTAGCGGGTATGCTAACCCGTAAGCCAGTGCAATTAAATGATACTCCTGATGTAATACGGGAAGCTTTGTTTGATATTGACTTGGGCGGGAACGACATTTCTATTTTCACCTATGAGTTGACTCGCAAGCTATTACGCTACGGACATGTGGGCTGCCTTGTTGATGCGCCTGCTTTAGAGAGTGAAGAAGGCCGACCATATTGGGTAACCTATACTCCAAGAGATATCATCGGTTGGCGTACAGAAAAGAAAGAAGGTCGTGATGAATTAGTACAGTTACGCCTAGCAGAAAGAGTAGTTGTAAATGATGGTCTATATGGAGTAAAAGAAGTTTCACAAATACGGGTACTAAGTCCAGGTCGTTTTGAAATTCATAGAAAGAATGAAAGCGGTGATTTTAAAATTGAGGAAGAAGGTTCAACTTCTCTTGATTACATTCCTTTTGCTGTTGCGTATGCAAACAAGGTTGGATATATGGAATCAAGACCGCCGATGAGTGACGTCGCCGAATTGAACTTGAAGCATTATCAAATAACAAGTGATTACGACAATATGTTGCATATAAGTGCTGTGCCGATGCTTTCGATATTCGGGATGCCTCCAAGTGAGAGTGAAATCAGTGCAGGACCAGGAGAAGCCTTTGCAATGCCAGCGGAAGCAAGAATTGAATATATAGAACCTGGAGGTAGTAGCTTTGATGCTCAACAAAAACGTATCGAACAGTTAGCCAGTCAGATAAATGAATTGGGTTTAGCAGCAATACTAGGCCAGAAGATTTCAGCAGAGACAGCACAATCAAAAGCTATTGACCGTTCTCAATCGGATGCCACTATGCTTTATATTGCACAACAGGTACAGGATTTACTTGATAATAGTTTGCGTTTTCACGGAGATTATTTAGGAATTGAGGGTGGGAGTAGTTATGTTAATCGCGACTTTTTAGCAGCTCGTCTTGATCCTCAAGAAATAGGAAGTTTATTGCAGCTTTATACAGCAGGAACAATTTCAAAAGAGACATTATTAACCATGCTTTCGCAGGGTGAAGTATTGCCTGATGAATTTGATGTTGAAGAAGAGCTTGAAGCAACTGAAACTGCATTATTAGATCCATCACCAATAGAAACATCACCTACTGCGGAGCCAGCATCAGTAGAGGAATAAAAGATGGCTCCAAGCGGAACGCCTTCAAGTATTTTTAAACATGCGATTAATTTGAATCGTTATGAAACAGGTGTTTCTAAGAAGCTCATCCTTTCTTATAACCGTATTCTTTTAGAAGCAACAAAAGAGCTTCAGGTATTACGTGCAGCGGATGCGGGTTCTTCTTATAGGGCTAAACGATTACAAAAAATCATTGGAACATTGAAAACAAGTCTTGACGGGTGGGCTGGAAACGCTGCTCAGTTCATGACAAAAGACTTAACAGAATTAGCATTAATTGAAAGTGAATTTGCGGCGGCTCAATTACAGCAATTAGTCCCAGATGCAGATAATTTAATTAGAGAATTAGAAATCAGTCCAGAATTTGCAAAGGCTGTTGTTACGAAAGACCCTACAGAATTGAATCTTGTCACGACGGAAGTGGGTGACACCTTAACGGGTAAAGGCGTCTATAAATTGACAGCTAAACAAGGAGCGCCGATGGTTTTGCCTAATGGCGACACTGTTGAGAAAGCATTTAGAGGAATAGCTACATCTTCTGCTCAGAAGTTTCGTTTAGTTGTCCAAGATGGAATGTTAACGGGGCTTTCTACAGATAAAATCGTTCGTCAAATAATTGGAAAGCAAGGTGGAATGAGATTTGCCAAAGGTCAAAATGTAAGTGCAAGAGCAATTGCATTAGCGGGAGGAGAGAAAGGCACTCGTTTAGCAAATAATCAAATAATGACGCTCGTAAGAACAAGCGTTAATCAAGTTTCAAACACTGCAAGTCAAGAGACATATAAAGCGAATTCTGCTGTTACAAACAAATATAGATATGTGGCAACGCTTGATAGTAGAACCACTGTTTTATGTGCATCGAAAGACGGGAAATTATTTGATTATGAAGAAGGACCGATGCCGCCGTTGCATTTCAATTGCAGGTCTACAACTGTTCCTGTTATTGATTGGGACGGATTAGAAAAAGATTATGGGATTATTGCACCTGACAAGGTAGAGGGAGTTGGGCAAGCAAAGAGAGCAAGCAAAGATGGACCTGTTCCTGCAAATGAAAAATATGGCGATTGGTTATATAGCAAAAGGGTGAAGGAAGGCAGGAAAGTTTTACCTGGACCTGAGCAGATTGACGCGCTTGGATATGATAAAGCCGTTTATTTTAATCGCTTGGCAGCTAGATATAAAGATCCGAACAAGGCAATTGTTAGCTTGGTAAGGGAGGACGGAACAGAGAAGACGTTAGCTGATTTAAGGCGTGATTATAAATTTAAGAAAGTTGAGAAAGCTATTAAGGTCGCAACTAAAGAGATTCAGGAAAAAATGCCGACAATGGGAGGTCTTCAGGGTTTCAACAGTACGTCTAAGATTAATCAGAATGATGTTGATGAAGCCTTTAAATTGATGACAGAAATGGAAGGCGAAGCGGGTGCTAATGCCAAAAAATTAGTTAGATTTGCAGAACAGCGGGAGGTTTTCGCTACTTGGTCAACGGGTAAAGAGATAACAAGAAGAGGTAAGGGGCCAGGTTACGGTTATCTTTTGAGTAATCCTCAATTTAGAAAGAGTTTAGAAAAAGGGTTAGAGCGAGGAAACATGGGATATACAGATGCTACAAATCGAACTTTACTGGGGATGGCCCGCGAAAAATATCAAAGCGTTTTGAATGACATTAAAGGAACAGGAACAAAATCTGGACTTATTAGCTTCGGCCAGAGAGCTTTAAAAGGCAACTTTACGATGTATAAACATGCAGGATGCGGCGGATATACCTTCGTGGGATCAAATCATATCGTAATGAGAAATAGCCCTAGATTTAGAAAGATAAAGGATTTAAAAGAGATTATTACGTCAGTTAAAGAAGGCGTTAAGTTGGCAGCAAAAAATAATCCTGGCAGATATTCGGATACTTCAAAAAATATTGCAAGAGGACCATTCCAATGGCTAACGACTTATGTGCATGAGATGGGACATCAAGTTCATTATGCAGCGAAAAAACCAATGCTAGGATTAGGCGAAAAAGGTTGGCCCGAAGGGGTCACTGGTCCCATTACACCAGGAAGTTATATCCCCTCAACATATGGTGGTAGTAACAATATGGAGCAGTTTGCGGAAACATTTGTTCAATATATCTTTGATCCTGTAGGCTTAAGGAAAACTTCTCCAGAAGCCTATTCTTGGATTGAAAGAGCTGTTCAAGCTGCATTAAAAGCCAAATGAGTTTTAAAGAGGCTATTAGTTTAATTTCTGCGTGGCCGAGGGATAGGGATGTCCCTCGCTTAATGAAGGATGTTTATAAAAGGTCGAATAAGGACGATCGAATTGACATTATGAGAGCTACAGAATCTTTATACGCGGCGGCTGGTTCGGATGAAGATATTGAGTTAATACAAAAATATTGGGGTTAATTTTTGAAGAATCTTTGCTAACTTAGTAGGAAATTAGCCTTACGGGTTATTCATGTCTGAAGAAAACATTCAAGAGCCTACGGCTGTTGACACTACTGAAATTGATGCTCTAAAAAGAAGCATTGAAAATCTAGAAAAAAAGAATTATGAACTGATTGGGAAATTAAAGAAGAAAGACACTCCAGAACAGCCGAACGATTACGAAGAGTTGCGGGAATTTAAGAGACAAGCAGAACAAAAGGAGCTAGAGGCAAAAGGTGATTATTCTAAAGCTTTACAATCAAGGGAGGAACAGTTTAGAGGTGCTGTCAAAGAAAAAGATGATGAGATAAAAAAATTACAGGCAAAGGTTCGTGATCTTGAATTAATTTCTCCTGCTTTAGCTGCTTTATCTAACGCAGTTTATGATACTGATTATGCTTTAGATAAATTAGGGAAGGATAAGTTCGAAGTCGCAGAGGATGGTTCTGTTGTTTATGTTGATGAATTTAGTCGCATGACAATAGATGAAGCAGTACAGAAAAAGCTTGCTGCAAACGACCGAACAAGATGGGTTGTAAAAAAACCTTTAGCAAAAGGCAGTGGAGCACCTCAAGGAGGAACAACAGGAGGAAGCTCTCAAGTTAATGAAGGTGATTTAAAATATTTCTTACCAGGAACACAGAATCTCGACGAACAAACACGAATTTATAAACAACAAGGCGCAGAAGTTTGGAGAAAGTATAGGGAAATTGCACAAAGCCGCTAGTATAGTAATTAATCACTTGTAAACAGGTTACGCCGTTCAGTGATATCGGGTTACGCCCAAACTGCAAATTTTTATCTAGGAATTAAATGGCTCCCACTCGTCGGAGTGATGTCATCATCCCAGAAATTTTCGTTCCTTACGTCGTTCAAGCAACCACACAACTAGACAAATTTTTACAGTCTGGGGTGGTTACTCCGATGTCAGAGTTAGACGGAAAAGAGGGTGGTGATTTCATCAATGTACCTTTTTGGGGTGCAAACTTAGCTGGTGATCAAGAAGTTCTATCCGATAGCACTTCATTAACACCTGGCAAGATCTCAACAGGTAAGCAAATAGCCGTCCAGTTACATAGAGGTCGTGCATTTGAAGCAAGAGATTTAGCTTCTATTGCTGCGGGTTCTGATGCAATGGCTGCAATAGGCAACAAGCTTGCTTCATACATTTCTTACCAAAAGCAGAAAGATCTTCTTGCTGCTCTAGAAGGTTGCTTCGGATCACTTAACGCTAATGATTCAAACAGTGCATTTTTCTCAATGTGCGTTGATTCAGAAAGTAGTGATTCACCTGCTGTTTTAAGTCCTAGGACTGTTGCTGCTGCAAGAGCTAAGTTTGGTGAGCAAGGCGACAAGCTCACTGCTGTTGCTATCCATAGCAATACTTACTATGACTTAGTTGAGCGTAAGTTGATTGACTACGTTTCTACTGCTGATGCTCGTGGTACAACCACAACTCAGTCAGGCGGAACAATGGCAAACGCCTATGGTGGTGATGATAAAGTTCCTACCTTCTGCGGTTTAAACGTTATCGTTTCCGATGATGTAACTAAGACAGGTTCAGGCGCAACTCAGGAATATGCCGCATATTTCTTCCAGCCAGGAAGTGTTGGTAGTGGTCAGCAAGCAGCGTTAGACATTGAACAAGATAGAGATATCTTGGCTAAGTCTGATGCTATTAGTTATGACAATCACTATTGTTATCATCCTGCTGGCAGCAAATGGCAAGTGACTACAACAAACCCGACAGTTGCTCAGTTAGGTACTGTTGCAAACTGGTCTAAGGTGTATGAAAACAAGAACCTCGGTATAGCTCGCGCTACCGTAGTTTCTAACTACGACTAAGGGGTATTAACTAATGACATCCGTATTTGAAGCCGTCGGCGGCAAGGCGATTGGTTACGTCTCAGGCGGAGCCGTAACACAAGCCACAAACAAGGGAACAGGTGTAACGCTTAACACAACAAGCGGTCAGATCACAATGAACAACGCTGCTTTAGCTGATGGAGCTGAAGCAACTTTCACTGTGACTAATGACAAGGTTGCTGCTACTGACGTAATCGTGGTTAACCACGGGTCTGGAGGTACAGCGGGCGCATATTGGTTATGTGTTTCAACTGTTGCCGCAGGTTCATTCAAAATTTCAGTTGGAAACCTTTCTGGAGGTTCTCTAAGTGAGGCGATTGTTCTGAACTATGCCGTTTTAAAAGGTGCTGCAAGCTAATGGGCTTGTTTGCTTTTAGACGAGCAAGAGAAAGAGAGGCTGCTTTAGAAGTGGCCTCAACTTCTTCACCTGTTGTTTCTAAAAAACCAAAGCGTAAGCGTAAACCTAAAGCATCTACCAATGGCAGTAACAATCGTGGCAACGATAGGAGCAGCGAACGCAAACTCTTATCTGACGATAGCGACAGCAGATAATATTATTGAAGGTCTTGTTGAAGATGATGATGTAGTTGCGTGGGCTTCTGCAACAACTGATCAGAAAAATCGTGCTCTTTATACATCAGCGCAGCGACTTGATCGCGAACGGTTTTTAGGTGCAAAGGCTACAGATACACAAGCAATGCAATGGCCCAGAACAGGAGTAAGAAAACCTGATACTTATATCAATACATATGCAGTTGGCTTTCCTTTTCGTATAACTGCGGATTATTTTACTGATACGGAAGTTCCTGATCAGATAACAAGAGCGCAAGCTGTTCTCGCTTGTTATTTGCAGAACAACAAAGACTCTTTAAATTTAACTGGCCTTGAATCTTACCAAACTATAGGAGTTGGTTCTGTCTCTGTTACTCCATATAGATGGGGTTCTGTTGGATTTAATGCTGTTCCACCAATGTTTGAACACTACTTAACAGGCATTAGAATAAGTGGACCGAGTAACATTTCTATTAAACGGAGTTAATCATGGCATTTGAATTTACATCTGCAACAATCATCACAGATCAAAACGCACATACAGGACGTTTTGGAAAAGTTCATGCGTTAGCAGATTCATCTTGTACTTTTGTTTCTAGCGATTTAACAGAGAATGGATCTTCAACTATTAATGGAATTACGATGAACGCAGGAACCGAGATAGAAAATATTGTGATTACCAGTATTACTTTGGCTAGTGGTCAAGTTGTTGCATATAGAATCTAATGTCTTTTGCTAACGCCTTACAAAAAGCAGTTGATAAGGTTGTGAAAGTGAAAGGGATGGGAGTTGATATAACTTTCCGTCGTGTAACTCCTGGCACTTATGACACTTCAACGGGAGTTGTTATGGATTCAACCGTTGATACAACTCTCAAGGGTGTTTTTCAAAAGATTACTGATCAGGAAGTTAGCGATTTAATTCAGTCAAATGATCGTCGATGTATGGTTAGCGCGGCCTCTCTAACAAACACCCCTACCACGCGAGATCGTGTTATTTATGACAGTGTTGTTTACCAAATCATTCGAGTAGAGACAGCTTCACAAGCAGGGATAGACTTAACTTATGATCTAATATTACGAGCCTAATGGAACGTTGGAAGATTGAGGAGATCGGAAAAAAGCTGGAGGAGAAGGCGAATAAGTTGTTGCAAGTCACAGTATTAGAATCTGACGCACGTTTAAAGATGGGAACACCTGTTGACACGGGTCGTTTAAGAGCTTCTTGGCAGATCTCAGAGAATACAGATTCAGCTTCAACGCCTATAGGAGTTGGCCCTAAAACAAAATATAATGATAGAGCACCAGCTCAGATGATCACTAGCCCCGCCACTAATGCTTTAAAAGTTGTCAGGACAGGGCCAAAAGGCGTGAATTATAAACCTTTAAATGAAAAGATAGGTAATACATATGTGATATCAAACAACATGGAATATGCAGAACCTATTTGCTATGGAACGGGATTGCCAGCATCATGGAAAAAAGCTGGGATAAAGGGCAGCTCTCAGAATCCCCCCCCATGGGTGGAACAGATTGCTAAGAGTATGCAGCGGTATATAGAATTTAACTGGGATAAGATAGTTCGGGAGACTAATTAAAATGGCAGCTTTAGATTTAAACTCAATTCGATCTACTATTGAGGGGCGTTTAAAAACAGAACTAGAAGAAGGAACTCCTCCTGTTTCAGTGGTTTTTAATAATACTCCTTATATTCCGACTCCTAATAGTAATTGGTGTCAATGTTCTTTAAGTTTTAGCAGTAGTAGTTATGTAACCCAAGGAGGAACATCTGGCTCTAGTAATAACCTTACAGGAATTACTTCTGTTAATATATTTACTCCAAAAGGAAAAGGGGCAGGCGATAATTTTGTAATAGGCAAGCGGGTTCGTGATCTTTACAATAGGATTATCGTATCTGGAGTTTATTTTGATGCTCCTATCGGTCCTGAAGTGATGTCATCACCATCACCTGAAGGATATTTTTCTACACAAGTTAGAATGACTTTTGAAATCATGGAGGATCTTTAAAATGGAAATTACTGAGGAAATGCTTGATATTATTGAGAAGGTAAAAGGAAAACGAAACCCTGCATTATGGGATCCTCGCTGCCAGCAATACCTAGAGAAACAAGGTACGACAAAAAAAGATGAACCTAAGCTCGATAAGGGCTAAACTCTAAACATCATTTTCTTCTAAAGTTCAATGGCTTTTTACCGTGGCGAAGAAGGCTCCGTCAAATTTAAGAACAGCGCAGGTACAACTGAAGCTGTTGTTTCTACTCGGAGCTGGTCTTTAGATATCGCCAAAGACACGCTTGATTGCACAGCTCATGGAGCAACCGCACGCTCTTATGTTGGATCTTTGATTGCTGGAACGGGTTCAGTTGAGTTTCTTTATACAGCAGCATCAAGTAATGAAACCAAAAATCTACTAGATGAAGTTCTTGTATCTGAAGATGCTGCTGATGCTCAGTTCGAACTTTACATTGACACTTCTGGTTCAAAAAAATGGTCTTTCTCTGGGATTGTTACAGGCATGAGCACAACAACAACTCCAGGTGATTTAACCGCTGTAACTTGTAATTTCCAAACAAGTGGCGCAATTACAAGTGCTGCTTAAACTAAATAAAATTAACCCCAAATTTTAATGGCTGCAAAAGAGTCTCGCACCGTTGACTTAATCTGCGGTGCTTTTGATCTTAGTGATCGCAGGAAGTTCGCTTTAAATGATGCTAATGGTAATCATTTGATTGATCTGTATTTCAAGCCAATTACACGTTCTGCTCGTGTCAATGCGATGAAAGAAGCAGGTACAGATGATCCCTTAAGGATCAGTACTTTAATGCTTTGTCAGATGGCAGAGTTAGATGATGGTACGAGAGCCTTTTCAGACGGTGATGCGATTAAATTACAACGTGAGTTACCAGAAACAGTTTTAAATGAGCTTGAGCTGTTCTTACATGGTTTAGATACAGATGAGGTCTCCATTGAAGGTGCAAAAAAGTCTTAGAAGTTGATTCTTGGTTATTTTTTGAGTTCTTTTTAGCGTCGGAATTAGGGATGACTGTAGGACGTTTAAGATCAGAAATAACAGAGTCAGAACTAATTTATTTTGCTGCTTATTACGAGTTAAAGTTAGACTTACAACGACGATCTAGCTAAAATTTTTATATGGCAGAATCGATTGTAAAATTTAGGGTTGATACTCGCGAGGCTCTTCGTAAGATTCGCGAGATGGGAGCAGCAACAGGAAGATTAGCAAAAGAAGTCAACGAAGCGACTTCAAAACTGGGAGGTCTTCAGGGAATACTAGGAAGACTTGCATTAGTAGAAACAGGTCGAAGGATGACAATGATGTCAGCCACTTATAAACAAACTCAGTTAAGGCTGAAACTTTTAAGCCAAGAACATGGAGAGTATCAGAAAGCTTTACTCCTTGCGGCGAGGGCTTCAAAAAAATTCGGATTAGGACAGACAGAAGCCTTAGCTGGAATTACTGATATTTACGCACGTTTAAGACCTCTTAACATTTCGCTAAAAGATATTGAATCGACTTATATAGGATTTAATACTGTCGCAAAACTTTCAGGTGTATCAGCGCAACAAGCTTCAGCCGCTTTCACTCAATTAGCGCAGGCGTT
>PVBE012061932.1_pt1 | contig 12524 bp, 11 predicted proteins | sample 1631181 | NCBI WGS metagenome assembly PVBE01 (sample SAMN08397723, study PRJNA350692) | Marine metagenome, whole genome shotgun sequencing project. | isolation source: water | place: Pacific Ocean | collected 2012-04 | reverse complement strand
CGCTCACAGACCTCCTACGAACCACGACGGCGCCGATCCACATCCCAGCATCACGATCTATCTACTTCTTCGCGATACGCTGCGCCAACACCGAGTGGCATTTCTCAATCCAAATGAAGCCTTTTACCACGGGCTGCTAAGTTTGAATTGCAGTAAATGGGTAAGAATGGGTAACAACTCCAGCGTGTCGGAATTCGATTCCAGTCCAATGGCCGGTTCGGTGCGGACGAATAGTCCCCTGAAGAAATGGTGGCTGACCTTTTTCTGTGGCTACCGCGTGAACTCGATACCGCGTGCGCCGAAGAGCGGTTTCTTCGGGCGAATAGCCTACACGAAGACTTGGACGCTCAAAGAGAAGGAGTAGCCGGATCTTCTCCCATGGCCTTCTGCAATTCCCCATCCCAAAACTCTTCGAGCACGTTGCGCTTGATACGAGGGGGCAGGCCCGGAAAGACGGAAATAGAAGGGAAGTGCCCCCACTAACCCCCGATTAACCCGGAGATGTCCGCGCTGGCGACTCCCATGGGGTACCCTCTGTTTCCGGTTGCCGGACCGGCGGAGGGTCGCTTTAACAATTGCGCTTTCCGCGGGGTTCTTTAAGTGGAGAACGGAAACCGGACCCCAAGCGCGAGCGGCGAGCGATGATTTTGGATGACCAGGAGCTACTGGATAGATGGGTTTCGCAGCGTGACGCGGAGGCCTTCAAGGACCTCGCCAAGCGCCATGTGGACATGGTCTTCGCTACGTGCAGGCGTATTCTGGGCAACGATGCGGACGCAGAGGACGCAACGCAAGACTGTTTCATCGCCCTGATTCGTGCGCGCCGGGAGCCAGGCTCATACCTTGGACCTTGGCTTCACCGTGTCGCTACCAACATGTCGCTCAAACGGCTTCGGGCCGAAAAATGGCGTTGGCCGCGTAATAGTGTCGCACCCGCCGCGCCCGTGCCTGCGGTCTTGGCCACGATCGATGCCGAAGTACCGGCCACCGCCAGTTTGCCTAGCGTGGCGACTAAGGCTGGCGGGGCCGCGCCAATAGGAATTCCTCGACGCTTCAGAAAGGCGCGGATGCGCTCGATGCCTTTGTTTGCCCGATATCTGGCCGTCGATTCCGCGGTGCCGGAGCCATGGGCAATCTCTTCGTAGGACTGTCCGTTGAGGAAATGACAGATGACCGGCGTGCGGAATTTCTCGGGGAGGTCTGCAATCGCGACGTCGACGATATCCACCAGATCAGCGAAGGCAACCTGTGTCGACTCGTTGAGGGCGCCACGTACTGGCGATAGCGTTGCCGGCGGCTTCTTTCGGACTTTGATCGGTTGAGTACGCGACGGACAGCCATGGTATACAACCACGGAGCAAGGGAGGCCCGGACCGTCATCCGCCCGTTCAGCAGTTCAAGGAAGCAGTCCTGGGCTGTATCTTCGGCATCCGCGGCGTTTCCGAGGATTTGCGTGCACGTGGCGTAGACCATGCCAGAATGCCGCGAAACGATATTGGCAAAGGCTTCCGGATCGCGCCGTTGCTGCCATTGTTGCCACAGTGTCGGATCATTCGCGGTCACGGCTGTTCCTACAGTTCGTCAGGGCCTCATCTTACCTATATATCAACGACGATGGAGTAATCCGCAAGAAAGGGATAGGAGGGGACACTTCCCGTCCATATTGATTTCCTGCACTGTGAGAACTTAGCGATGGACCGCGGATGTCTGAATGCCGTGAATTCCTGGGATGCCTCACCAAATCATTCAGCTGCCGACTTGTTTCTGCTAGCTTATGAGGATGACACGTATCGCGCAAGTCGTGGCGTCCGAGGTTGATGGGACAGGCCCGGAAAGACGGAAATTAATGGAAAGCGTCCCCATTATCTGGCCGCGATCCCAATCGCCTCGTCGGCTAGTTCGGCGAGGCGTTCCGCGTCATCAAGGCAATCTTCGGGCACTTCGTAGTAGGACCGCAGCGATTGCTTGGCATTGGCCTGAAAGGGCTCCATTTCCCACTCGATATACTTGGTGCGCGATTCCTCGTCCGTTTTCAGGTAGAGGCGGCCGCGGTAGGCGATTCCGAAGAAGGTCGATCCACAATACAGGCCAAAACCGCCGAACATGGAACGATGGCTGATTCCGTCAAGCGCCGCTATCTGATCGCAGACGTATTCTACGAAGGTATCGTCGGGAGAGCTATGTCGGGCCATAGATTCCTCCTCGATGCGTGTAGCTGCGTCCGCCCACTCTCTGCCCGAGCGGAAATGCCTGAGGCGATGCGGGTTAGTCTGCCAATTCCTTGAGCTTCGCCAAGATGTGGTCGGAAGAAAGCCCTTGATGCGGGACGTGTTCGTGGATGCCCCCTTCGCCCGGTTTGTTCACGCCCATATACGCGTATTTCGGCGAGTGGCCTCGAGCGAGAAGCCAGGTGCCGTAGCGTACGCCCAGCCCGGTGTTCTCGTTTTGGCCTTCGACGACGAGAACGAAGGGCGCGCCGCCTACCTTCGACATGGCCGCTTCGTCGACCACGTTGAGCGTGGGTTTGTTGATCAGGCCCACGTCCAATCCGTCCGCGCGCGCGCGGTCTACGGCGTCGAGGGCACGGTACAGCAATTCGCCGTAGGAGACGACATAGCCGGTGGAACCTTCGCGGATAATCTCGTCCTTTCCCGGCTCGAAAGTATAGCCGCCGTCGTAGAACTTGCTCCCGTCTTCCTTGCAGATGTAGGGAACCTTGCAGCGCGTCGTGAACAGGTAGCGAAGGCCCTTGTCCGGAAAAATCCTCTCGACGGCCGCCTTCAGTTGCAGCACGTCCGCGGGAAAATAGAGGCGCGTCGTGTCGTCGGCGGGCAGGCCGTTGTGCGTGAGAAACACGTTGATCCCGTAGTGGCAGGTGTTGTCCGCGATTTCGTCCACACCCGCGTGCGAGAAGTGGCAAAGGAGGTTCGACTCGTTAAGCCGGGCCATAGTCGCTTCGGAAATGATCATCTCGAGGAAGGCCGAGAAGGTGCTGAATATCCCCTGCTTTCTTTCTTCGAAACCGAAGCCGGCGGCGGCAGAAAAATTGCCGCGCTCCATGATGCCGCCGAGCGTGAATACTTCGGGATGTTCGGCGTGGATGGACTTAAGGCCGGTCGATCCTTCCAAGTCGGAATCGATGACGAAAAGACTGGACGCGCGTTCTTCGGGAGCCATGCCGTCGAGGATCCCGTTGATAACTTTTCCGAACTCGGACCGGTTGCTTCCTTGCTCCTCAGTCGAGCCGAGGAAGGTGGCCGTGGGCTTCGACGGTTTCAGGTTATTCAGGTAGTCGACCGCCTCACCGAGGCCGCGCTCTTCCAGATATTGAACTGCGAACTCTTTCTTGATGACGTCGTGCCCGGCGTTGCTTCCCGCGATGCCAGGAACGCCCGGCGCCATGTGGCGCGCGTTAATCAGCGCGCAGGGGCCTTCGTGGGCCAGAGCCGACTGCATTCGTCCGTACAGGGCTTCCAGGTCTTCGCCTTGTCCGGCGTCGACCGTCATGCCGTGGCCCGCGAGCGTCTTGCCGACGATGTACCCCGGCAAATAGTCCTTGGGGTGGCCGGCAATCGTTACGTTGTTGTCGTCGACGACGACCTTTACGTTGAGGTTTTGCGCGACCGCGAACCGGGCGGCCTCCGCGTCGTTGCCCTCCTGTTGCGAACCGTCGGATCCGAAAAGGAAGACAGACTTGCCGGGGTTGGCTCGCGCGACGCCATTGACGAATGGCCACATGTGGCCGAGCCGCCCGGACGCGAAGGTCACGCCGGTGGTGGGATCCAATTCCGGATGTCCGTACAAGCGGCGCTCCGCTTCGCGGTAGTGGAGGAGGTTCTCCATGGGCATCTTACCGTTGAAAGCGGACATGGCGTATTGAATCGCGACACGGTGGCCCGCTTCGTCAAAGAACGCGGGGTATATATCATCGCTTCCCCGCATGAACGCGTCGGCGATCAACACTTCGGGCACGATGCTGTACGCGCCCCCAGTGTGCCCGCCGAGCCCACGGATACCCGCGATCGCCGTGAAGAAGATGATCGTGTCGCGCACCGTTTGAACGTTAGCGGCCAACCGCTCCAGCTCGACCGGCGACAGGGAGGGCACGGTTAGGTCGAAACTGAGTGGGGAATAGGTACTCGTGTCGATGGGGAAACTCATGATCGTGGGTGGACCCTATCTTTGATTCAGAGTGAAATGAAACGCGAAAAAACAGCAAACGTTCGCTTTGGCAAGCGGCGCAAACGCCTTGAAGACGACCCGGAAGCGCGCAGCCCCGGTTCGGAATGCGTCCAGCACAGGCGGGAGTATAACACCGGAGGCCGGTATCGTTTCTACCCGGCGCGAAGACATGCGGACAAACGACCGGCCAGTCTCCCTATTAGCGGGCAAGATGCCCGCCCTCCCCTTCTCTCGTTCCCACGGTCCTCTATGGGAATTGAGAATCTCAGGGCTCTCTCTTGAAAGCCGTCCGCTTGCCACGCCCGTTTAGCCGCCGGCCATCATGAATGATCAAGGATTGCTCATCGCATCCGTCGATCGAAGGGCTTCTATGAACCGTTCTGACATGGGATACGGCCCAGGGTATTCGAGAAATTCGACGTGGCCATCCGTGAGGAGAACATGCGCGCCATCGCTAAACAAGCCAGGGCGTTCGATCATTACCGGGATCTGAGACTTGGGTTTAGCGTACGAGTGGGCTTCCGCGGTGGGTTATGAGCCAGCGGGCCACGCGTTCGAGTGGTCCACCGGTAGCCGCCCCCTTGGATAACGCAATGGACGGGTCAGGAACGAAGAAGTGCTCGGCATTCTCACGTATTCGGTATATCGTGGCTGATTCAAGCTGGATATCCTTAAGCCACGAGATCTCCGGCCCGCGATTCATGCGGTAGTACTCGATGAAAGTCAGCGCGTCCCCTCGTCCGGCAGTGCATAGCCCAGATAGCAGACTGGCGCATGGCGAAACCCCGCCCACGCGAGATTGGCCGAATCCAGGCCCCATGTAGTACCATTTCCACCTTTCCACCAATCCAGTCGCGGGCCCTTCCGTCGCGAGAGGAACATGGGGACCGTTCGCCGGGACTTCACTGTGCGCCGGAAACGAAGGCGGAACGCGTTCCAACGCGAGTTCCCTCAACGTTTCGGCGAGAGAGGCATCCATGGAGCAAGCAGCAGCGGCCGGTGTACCGTCCTCGACGCGCGAGGCTCTCGCGGCGCTTCTTTTCGGCATATTCATCGCTGCTGTGGGCAACTCCTTCGTGTTCGCGCTGCTGCCTCCTCTCGGGCGCGAACTTGGGTTGCGCGATATCCAAACCGGGTTGATAGTTGGCGTTTCGTCCGTGTTGTTTATGCTCATGGCCCGTTTTTGGGGCGGCAAAAGCGAACAGTGGGGACGGCGTCCGGTTTTACTATTCGGGATGACTTCATACTTCGCGCTGAGCATGCTCTTCGCCGGTGTGGTTCAATTCGCCCTCTCGGGCGCCATACCGGTTGCGCTGATTTTTCCGCTGATGTTGTTTACCCGGTCGCTGTTCACGACGTGCATCGCCGGTATCTTCCCTGCTTCGCAGGCTTACATCGCGGATACGACAACCGTGCAAGACCGCGCCCGTGGCATGGCCATGTTCGGCGTGGCCATGGGCTCGGGCCACGCCGCCGGACCCGTTGTGGCCGCGGCCTTCGTCGGATTCGGATTGGCCGCGCCGTTTTACGCCGTGGCGGGCCTATCCATAATCGCCGGATGTTTCTTCTGGGTCTACGTAGTCGAGCCACCCAAGCAAGCCATCGGGGGCGATGGAGCCGGCGAGCCGCTCGCCTTCACGGATGTGTTGCCGTTCTATGCCATCTCCACGTTGACGATGACCGCGCTCGCGACCCTCCAGCAATCCTCCGGCTTCTATTTCCAAGATAAGTTCAGCTTGACCCCCGAGGAGACCACCCGCCACGTCGGGATAGGCCTGATGGCGTTGGCGACGGCGTCGGTGATATCGCAAGTCGTCTTCGCGATGCGCTTTCGCATGGCGCCGAGGACGCTGCTGCGAGTCGGGATACCCATTGCGCTAGCCGGATCCGTCGTTCTGCTTACAGCCGACGCCTACATCCTACTCGTCGTTGGGATGGGAATCTTCGGGGTCGGTTTCGGCATGGTCAACCCCGGAAACGTGGCCGCCTTGTCCATCCGGGCGCAAGGCCATGGTTTCGGAAAAATCGTGGGATACAATACGGCCGCCATTGGATTGGGCTTCGCCGTCGGACCCATGATTGGGTCCGCGCTGTACGAAGAAGTGCATCCGCTTGCCCCCTATTGCGCAACGCTCGGTTTCGTGATGTCCTTACTGGTCTTGGCGTACGGATTCGTGAAAATACCAAAGGTTTAAGGAGCTTATGGCTGACTCGTCTTCGATCGAAAGATTTCAATTTAGCGTGTGGGAGGAGTGCGCGGTGCGGGCGTCGGATGTGGACGCGCGCGGCCATGTCAACAACGCGGTCTATTTCGCCTATTTCGAGATTGTCCGGATGGCGCTCTTTACGAATACACCTGCCATTGCTGAGGGACAACGCGACGGGCAAGCCCCTATCATCGTCGCCCAAGAGTGTTCGTACCGCGGGCAGGTTCGGTATCCCGCTCAGGTGGACATTGGAATGCGCATCAAGAAGATCGGGAATCGGAGTTTCGCCTCGGAATATGTCGTGTGCCGCAAAGGTGGATCCAAGGCCTTGGCTCAAGGCTCCTCGACTCACGCATGGACGCTTGCCGACGAAGAGAGGGCCATCCCTATTCCAGATGATATACGCGCCGCGCTCGAGGCGCATTGTGTCTGAGTTGCGCTGGAGTGAAACTAACCAGCCCCGCCCGTAAATAGCCAGTAATAGCCCGCCGCCAAACTGGCGAGCACAATGGCCGTTACGAGGATGGTTCTGCCCCAGGCGTTATCGCTCGCCTCTTCCGCGGGTCGGCCGGAACCCTCTGCCAAGTCGGCCGGCCCGGTCCCGGGGTCATCGAAGATGAGGGGGTCTTCGGGGTCCGTTCTTTTTGCGCCCCCCAGTTCGCCGAGGATTTGCGCCTTGAGATTCCGCGCCTTAGTCAGTTGAAACAGATCGAGCATCTCATTGCACAGGAGCAACGCTTCATCCGACCGATCCAGTTTCAACAGGCATTGCGCGCGGGGATACATGATGTTCTTTTGCTTAGGAAACGACGCGTCCAGCTTATCGAGGCGCGCCAGCGATTCGGCGTAGTTCTCCTCGAGATAGAACCTGTCGGCCTCTTCAAAAAGGTTATCTGCCTGCAGAGTATCCATCGAATACAACCCTTCTTCCGGCAAACGATTCGTCTAGCCCGCCTCGAGAACCGGTGAGCCATCCGCGTCAGTGTTGCAGGCGAGGCGCGCCATTTCAACCTGGAGTTCTTCAAGTCGGTTTCGGCGCGTCTTCACAGGACCGCGGAGTAAATCGCGGCCCAGACGGCGGTCGTCACCGCTTGCGCGAAGGCTTCGAGCAAAAGAAAAGTGATGAAGAACATGAAGAAATTCTTTAGGCCAAAGTCGAAGTACTTCTGAAATGCCGCGATGGTGAGGAGGCCTCCCGCGACATGGATGAAGATCCCGATAACAACTCCCCCGAAGCGGAACAAGGGAGACAAGGCAAAGGAGAATCCGCGGTAACGGCTAAGATCGCGGTGACAGCTAAAATTCCGTGGCCGATGTAGAGGGCGTTGCGCCAAAAGATCTCGTGGGGCAAACCGAGGTCGCGCTGCAATACGAGGTAGACGGCGAAGAACGCGGTTATGAAGAAGGCCGCCAGTTGCCAGATTCCGTACAGGTTGCTCACGTAACCATGGACCTTCTTTGCCTCGATGGCGGCGCCGCCACCGGCTCCTGGACCAGCGTGGTCAATCGGTAAGAACGAGAACGATGGTCAATAGCACAACGAAGACACCCGCCGCGACGACCCAGCGCTTGAATGAATCCGATTCTGGATCGACGGTTCAGGGCCCGAGCGAGATCATTTTAGGCGGCGACTCGAGGTTGGGGGCCTTCTCGATTGGCAAGTCGCTTGGCTCATGCACGTGTTGAAGGTCGGGCATCGATTCGGTAGCGAGCACGGAACAGTGGTGGCAGACGATCCCATGCGCGACCTCGACGCGATCCCAGTCTCCGCGGAAGGCCTTTCCGCATTGTGGGCAGACGTTCGGCGGGTCTGTCTTCGGAGGGCGGCTTGCTTCGGGGGCCAAGACCGGGCTGGGAGTAACTAGCTGTTCGACGGGTGGCGTAGAGGTGTTTTCCTCGGAGGACTGGACGCGGCGGCCACAACCCTCGCAAGTCTCGACTATGCCGACCGCGTAGACTGAAATCCGCTTCTGACGACCGCAAGAACAGGTAAGAATTAGCTCGCCCACTTTGTGCCCCTCTTTTCAAATCGTGTGATCTGCGCTAATGACGATGTCGTTGATTATCGATATCCGCGATAGAACCGGAGGGTGTTCAGCATGCCTCAAGCTGATGGGTTCCCTTCGCAGCCCGCAAGCGCCATAGACTCCAGTGGCCCAAATGCTGCGTTCGCTCGTATCGACAGCGCCTCCCCCAAATGCCAGAATTTCTTCTTGTTCCTCTTCGCTGTTTTCAGCCTTTGAGACACTAACCCGGAAACAAGCAATAACTATATAAGCCGAGTCTTCGGATATTCGCTGAATGGCGTAGAAAATCCCACGTGGATTAGGTGGCCTCGCTGGCCACTTCGAGTTCGAGGCCGTGGACTCGGCGCAGAATTTCCAGGGGCGTCAGGCCCTCCCAGTCCGTCAGTTCCAGGCTCGCGCCACTCTCCGCTAGAACCCGCATCATTTTCATGTCTCCGGCGCGCGCCGCGAGATGCATCGGCGTCCAGCCCTGTCCATCGGCAGCGTCGATTGGCGCTCCCACTCGAATAAGCGAACGGGTGAGTCCGGGATGGCCACTATTCGCGGCGAAGTGGAGCGGGGTCCAGCCTCCCAGGTTCCGCGCATCGCTGACCGCGGCGCCCGCGCCAATGAGGAATTCGCCGATTTCCACGGCCCCGATTTCGCAGGCGATATGCAGCGGTGTCATTCCACGGGCGTCGAGCGCGTTCGGATCGAGCCCGAGTTCCCCGACGAACAGGCGCGCGACACCTGGCTGGTCGGCCGCGACGGCCATATGAACAATGCCCCGGTCCCCTTGGCTCAAGGTGCGATAGTCCACTTCGGCAGATCGCAACGCCTCGACGTCTCCCGTTACGATGAGGTCTCGAAGCAACGCTTCGACCGCGTCGAGGCCGTCATCGACTACAGCGGGAATGCCTTCGCGAAGCATGGCGAGGAGTTGCTCGTCTACCAGACGCCCGGCCATGTCCATGGGGCTGTGGCCGTCAAAGTCCTTGCGCGATGGATCGGCCCCGGCGGCCACAAGGGCCTTGACTGCATCGACTCGCCCCCGTCTCGCGGCCAGGTGAAGAGGTGTCCTTCCCGTGAAGTCCAACGCGTCGAGGTCGGCTTCATGGCGTAGAAGCAGGTCCACGAGGAGGCTATGCCCTTTGTCCGCTGCGAGGTGCAGCGGCGTCCAGCCCTGGCTGTCCGTAGCCATTACGTCCGCCCCGCCCCCAATGAGCGCGATGGCCGTTAGATTGTTTCCACTGAGAACGGAAGCGAACAAGGGAGTCCAGCCGGCACGCTGCGCGACATTCGGGTCCGCGCCCGCCTCGAGGAGGGCTACCACCAGGGAGGGTGTGGGGTTTTCCGCGGCGCGATGCAACGGCGTGGCGCCGAAGACATCTTCGGCGTCGAGATCCGCTTCAGACTCGATCAGGACTTTTGCGGCGCTGAGGCGGCCGAATTCCGCGGCGAGATGGAGGGGGGCGCGCAACATCGCCGCCTCCCGCTGGTTCGGCGCCGCGACGGCGTTCACCAAGTCGCGTAGAAGTTTAATCGGCGCACTCTCGATGGCGGTGAGGAGCGGGTCCATCCCCGTTTCGTCCGCCGCTGTGGCGTCCGCTCCCTGGCTGAGTAACTGCTGAACAAGCGAATAGGCACCGGACTTCACGGCGAGGAGGAGGGCGGTGTCTCCGCGCTGGTCGGCCGTGTTAATGTCGGCGCCCGCCCCGATCAACACTGGCGCCACGTCAACTTTCTTCGCCCGTATCGCTTCCAGAAGCGGCGTAGAGCCAAGGAGGTCGACAGCGTCTGCGTCGGCCCCCGCTGTCAGGAGGCTCTGGCAGACGGGTCCGGATCCCGCCTCGGCAGCGAGGTGCAGGGCCGTCTTGCCCTTATCGTCCCGGGCCTCCGTATCCACACCGTTTTTCGCTAGAAACGCAGCGGCCTCAAGGCGATTTGCTGCCACGGCAAAATGGAGGGCCGTTCGCCCGAGACGCCCTCTCCCGCCAGGGCGAACGCCCAATTCTAGCAATCGCTTGATTAACTGGAGATCGCCATTGGCCGCCGCGAGCGTGAGAGCCGTGTCGCTGTAGTGATTGACCGCGCGAACGTTGGCGCCTCGATCAATCATGATATTGGCGAATTCCCCGTGACCCTTCTTGCAGGCGATGAGAAGCGGTGTGTCCGAATTTACATCCGGCAGATCCAGGCGCGCTCCCCCGGCGAGGAGAATCGATATCATCTCGACTCTATTGTAGACCGCCGCGTGGTGCAAGGGATTGCGCAGGCCGTAGTACCGCTGCGGTCGAAGGCGAATGCGCTGCACCAGAAGCAGCCGAAGAATCTCGATGTTGCCTCTGCTCACGGCCAGAAATGCGGGCACCCGCCCTTGCCTATCCGGCACATTCAAGTCTACGCCCCTGCCGATGAGTCGCTGGACCTCTTTAACATCGCCTCGATCGAAAGCATCGTAGCGGGTGTCTCTGGCCATGCGCCACTTTTGCGGCCCTTGCTGAGCGACCGCCGCGAAAGCTATCGACAGGGCGAGCAGGACACAGCCGAGACGCGCCACCCACGGACGGCCTATGGGCGAAATGCCCCCGGAATTAGAGGAGGCGTTCAACGCTGGCCACCTTGTCTTCCATCGTCTGTTCGCGGTCGGCGCGCGTTCCCGCTTTGATAGTCGTCGTGATGCGCGGCGCTCCCTTTTCGTGGACCGCTTCGTGGCAGGTCTTGACCGCCGCGAATACATCGTCCCATTCGCCCTCGATGATTGTGCCGTAAGGGTGAAGCTGTGTCTTGAGGTCCGTTTCGGCGAGCACCTTATGGCATTCGACGACGTATTCCGACAAGGAAACGCCTACGCCGATAGGGACGAGGCAGAGATCGATAATCACTTTCATTTTGAAATCCTTTTGCGTTCGGTTAGCGAGACGAGTCCCTATTATAACCTGTCGGAGCCCTTGCGCGGTCACCAAAGCCAAATCGAGCGATCAATCCCCCTCCCTGGTTTAGGGAGGTGTTAGGGGAGGGTCGAACGCGCGAAGACCTTCGCGGTCTCGCCCCCAACTCAAACAACACACAGATGTTTCCTACGAGTCGGACCTCGCTGAACGGGTAATTGGGTGAAGAACGCCTATCTGGTCACCCCCAACGGATTCGCCTTGTCCATTACGAGCAAGTTCATCGAAAACGCTGACCCGGACGTATCCAAACAAGACCGCGATGGAATTGACCGCTCGATTAGGATCGAGTCACCGCGCGAAAGCGGAATGTTGTACTCCCCGCTTCGATTGCAGCTACGCGGTGCTGGTTGGTATCCGTCCGAGGGCTTTCAGCACCCGGTCCGGGGCAATGGGAAAGTCGTCTATCCATTTGCCGATGGCGTTGTACACCGCCGGTCCGACCAACGCGGGAATCACCGTCGCCACATCCTCCCCTATGCCCACGGTCCCGTAGGGACCGTGTCCCATTCCAGATTCGACAATGCGCGTATCCACCGGACCCACATCGAGCATGGTGGCGTATTTGTAGTTCAGCAGATCGCGGTTGAGTAGAACGCCAGTCGGCGGATCCCAGATCATCTCTTCCATGGTGCCCCTGCCGACGCCCATATAGGTGCCTCCGTACATTTGGCCCTCCACCGTCTCCGGCGAAACGGCTTTACCCACGTCGTTGACGTTTACGACTCGGGTAACGTCGACCTGGCCGGTTTCCGGATCCACTTCGACCTCCATGAAGTGCGCCTGACGGCAGAGCCTAGGGCGCCCGGTTTCGATGGCCTGCCCGAAGTTCCCTTGATTGTGCCAGGCCCATCCCATAATCGGCGGTCCAGTCGCGATGGAAACGGCATTGTAACCGGCCATGGCAAGCCTGGCCACCTCTCTCACGGTCTTCACATTTTCACGATTCGATTTCTCATAGATCTTGCCGCCCTTCACTTCGAGCAGGTCGATGTCGAATATTTCGAACTGCTCGGCCGCAAGATCGAGCAGTATCTTCTTGGCCTTGCGCGCCGCTTTTCTGACGATGTATCCGTTGGTAATCAGGTTGCAAGAGCCGTCGGGTGTCATCAGGGCATAGCCCTGGTCGGTGTCGAATGCCTTGACATTGACATCCTCGTAACGGACCCCCAGTTCAT